>Ga0209398_1000019_pt1 | contig 177459 bp, 179 predicted proteins | sample AshMeaBigSpring_FD_184125 | JGI IMG/M metagenome (GOLD analysis project Ga0209398, IMG submission 184125) | Groundwater microbial communities from Big Spring, Nevada to study Microbial Dark Matter (Phase II) - Ash Meadows Big Spring (SPAdes)... | ecosystem: Environmental > Aquatic > Deep...
CAGCCCTCAGAGAATGGGCCTACGCGCGTGCATACCAGAGCTCAGATCAACGAAAACAGCACCTGCCAGACTGGACCCATATGTACAATTGGCATCGGCCGCACGGCAGCTTAAACTCAAAGCCACCCATCAGCCGCCTCAATCTAAAAGAGGACAACCTGTTGAGGCTCCACATCTAGAGCATGTTGCGCAAAAGCATGCCCCCGCGAAGGCGGGGGTGGACACCGATTTTGCTTAACAACTTGCGATAAAACAAGAAGATAGAGCACGTTTGGTTTTGATTCCATCAAAACCAAACGTGCTCTAGCGAATGCGGGTGTAGTTCAATGGTAGAACGGCAGCTTCCCAAGCTGCATACGAGGGTTCGATTCCCTTCACCCGCTCCAGCTTTATTCCAGGAGCAGGGCGCGTTCACATGAAACCGCATCCTACTCTCATCATATTCCTTTTGCATGCTTCTGCGGTAAACCGGTATTTTCCCGCATCAAGTCCGGGGCATGCTTCAATCGCAGAATGCACATACATCAAAGGCCTCGGATGCTGACGCATGAGGCCTTTGAAGCGCCTGAATGGATCAAATACCATCAATGGCTTGATCGATTCAGGACAGAATACCAAAGAGCCACTGATAGTGACCTTTGGTATCAGGTGCAAAGGGCAGCCCTGGCGGAGGGGAGATCGCCAAAATCTGCCGCACGGGGCGGGGCGGGGGAAGCCCATGCACCGCTTGCACCTGAAGCATCGGGGTGAGGTTTGCGCCCCGCCGCAACCATGGCCAGATAGAGCGTCGGGTCACGCGTGATGGGCTCGGAGAGCGCACCCATCACATCGCTGCGCGTCAGGCCGATATCCTTGAGGGCGCGCGCGTCCCATTCGGATAATTGGCGTGCCTCGCGGCGATTGGCGAGCGTTTTGGCAAAGCGCGCCGCAGCCTTCGACGCAGCGATGAGAAGCGCTGAGAATAAGCCCGGAACAATCGCCATAACCAACTCCTTCTGGTTTCATGCGGTTTCGGACCCTTCCGAAACGCTGATGATGCACTTTAGAGCATTTTCAAGCGAAGTGGATGCCGGTTCGCGTGAAGAAAATGCGATAAAACAAAAAGATAGAGCGAATGAGGTGAATTCAAATTCACTGAAACAATTCTAGCGAATGTTCTTGCATTTATAAAACGAATGTTTCTTATCTATCCATCAGCGTTTTACATGAGTGAAGAAGGGGAGTAAGGTCATGTTGCCGGTTCTGGATAATGATCACCTGCGCACGCTCATCGCCATCGCCGAAACCGGCTCGTTTACGCGCGCGGCCGATATCGTGCATAAAACCCAGAGCGCGGTTTCCATGCAGATCCGCAAGCTGGAGGAACGGCTGGCGCGCGATATTTTCATCAAGGAGGGGCGGCTCGCCAAACTCACCGAGGATGGCGAGCGCCTGCTCGATTACGCCTATCGTATCCTGCGCCTCAATGATGAGGCGGTATTGAGTTTCGCGCGCGAAAAGCTCACCGGCAGCATCAAGCTCGGCGTGCCGGATGATTACGCCGAGCGGTATCTGCCGCAGATTCTCGCGCGCTTCACCGCCTCCAACCCCGGCATCGAGGTGGCGGTGATCTGCGAGCCGACCCCGGCTCTGGTGGCCAATCTCGATGCCTGCGAGATCGACATGGCCATCATCACCCATTCCAAAAAGCGTGATGTCGGCGAGATCATCCGCGAGGAAAAACTGCTCTGGGCGGCTTCCTCGCGCCATTGCATCCACGAGCAAAGGCCCCTGCCGCTCGCTCTAGGGCGCGACACCTGTGACTGGCGCCGCGCCGCGACCACGCGGCTCGAAGGGCTTTCAACCCCCTATCGCATTTTATACACGAGCTGGAATTCCGCCGCCGTGGGCGCGGTGGTGCTGGCGGGGCTGGCGGTTGGCGTTCTGCCCGAAAGCGCCATCCGCGCCGGCATGCGCGTTCTCACCCCGGCGGAAGGGTTTCCTGACCTGCCGACGGTGAAAATCGCGCTGCTGCGCAACCCGCAAAGGCGCGACCATGTCACCAATGCGCTGGCCAACCATATCATCCAGAGCCTTGATAACCTTTCAACCGAAACGCAGCGGCAGGCAGCGGAATAACGTCAGTAGATCACCTCGTCAAAGCTCGGGCGAACCGAGCCTTGCCAGGGGCCGTGAAACCGGGTGAGCAAGGCCTGCGCCTGCGTTTCACCCGTGGCGAGAATGGCGTCGAGCGGCGCGAGAAAGCGCGTTTCATCGCGCCCCGTGTCATCAAGCCGCGCGCGGCGTTCCAACCCGGCACGCGATAGAGCGAGCACTTCGCGCGCGATATCGCTCAGGCTCCGACCCTTGATTCTGGCCGCAAGCCCCTGTTTCGGCACGGCATCACGCAAGCCCTGCCGCTCCTCCGCGCTCCAGGGCTTGATGAGCAGGCTTGCGGCCTCAAGGCTCGCCTCATCATAAAGAAGCCCGACCCAGAAGGCTGAAAGCGCGATGATCATCGGCAAGGGGCCAACATCCGCGCCGCGCATTTCAAGATAGCGCTTGAGCCGCACCTCGGGAAAAATCGTCGAAAGATGGTTCGCCCAATCAGAGAGTGCCGCCCGCTCCCCCGGCAGGCCGGGCAGCCTGCCCGCCAGAAGATCGCGGAAGGATTGGCCGGAAACATCATGGTAATGATCGCCGCGTTTGACGAAATACATCGGCACATCCAGCGCATAATCCACATAACGCTCAAAGCCGAAGCCCTCCTCGAAGGCGATGGGCAGCATGCCGACGCGGGCATTGTCCGTGTCGCGCCAGATTTCGGAGCGTTTGGAGAAAAACCCGTTCGCCTTGCCGTCATTGAAGGGGGAATTGGCGAAAAGCGCGGTCGCGAGCGGCTGCAAAGCGAGGCTGACGCGCAGCTTTTTCACCATATCGGCTTCGGATGAAAAATCGAGGTTCACCTGCACCGTTGCGGTGCGGAACATCATATCAAGCCCGTATTGGCCAACTTTTGGCATATAGCTGCGCATGATGGCGTAGCGCGCTTTCGGCATCACGGGGGTCTCCTCGCGTGACCAGAGCGGCGACATGCCAAGCGCGAGAAAGCGGATGCCGAGCGGTTCTGCCAGCGTTTTCACCACCTCAAGATGATGCAGCGTTTCCGCCATTGTGTCATGCAGGGTTGCAACCGGCGCGCCGGAAAGCTCGAACTGCCCGCCCGGTTCAAGGCTGATCGCCCCGCCGCCCACCGCATCAAAAAGCCCGATGGGGTTGCCGTTTTCGATGATCGGCTCCCAGCCGGTTCTGGCCTGCAACGCGTCGAGCAAAGCCCTTATGCCGCTTGGCCCCTCATAAGGAACAGGGGCGTGGTTTGCCGCATAAAACGGGATTTTTTCGTGCTCGGTGCCCAGCAAAAAGCGGGAAGCGGGTTTAATCCCCGCCTCAAACCAGGCGATGAGGGCATCGCAGCCCTCGATCGGCGTAAGATCGACCGTGTCGCGCGCCATAAACCATCCTCATTGCCGTCCATGCATTCTCTATAGGCAGGACGGGCGATAACCGCAACGCCCTCCTGAGGGCGGTTTCAGACTTGATTGAATCAGGTCGATCACTCTATTTTTTTACCGCATTTTCTTCCGGCCAACCGGTATCCACCCCCGGATCAAGTCCGGGGGCACGCTTGGCCGGAAAATGCTCTGGAGCATGCTTTTTCATAAAATCCTCTAGCCCCAATCGCCAAAGGCAAGCTGCGCGAGGGTGAGGGCCGCTACCGCCGCCGTATCCGCCCGCAAGATCCGGGGGCCAAGCGACAGGCGCTGCGTATTGCCACGCGCGAGGAGGGCCGCGCGTTCCGCCGCGTCAAACCCGCCCTCGGGGCCGATCAGCACCACAGGATCATCCGGCCGGGGCAGGGCGCACAGGCCGGGGAGGGCATCGCCCGCCGGGGCTTCTTCATCACAAAAAAGGATCAAGGTTTCCGCTGAAAGCGCGGTGAGCCAGTCAGCAAACCGCGTTTCGGGCAGAACCTTCGGCAAGGTCAGAATGCCGCATTGCTCCGCTGCTTCAATCGCATTCGCAACCAGGCGCTCGAGCTTGAGGCGGCTCACCTGCGTATGGCGCGTCAGCACGGGTTCGAGGCTCGCGGCCCCCATTTCCACCGCTTTTTGCACCATGTAATCAAGCCGCGCGGCTTTGAGCGGGGCAAAGGCATAGCGAATGCGCCCCGGCGCGCTTTGCGGGCGCTGCTGCGCAAGCGGCTTGAGAACCGCGGTTTTGCGCGTCGGCATCACGAGTTCGGCGCGCCATTCGCCATCCTGCCCGTTGAAAACCAGAAGCTGCGCCCCCGCCTCAAGCCGCAGCACATTCAGAAGATAGTTCATTTGCGCCATATCAAGCGGCACGATCTGCCCCGCAACAAGCGGGGCGTTCACATAAAGCCGGTAGCGGGGGGGAGCGGGCGCCTTCGAAGCGTGTTTTACAAAAGGCTGCGACATGGATATCTCAAATTCGCCTTGATTTTTCTGCACAGGATCGCTTGGTTTTGATGACGGCAAAACAAGCTCTGAACCGATAACCTATATTATCCGCTTCAACCACAAAGCCGAAGGTGCGTTCATGGTCTTTCTTCAAGCAAGGGCGTTGCGCCTTCTGTGTCTGGGCGTGGTTATGGGGTGCCTTTCAGCGGCACCCGCTTTCGCCATGACGGCAAGCTGCCAGCAGGATCTGGATGGCCACGCCCTCAAGCGCGAGGCGGCGATCCAGAAAATCAACGCCTTCAACAAAAAGCGCCCCTCGGCCAGCGCCGCCTGTGCCGCTTTCAGAACCCTCACCGAGGCGGAAGCGGACATGCTGAAATGGATGGTGGATAATCAGGCCTGGTGCCAGTTGCCCGACCCTTTGGTTGACCAGTTCAAACAGGCTTCCGCGCAAACCACCAAGGTGCGCGGGCAGGTGTGCACAGCAGCGAAAAAGGAAGCGGAAATGCGCGCCAATGGCGGGGCTGCGCCGCGCGGCGGGCCATCAGCCGGTGGCGGCGTGCGCTTGCCGCAAGGCGCCTTGTGAGTGAGGAGCGGCCTTCAGCCCCAACCCCGGATGCCGTGCGCCTGCCTTTGATCGAGCGCCTGCCGCAGCGCTTCCTGCCCTTCGCCCGCATGGCAAGGCTTGATCGGCCGATCGGCTGGTGGCTCTTGCTGCTCCCCTGCTGGTGGAGCGAGGCGATGGCCGCGCGCATGGCCGGGCAATGGCCCTCGCTTCTCACATTGGCTTTGTTTTTTATGGGCGCGGTGGTGATGCGCGGCGCAGGCTCGACCTGGAATGACATCACCGACCGTGACCTTGATGCGAAAGTTGCCCGCACCAAGGCGCGGCCCTTGCCCTCGGGCGCGATGAAACTCTCCGAAGCCTATCTCTTTCTGGCGCTGCAAGGCGGCATCGGCCTCTTGGTTTTGCTCAGTTTCAACGGGTTTGCAATTATTGTCGGGCTGTTTTCGCTGCTGCCCGTGCTGGTTTACCCCTTCATCAAGCGCTTCAGCAACCACCCGCAACTCGTGCTCGGCCTCGCCTTCGCCTGGGGGGCCTTGATGGGTTTTGCCAGCCATCTCGGCGCGCTGCCCGCGCCCGCCTTCTGGCTTTATGCCGGTACAATCTGCTGGGTCATCGGCTATGACACGATCTATGCCCTGCAGGATATCGAGGATGACGCGATTGTCGGCATCGGCTCCACCGCACGGGCTTATGGGGAAAATGTGCGTGGCTTTATTGCCACGCTTTACGCCCTCACCACCCTTCTCATCGCCATTGCGCTGTGGCTGGCCAGGGCCGGGCCGCTGGCCGGGTTTGGGCTGGTGGGCTTTGCCACCCATCTTCTCTGGCAGGTGTTCCAGGTCGACCGGAATGATGGCGCCCGTGCCTTGATGCTGTTCCGCTCCAACCGCGATGCCGGGTTGATCCTGTTTGCCGGGTTTATACTGGATGCGCTGTTCAAACTGTAATCACGCCTTGTCGCTCCTGCGTGCGGGTTTCAGAACAACGGGCTTGAGCGGCGTGCCGCGTTTGGCAAGAAAGCGCGGCCTGCGCCCGGATAATGGTGAAGCGCCCCGCCGGGCATGCGAAAGCGCCCCCGGTTCCATCGTAAACGCCGCGAGCGTGCCTTTGTCATCCGCGACATAAAGCGGCAGGTTGAAATTGCGCCCCAAACCACGCCAGAGCGCGATGATGTCCTCCGCATCCCCGGCTTCATGGAGGAGGGGGCGCGCCGCGCTGTTCGACAGAAGCAGGCGGATGGTGAGCTGCGCGCGCCCTTCGCCATCCGCCTCACCCTCTTTCTCCAGCGCCAGAAGAAGGCCCGCCGCTCCTTGCGGGCACGTCTTGCTTGCGCCATGGTTGTCATTGGCGAAGAAGGCGGCAAAACCCCCATATGCCTGAGGTTGGCCGGGCAAAGATGCTCTGCCCGGCCCCTCGATGATGTGGCGCGGCGTCATATCTGATGCTTCCCATGTCGCGGGCTGCTCTGGCCCTTGATCATGAAGCGAGATTACGCGCAGAGATGCCGGTTTTTTGCTAAAATTCCCGGTTAAGGGAATGTTTCTGCCGCCCTTTTGCCAAATTCCGGCAATTGTGCTTCACAAACGGTAACTGCAATGCTTCGTATTCCTTGGTTGGTCCTCGCTTGACGTTGCGCCCTTGCCCCGCCAGAACCATCATGATTGCAAGGATTGAAAGTCCCGATGCCCGCTGAAAAACCCCCGCTTCTCATCCGGCTTTGCGCGCCGCGCGGCTTTTGCGCGGGCGTGGTGCGGGCGATTGACGCGGTGGAAGAGGCGCTCAAACAATTCGGCGCGCCGGTTTATGTGCGCCATGAAATCGTGCATAACCGCTTCGTGGTGGATGAATTGAAGCGCAAGGGTGCGATTTTCGTCGAAAACCTGTCGCAAATCCCCGATACCGACGCGCCGGTGATTTTCTCTGCGCATGGTGTGCCGAAATCCGTGCCGGAAGAGGCGCGCCAGCGGCGGTTTTTCGCCATCGATGCCACCTGCCCGCTTGTCACCAAGGTGCATCGCGAGGCGGAAATCCATTTCAAGCGCGGGCGCGCCATCATCCTCATCGGCCATCATGGCCACCCGGAGGTGGAAGGCACCATGGGGCAATTGCCGCAAGGTGCGGTGCACCTGATTGAAACGGAAGCCGATATCGCCCGCCTCGCCTTCGCGCCCGGAACGCCGCTCGCTTACGTCACGCAAACGACGCTTTCGGTTGAGGATACGGCGGGCGTGATCGCCGCGCTCAAGGCCCGCTTTCCGGAGATCATCGGCCCGCATCGTGAGGATATCTGCTACGCCACCACCAATCGGCAGGAGGCGGTGCAGCGCGTCGCCCCCGAAGTGGACGCGATGATCGTGGTGGGCAGCCCCAATTCCTCGAATTCGCAGCGCCTGCGCGAGGTCGCGGAGCGCGCGGGCTGCCCCATTGCAAGGCTGGTTCTGCGCGCGGACGAGATCGACTGGGCGGAGTTCGGCGCGATCAGAACCCTTGGCATGACGGCGGGGGCTTCCGCGCCGGAAATCCTCGTTGAAGAGATCATCGCCGCTTTTGCCGCACGCTTCGAGGTGCGGGTTGAAACCGTGTCAACGGCGGATGAGAGCGTGTTTTTCCCGCTGCCCAAGGCCTTGCGACCGGTTGAGAGCTAGAGCATTTTCAAGCGAAACCGGTGTCCACTTTCGCTGAAAATGCTCTAATTCAGCAGCCAAACCATGCCCAAAGCCAGCCCCGGCATGAGAATGACAAGGATAAGCCGGAGAATATCCGCCAGAATGAAGGGCAGAACCCCGCGATAGGTGGCTGAAATCGGCACATCCTTCGCAATCGAGCTGATGACGAAGACATTGAGCCCGATGGGCGGCGCCGTGAGGCCGATGCCGACAACGATGAGCACCAATATGCCGAACCAGATCGCCACATCATCCGGCGACATGCCGAAATCCAGCGCCTGAATCACGGGGAAAAACACCGGCAGGGTGAGGAGGATCATCGCGAGTTCATCCATCACCGCACCGAGCAGGATGTAAAACGCCAGCATGACGATGAGCACGACATAAGGCGAAAAGCCGCTGCCCCCCACCCATTCCGCCGCCATGACGGGAAGCCGCGACAGCGCGAGAAACGCGCCGAACACCTCCGCCCCCAGCAGGATGACGAAAATCATGCCGGAGGTAATGGCGGTCTGCTTCAAGGCCTCCACCACATCGGCAAAGCTGAGGCTTTTTTGCAGGCCCCCGATCAGCAGCATGGCGATAGCGCCCACCGCCGCCCCTTCCGTGGGCGTGAAAACCCCGCCATAAATCCCGCCCACCACGATCACCGCGACGCTGATGGCGGGCATGACGTTTGCCTCAACAAAGGCGATGAGCAAAGCCGCCACACCTAGGGCGAGCCCGGCGCCCATGCCGATTTCATCCTTGTAAACGCCAAAAGCCAGAAGAGTGAGCACGCCAAGCGCCAGCCCCTTCGGCCAGAGGGGTTTGGCTTGCGGGGCAGAAAAGCTGGCATCAAGCGCGGGCAGGGGCGCAAGCGCAGGGTTTCTCCAAACCACCAGCGCGATCACGATGCAGTAGAACAATGCCGCCAGCAGGCCGGGGATGAGGGCGGCCTGAAACAATCGGGCGATATTCTGCTCGGTCGTGATGGCATAAACCACGAGAATGACGGAAGGCGGGATGAGAATGCCCAGGGTTCCGCCTACCGCGATGGTGCCGGTGGAAAACCCGCGATCATAGCCGTATTTATCAAGCTCCGGCAAAGCCGCGCGCCCGAATGTGGCGGTGGTGGCAACGGATGAGCCGCAAATCGCGCCAAAGGCCGTGCAGGCACCGATCACCGCCATGGCCAGCCCGCCGGGCCTGCGCCCCACCGCCCGCTCCGCCGCCTTGAACAAAGCCGAGGCAATGCCCGCCCGCTCCGCCAGAGCGCCCATGAGGATGAAAAGCGGGATGACGGAGAGCGTGTAATTGGCGAATTGATGATAGGTATTGGTGCGCATATAGGCGAGAAAATGCCCCCAGCCTGAAAGCTGCGCATAGCCCGCCGCCCCCACGATCAGCATGGAAAGCCCGATCGGCGCGCGCAGCGCGATCAGCAGCAGCATGGCACCAAAGCCGGAAAGGGCGATGCCGAGGCCACTCATGCGCCGCGCCTGACACGATCAGCGGCAGAGAACAAGGCCGCCACAACCAGCAGGGCACTCAGCAGGCTGCAAATCCCGATGGCGGGCCAGAGCACGATTTGAAGCTGCATCGTCGTCTCTCCGCTCGCCCGGGCCTCAATCGCGCCATAAGCGAGGCCATAGGCCAGAAGGCAAGCAAAGCCCGCGTAGCAGATGTCCCAGATGGCATCGATTGTTGCATTGAGGCGGGAGGGGAGGGCGAGCGTGAAGGTATCCACCATGATATTGCCGCGCCGGATTTGCGTAAGCGGCAGAAAACTGAACACGGCCAAGGCCGTGCCCATTTTCACGAATTCGAAATCCCCCTCGATGGGGCTGGCGAAAAGCCAGCGGCCGAGCACGCTGATGACAACCAGCGCCGCGAACCCGAGCGAGAGAACCCCGCCCAGAACCGCGATACGCGTGATGAGCCTGTCAATCCGGGCGGCAAAACCGCCCGGTTTTTCTGGCTGCGCTCTTTCATCCATGCTCATGCCGGGCCTTGTTCAGGAGAGGCAAGGCTTCACGCTTTTTCGTGTTTGGCGACGAGCGCGCGGGCATCGGCGATCATTTTTGCGCCATCCATGCCCTTGGCCTTCACCTGCTCGATCCAGGCGGCGTGCACCGGCTCGGTCGCCTTGATCCAGCGCGCCTTTTCCTCCAGCGAGATGCTGGAAATGGTGTTGCCGCGCTTTCTCGCCATCTCCGAAACGTTTTTCGCTTCGCTATCCCACATATTGCCCGCGATATCGGCGAAGGCCATGCCGGAATATCTGTCCATCACGGCCTTGAGGTCATCGGGCAGGCTGTCATATTTCGCGCGGTTCATCGCGAGGAAGAAGGTGGCGCTGTAAAAGGTGGGGGAGCCGGGGATTTCGGTGTGGAATTTCACGAGTTCCTGCACTTTGACCGAGGGAACCACCTCCCAGGGGATCACCGCGCCGTCGATCACGCGCTGCGCGAGGCTTTCGGGCACCTGCGGCACCGGCATGCCAACCGAAACCGCGCCGAGCGCTTTCAGCGCCTCGCCCGCCAGCCGTGTGGGGTTGCGCAGTTTCAGCCCCTTCAGGTCTTCCATGGTGGCGATGGGCTTGTTGGTGTGGATGACCCCGGCATCATGCGCCCAGAAGGCGAGGAGCTTCACGTCCTTTACCTCGTCCCTGAGGTAGGTTTCGCCGAATTCCTGCGCCGCGCGCGCATTCACGATGCCGCGATTGGAGCCGATGAACGGGAGTTCGAACACTTCGGTTGCCGGAAAACGGCCTGTCATATAGCCGGGCAGGGTCCAGATGATATCCACCACCCCGTCGCGCGCCTGATCATAAAGTTGCGGCGGCGTGCCGCCAAGCTGCATCGAGGGGTAGATGTCGATCTTGATGCGCCCGTTCGAGGCGGTTTCCACCAGCTTCGCCCAGGGGCCGAGCATTTTCGCCTGCCCGTTGGAAACGGCGGGCAGGAAATGATGCAGTTTCAGCGTGATGACGTTTTGCGCCCGCGCGGGGGAAAGCACGAAGGGGGCAGCGAGCAGCCCGGCTGCACCGCGCCCGAATGAACGACGTGATAAAATCATGACAATCTCCTCCAGCCTCCCCTCGCATTCATCCCGAAGGGGATCATCCTGCTGCATGAAGACAAAGATCAGATCAGCCAAACCGTGTCAAACATTGCCTGAAACGAGGGCAGCTTTTGTGCAGCTTTCATGGCGGGGAAGAGTTTGCGACCAAGCCTCGCATCGCCTTCGCGGGGCATGCCTGACCGCAAAATCCATCAGGCCGCATCAATCCGGACTGCGCCCGGCCTGATCGATATAAAGCCGCAGGGCGTCAAGGCTTGGAAAACGCTGGTTGAGAGCGCCCCCCACTGCCATCACCGAACCATCCGAATACATGGTGAAGCGCGTGCCGCCGCTGTCATAAGCCCCCACGATGTCGAGCGTTTCAAGCGGCGCAAGGGGCGGCTCCCCGGTTTCGAGCGCAGCAAGATCAGCATCGGCAATCAGGCCGGGCGTGTGCGGGGGGGGCGGGTTCAGGCTCCCCGGAGGCAGCATCCGGCGCCGTCATGACGTCACCCTCTGCCTCGGCGGAAGGAGGTGCAGGCGTGTTGCGCAGTCTGAAGCGGGAGAAACCGAACGGGCTGGCAAGGCTGGGCTTTGGTTCTGGCGAGGATCCGGTTTTGCCCACGGCACCCGGCCTTTCGGGCAGGGCTGCATCGACTGCGAGGGTCACGTCGGAAGCAGCGTTGCCGCTCTCCGGGAGGCCCGGCATTCTTGCGTAAAGATCCTGCTCGATCGTGCGCAGCATTGCATCATCAACCGTTTCCTGTCCGGCTTCCCGTTCGTATCGGCTGTCCTGTGCATATGCCGGCATGCTGCCGGGCTCGACGCGCAGAACACGTCGGCTTTCTCCGAAGAGGCCGCCGTCTTCCTCTGCCTCTCGCAAGGGATGCCCTTGCAGGTCATTGTCTGGTGCATCAGCCGCCGCGAGCAAAGGCCCGAGCGCCGCAACCGGTGCTGTCATGGCAGGGCTGTCCCTGCGGGCAATATCGGGTGATGGTGGATTGGCGGCTGCCAGCCTCTGCAGAACCTTTTCAAGCATCCTGTCAAGGCTGAAAACAAGTGCGCAGGTACAGAGCAACAATACCCCGGCCTGAAACCAGGCGAGCCCGAGTTCCGTGGGGATCAGAACAAAAGCCTGAAACAGGCAGAAAATGCCCCCGATACCCAGTAAACCTGCAAGTGCGACAATGGACACGATGGCAACATCCAACTTGAAACATGATCAATATAAGCCAATTAAGCGCCATCGATATTAAGAATTTCTTGCTGTGGGTCAAGAACAACCCTCAACTCCCGCGCGTTGACCCCCATTTCCAGCGGACTGCAATCGCATCCTGCTTCCATCTTTTTCTTTTCGCATGCTTTTCCCGTCAACCCGGTTTTCACCCCCGCCTTCGCGTGGGCATGCTTTCGCTGGAATTGCTCTATCCGCAGGCTTGGCAAAAAAGCGGAAGCAAAAAACGGAAGAAAGTCTGGATTGCTTCCCGCCACGCTTTGCTCGCGGTCGCAATGACGGGGCAGGCCTTCATCACAAATTGCTCTGGCAGGTTGCTGAAAAACGCCGGGGCTGTCATTGCGAGGAGCGCAGCGACGCGGCAATCCAGATAAAATTCCGCCGTTAGAGCGTTTCCAGCGAAGATTGAATCAGCTGAAACATGCTCTATCCGCAGAGGCAAAAAGGCAGAAGAAAGTCTGGATTGCTTCCCGCCACGCTTCGCTCGCGGTCGCAATGACGGGGGCAGGAACAGCCTTTTTCAACAGCCTGCTGGTTCTATGTTTTGTCGCATGTTCCGAGAATAAGCCAGCTTCCGTTTCAGCAAAACATGCTCTATTGGAAGCGGATGCCATTTTCCCGGCAATGCTGTTTTCGTTCAAAGGATCAAATCCATGGCCCTCACCCTGCCTGACCTTCCTTATGCGCATGACGCGCTCCAGCCCTATATGTCGAAGGAAACGCTGGAGTATCATCACGACAAGCATCACCTTGCTTATGTGAATAACGGGAATAACCTGCTCAAGGGTTCTGAATTCGAGGGCAAGACCCTGGAGGAGATCGTCAAGGGCTCGCATGGCAAGAATGCAGGCCTCTTCAACAATGCAGGCCAGCACTATAATCACCTCCATTTCTGGAACTGGATGAAGCCGAATGGTGGCGGCGTCATTCCCGGCAAGCTTGAGAAGAAAATCATCGAAGATCTTGGCTCGGTTGAAAAGATGAAGGAGGATTTCATCCAGGCGGGCGTGACGCAATTCGGCTCGGGCTGGAACTGGCTTGCGGTCAGGGATGGCAAGATCATTGTCATGAAATCCGCCAATGGTGAAAGCCCGCTGGTGATGGGCGCAACCCCCATTCTCGGCTGTGATGTCTGGGAGCATTCCTATTACATCGATTATCGCAACCGCCGCCCGGATTACCTCAAGGCCTTCATCGAGCATCTGGTGAACTGGGACTATGTGGCCGAGCTTTTTGAAAAAGCGGTATAAGACACCATGCCGGGGCGGCGCGTTTCGCCCCGGCCTTTGCCTTTCAGGAGAGAGAGCATGTCCGCACGGCTTGTAACGATTTTCGGTGGCTCGGGCTTCATCGGGCGTCATCTTGTGCGGGCTTTGGCGCGGCAAGGCTGGCGCATTCGCGTTGCCGTGCGGCGGCCAGATCTTGCGGGCCATCTCCAGCCTCTGGGCACGGTGGGGCAGATCCATGCCGTGCAGGCCAATCTGCGGGATAATGCCTCTGTGCAGCGCGCGGTGGATGGCGCGGATGCCGTTGTCAACCTTGTCGGCATCCTCCATGAAAGCGGGCGGCAAAGCTTCAGCGCGGTGCAGGCGCAAGGCGCAAAACGGGTGGCGGAAGCGGCGGCAAAAGCGGGTATCGAGGCTTTCGTGCAGCTTTCCGCCATCGGGGCTGACGCTGCTTCACCCTCACTCTACGCGCGCAGCAAGGCCATGGGGGAGGCGGCGGTGCTGGCCGCCATTCCCGGCGCGATCATCCTGCGCCCCTCCATCGTCTTCGGGCCGGAGGATCAGTTTTTCAACCGTTTCGCCGGCATGGCGCGCAGCCTGCCCTTCCTCCCTTTGATCGGCGGCGGCGAGACGAAATTTCAACCGGTTTATGTGGGTGATGTGGCGGAGGCTGTGGTTCTGGCGCTATCGGGCGCGGCCAAGCCCGGCGCGATCTATGAGCTGGGCGGGCCGGAGGTGCTGAGCTTCCGCGCGCTTCTCACCTATATCCTCAAGGTAACGAACCGCACGCGCCCGCTCATCCCGCTCTCCTTCCGGCTTGCGCGGTTGCAGGCGAGCGTGATGGAGCTGTTGCCGAACCCGGTCCTGACGGTGGATCAGGTGACTTTGCTCGAACGTGATAATGTGGTGAGCGCGGCGGCCCTCACGGAGGGGCGCGATTTAGCCGGGCTTGGCATCACCCCCGCCAGCATCGAGGCGATCGTTCCGGGCTATCTCTACCGCTTCCGCAAGCACGGCCAGTTCGAGCGGATGCAAGCCAGCCGGTAAACCGCAAGTCTCCGAAGCATACCAAAGGTCATCGACAATGACTCTCTGGTATTCCGCACGGGAATTTATCAAGCCATTGGCCGTATTTGATCAATTCAGGCTCTTCAAAGACCTCATGCGTCAGCATCCGAGGCCATTCATATTGCGGAGTGAAATAATGTAAAACATCAAAAATATAAAATTTTATTTGAATACTTTAGTTAAATTTATAAATAAAATGATAATAAAATTAAAAAACGGGGATAAATTTTTATGAAATGATAAAATTTATACGATTTTTATTGTGTATTTTTGCAAATTTACGTATGTTTTTTTGGCGATGGTGACTTCCATATACAAAAGTTGAATGATCCTTGGGCCAATACTGCAATACCAAAGGTCGTTGCAAGTGACGCTTTTATGTTCGTCATGAAAATATCTTATACCAAAGGTCATTAACAATGACTCTTTGGTATTCCGTCCTGAATTTATCAAGCCATTGGCTGCATTTGATAAATTCAGGGTCTTCAAAGGCCCCATGCGTCAGCATCCAGGGCCTTTGGTATTATCCCGTGATCAGAATAGGATATTTTCGTTTTCTTCAACGCCCCTTTGCATCAGCATCCGGGGCCTTGGGTATGAGACGCATGTTGCCGCATGGCGACCGACAGCATGCGGCTTTGCCGGAGCATGGCGCGATGAAGGCCCGTCCTCGCGAAGGCGGGGACGGAAATCGGTCTAGAGCATTTTCAAGCGAAGTGGATACCGGTTCGCGTGAAGAAAATGCGATAAAACAAGAAGATAGAGCGTCTCAGGTGACTCAGTCTTCACTGGAAATCGCTCTATCGCAAAAAGCCATGCGAAAAGAACACGATGAGAGCAGGAGGCGATTTCGTTCGAACGCATCCTGCTCCACAGGCTGGGGGCATCCATGAAAACGCGGTATGACGAGGGGCAGCTTGCTCCGGAGATGGACGTGACGCCTGGCACGCGCCCCAGAGGCAGGCCGCAAGGGAGCGCAAAGCCGGACAGGGATCATCTGGTGCATATGCGCTGCCTTGCAGAGCGTGCGAGCGAGGCGACGGCTGCTGCCTGGTTTGGCGTTCCAAGCCCTGCCATTCGCGCGAGAAACCGCTCGAAAGCGGGCATAGCCCGCGCGAGACAAGCGGGAATATACCTCGCGCATATCGTGTTTTCGACCAGTCTGACGCGGGCGGGCCTCATTTTCGGGCGAGATCGCACCACGGCGCGCCATGCTTGTGCCGTGATCGAGGAATTGCGCGAGGCGCGCGCCTTTGATGCGGCAATTGACCGACTGGAACCCTCGCTCCGCGTTTGGGTGGCGGCCTTTTCCGAGGGGGGCAGGGCATCTGCTGCGACCAGAACCGGCCCGGCCGAACCGAGAGAGGAGGCCGCCTCATGAGCGATGCACAGATGACCACGGCGGGAAAAAAGCCGATCGGGCGGGCATCACGCCGCATGATGAGCAAGGATCAGGCTGTTGATCATCCCTGCATCGGGTTGAAACTGCTCGCGGCACTCGCCGAACCGGATACCTTTTTACGAGAAGAGCAGGATCGCCTGATGATCATCCGCCGCAAGGGGCGGGTTTCGATGCCGGTTGGCACAATGCCGCTGGAGGTTTTGCCGCCGCTTCTCTCCTCTGGCGCGATCATGCACCAGAAACAGCCGGATCAAGCGCAGTTCATCATTACGGATGCCGGGCATGCCCTGCTGCGGCGCTCCCGATCGGGTGAGGAGCGGTTCGCCAGCCAGCACCGTGTGCTCACGACAAGGCGCATGCCGGTGGAGGGGGTGGAAAGCGAGGTTCAGGTCAACCTCAAGGAAGACCCGCTGGGCATGCTGGCCCGCCAGCGCGACCGCAAGGGCATGCCCCTGATCGGGCCTGCGGTTCTGGCAGCGGCGGCGCGGTTTCGGCGCGACCTTGCCCTTGCCGGAACGGTGCCGCAGGTCACGGCGAACTGGTCGCGCCTTGCTGTGGATGGCAGCGGGCCGCAAGCCGGGCTTTCCGTCCCGGAGCGGGTGATCGAGGCACAAAGGCGCGTCTCGGAGGCGCTCGACGCCGTGGGAACGGATTTTTCCGGCCTCGTGCTGGATCTGTGCGGGTTTTACAAGGGCATCGAAGTCATCGAACGCCAGCACGGGTTTCCCTTGCGCGCGGGCAAGGTTGTGGCAGCTTTTGCGCTGCGCGCGCTTGCACGCCATTATGGCATGAGCGACGAGGCGAGGGGGCCGGACAATCGCGGCATCATCCGGCAATGGGCAGCATCGGACAGGGAAGCGTGAGCGGGCTAGAGCGTTTCCGGCGAAGACCGAGTCATACCAAAGGTCATTAACAATGACTCTTTGGTATTCCGTCCTGAATTTATCAAGCCATTGACTGCATTTGATAAATTCAGGGTCTTCAAAGGCCCCATGCGTCAGCATCCGGGGCCTTTGGTATCACCTGAAACGCTCTATCTTCTTGTTTTATCGCAGTTTCGCTTCGCGGACCTACGGTTCTTCACGCGAACCGGTATCAACGATGCTTGAAAATGCTCTAGCAGGCTGTTGAAAAAGGCGATTGCTGTCCCCGTCATTGCGAGCGAAGCGAACCGTGGCGGGAAGCAATCCAGACTTTCTTCCGCTTTTTTGCCGCCTCTGCGAACAGCGGTAGAATTTTATCTGGATTGCCACGTCGCTCCGCTCCTCGCAATGACAGCCTCAGCGTTTTTCAGCAGCCTGCTATACCACGCCCTTCGCGGCTTCCGCCTTGATGCGCGCCACCATGGCAGAAAGCCCGTTCGAGCGCTGCGCCGTGAGGTGATCCTTGAGGCCGATGCTCGCGAAAAACCCCTGCGCGTCGAAACGGGCAATCTCCTCCCGCGTGCGTCCGTCAAACATGGCGATGACGAGCGCAACCAGCCCCTTGACGATCAGGGCGTCACTGTCCCCCAGCAGGGAGAGCCCGGGTTTATCCGCCTCATGCCGCGCCAGAAGCCAGACCTGGCTCGCGCAGCCATTGACCTTGTTGGCATCATTATACGCTTCTGGCGGGAGTTTCGGCATGGCTTTGCCAAGGTCGATCAGATAGCGATAGCGCTCATCCCAATCATCAAGGAAGGCAAGGTCATCAAGGATGCGTTGCAGGGCCGGGCTATGCGCCATGGCAGATGAGTCCGATCAGGGTTGGTTTTTCTGCCCATGTGCCACGCGCCGTGGCGGCAAGGGGTAGGGGCTCGGGATGAGACCCGGTGAAGATAGGGCCGCGCGCGCCGGATGAGAAGGGCTTGCCGGCACAGCTTCGGGCTGCGCCAGCCCGGCCTTGAGCGCTTCAGCCGCCGCTTCACGGCACAAAGCCGGATGCTTGAGGCAAAGCTGCAGCCCCGCCGCAGCCTCAGCGCCCGCATCGCGCGTGAGAGAAGCAATATCGGCACCGGAATCAGGCCTGATGCAGACGACACATAGCGCAAGAATGGCAGCAGAGGCACGCAGGATCATGGCGGTTTCATCCCCCTCCTCTTGTTCTCGATGTGATACCCGAAAAAGATGAGCAAGAGGTATTCATGAGCGATACGGTTTCATGATGCTGCCGGCATCATGGCATTTTTGCCAAAGCTGGCCGGTTCTGGTGAGGGCTTGTTCACCATGCTTTTCAAAACATGGGTCCGGGAGGAAACATTCGCGGTTCTGCTGCCCTCAAAGGCTGCTCCGTTAGGCAGCATTTAAGGGCGCTGGCACAAGGTTCGGGGCGGGATGCAGAAACAGAACAGGACGCTTTTTCATGCGCATCGACTGGGCCCAGACGTTGATTGGCCTGCACCAGGGCTTTGATGATCATCAGGATCCATCATCCCGGCTTGGCTATGCCATGCGCCTGGGGCGGATCGCGGGTATCGTTGCGAGCATGACCTTGCTGTGCCTCGGTATGGCTGTCCTGCCCTTTCTGGCACCTGAAGCGACGCTGAACTATGGCCTTGTTTTTTCAGGCTCTCTTCTGGCCCATGCGGTGGGGTTTGTGCTGTTGTTGCGTGCAAGCCCGGATCATCCATGCCTTCCGGGATTGAGCAACGTGCTCGCCATTCCCTTCATGACAATGGCGGGTGTTTCAACCGGCATGATCCTGGCTTTCGCTGGCCTGCTCTTGTGCGAGGTTGTCTGGCAGAACAGGGTGCGGCGCAGCCAGGAGGCGGCAAACTGGTTTTTACCCTTGTGCTGCATCGGCATCGTTCTGCTTGCGCGCCCGGAGACCGGGCTTGAAAGCGTTGTCATCCTGTGTGCGCTTCTGCCCTTTTCCATCACGCTTGTTGCGCTTTTGCCAAAACGGCGCGGCAGGAATATGCCCTCCGGGGTGAGGGACAGGAAGGCGCAGGCCTTGCTCAAGGTGGCGTTGGAACGCCTGCCCGGAACCCAGCTCCTGTGCAATATCATGGGTGTGATCATGCCGGATCATGCCGGAAAACAAGCCGGCTTCAACGCGGATGATGGTGAATTCGGCCCTTCCTTGATGGATGCCGTGCTCATCGTGGATCGCCCGCCGCTGTTGCAGGCGCTTTCGCGCGCGGTGCATGCGGGGGAGGCGAGCGCGCCCTTCCATATCAGGCTGCGTGGGTGCAGCACCAGCGATGCTGGAACCGGATTTGTGCCGCATCTCTGCCGGGTCGTTCCCGCCGAGGGGGTGCACGCACACGCCATTGTCGTTCTGGAGCCGGTGGCGGAAGAGAGGGGGAGCGCCTGCATCGCCGAAACGCAGCTCGCATCGGGCCTTCACGATGCCGTCTCGCCCTTCAATGCCGGGCTTGGCTATCTTGAGATGCTGTGTGACCCCGCACTCGCGCTGGATGATATCGGCACGATACGGCATTATGCCGGGAATGCGCGCAATGCGGTGCAGGCGGCGCATCGCAACAATGTGCTCATGGGGCGCTGGCTCAGGCTGATGCAGCGCAAGACTGCCGAGCAGGCAAGGGCGCTCTCCCTCATGGCGCTGCTGAATGACGCCATGCGCGCCCTGAACCTGGCGCAGGATGAGAGCGGGCTGCTGATCCGGGGTGAGCGTGAGGCGCTCGTGATGATCGATGAAGATGCGGCACGTTTTGCCGTGATGGTGCTGCTGCGCGGTGGTCTTGTAAACCACCGGCACGGCACAGGCCTCTGTCTTGATGTTGCTGCGGTGCCCGAGGGCGTGCGCCTGAGCCTGAGCCTGAGCCTGGAGGAGGCCCCGCAAGCGGATATGTTTCAGCGCGCGCTCGAAGAGGCCGTGACGGGTTTTGGCACCTTCCGCTTTGAACGCGCGGCGGATCATGTGGCCATGACAATACGCCCGCTCGCCATGGCTGGCGGCGTCCATCGCCTCGGCGCCGGTAAAGCCGCATCCTCCCGCATCGAAAGACCGCACAGGGTTTCACGGCCCTCAAACGGCAGGATGAAATCAGCATGATGGAGCACCATCACATGGCACGACAATCCACGGATTCAAAACGGCAGCGCTTTGATGAGGGGGCCGGGCGGATGAACCAGCACAAGAGGCAGGGCCGGAAACGCACGGGGCCTGTTACCAGAGGCCGCGTTGCAGCGGCAGGCGCTGTGACCCTGGCCGGGTTCATCATTCTCAATGCCGTGGCGCTTCAGCCCGAGCGCCACCCGACACCGATGTTCACATCCATCGTGCCTGCGCCCCCGGACACGGTTGCCGCCCTGCCATTGCCTCCGGCACGCGCGGATCAGGACGGCATCAAGACCGTTGCCTTCGAGGCAAGGCCGGTCGCGGGCGGAAAAATCACGCCCCCCGAAAAGGCAAGACCATCGCTGCCGGCCTCCAGCGATGTCAGCGAGGCGATGCTGGCTGAAATCCAGCGCGAACTTGGCAAGCGCGGCTATTACAAGGGCGAGGTCAATGGCAGGCCCGGCCCCGCGACGGCACAGGCGATCCGCGATTTTCAGTTTTCCCGGAGAGTTGCGGTGGATGGGCGGCCAAGCGAGGCTTTGCTCAGGGATGTTGCTGCAAGCAGGATCACCATGAAGGATGAATTGCTCGACCTCGTCAAACGCACGGCGCAGGAGGATAAAACCCCGCAGGCTGACAAGGCGGTGAAAACCGTGATGGACATTCAGCGCGCCCTCAACAAGGCCGGTTATGGCCCCGTGAACGAGGATGGCCAGATGGGGCCGACAACGAAAGCCGCTTTGGCACGGTTCGAGCAGGACAGGAAATTGCCGCCGCGCGGTGAGGCAAAGGGTCCGGTTCTGAAAATGCTGGCTGCCATCAGCGGCATCGCCATCGCGCAGTAATGGCAGGGCCGCGCGTCACCTCGGAATTTTTTGTTTCTGCCTATTTGCGGCTTTGTGCGCATCATGGCGCCTTTGCGGCCTTGCAGCGCCGAGGGGCCAGCGAGGCGGGGGCGATCTTCATTCTCATCGACAGGCTCGATGGCAGCGGCACGCTTTATGGCCCGGCCCCGCAGACGAGCTATGAGGAGCGTACGGATCGTGCCTTTGCAAAGCTTCACGAGGAGGAGGCACTGCCCATCGCCGTGCTGGAGGACAAGCTCGCGCGGGAATTGCGGTTCGACCCGGATATCTGGGTGATTGCGGTTGAAGAGCGCATGGGGGCGCATTTTCTGGAGCGCGTGGTGTAATACCGGAGAATCATACCAAAGGTCATTAACAATGACTCTTTGGTATTCCGTCCTGAATTTATCAAGCCATTGACTGCATTTGATAAATTCAGGGTCTTCAAAGGCCCCATGCGTCAGCATCCGGGGCCTTTGGTATCAGTGTTCATGACCTTTGGTACAAACCCGCCGCCGGTTCCTCCATTTTTCTGAAAAAAGACGCAAAATCGGCATGCCTGTTAGCAAAGCCTTAATGTCTTCAGCCGAGTTTCGTTTTCATGCGCTGATGTGCTGCCAATCAGGCGGTGACGCGGCTTGCTGGAGAATGGCCATGGGCGATGTGATCCGCTTCAGGCCTCGTCATGGGGCCAGACGATATGCCGGGTTGACCGATCAGACGGTTGGCGCGGAACAACGCAGTGCCGAAATTCTGCTCTTCACCGGGGTGCGCTACGAACGCCATGGGGAAGAAGCGCCGGTCATCACCAGCACGCAGCCACCAAGACGCCCGAAAAAACAGGCCTGACCGTGATGAAGGCGCGAGGCTCCACGCCGATAAAGGCAGCCCGCCTCCTGAGCGGAGCGGCGCTTCTTGCCCTTTCCGGGTCTCTTGCCGGGTGCTATAAGGGCACAGGTGATTTCGGCCGCCCCGGCCATGGCATTGTCGAGACGCGGCTTTTGCCCTTCGCCGGGTTGCTCTCGGCCACAGCGCAGGGGGAGCCTGCCTCCATTTACGCCCTGACAGAGGACGAAAAAGAACTGCGCCGCCGCGCCTGGCATTTTCTGGTGCCGGAGCAGGATGCACCGTTGCTGGCGCGTTTGCAGGATGAAATGGCGTTTTACCGGCTTTTGCCTGCGCGCGAGCCGGATATCACGCTCTATCATCGCACCATCATGGGCGGGCCGCAGCTTGGCGCGACGATCGGCTCTTCGCCGATCCTGCGCGCCGCGACAGGGGGCGATGGTTTTGCCTCCCTTACCTCGCGCTATAACCGGGTGAAGGACAATATCAGCATTGACCATCAGCTTGTGCCGTCTTTCAAGCTGGTCGCGGCACAGGTGCGCGAGGCGGATCATCTGCGTGCCATGAGCTTTGCCGCCGTGCAGAACCTGAGCGAAGAACAGCGCAGCCAGGCACAGCAGCGCATCTGCGAGAACGCGCTCATCACCGCGCGCGTCACATGGGCGTTTCATGACCGGGCGGCGCAATATCGTTACGCGCTCGAACATCTTCTCGTTGAGGGGCCGGAGCGTGAGGCCATCCCCGCCGAGCGCAGCCTGATGGCGTTCGAGGCGGATATTGGCCGCTTCCAGAAGGATATAACGTCTGCCAGGAATTGCGAAACGCCGGTTGACCTGCCGCCCCGGCTTGAAGCGCGGCCTCTCGTGCGCAAGGGGTAAAGAAGCACCTTTTGATTATGACAGGGTTTCATTGCTGCATTGCGCGGCCTTGATAACAGCTTCTGCCATGTGGCGCGCGCTCTCACGATCCACCAGCACCTTGAGAAGGGCGAGGCCCTGCGGCACTTCCGCTTCGATACGGATTTCCTCCACCGCCTCTTCCCCGTCATCAAGCGCGGTGATGCGTAAAAGCTGCGCCCTGGTGGCAATCACTACATCCAGCACGCCCCCGGTTGCCGCGCGATCATTCACGTTTGAGAAAACGCCACGCTTCATGTCTGCCAGAACCAATGTGAGAAAACTCTCCGAAAGCCGGGTGCGCACCCGGAATGGGCCATATGCAAGATCATAGCGGCAGACGCCAAGCGCCATGGCGGGGTCAAAAAACGGCCATTCGGCAACAAGATCAGGCGCAATGAGCGTGATACCGCCGGGCTGGCCTGCCTCCGCGATGCGGAAAAACGCATCCTTTTTCAGCGTTGCGGGCAGGACATAAAGGCTCGCAATATGCGTGAGCCCGGCAAAAACAATAATCATGAAGCCGTAAAGCAGCGCTCTCATGATGCGCAGCCCAGAAGCGAGAGCGCGGGAACCGAGCGCGCGTCAAGCTGTGTGGCGCTGGCGCTGAGCGGGGTTTCATAAAAACGCAAGGTGAGGATGAAGTGGCCCGCCGGTGGGCTCGGCAGCCAGTTGCCTGCCAATGGCCCCGGCCCGATGACAACCGAAAACGGCGCATCTTCCGTGCGGATAATCTCGCTTGAGGTGAAGCCGAAACGCGCCGCCGGGTTGGGCCAGAGCCGCCCATCCGGCGTTGTCAGCGTCAATGTCCAGAAGCGGGCAACCGGCAAGGCCCCGCTCAACTGGTAACGGCAAGCCCCTTCAAGTGGCCTGCCTGCCCGATCCTGCTTGAGGGTGAGGCTGAACCCTTCCCCCGAGGCCAAAGGCAATTCCCCCGAGGTGAACAATTTGAGGCGGCGATAGGGGTCGATATCCGGCGCACCGACACGCGGCACGAAGGCCCAGCCTTCAATGCTCTGCGCATCAAGCCCGATCCCTTTTTCCATGGTAAGCCAGGTTGCGCAAAGCCCAAGACTGAGGCCCGAAAACAGGCACAACACAAGAGCCGAAAAGCGCATGCGGTTACGACCGTTTATCGGGGCCGGGCTGAAGGGCCGAGAGGCCGCCTTCGAGCTTTTTGTCCTCCAGCCCCTCGATCTCTTTCAGGATGGCGCGCCCGCGCAGTGTGAGCTTGAGCCCACGCTCCGCCTCACGCGCGGCACCAAGGCTTGTGCCTGCAACCTCCACGAGCCTGCCATCCCGCGCCGGGGTTTGGTCATCGACACCGATCAGGGGTTTGATATCGGTATCAAGATGCGCAAAGGCCATGATTTGTGCAAAAGCCATGGCGGGCAGGGTGCCGCCGGTCATGTTTTGTGTGGGGCTGTAATCATCATTGCCGAACCAGACAGCGGCGGTGAAATTGCCCGTATAGCCAACAAACCAGGCGTTGCGATATTCATCCGTTGTGCCGGTTTTCCCCGCCGTCGGCACGCCCGGCAGCGCGGCGCGCTTGCCCGTTCCATCCGTGATCACTTTGCCGAGCATGAAGGTAAGATCGCGCACCGCTTGCGGCGACATGATTTGCGGATGCCGATCCACCCCCTCATTGACGCGGTAAATCACAGCGCCATCATTGCCTAGAATCTCTTTTGCAAAATAGGGTTTGGCCTGCCGCCCGCCATTGGCGAAGGTGTTGAAGCCTGCCGCCATATCCATCACCGTCAATTCAGAGGCGCCGATAGGCAGCGCCGTGACATCGCGCAGATCGGTTGAAAACCCGAGCGCCTTTGTCAGCGCAGTCACCTTTTCGCGGCCAAGCTTGTGGTTGCCCTTGCCGATCATCCCCGTAAGCTGAACCGGGATCGTGTTGATGGATTTTGCGAGAGCCACGCTCGCCGGCATCGCCCCCGCAAAGGAGCGGCCGTAATTATGCGGGCACCAGGCGCGCGCACCATTGCCGACGCAGGTCGGCCTGTCCACCACCATTGTCGCGGGTTTGATCACCCCCTCCATCAGGGCTGCGGCGTAAACGAAGGGTTTGAACGAGGAGCCGGGCGGGCGCATGGCGATGGTGGCACGGTTGAACTGGCTCTGCCCGTAATCCCGCCCGCCAACCAGCGCGCGCAAGCCACCATCATGATCGAGCACCACAATCGCCGATTGTTTCACATGGTAGGAAGGGCCATGGGTTTTCAGAATGCCTTCCGAGGCCTTTTCGGCATGGCGTTGCAACGCCCGGTCGAGCGTCGTGCGCACGGTGAGAACGCGCTCATTCCCGAGCGTGCCGGCAAGCGCAAGCTGCCTGATTTCCTCGAAGCCGAAATCAAGCGCGTAATCGGCCACCGTATCGGTGCTGCGCTCCACCGGGGTTGCCGGGTTGCGCAGAGCCGAGGCGATTTGCCCCTGCGTGAGGAAACGCGCCTCCACCATGTTCGAGAGCACATCGGCTGCACGGGCACGCGCAGCGGGGAGATTGACCAGCGGCGAATATTTCGACGGGGCCTTGAACAGCCCCGCGATCATCGCGGATTCAGCCAGGGTCAGATCCCGGACGTTCTTGCCAAAATAATGCTCTGCGGCGGATTGAACGCCGAAAACGCCGTTCCCGAGATAGGCGCGGTCGAGGTAAAGCTTCAGGATCTCCTGCTTGCTCAGATGCGTTTCGAGCCAGAGCGCGAGAAAGGCTTCCCTGATCTTGCGTTCGAGCGAGCGTTCATTGCTCAAGAACAGGTTTTTCGCAAGTTGCTGCGTGAGGGTGGAACCACCCTGCACAACGCCGCTGGCGCGGGTATTGGCGATCATGGCGCGTATCAACCCTGAAGGGTCAATGCCATGATGCTCGTAGAACCGGCGGTCCTCGGTTGCGAGCGCCGCCTTGATGAGATGTTCGGGCAGGTCTTCCAGCGGCACCGCATCCGAGTGCAAAATGCCCCGCTTGCCAAGAACCGCGCCGGATTGATCCAGAAACGTGACGGCAAGATCCGGCTGTTTGAGCCAGTTTTCTTCATTGACCGTGCGAAAAGCCGGTTTTGCCAGAGCCGTGAATATAACCCCGCCAATCGCGCCACAGGTGAGGACAGCGCAGGCCATGCCGACAACAAGGCGACCAAAGGGGGGAAGGCTCCAGCCGGTCCGACGCGTGGCGGATGGCCCAGAGCGCCTCGCTCACCCTGTCTCCCAGAACATGCAGGTAATGCTCGATCAAGGCGTCCATATCACGAAGGCGCCGAGTGATGCCTGCGTGAGGCATGATGCGTGCACCAGGAGGGATGGGGTCAGAATCAGCCATCGGAAGCCATGATCAGAAGCATTTGGAGCAGATACAAGTATGAATTCGGCATGAAAAGCGTGGTTCGTTTGGTGAAATCAGAGCGTTTTCCGGTCAGGTGGATGCCGGTTGATCGAGGAACCGGAGGTGCGCGTTTGCGAAAATGGAATAAAACAACAAGATGGAGCGGTTGACCTGATTGAACCAGAGCATTTTCAAGCATCGTTGATACCGGTTCGCGTGAAGAACCGTAGGTCCGCGAAGCGAACCGCAGGACCGCGTCAGCGAAACTGCGATAAAACAAAAAGATAGAGCGAATGAAGTGAACGCAAATTCACTGAAAACGCTCCAGAGCAATCGCTCCCCGGATCAACCGTTCCGGAGCAATTTTTGATCCTATATCGTGCATTCTCCGCCAAGACCAGCCTGTCTTCTGCAAGATTTTGGCGTGACGTTGATCCGCGCGTTCAGGATGAGGGATATGGGCGCGCTTTACTGTGATGGCTGCAAAGGTTTGCGCATACAGGGATAGAGCAATTCCAGCGAAAGCATGCCCCCGCGAAGGCGGGGGTGGGAACCGGTTTTGCATAACAACATGCTCCAGCAGGCTGTTGAAAAAGGCGGTTCCTGCCCTCGTCATTGCGACCGCGAGCGAAGCGTGGCGGGAAGCAATCCAGACTTTCTTCTGTTTTTTGCCAAGTCTGCGGACAGCGGCGGAAATGTTATCTGGATTGCCGCGTCGCTCCGCTCCTCGCAATGACAGCCTTAGAGCATGTTTTTGATTCCATCAAAAACAAAAACGCTCTAATACCAGAGGGCACAGGAAAATGTCTCTCTGGTATTCGGCACGAAAATATCTTATCCCTTGATAAAAATAAGATATTTTCGTTCCCTTCAATGGCCTTGGGCGTCAGCCTCCAAGGTCATTGGTATAAGCGGAGGGGTTTTACCGCATGAGCGCCAAGGATATCCCGTTCTGGGAGAAAAAACCCCTCTCGGACATGAGCGAGAGCGAATGGGAAAGCCTGTGCGATGGCTGCGGGCGCTGCTGCCTCATCAAGATGGAAGACGAGGAAAGCGGGCGATTTTACTTCACCGATGTGGTTTGCGCCCTGTTCAACCCGCAAACCTGCGGCTGCGGCGATTATGCCAACAGGGACGTGAAGGTGCCCGATTGCGTGCGCCTGACGCCGGAGAATATCGGCGCGCTTGCCTGGATGCCGCCCACCTGCGCCTATCGCCTCATCCATGAGGGCAGGGGGCTTTCTGATTGGCACCCCCTCGTTTCCGGCCGGAAAGAGAGCGTCATCGAGGCGGGGGTGAGCGTGAAAGGCCGTATTGCCGGGTTCGAGCAGGATTATGCCCTGCCCGATCTCATCAGGCGCGTGCGGGCATGGCCGGATCGCTGGCCAAAGCGGGCCACGAGGCGGCGCCCCTGAAAGAAGCGACCGGGAAAGCACCCGGGGCTTGAGGTCATCACGCCAGCTTATCCCCCTTATTAAGGTAAATATTCCTAAATAGGAATTTAGTCATTGACGGTGTAACGCTGCGATGGCATGTTTTTCTCACGCTCCCGATTTGTGAATGCCAGCCAATTGGCGTCTTCAGGAGCAAAATCAGGATATTCTCAGCATGATCACGCTTCTGCATCCCAATGCAGGGCGTTTTCCGTTTTGCACTGAACTGATCGCCATGCAGCGGAACAGCGCCCTGACCTCGCAAAATCCAAAAGACTTTTTTCATATAAAGGAATTTAATCCTATGAAAACTGCGTCTACTCCCATCGCGCCTCCCGCCCTTGATGCGCCGAGGCGCAGCGCGGCGACCCGCCGCACGACGCCGCATCGCCGCCGGATCGTCTCACGGCTCTGGCACACGGCGGAGCGGCAGGTGGAGGAGATCGAGCAACGCCTTCTTGCGATCAAGAATGACCCCATGGCGCTGGAGCGCGAGGCGAAGACCCTCGCCATCATCGCACGGATTGTGCGCGACCTTGTGGCGATTGATGCGGAAACGGATGGCAATGCCCAGAAAACCACGCCTGATCAGACCCAACCCGGAAACGCCGCCCGATCCATCGAGGCATTCCGCGCAGAGCTTGCGCAGCGCCTTGATGCATTGCGTGACGAGCGGGCAGGGGAGGGCGCTGCTTGAGGGGCTTTCGCCCGATACAATCGAGGCTCTGGCGCGTGATTGGCTGATTTTCGCGCGGGATGACCAATTGCCGCCGCACAAGGCCCAAAGCGGCGCGGATTGGACGACATGGCTGGTTCTGGGCGGGCGCGGTGCCGGTAAAACCCGCACCGGGGCCGAATGGGTGCGCGGCCTCGCGCTGGGGATTCCGCCTTTCGCTTCCGAGCCCGTGGGGCGCATCGCCATGGTGGCGCAAACGCAGGATGACCTGCGCGAGGTGATGGTGGAGGGGGTTTCAGGCCTTCTCACCGTGCATACCAACCAGCAGCGCCCGCTCTGGCATTCCTCGCGGCGGCGGCTCGAATGGCCCAATGGCGCGATTGCGCAGGGCTTTTCCGCCGAAGACCCGCAATCCCTGCGCGGGCCGCAATTCGGCGCCGCCTGGTGCGATGAAATCGCCAAATGGCGCTATGCCGATGAGGCTTTCGATATGCTGCAATTCGGCCTGCGCCTTGGCGATAACCCGCGCCAGACCATCACCACCACGCCGCGCCCGACCAGATTGCTGAAGCGCCTCGCGGCAGACCCTTTGACCGCCTTGAGCCGCGCGCCGACCAGGGCCAATGCCGCGAACCTCGCGCCGGGGTTTCTTGCGCAGATTGTCGGGCGTTATGCGGGCACCAGTCTGGGGCGGCAGGAGCTGGACGGGCTTTTCATCGAGGAGCGGGCAGATAGCCTGTTCCGCCGTGAAACGATCGAGGCCGGGCGCCTGCAGAAAGCCGAAACGCCGGCGCGCGTCGTGGTGGCGATTGACCCGCCCGCCGGGGGCAAGCGCGGCGGGCGTTGCGGCATTGTAGTTGCGGGTTTGAGCGAGAGCGGCCTTGTGATGGTGCTGGACGATGCCTCGCTCGAAAGCGCGCGGCCCGAGATCTGGGCGCGCCGCGCCATCGACGCCTATCACCGCCACGAAGCCGATGCGCTGGTGGCGGAGGTGAACCAGGGCGGCGAGATGGTGAGAAGCGTTCTTGGCGCGATTGACGCCGCTGTGCCGGTGACGGCAGTGCGCGCCAAACGCGGCAAGCATTCCCGCGCCGAGCCGGTGGCGGCGCTTTATGCGCAGGGCAGGGTGCGACACGTGGGCACCTTCCCCGCATTGGAGGATGAAATGGCGTGTTTCGGGCCCGATGGTTTGGCCGAAGGCCGCTCCCCCGACCGGGTGGATGCGCTCGTCTGGGCGATCACGCATCTCGCGCTGGAAGGGGAGGGCGGCGCGCCCCGTGTGCGGCGGCTGGGGTGAGATATTGCGACCGCGAACGGTAAGGCATTCTCTCTTTTTGGAGATTTCTCATGAAAGAATTCGTTCAACGCCTCTTCGGCCGCGCGCCGGAGGCGAAGGAAGCCATGCGCCCCAACAAGGCATTTCGCAGCGCGCCAATGGTTGCGTTTCACAATCCGGGCCGTGGGATTTTCGGCGAGGGCGCGGGGCCGGGCCTTGTGCGGGCCGGGTTTTCCCGCAACGCCATTGTCTATCGCTGCGTGCGATTGATTGCTGAAAGCGCGGCGACCATGCCCATCACCTTCCGGGCCAATGGTGCGGAAACGAAAATCCACCCGCTCGAAGCACTGCTCGCGCGGCCCAACCCGCGTGAGGGCGGCAGCGAATGGCTGGAGGCGGTTTATGGCCACCTCATGCTCTCCGGCAATGCCTATTGCGAGGTGATCGCTCCAGGGGGCAAGCCCACCGAGCTTTATGCCTTGCGGCCCGACAGGATGGCGGTGATCCCCGGCCCGGATGGCTGGCCGATGGCCTATGAATACAGCGCCGGCAGACAGGTGATGCGCTTTGCCGTGGACGCTGGGGGGGTGAACCCGATCCTTCATCTCAAGCTGTTCGATCCGCTCGATGATCAGCAGGGATTTGCACCATTGGCGGCGGCGCGCATGGCGCTGGAAATGCACGAGGCCGCAAGCCGCTGGAACAAGGCCCTGCTTGATAATTCCGCCCGTCCCTCCGGTGCTCTGGTTTATGGCGCGGCGGAAAACCTCTCGGATGAGCAGTTCGACCGGTTGAAAACCGAGCTTGAAAGCGCGTTTCAAGGCACAACCAATGCCGGACGGCCCATTCTGCTCGAAGGGGGGCTGGATTGGAAGCCGCTCTCGCTTTCGCCCAAGGATATGGATTTTCTTGAGGCAAAGGCAGGCGCGGCGCGGGAGATCGCGCTGGCCTTCGGCGTGCCGCCGCTGCTCCTCGGCCTGCCGGGGGATAATACCCATGCCAATTACGCGGAAGCGAACCGCGCCTTCTGGCGCAGCACGGTTTTGCCCTTGGTGCGGCGCACGCTCGGCGCGCTCTCGCATTGGCTGCAACCCTGTTATGACGAGGATATCCGCATCGAGCCTGATCTTGACCAGATCGAGGCTTTGGCGAGCGAGCGCGAGGCGCTCTGGCGGCGGGTTTCGGGCGCGGGCTTCCTCAGCGACGCGGAAAAGCGCGCGGCGCTGGGTTACGGCGCGCTGGCTTCAGGGGATGCGCTTCCTTCCGGTGACGGGCTTGCACCAAAGCCTGCCAAACCATGAATGCGGTAACCGAATCCATTCTGGCGCGCGGTGATCTTGCCCATCTTGCGTTGTTTTTATGGGCAGGCGGGGCCTCCGCCCTGCTGTTTCACACCTTCCGCGAAATCGCCGCCGCCAATCGCCGCTTTGACACCTTCGTGCGCGAACTCGCGCGGTTCAACCGCCGCCACGAGGAAAAGGACACCACAGGAGACGCATGATGACCGTTTCACGCCAAGGATTGCAGCGCTTTCACCCGATGCGCAAGGACGCCCCATCCAAGCCAGCCGCACCCGATATCATGCGGCGGTTTTTCAGCCTGATCGAGCGTTTCGAGCGCCCGCGCCTTTCTGAAAAGGCCGCGCCGGAGGTGAAAGCCCGCATCACGCGCTTTGATGCGGGCGAACGCAAGGCCACGCCCTGAACCCACCGGCCTCTGATCATCAGGGCATGTGATGCCATTTTGCGCAGGAGTTATCATGCGTCTCGCTTTTTCGAGGGAACGAACCCTTCCGCACGTTGCCCATAAGGGGTTTTTCCGCCCCGTGCCGCCCATGCGCATCAACGCCAGAGGCCGGTTTCAGGGCTATGCCTCGCTTTTTGGTGTGATGGATCTCAGCCGTGATATCGTGTTGCCCGGTGCCTTCCGCGACAGCCTCGCGCGGCGGGGCGCCTCGGGCATCAAGCAGCTCTGGCAGCATGACCCCGGCCAGCCGACCGGCATCTGGGTCGAGATTCGCGAGGATAAGAAGGGGCTCTTCGTCAAGGGGGCGCTGAACCTTGCCGTGCCGCGTGCACAGCACCTCCACAGCCTGATCAGCCATGGCGCGCTTGATGGGCTTTCCATCGGCTATCGCACGGAAATCGACCGGCGCGACCCTGCGACCGGGGCGCGCTGGCTCGAAAAAATCGACCTTTGGGAAATCTCGCTCGTCACGTTTCCGCTTTTGCCGCAGGCGCGCATCGCCGCGCTGAGCGAGGAAAGCGCCGCGTTGATGTAGGCGCGGCTCCGGCCCCCGACTCTAGAGCATTTTGCGATTAAGTGGAAGCCGGTTAATCGAAACAAAATGCGATAAAACAATAAGATAGAGCGCGTTTTTGATTCCATCAAAAACAAAAGCGCTCTTTGCATTTTTCAATTCGGGCGTGGCTTTGCCGCGCCCCTCACCGCCGCTTTGCGGCCCACCCCCTGAAGAGGACGAACCATGAGCATCCATGCCCAGCCGGACGCCTATGCGCCCGAGACCAAAACCATTGCCATGCCCGATGACGTTTCAAGCCTTCATCGCCTTGTTGAGGATTATCGCAGCGAAGTGGAGCGCAAGGGCGGCGATGACGTGCTGCGGGACGAAAAACTCGCGCGGATGGATCAGAAAATCGACGAGATGACGCAGCGTATCACCGCCCGCGAGGTCAAGGCGCTGCGCCCCGGTTTCGGGATCGACGAGACGAAATCCCACATGATGAGCGCTCATAAATCCGCGTTCGAAACCTATATCCGCTCCGGGCAGGCGGAGAAGCTCATCGCCTTCGAGGCGAAATCCGGCGATGGCGTGGTGGGGCCGGACAGCGGCTATCGCGTGCCGCCGGATATCGAACAGAACGTGCTCGCCCGCATGGCGGCGCTTTCGCCCATCCGCTCGATTGCCGGCGTGCAGGCGCTGAACGGCACGTTTCTGCGCAAGGCGGTTTCCCCCAACGGCGCTGTGCGGGGCTGGACGGGCGACGCCAACCCCGGCAATGTGGCGGATGCCGCCTTCTTGCAGGCGATGGATTTCCCCACCGCCGAGCTTTATTGCCAGCCAGCGGCAACCCAGATCATGCTCGATGACCCGGCGGTGGATATCGAAAGCTGGATCGGCGATGAGGTGATCCGCGCCTTTGCCATTGCGGAATCGGCAACCTTCATCAACGGCAATGGCACGAATAAACCCAAAGGATTTCTGAGCTACCCCTCGGTGGCCAATACAGCCTGGACCTGGGGCAATCTCGGCAATATCCCCACCGGGGTTTCGGCGGCATTTCCGGCGGCAAACCCGTCTGATATCCTGGTTGATCTCGTGCATGGGCTCAAGACCATCTATCGCCGGAATGCGAATTTCGTGATGAACCGCAAGACCCTCTCCATCATCCGCAAATACAAGGATACGCAGGGCCAGTATCTCTGGCAGCCGCCGAGCATCGCTGGCGCGCGGTCCACCGTGATGAATTTCCCTGTGGTGGAAGCCGAAGAGATGCCGGATATCGCCGCCAACAGCCTCTCCATCGCCTTCGGGGATTTTCAGGCAGGCTATCTCATCGTCGATCGCCTCGGGATCCGGGCCTTGCGTGACCCCTATTCCGCCAAGCCCTATGTGCTGTTCTACACCACAAAGCGCGTGGGTGGCGGCGTGCAGAACTTCGACGCCATCAAGCTGCTGAAATTCGGCGCGTAACGCATCATTATGGTCGGGGCGGGTGGTTTGCCGCCTGCCCCGACCAGCGCGCGAGAACGCCGTCAATCCAGCCCCGTTGCGGCGCGATGCGCACGGCCTGCGCCGTCACGCCGCAGCTTCTGGCTTTTTCAAACGCTTCCCGACCGTAAACAACGCCAACCTGCAAGGGCGATGCGCCCGTGGTGGCAAAAACCGGGCCACCGGAATCGCCGGTGCAGATGGCAAAATCATCGAGCCCGCCGCCCGCTGCCTGCCCAAGCCGCAAAAACCGGGGGTATAATTTTGGCAGAACCGAAACTCTTGCGCTGCGCAGAATTCCCGCGCTTGCCTCATCACCATCGGTTTCAAGACCGAAACCGGCAACGATCTGGCTGGCCCCGACCGCATGCACCCCCGCGCCATCATCGAGCGTGACCGGCTGGAACCGCGCGGGCAAGGCTCCTTCGAGCTGCAGCAGGGCAAGATCGATCGAGACCCGCGCATTGTCGGAAAACCCCGGATGAATGGCGCGCGCCTTGACCCGTTGCAGAACATGCGAACCGTTTTCGGCATAGGCGATGACGACATCGCGTTTTCCCGCGACGCAATGCGCCGCCGTGAGGATGATGCTGCGCGACACGATGCTGCCGGTGCAGGCATTGTGCCGCTGCCCCGCGCGCCCCAAAACCATGACGAGATGGGGCGCTAACGCCGCATTTTTGCCCGAGGCATGCCCGCCAAGCGCAAGGCAGGGGAAGGCGATGCCGCAGAGCAGCAGGGCGGCAACAGGAGATGTCGAAAGCCGTTTCACGGCCAAGATCTTCACGGTCAAGATCTTCATGGCCAACACCATGACACCGCGCCCGGCCACTTGCAAGCGCGCACCCCGATGATGCGCCCCACCCTTGTTGCCATATCCATCGATGAAAGGCCTCCCATGTTTCCCATTCTCATTGACGGCCCGGCCCTTGAGCCTCTCTCCCTCGCCGAAGCCAGAGCCTGGCTGAAAATCGACGGAACGGACGAGGATGAGCTTGTCCGCGCCTTGATCGTCGCGGCGCGCCTGATGGTGGAGGCGGATATCAGGCAGGTGCTGATCGGCCAGAACTGGCGCCTCGTGGGCGATGACTGGCCGCGTGGCGAGACCATTCCCGTGCGCATCGGCCGCGTGATCGCTGCCACCGGGGCGCGGGTTTATGCCGCCAATGGCACGCCAAGCGCCATCCCCGCCAGCAGCATCACGGTCTATCGCAACCGCGACCCGCATGAGGTGGCGGTGGCGCAGCAGCCCGCGCCGGGCCGTGCCAAGGCGGGGGTCGAGATCGATATCCGGCTGGGTTTCGGCGAAGCGGCCAGCGATGTGCCGGAGGTGATCCGCACCGCCATCCGCCGCCTCATCGCGCTCTGGTATGAAAACCGGGGCGATGCAGGGGATGCCGAAATGGGCCTGCCGCCGCAGATCCGCGCGCTGCTGCGCCCCTTCCGCCGCGCCCGGCTTTGAGGAGGCAAACATGGCCGCAAGAACAACGACATTATCGAGGACAACACCAGTTGCCAGCCGCCGCATTCGGCTCGCACTTCAGGCCCCGGCTGAAACGACAAACCCGCTGGGCGGTGCGGTGATCCGTTACAGCGCCATTGCCACGCTCTGGGCGCGCATCGAGGCTGTTGGCGGCGAAGAGCAGGTTGTGGCCGCCCGGCCGGAAGGGCAGGTCGATACCCGCATCACGTTGCGCTGGCGGGCGGGGCTCAGCACCAGAATGCGGTTTTTCGCCAATGGGCGGCTTTTCGCCATCGACGCCGTGTTCGACCCGGATGGGCGGCGGCGCAACCTCACCTGCCTGTGCCGGGAAATCACCCCATGAGCGTGCCGCACCCGATTTTGGGCCTCAAGGCCGCCTTGCGCGCCGGTTTGCTGGCCGATGCCGCCGTGAGCGCCGTGCTCGGCACGGCAATCTATGACGCGCCCCCGCGCGGGGAAGCGCCGCCCTACCTCATGCTGGGCGACGGCATCGCCCGTGAAAACGGCACCAATGACGCGGATGGCCGCATCATCGACCTTGAGCTTGTGATCGTCACCAGCGAGCGCGGCTCCAGTCAGGCGCTTACCCTCGCCGGGGTGGTGGAGGAGCGCTTGCCGCTTCTTGCTTTGGCGCCGGATGGGCACCGCCTCGTGGCGCTGATTTTACGTGAAACCCTTGTGCGGCAGGATGTCGCCAATAGCCTGACGCGCGCCATTCTGCGCCTGCGCGCCTTTACCGAAACCCTGTAACAAGAGCGAGAAAACCCATGGCAGCGCAACGCGGCAAGGATGTTCTACTGAAAGTCGATGATGGCACCGGCACCTTTTCAACCGTCGCCGGGTTAAGAACGCGCAGGCTCACGCTCAACGCCGAGAGCGTTGACATCACGAACAGCGAATCCGTGGGCCGCTGGCGCGAATTGCTCGATGGCGCGGGGGTGAAACGCGCCAATATCTCCGGCGGCGGCGTGTTCAAGGATGGCGCTTCCGACCTGCTGGTGCGGCAGATCCTGTTTGATGGGTTGATAAGAACCTGGCAGGTGATCATTCCGAATTTTGGCGTTATTTCAGGGCTTTATCAAATCACCAGCCTTGATTATCGCGGTGAGCATGCGGGCGAGGTGACCTTCGAGATGGCGCTGGAAAGCGCCGGGCCGCTGAGCTTCACGGCATTATGAGGCATGCCCACGGGCAAAAGACATGGCACCCTGAATGCCCGCAAGGGCATTTTAGGAGCGAACGCGACGCCGAGCTTGGGTCTAAACCCTTATGCGAGGGAATGGCCCGCAGGGCCAAGGAAGAAAAGCTGCGAAGGCGACGCCGAGCATTTTTATATTGCAGGATTTTGAGCGGAAAACCGGTTCCCACTTTTCCTGAAATCCTGCCGGTGCGATGGGCCAAAAAAGAAAGTCTGGATTGCTTCGCTGCGCTCGCAATGACGATGGGGATGCCGTGAAGTAGCTCCCAAAACCACAATTCAGAATATGGCACCCGAAATGGCCCACAGGGCCATTTTAGGAGCGAACGCGACGCCGAGCTTATGCGAGGGGACGGCCCGCAGGGCCAAGGAAGAAAAGCTGCGAAGGCGACGCCGAGCTTATGCGAGGGAATGGCCCGCAGGGCCAAGGAAGAAAAGCTGCGAACGCGACGCCGAGCATTTTTATCTTGCAGGATTTTGAACGGAAAACCGGTTCCCACTTTTCCTAAAATCCTGCTGGTGCGAGGGGCTTTGAAGCGCAGCTTCAAGAAGGAAGAAAAGCCAAGAAAGAACAATATCATGACCAATTTTCATCGTGGCGATGTCAGCCTTGAGCTTGGGGGGGAGCGCTTCACCCTGCGGCTGACCTTGCAGGCTTTGGCAGAGATCGAGGCGGCATTCGGGGTTGCTGATCTTCAGGCTTTGGGGGAGCGGCTGTCCGGCGGGCGGGTTTCGGCGCGTGATCTTGTGTTGCTGCTGGGCGCGAGTTTGCGCGGCGGCGGGGCTGAAATGAGTGATGCCGCTTTGGCGCAGCGCATCACGGCGGCAGATTTGCCGATGGCGATTGCCGCTTTGGGGCAGGTTTTTGCGTTGAGTTTCGGCGGGGAGGCAGCCAGAGGCACGCCAAACCCTTGAGGGCCGCAGAGCCGCCGGGCGATGCGCCGCGCCCCTTTCCGTGGGAGGAGGTGATGGCGTTTGGCTTCGGGGTTTTGCGGCTGCCGCCGGATGGTTTCTGGGCAATGACGTTGCTGGAATTGAGCGCCGCTATGCGCGGCATCCAAGGGGGGGCGGCCTCTCTGCCCGTCATCGAACGCGCCGAGTTCGAGGCGTTGTTGCGCCAGTTTCCTGATGATGCAAGCGAGGTGAGTGATGAGCGTTTTTGATGGTGGAGACCCGCAATCCTTCGTGGGTGGTTTGAGCGACCAGATGGTGAAGCTCAACGGGTTGACGGATCAATTCGGCAAAACGCTGGCAAGTTCCATGGCCAGAGGCATCGCGCAAGGAAAAGGTTTTGACGATATTCTGCGCGGGCTGGGGCAGAGATTGCTGGAACTGAGTTTGAAACAGGCGTTCAAGCCGCTCGAAACCGGGCTTTCGGGTTTGCTTTCCGGCCTCACCAAGGGGGTGGGCACCCTCTTCGGCGGCGGGCAGGGGGCAGGGCCGGGCGGGGCCGTGACGCCTTTCGCGGAAGGCGGGGTGGTGAATGCGCCGCAGTATTTTCCGCTTGGGCGCGGTTTTGGTTTGGCGGGTGAGCGCGGCGCCGAGGCGATTTTGCCGCTGGCACGCGGGCCGGACGGGCGATTGGGCGTTGCAGGCGGCGGTGGGGGCGTAAGCGTGCATATGACGGTCGCAACGCCCGATGCCGAGAGCTTTCGCCGTGCCGAAGCGCAGGTGGGCGCGGCCCTCGCGCGGGCTGTGGCGCGCGGCCAGCGAAATTTGTGACACAGTCTTGAAGCGCAGCTTCAAGAACAGCTTCAAGAAGAGAAGAAAAGTCTGGATTGCTTCCCGCCACGCTTCGCTCGCGGTCGCAATGACGATGGGGATGATCGTGGAGCGATATCCCAAACCACAATCCAAGAAACAACCCAGAACATGGCACCCGAAATGCCCGCAAGGGCATTTTAGGAGCGAACGCGACGCCGAGCTTGGGTCTAGACCCTTATGCGAGGGGACGGCCCGCAGGGCCAATAAAGAAAAGGAATAACCCATGCCGGGCTTTCATGAGGTGCGGTTTCCGCTCGATATTGCGCTGGGGGCGCGCGGCGGGCCGGAACGCAGGACCGATATCGTGATGACAGCGACCGGGCGCGAGGAGCGCAACGCGCGCTGGGCACACTCACGCCGCAAGTTTGATGCGGGCTATGGCGTGAAAACCATCGCCAGGCTTGCCGAGGTGGTTGCGTTTTTCGAGGAACGGCGCGGGCGGCTTTATGGCTTTCGCTTCCGCGACAGGCTCGACTGGACGTCGGGCATCAAAAACGCTGCGCCGACCCCGCTCGATCAGGCGATTGGCACGGGAAATGGCGCGACCAGCGCCTTCCAGCTTGTGAAAACCTATGGGACGAGTTTCGCGCCCTATCAGCGCGCCATCACCAAGCCGGTTCTGACGAGCCTGCGTGTGGCGGCGGCGGGGGTGGAGAAAACCCTCGGCACGCATTTCGATGCTGATGCCACGACCGGGATGATCACGTTCCGCGCGGGCAATATCCCGGCGGCGGGCGCAGCGATCACCGCCGGTTTCGCCTTCGACGTGCCGGTGCGGTTCGACACCGATTATCTGGAGGTTGACCTTTCGGCATTTGAAGCCGGGGCCATTCCGGCCATTCCGCTTGTTGAAATCAGGGGCTGACCATGCGCGATCTGCCGCCGAACCTCGCCGCCGCGCTTGCCGGCGGCGTAACGACCCTGTGCCGCTGCTGGTTGTTGACGCGGCGTGACGGCATCACGCTTGGCTTCACCGATCATGACCGGGATATCAGGGTGGGAGGCACTCTGTTCGAGGCGGCGAGCGGGCTTGATGCCAGCGCGACGGAAGCCGAACGCGGGCTCGCGACCGGGGGCGGCGATGTAACCGGGGTGCTCAGCAGTGCGCGCATCGTGCCGGAGGAGATCGAGGCCGGGCTTTATGATGGCGCGCGCCTCAAAAGCTGGCTCGTTGACTGGGCAAACCCGGCGCTCGATTTTCTGCTCGAAGCGGTGACGTTGGGGGAGATCCGCCGCTCGGATGAACAATTCATCGCCGAAACGCGCAACCTGTTCCACGCGCTCGACCAGCAACAGGGGCGGCTTTATACGGCGGGCTGCACGGCGGAACTGGGGGATGCGCGCTGCGGCATCAACCTTGCCGGTTCACGCTACAGCGCGGCGACCACGGTTTTGACAACCGATGGCGCGGTGATGGTTTCGGCCCCGGCCTTTTCCAATTTTCAGCCCGGGTTTTTCACGCGCGGGTTGCTGCGCTTCACCTCCGGCGCGCTCAGGGGCGTGGTGGTGAGCATCAAGGAGCATCAGCCGGGCGGCGTTCTCCGGCTTTGGCAGCCGCTGGCGCGGGCACCGGCGATCGGCGATGGCATCAGCGCTTCGGCGGGCTGCGACAAAAGGTTCGAGACCTGCCGCGACCGCTTCAACAACGCGCTGAATTTTCAGGGCTTTCCTTATATCCCCGCGCCGGATTTTGTCTTTTCCTACGCCGTGCCGGGGGAGGGGACGCATCAGGGCAGGCCCTTGGTGCGGTAATCCGAATTCAAATAAATTTGTTTTTCAAGGAGATGGCCGTGGTTGATATGGAAAATACCCACCCCGCGCCTCCCCTTCTCACGCGGGCGATGATTGTGGCGGCAGCGCGGCTCTGGCTCGGCACGCCCTATCAGCATCAGGCTTCGCTCTGCGGTGTGGGGAGTGACTGCCTCGGGCTGCTGCGCGGGGTGTGGCGGGACGTGACCGGGCCGGAGCCCGAACCCATGCGGCCCTATGGTGCAGGCTGGGCGGAGATGACGGGCGAGGAGAGCCTTTTTGATCTGGCGCAAAAATACTTCGTGCAGCGGCCGGATTGCACGCTCCTTCCGGGGGCTGTGCTGCTGTTTCGCTGGCAGCCGCATCTGCCCGTCAAGCATTGCGGCATCGCCACCGGGGAGGCGCGCTTCATCCACGCGCATGACGGTGCCTCGGTTGCCGAAGTAACCCTCGCCCCCGGCTGGCGCAGGCGCATCGTCGCGGCCTTCGATTTTCCCACAGTAACGGATTGAACCATGGCAACGCTCGCACTTCAGGTCGCAGGCTCCGCTCTGGGGCAGTTTCTCGGTGGCCCCGTGGGGGCAAGCATCGGCGCCGCGATTGGCGCTTCTGCCGGGGCCTTGATCGACCGTTCCTTGCTCAATCAGGGTACAAAACCCGTTGAAGGGCCGCGCCTTTCAAGCAGCAACGGCATTTCCGCCAATGAGGGCAACCCGATCCCGCGCATTTATGGCCGCGTGCGGCTCGGCGGGCAGGTGATCTGGGCAACCGAGTTCGAGGAAGAACGAACGGTTGAAAAATCCGGCAGCTCGGGGGGTAAATCCGTCGGCGTGGGCGGGGGTGGCAGCAGCCAGAAAACCCTGCGCTATTCCTATTATGCCAATGTCGCCATCGGGCTCTGCGAGGGGCCGGTTCACCTGCTGCGCCGCATCTGGGCCGATGGCAAGCCGCTCGACCTTGCCGGGGTGACGATGCGCTTTTACAATGGCAGCGCGGATCAAGACCCCGACCCGCTCATCATCGCCAAGCAGGAAACGGCGGATATGCCCGCCTGTCGCGGCTTGGCTTACGTGGTGTTCGAGCGGTTTCCGCTGGCGGATTACGGCAATCGCCTGCCGCAGTTTTCCTTCGAACTGGTGCGCGCCGCTGATGGCTTGCCCGGGCGCCTGCGCGCGGTGAACCTCATCCCCGGCGCAACCGAATTCGGCTATGAAACCACCGAGGTGCGCGAGGATTTCGGCTATGGCAATTCGCGCGCCCTCAACCGCGCGCAATGGAACCACCCGACCGATTGGGAGGCCGCGCTCGATGATCTTCAGGCGCTTTGCCCCAATCTCGAACGGGTGACCTTGATCAATTCCTGGTTCGGGGATGACCTCAGGGCCAGTTTTTGCAGCCTGCGGCCCAGGGTTGAAACCAGTGCAAAGGCAACAACCGGCGCGACATGGCTGACGGCGGGCTTGAGCCGTGCAGCGGCGCGCCCGGTTTCAAAAACCGGTGATCGCCCGAATTATGGCGGTTCTCCCTCCGATGCCAGCATCATCCACGCCATTCGTGATCTCAAGGCGCGGGGCTTGAAGGTGGCGCTCAACCCCTTCATTCTCATGGATATCCCGGCGGGGAATACGCTGCCTGACCCTTATACGGGTGGGGTTGGCCAGCCAGCCTTTCCCTGGCGCGGACGCATCACGGCAAGCCCCGCGCCGGGCCGCACAGGCTCGCCGGAAGGCAGCAGCGCGGTCAATGCGCAGATCGCGGCGTTTTTCGGTGTGGCCAGTGCCAGCCAATTTTCGCTCTCGGGCGAAAGGGTCGTCTATAACGGCCCCAACGAATGGTCACTGCGCCGCATGGTGTTGCACAACGCCATGCTCGCCAGGGCGGCGGGCGGGGTTGATACGTTTTTCCTCTCCTCCGAACTTGTTGGCCTCACCCGGCTTTCGGCGGGGAATGGTGTCTATCCGGCGGTTCAGGGCTTGATCGCGCTCGCAAGCGAGGTGAGAAGCCTGCTTGGCCCGGCGACCCTCATCACCTATGCGGCGGATTGGAGCGAATATAGCGCGGATGTAAGGAATTCCGGCGCGGATATCCGCTTTCCGCTCGATCCGCTCTGGGCCAATGCCAATATCGGCGCGGTCGCGATCGATTTTTACCCGCCCCTCTCCGATTGGCGGGATGGGGCCCTGCATCTTGACAGGGCTGTTGCCTATAGCGCCGCCGACCCCGCTTATCTTGAGGCGCGCATCGCATCGGGTGAAGCCTATGACTGGTATTACGCGAGTGATGCCGCGCGAAAAAACCAGACGCGCAGCCCGATCAATGATGGCGCTTATGGCAAGCCCTGGGTGTTTCGCCAGAAGGACATCAGGAACTGGTGGCTGAACCCGCATATCGAGCGGGTCAACGGGGTCGAGCTTGCGACGCCTACGCCCTGGGTTCCACAATCCAAACCCGTTCTTTTTGCGGAAATCGGCGGCCCGGCGGTGGATAAGGGGGGGAACCAGCCCAATGTTTTCCCCGATGCCAAATCATCCGAAAATGCCCTGCCGCATTTTTCGACCGGCGCGCGCGATGATCTTGTCCAGCGCCGCCTGATCGAGGCCTATATCGCGCGTTTCGACCCGGCATCGCCGGGGTTTGATACGGCGGATAACCCGGTTTCCACGCTCTATGGCGGGCGGATGGTGATGCCGGATTTCATTGCGCCCTGGGCTTATGACACGCGGCCCTTCCCGGCCTTCCCCACCAAAACCAGCCTGTGGAGCGATGGCGAGAACTGGGCGCGCGGGCATTGGCTCAACGGGCGGCTCGAAGCCGTTCCCATCGCCGCTCTGGTGGCGATGATCCTGCGTGACCATGGCCACCCGCCCGCCAGCATCACCGCGCTGGATGGCATCGCCGATGGCTACATCATCGACCGCCCGATGAGCGCACGCGCCGCGCTCGAACCTGTGGCGGGTTTGTTCAACCTCACCTTTCGGGCCACCGGCGACACCCTTGTGGTGAACGGGCCACCCGTGGCCACGAGCCTCACCATAACGCGCGAGGATATTGTTGCGGCAAAGGACGGCACCGAAATCGACATTACCCGCGCGCAGGAAAGCGAATTGCCGCGCGTGGTCAGCCTCGGGTTTCTTGATTCCGAGCGCGATTTTTACAAGGCCGTCGTCAGCGCCCGCAAGGATGACAGCCTCGCCCGGCGCGAGATTTCCGATGATATCGCGCTCGTCATGCCGCGCGGGCGGGCGCGCGCGCTTATCGAAACCCGGTTGCAGGATCTCTGGCTCGCGCGGGAAACCTGGCGCTTCACCTTGCGCGGCAATGCGCGGCGGGTCGAGCCGGGTGATCTTGTCACGCTTGAAACGCCCGCCGGGCCTGCCTCCGTTCTCATCACCCGCATCAGCGACACCCTGCAAAGAGCCTGCGAGGGGCGGGCCTTCACGCCGCTTCTCAACGCCAATGTGCCGGTGATCGACGAGCCGATCCTCGATGATGGCACGCCTGCCTTGCCGGGCGCGGCGCATGTGCGGGTGATGGAATTGCCCGTCGCGCGCGGGAGTTCCGCCGGGCCGTTGCAGATCGCGGTGCGGGCGGAACCCTGGCGCGGGCCCTATTCGCTCGCGCGCATCAATGCGGATGGCACGCTTGAAACGCTTGGCGCGGCGGTGAGTGCGGCGCGGCTCGGGCAAACCCTCACCGCGTTACCGCCCGGCCCGCTCTGGCGTTGGGACAAGGCGGCAAGCCTTGATATCACGCTTGAAAGCGGCGCGCTTTCGAGCCTTGGTGCTGACGCCGTGCTGGCGGGAGGCAACGCGCTTGCGCTGTTCGATGCCGGGGGCAAGGTCGAGATCATCCAGTTTCAATCCGCCAGCCTCATCGGGCAAAGGCGCTACCGGCTCACCGGGCTGCTGCGCGGGCTTGCGCTTTCGGAAGGCGCGGCGGCGCGCAGCCTGCCTGCGGGGAGCGATTGCGTGGTGATGGATGACGCGCTCGAAGACCTCGGGCTTTCGAGTGATGTGATTGGCCGGGCGGTGGAGCTTCTGGTTCTGCCAGCGGGGCGCAAGGCGGGAGATGGCACGCAGGTGCGCATCACCGCCCTGCCGCAGGGGCTCGCCTTGCGCCCGCCTGCCCCTGTCGGCCTCAAGGCGAAACGGGGAAGCGGCGGCGTCAACATCAGCTTCATCCGCCGAACGCGGGTGAATGGCGATTCCTTCGACCTTTACGAGGTGCCACTCGGCGAGGAGCGCGAGGACTATCGCATCGATATTCTGGCCGGAGAAACCCTCAAGCGCAGCCTGTTTTCTGCCGCATCAAGCCTTCTCTATGCAAGCAGCGACGAGATGCAGGATTTCGGCGGCCCGCAAACCAGCCTTTCTTTAAGCATCCGCCAGATCAGCGCGCTGGTGGGGCCGGGCGATGCGCTCAACGCCAGCATTCCCGTGCGCTGAGCTTACACATCATCCTCAAAGACCGGAGATTTTTATGGCGAAGGAATCCTTCGAACAAGCCCTCACGCTCGTTTTGCAGCATGAGGGGGGCTATGTCGATCACCCGTCTGATCCGGGCGGGGCGACCAATCTTGGCATCACGCGCGCAACGCTCGCCGCCTGGCGCGGCAAGCCGGTGACGAAGGCGCAGATCCGCACCCTGACGCGTGCGGAGGCCGCCGCGATTTATCGCGCGCGCTATTGGGACGCGATCAAGGGGGATGATCTGCCGCCGGGGCCGGATCTTGCGCTGTTCGATTATGCCGTCAATTCCGGCCCGGCCCGCGCGGTGCGCAGCCTTCAGAAGGCGCTTGGCATGACTGCGGATGGCGTCATCGGGCCGGAGACGTTGAGGGCGCTTGCGCAAAAACCGCCCGGCGACGTGGTGAGAGCGCTTTCCTCCGCGCGGCGCGGCTTTCTCAAGGCATTGCCGACATTTTCCACCTTCGGGCGCGGCTGGATGCTGCGTGTCGATGAAACCGAGGCGGAAGCCTATCGGCTGGCTGCACGCTTCACCCCGAAACCGCAACAGGAGAACCCCGTGATGGACACCACCAAATCCTTTTTCACCAGCAAGACCGTTTGGGCGAATATCATCGGCTTTGCCGCGCTGGTTCTGTCGATTTTTGGCTACAATACCAGCGGGCTTGATGCGCAGGTGCTCTCGGAGCAGATTTTGCAGGGGATTGGCGCGGCGAGCTTCGTCCTCTCGACCTTGTTCCGGGTTTTTGCGACCAAGAAAATTGCGTGAGCGAAACACCTCCTGACGCCAGTCAGGAGGTGTTTTAGGAGCGAACGCGACGCCGAGCTTGGGTCTAGACCCTTATGCGAGGGGCCTTGAAGCGAAGCTTCAAGAAGAAAGAAAAGTCTGGATTGCTTCCCGCCACGCTTCGCTCGCGGTCGCAATGACGATGGGGCTGTCGTGGAGCAACTCCCAAAACCACAACCCAGACCATGGCACCCGAAATGGCCCACAGGGCCATTTTAGGAGCGAACGCGACGCCGAGCTTATGCGAGGGGACGGCCCGCAGGGCCAATAAAGAAAAGCTGCGAACGCGACGCCGAGCTTATGCGAGGGGCCTTGAAGCGAAGCTTCAAGAAGAAAGAAAAGCTGCGAACGCGACGCCGAGCATTTTTGCCTTGCAGGATTTTGAACGGAAAACCGGTTCCCACTTTTCCTAAAATCCTGCTCATGCGAGGGGCGGCCCGCAGGGCCAGGAAAGAAAGTCTGGATTGCTTCCCGCCACGCTTCGCTCGCGGTCGCAATGACGATGGGGGCCTCTGGGTTGATGCTGAAACCTTATGGCCTATTCAGGCTCGGTTCATGAGAGGCCGTGCATGAAAGGGCCATGTTCAAGGCATTTCATGAATGTATTGTCTGGCCATTGATTGCGCTCTCCGCCTTGCCTGCCTATGCGGCAGACAGGGCGGAGATGGCGTGTCTCAGCATGGCGGAAGCGCGGGCAGCGGCGGTTGAAGAGGGCGTTCTCCCGCTGGGTGAAGCCGTGCAGGCAGCGCGCAAAACCGCGCCCGGCATCATCATTTCCGCCGAATTATGTCGCATGCATGGAAACCTCGTTTATGTCTTCGCGCTGATGGCCGAGGAAGGGCGCGTGCGCCGCGTGACGATCGATGCGCAACACAGCAGCATAAGCTCGCAAAGCCGCTGAATTCGTGCCATTATCCCCGCGAAACCACGTTCACGCAATTCGGAGACTGATATGCGCCTTCTTGTGATTGAGGATGACCGCGACCTCAACCGCCAGCTCGTTTCTGCCCTCGAAGACGCCGGATACGCCGTTGACAAGGCGCTGGATGGCGAGGAAGGGCATTTTCTGGGGGATACCGAGCCTTATGACGGCGTGGTGCTCGATATGGGCCTGCCGAAAATGGACGGCATCCGCGTGCTGGAGAAATGGCGCAAGGCGGGGCGCGGCATGCCGGTTCTCATCCTCACCGCGCGGGATCGCTGGAGCGACAAGGTGCAGGGTTTTGACGCCGGTGCGGATGATTATGTCACCAAACCCTTCCATATGGAGGAGGTTCTGGCGCGGTTGAGAGCGCTGCTTCGCCGCGCGGCGGGCCATGCGACGAGCGAATTGCAATGCGGGCCGGTTCTGCTCGACACCCGCTCCAGCCGCGTGGTGGTGGATGGCAATGCCGTGCGCCTCACCTCGCATGAATACCGGCTTCTCGCGTATCTCATGCATCATCAGGGCCGTGTCGTCTCGCGCACGGAATTGGTCGAGCATCTCTATGATCAGGATTTCGACCGCGATTCCAACACGATCGAGGTTTTTGTCGGGCGTCTGCGCAAAAAACTCGATGTCGAGATCATCCAGACCGTGCGCGGGCTCGGCTATATCGCCGCCCCGCCCGAGCCGCAGCCGAAACCCTGAGGGCATGGATGCCGCTCTCCCTCAAGGCGCCTCTCCCGCTCAAGGGGCCGGTTGACCCGCGCTCCCTCGCCGGGCGATTGTTCCTCTCGGCGATCGCGCTCTCCGTTCTGGTGCTGGTGCTGAGCGGCACCATCCTGTCCGCTATCAACCGCCGCTCGGTCGAGGCGGCGTTTGATGAGCGCCTGAAGCTGTATCTCAAGGTTCTGGTGGCGGATGTTGCCACCCTCACCGATGGCGGCACGGTGGAGCCGGGCAACCTCGGCGAGCCGCAATTCCAGATCCCGCTTTCGGGCTGGTATTGGCAGATCCTGCGCCTTGATGCGGAAAGCGGCGCTTCGGCGATTTTGCGCACCTCGCGCTCGTTGTTTTCGCAGCGGCTTCCGGCCTTGGTCGAGCCGGGCATTCCCTCCACACGCGGGGATTTCCGCGATGGCTATCGTGATGGCCCGGAGGGGCGGCGCATCCGCATCGTCGAGCAGGAAATCGATCTTGGCGAACAGAACCGTTTCATCATCACGGTTGCGGGCGATGCGGACGAGATCATCGCCGAGCGACGGCGCTTCGATATCACGCTTCTCGCCATGCTGAGCCTTCTCGCGCTCGCGCTCGCGCTCTCCTCCTATATCCAGGTGCGCTATGGTCTGCGCCCGCTGCGGCGCATGAGCGACGCGCTCTCCGAGGTGCGCGAAGGGGTGAAAGACCATGTGGAAGGCACCTTCCCCGAAGAGGTCGCCCCGCTCGCGCATGAATTGAACCAGGTTCTCGACGTCAACCGCGAGATCGTCTCGCGCGCCCGTGCGCAGGTGGGCAACCTCGCCCATGCGCTCAAAACCCCGCTTTCCGTGATGCTGAACGAAGCGAGTGGCGATGATGGCCCGCTGGCTGAAAAGGTGCGCGAACAATCCGCCGTGATGCGCGATCAGGTGCAATATTACCTCGACCGCGCGCGGGCGGCGGCGCGCGCGGCCACCATCGGCAATATCACCGAGGTCGAGCCGGTGCTGGAGGCCTTCATCCGCGCCTTCTCCAAAATCTACCGCGACAAGCATTTGACCTTCACCACGCATGTCGAGACGACTTTGCGCTTTCGTGGCGAAAAGCAGGATCTTGAGGAAATGGTGGGCAACCTCATCGATAATGCCGGGAAATGGGCGCAATCCTGTGTCGAAATTCGCGTCGAGGCGCTGGAGGGCGAAGGCACGCCGCTCATCGCCATCCTGATCGATGATGACGGGCCGGGCCTGCCGCAGGAGGCACGCCTTCAGGCAACCCAGCGCGGGCGGCGGCTTGATGAAACCAAGCCCGGCTCCGGCCTCGGCCTTTCGATCGTTGTCGAACTCGCGGTGCTCTATGGTGGCGCTTTCAGCCTGGAGGATTGCCCGCTTGGCGGCCTGCGCGCAAGGCTTGTTCTGCCCGCATTATGATGGGGAATTGATCGCGGATTACGCTTTTTTAAACCTAGAGCATGTTGCGCAAAAGTGGACACCGATTTTGCTTAACAACATGCGATAAAACAAGAAGATAGAGCACGGTTTTGATTCCATCAAAACCAAACGTGCTCTAGAGCAATTCCAGCGAAAGCATGCCCCCGCGAAGGCGGGGATGGGAACCGGTTTCGCGTCCGGAATTGCGTTAGAGCATTTTGCGATCAAGTGGAAGCCGGTTAATCGAAACAAAATGCGATAAAACAATAAGATAGAGCGCGTTTTTGATTCCATCAAAAACAAAAGCGCTCTAGAGCATTTTCCGATCAAGTGGTTGCCGGTTGATCGAAGAAAATGCGATAAAAAGAAGAAGATAGAGCGGTCGACCTGATTCAATCAGGTCGGAAACCGCTCTAAAAGAAAGAGATAGAGCGTTTCTTGCGATTCAATCTTCGCTGGAAACGCTCTATCGTCTCTGATAACAGAGCGCATGCATGAGATAACCCTTCCCATTCCGGATCAGGCCATCGTTTTGGCAAAATTGCGATGAAGGACATCATCGCATGATCTGGCTTGCTATTCCTGTTTTGACCATTCTTGTTGTGGCGCTTGGCCTCTGGCCGCTTTTGCGCCCGTCGCAGGGGCAGGATGCGCTCGAACAGGCCGTTGCTTATTATGAGGCGCGCAGGGATGAACTTTCGCGCCAGCGCGCTGCGGGCGTGCTCTCCGATGCCGATTTTGCCGCAGCGGAGGCAGAGCAGGCGCGGCGGCTGATCGCGGCTGACCGCGCGCTCAAGCGCAGGGCCGCGCCCTCTCCCGCCGCGCGGGCGCAGATGCGGAAGATCGCTGCCCTGGGCTATCTTGTGCTGCTGCCCGCGCTTTCTCTGGGGATTTATGCGCGGCTTGGCCAGCCCGGCGTGCCGGATCAGCCCATGGCGGCGCGCCCACCCGAAATGCGCCCCTTCGCGTTTGAAGACGCCCTTGCGAAAATTGAAGCGCATCTTGCCAAAAACCCCGATGATGGCAAAGGCTATGAGGTGGTTGCCCCGGTTTACATGCGCCTTGGCCGCTTCGAGGATGCGGTTCTGGCCCATCGCAGGATCATCGCGCTTTTGGGAGAAACGCCGGGCCGTTTCGCCGAGCTTGGCGAAAGCCTTGTGGCCTTGGCGGATGGCGTGATTTCACAAGAGGCACGGGCGGCATTCGAAGCCGCGCTTTCACGCGATGCCGGCTTCGCCAAGGCCCGGTTCTACCTTGCCCTCGCGCGTGAGCAGGACGGCGCGCCGGGTGAGGCCGTGGCGGCCTTGAAGGACCTGGCGCAGAGCCTGCCCGATGGCGCGCCAAAAGCGCGGGTTGAAGCCGAGCTGGAACGGCTCGGTGCAGCGAACGCGCCGCCTGCTTCCTCAAACCCGGCGGAAACCGAGGCCGGGCGCGGGTTGATCGCGCTTGATGCGCCGGAGCGGGAAACCGCCATTCGCGGCATGGTCGAAGGGCTCGCGAGCAGGCTTGAGGCCGGGGGCGGCCCGCTGGAGGACTGGCAGAAGCTGATCCGCGCCAGGCTCGTTCTCAAGGAGCGCGACAAGGCGAGCGCGCATCTTGCCGCAGCGCGGCAGGCCTTCGCGGGCGATGCCGCAGCCCTTGGCACACTCGACACTTTTGCCCGTGACGCCGGGCTTGACACTGCTCAACCCGAGGCAAAACCAAAATCAACTCCATGAGCAAAACCCCGAGCATGACCCGCAGACAAAAACGCCTGACGCTGATTCTGGGCATTGGTGCCGTTCTGGCGCTGGCTGTGGGGTTGATTCTCACCGGGCTGAAAGACCAGATCGTGTTTTTCCGCTCGCCCAGCGAGGTTGTGGCGGGCAAGACGCGGCCGGGCGACGCGTTTCGCCTGGGCGGCCTCGTGGAGGCAGGCAGCCTCGAGCGCTTGCCGGATCAGGTGGTGCGCTTTCGCGTGAGTGACGGCCCGGCGACCATTCCCGTGCGTTATCAGGGCCTTTTGCCGGATTTGTTCCGCGAGGGGCAGGGCGTTGTGGTGGAAGGGCGGCTTGATGCCGCAGGACTTTTTCTTGCCCAGACCGTTCTTGCCAAGCATGATGAAAATTATATGCCGCGAGAAGTGGCGGACAGCCTGAAAAAACAGGGTGTCTGGCGTGATGATGAAGGCAGGGGTCAGGCCGGGAAAGCTGCACCATGATGGTTGAAATCGGGCATTTCGCACTCATCCTTGCGTTTGGCGTGGCGCTGTTGCAGGCGTCTGTTCCGCTTTTGGGAGCATTGAAGGGAGATGGCGTCTTGATGCGGCTCGCGCCCGGCGCGGCCCTGCTGCAACTCGCGCTCATTGCCCTTGCATTTCTTGCGCTCACGCAGGCCTATCTTGCCTCCGATTTCTCCGTTCTCAATGTCTATCAGAATTCACATTCGCTCAAGCCGCTGATCTATAAGTGGAGTGGGGTCTGGGGCAACCATGAAGGCTCGATGCTGCTCTGGGTTCTCATTCTCGCGCTGTTCGGTGCGCTGGTGGCTGTGTTTTCGCGTCGCATGGCGGATGACATGCTGGCGGTGACGCTCGCCGTGCAGGGCATGATCGCGGCGGCCTTCATCGCGTTTCTTGTTTTTGCATCAAACCCCTTCACGCGCTTTGAATTTGCACCATTCGAAGGCAAGGGCCTGAACCCCGTCCTGCAGGATCCCGGCCTCGCCATCCACCCGCCCTTGCTGTATCTTGGATATGTCGGGTTTTCGATCGTGTTTTCCTTCGCGGCGGCGGCGCTGGTTCTGGGCCGCATCGACGCCGCTTTCGCGCGCATGCTGCGGCCCTGGACGCTCGCCGCCTGGACGGCGCTGACGCTCGGCATCGCCATGGGCTCCTACTGGGCCTATTACGAACTCGGTTGGGGTGGCTACTGGTTCTGGGACCCGGTGGAGAATGCATCGCTCATGCCATGGCTCACCGGCACGGCTTTGCTTCACTCCGCCATCGTCATGGAAAAGCGCGAGGCTTTGAAAACCTGGACGATCCTTCTCGCCATCATCACGTTTTCGCTCTCGCTTCTCGGCACGTTTCTGGTGCGCTCGGGCGTTCTGACGTCAGTGCACGCCTTCGCGGTGGACCCGGAGCGCGGGTTGTTCATCCTCATGATCCTCGTTACCTTTATCGGGGGCAGCTTCACGCTCTTCGCTGTTCGCGCCAGCGCCATGGAGGGGGGCGGGCTGTTCTCCCCCATCAGCCGCGAAGGCGCGCTGGTGTTCAACAACCTGTTTTTATCGGTCTCCGCGCTCGCGGTGTTTATCGGCACGCTTTACCCGCTTCTGCTGGAAGCTGTGACGGGCGAGAAAATCTCCGTCGGCCCGCCGTTTTTCAATCTCACGGTCGTGCCGCTGATGATCCCGCTTTTTGTTGTCATTCCGCTTGGCCAAAGGCTCGCCTGGAAGCGCGGGGACATGGCGGGCATTCTCCAGAGAATACAGGTTTATGGCGTGCTCGCCGCTCTTGCCGCTTTGGTGGTGGCAGGGCTTGCTACAAAAGCCCCGGTGGGTGCGCTGCTCGGCCTCGCGCTCGGGGTTTATCTCGTGGCAGGCGCGCTGGATGATATCCGTGAACGGGCGATGCGCGGTGGATTATCCGGGGCGTTCAACCGGCTTTCTGGCCTGCCGAGGGCCTTTATCGCCATGTGCCTTGCCCATGCCGGGGCGGGGGTGATGGTGCTTGGCATCGCCGCCACCGCCTTCGAGAAAGAGACGGTGATGACCATGAAACCGGGCGAGAGCACGTCTCTTGCGGGCTATACATTGGTTCTCGATGGCGTCGTGCCGGTAAACGGGCCGAATTACAACGCCACCGCCGCGCGCTTCCGCCTGATGGAGGGGCCAAACCAGGTTGCGATTTTGCAACCGGCGAAGCGGGTCTATATCGGCCGCGAAATGCCGACCACCGAGGTTGCGCGCTACACCACCGGCTTCAGCGAGGTCTATCTTGCGATCGGGGAACTCTCGAACACGCAACAGGTTGACCTGCGTGCCTATTGGAAACCCTATGTCCTTTTCATCTGGCTTGGCCCCGCGATCATGGCGCTCGCGGGGCTGCTCTCGCTCTCGGACAGGCGCCTGCGTGTTGGCGCGCCGCGCCGCGCCCGCGCGCTTCCACTCGGGGAGCCAGCGGAATGAGGGGGTTTTTCCTCATCCTCGCGCTGTTGCTGGGCCTGGCGCAGGCTGGGGCCGTGCAGCCGGGCGAGCAATTGCGCGATGCCGGGCAGGAGGCGCGCGCGCGCCAGCTTTCGGCGCAATTGCGTTGCCTTGTCTGTCAGAACCAGTCGATCGATGATTCGGATGCCGCCCTCGCGCGGGATTTGCGGCTTCTGGTGCGCGAGCGTATCATGGCGGGGGATGATGATGCCGCGATCCGCGCCTTTCTGGTGGAGCGGTTTGGCGCCTTCATCCTGCTCAAGCCGCAGATGACCTGGAACACCGCGCTTCTCTGGGGCCTGCCCTTGCTCGCTCTGGGCCTTGGCGGTGTTGCGGCTCTTTCCCTTTTTCGCAAGCGGCGCGAGGAAATTGCCCCGCTCACGCCGGAAGAAGAGGCGCGCGTGGCCGCCTTGCTGGGTGAGCACCCCCTCAAATAACCTCCCCTTGCCTTGCCGCATCCCCTCGTGAAGAATGCGGGTGATGGATCATCCCGCACCACTCCCCCTCATGGCTCGCCTGCGCTACGCCCCGAAATCCGGGCGGGGGGGGCGCGCGCGCCTTGCCGACCTCGCGCGCGAGGCGGAGGCCGCGCCGCTCACCGCGCTTTTTGACGGCGGCGGGCTTCTGCCCGACCTTCTTGCGGGCATCGCCGAGGCCTCGCCCTTCCTCTGGCGCCTGATTGCGCGAGACGCAACGGCGCTCGCCGCGCTGCTCACCACGTCGCCGGAGGCGAGCCTCATACGGATCACCGCCAGCATGCGCGCGGCGGGGGAGGCGGGAAGCGAAGCCGAGATCATGCGCGTGCTGCGCCGGGGGCGGAATGAGGCGGCGCTCCTCATCGCGCTGTGTGATCTTGGCGGCATGTTTGACACCATCGCCGTCACGGCGGCTTTGTCCGACATCGCGGATGCGGCAGTTCGTGCGGCTTTGCGCTTTGGTTTGCGCGCGGCGGAGCGCGCCGGGCAGATGCGGTTTTCGGAGAGCGCGAAGCCGGAAGAGGGTTTGGGCCTCTTCGTTCTCGCGCTCGGCAAGCATGGCGCGCGCGAACTCAATTATTCCTCCGATATTGACCTCGCGGTGTTTTATGACGCCGAAGCGCCCGGCATGCGGAACGCTGATGACGCGCAGAAGCGCGCGGTGAGCCTCGTGAAAACCATCGTCAAGCTTCTGAACGAGCGCACGGCGGATGGTTTTGTCGAGCGCGTTGATCTGCGCCTGCGGCCAGACCCCGGCCTCACCCCCATCGCCATGCCCGGCGAGGCCGCGCTCGGCTATTACGAAAGCGTCGGCCAGAACTGGGAACGCGCCGCCATGATCAAGGCGCGGGTTGTCGCCGGGGATGCCGTGGCGGGCCGTGCGTTTCTCAAGGCGTTGGAACCCTTCATCTGGCGGAAATATTTCGATTACGCCGCCATCGCCGATATCCACGCCATGAAGCGGCAGATTTACGCCCTGCGCGGGCATGACGAGATCAGCATTGCCGGGCATGACGTGAAGCTGGGGCGCGGCGGCATCCGCGAGATCGAGTTTTTCGTGCAGACCCAGCAGCTCGTCTATGGCGGGCGCAGGCCTGTTCTGCGCGGCGCACGCACGCTCGATATGCTGGGCGAACTCGCGCGCGAGGGCTGGATCACGCCGAAAGCCGCTGAAGAGTTGTCCCACGCCTATTGCCATTTGCGCGACCTTGAGCATCGCATCCAGATGATCGGCGATGAGCAGACGCAGAAACTCCCCAAATCGGACGATGATCTTGCCGCTTTCGCGCGGTTTTGCGGCATGACGCGCAGCGCGTTTGACAAAAGCCTCATCAAGACCATGCGCGTTGTCGAGATGCATTACGCACGGTTATTTGAAGCCGTGCCGGGGCTGGCCGCAAAGGCGGGCAGCCTTGTCTTTACCGGGGTGGAGGATGACCCCGAAACCTTGAAAACGCTGGCCGCGCTCGGCTTCAAGCGCCCCGCCATGGTGGCCGAATGCGTGCGCGGCTGGCATTTCGGCCGCAGGCCCGCCATCACCACGCCGCGCGCAAGGGAGGTGGTGACAGAACTCGTGCCGGGGCTTCTTGAAGCCTTCGGGCAATCCAGCGACCCCGATGGCGCGCTCCTCGCCTTTGATCAGGCGCTCGAACGCATGCCGGCGGCGATTGAACTTTTCTCCATCCTCAAGAACAACGCCGATCTGCGCCGCCTTTTCGCCGAATGCCTCGGCACCGCGCCGCGCCTCTCTGGGATCGTCGCGCAAACCCCGCATGTGCTCGATGTGCTGGTGGACCCGGATTTCGTGCGTGCCGGGCCGGAGGAGGTACCAGGCCGCATTCTCCCGCGCCTCGCGCATGAGGCGGATTTCGAGCTTTTCCTGCTGCGTGCGCGCGAACTCGCCAGGGCGGAACGCTTCCTCGTCGGAACGCGCGTTCTCTCCGGCATCCTCCCGCTCTCGGAGGCTGGGCATACGCATAGCCTGATCGCGGAGACGTTTCTGGGGGCTGTTCTCGCGCGCGTGCGGGCAGATTTCGTGCGGCGCCATGGCATGCTGCCCGGCGAGAGGATCGCGGTTCTCGGCTATGGCAAGGCTGGTTCACGCGAGATGACGGCGAATTCCGACCTTGATCTCGTCATTCTTTACGAGGCCGCGCCCGATGCCCTCTCGGATGGCGAAAAGCCCTTGATGGCGGCGGAATATGCCGCCCGCCTCACGCAGCGCCTCGTCACCGCGCTTTCCGCCCCCATGCGCGCGGGCACGCTGTATGAGATCGATTTAAGGCTGCGCCCGTCCGGCAGAAAAGGCACGGTGGCAACGACGCTCACCGGCTTTCTCGATTACCAGACCAGCGAAGCTGAAACCTGGGAGCATATGGCCTTGACCCGCGTGCGCATGCTGGCGGGGGACGAGGCGATGCGCCCCGCGATCACGGCGGCGCTCACCACGCTTCTCGCCCGCCCGCGCGCGGGAAAGCGCATCAAGCGCGATGCCGCGCATATGCGCGCCCTGATGCAGCAGGAAAAGCCGGGCAAATCCCCCTTCGACGTCAAGGATTGGCCGGGCGGGCTGGTCGATTGTGAATTCATCGCGCAAAGCCTCACGCTCATTCATGCCAGCGCTCACCCCGGCCTTCTGTTCCGCTCGACGGATGAAACTTTGCTCCATGCGGCAAGGCTGGGGATCATCCCGCAGGATCAGGCGGAGGAACTGGTCGCCGCATGGCGCTTGCAAAGCGGCCTCATGCAGGCAACGCGGCTGTGCCTCAACGGGCTTTTCGACGAAGCGGAAGCAAGCCCGGTGTTCATGCGCAGGCTCGCGAGCCTGCTCGATGCGCCGGATTTTTCGAGCCTCAAGGCGGATCTCATCGCAAGGCAGAAAGAGGTGCGCGCGCTGTTTGAAACGCTGATCGGCAAGGTGAAGGTTTGAAAATACCAGCGATCAGGACATAAAAAGCGAGAGTTGCACGGGCTGCTGCGCAACAGGCAGATGGATCATCATCAGCGAGCCATGCTGCGGGCTGGAGCGCATGCGCAGGCTGCCGCCATGCAATTCGATGAGCGCGCGTGCAATGGCAACGCCGAGCCCGGAGCCCTTGCAGCCATTCTCCAGCATGCCGTCGATATGCCCGAAGGGATGCGTGATCGCCCCGATTTCCTCCATGGTGAGGCAGGAGCTGTTATCGGCGATGAAGATATTGACGTGATCACCCTGCATGCGCGCCCGCATCGAGATATGCCCCGCGATTTTCGAAAGCCGGATGGCATTGCGCAGCAGATGGGAGAGCACTTGCCCGATGGCGCCGGCATCCACAAAAACCAGCTTCTGACCAGCTTTGTCCGAAGTATCCGGTTCGATGCTGAGGCTGATGTCCTTCGCCGCTGCATCATCCGCCACCAAACCCGCTGCATCTTCGAGAATCTGCGCGATCGCATGCGGCGCACGGGTCAGGCCCACGCGGCCTGCCTCGATAGTGGCCATCTCGATGATGTCATCGACCAGACCCATGAGATGGTTGCCGCTGGCGCGGATATGAGCAGCATAGTCCCGGTAGCGTTGCGTTGCACCGGCCCCGAAAATATCCCCCTCGATCACCTCGGCAAAGCCGATGATATGGTTCAGCGGGGTGCGCATTTCATGGTTCATATTGGCCAGAAATTCGGCTTTTGCCTGGTTGGCGCTGATGACCTGGGCTTTCTGCTCAAGATACCGGTTTGCAAGCTCGCTGTAATCCTCCGCCTGTTTGCGGATGGCTTCACGCGAGGTGGCAAGGTCGTTGATGGTCATGCGCAGGGCGCGCTCGTTTTCAATGAGGCTTTCTTCCTGCGCCTTTCGCGCCGTGATGTCCTTGCCAACGCTGACATAGCCACCATCGCGCGTGTGGCGCTCGCTGATCAGGAGCCAGCGGCCATCCTGAAACTGCGCTTCAAAAGCACGATTGCAGCCATGAACACCCTGTTCCAGTTCGATCATCACACGCGGGGCGTGGCATTGTGCGAGAATGGCGGACTGCTTGGTGCCACGCTGAACAAGGCTTGTATCAAGCCCATGAAAGGACTGGTATTTTGAATTGCACAGCACCAGCCGCCTGTTCTCGTCCCAAAGAACGAAGACCTCGGGTATGGATTCGATCGCATCGCGCAGCCGGGCATTGGCGCGGTGGCTTTCCTCCTCCATCTCACGCTCGGCGGTCACATCCATCACGATGCCGAGCAGCGTTGGGGTTGCCGGAGAATCCTGCACGAGAACGGCGCGCATGCGCAGCCAGATCCAGCCGCGATCCTCGTGCTGCATGCGGAAGAGATGGTCGATTTCACGCTTGCCCTGCTGCTGGATGTCCTGCGCGAGGGTGAGGGGAGATATGTCATCCGGGTGTAGCCGGGCTGTAATCTCGCGGATATTCAGGCTTGAATCGAGAGCTTTCATGCCCAGAAGCCCGAACATCGAGGATGACCACATCATCTCGTCCTGTTTGAGCGGAAAGGTCCAGAGGCCGCAATGGCCCCGATCGAGCGCGGTTTCGAACTGCGCCTGCAAGGCGCTGACCTGGCGACCCGCAGACTTCGTTTTGGCACGCTGGGCGTAATAAACAGCCGTAAAAGCAACGGTGATGGCGCCAAAACTGATCAGCAGCGAGCCAATCACGCCCGCGTAATGCCGCCAGGCCAGCAATTCGTCATCAACCGCATGATAGGTGATCAGAGCGCCGGGCTGCGCCTGTCCGGGAAGGCCAAGCTGGCTGCTGAGGATGCTGGCAAGCGCGCCATTCGCCAATGGCACGCGCTGAAGCGTGCTGTTGCCTTTCAGGGGCTGAAGGTCAAGCCCCGGTGTGAAAAGCCCGGCAAGCATTGCGCCTGTCGGAATATCGGCATGGCTTGCCGCCTCGATCTTCCCGGCTTCCCCCACAACGACAAAACGGCGTCCCGGTTGATGGATTTCCGGCGCAAGACGGCGAATGGCCTCTTCACTCCCCAACCCGGCTTCACGGTTTTTCCTGTATTCGGAAGCAGCGAGCCGGGCCGCCACAATGAGGCTTTGTTCGCTGAATGACAGGATGGTGTCGCGGCTGCTCGTGAATTGTATGTAGCTGGCAATGCTGCTGATCATGAGGAAAAGCACGGCAAGGCACGGCACGATCTTGTCCAGCATCTGGCTGGGATGAGGGCCTTGCGCATGCGTTTTCCACCAACGGTAAAGCGTGGCAGGCTTCAACCTGAGCTGGTTGCGCACACGATATGTGCTGGCCGCGATAATCCGCACCATGACTGCCCTCTTCATACCAAATTTGGAACCAGCGAAAATGCTTTGCGCCACGAATCACCTGTAGTTGAATCGAGCCTTCTGCCCATGTCCAGAGGGGCAAATGCGAAACGGACACGCGCAAGGCATGAAGGTGGCCTGAACACAGCTTTTAATTGCAAATTGTCTTCGAGGGTGGATTCCTTTGGGACTCTCTTCGTTCTCACCCTGTTCGTGCAGGCGCGTCAAAAATACACGCAATACGTTTATTTATTATTTTTTTAGGATTTTCCTGCGCCTCCTGAAAAATCGATAATCCTGGCAGGAGAACAGTCTCGAAAGAGATAAAACATCGCATGGAGTGCAACAATCCATGTATCGTCGGATATCGGGTTTGAGGCAGAATTCAGGCAATCCAATGAAATAAAAGATATTTTTATATGATAAACGCAAATTCGAGAAAATTTGTCTCGTGGCATCAGTCTTCGCTTAACGATTTGTCAGGCATGATATTGGCTTGTTTGATGAATCGATTGGTCTGATGCAGCATTCAATCCCGACCGCCGCTGAAATCGAGCGCAGGCAGGCGATGACCGAGCAGGCCATGTCGCGCCGGCGCAACATGCAGCGTGCGGTCAGTGATGTGCGCGAGCAGATCACATCCAGTTCCGGGCTCAAGCGTGTCTTTGAAGTAGAGCTTGTGCGGCTTTTTGCCAAAAACCACATCAGTGGTTTGATTGTTCTGGTGCCCTTTACGCTGTTGACCGCGCTCGCTACGTTGCATTGGAGCGATTTGCCTCGCACGCTCGCATGGCTCATCTGCACATTGACGGTTCTTGGCGCTCAATACTGGATTTGCCAGGCTTACATGAAATGTGACCAGAGCGAGGTCATGCTTGCGACCTGGGTCTCGCGCATGATCTGTTGCGAAATAGCCTTCATTCTCGTCTGGTCTCTGCTGCCCAGCTTTGTCGGCATGCCCCCCTCTGAAGGCTTGAAGCTTTTATTGCTGTTCAGCATTCTTTTGATGGGGGCCGTAAGCGCAGTGCTCTCACACCCGCTTGCAAGCACGGTCTATGGCACCACCATTCCGCTTGTGATCGCCGTCTTCCGGCTGGCACTCAACAATTACACGACAGAACGCTGGATGATCGTGTGCTTGAGCATCACCGCCCTGTTGCTTTTCGTCGGACTTGCAAAAATGCTTTTCAAGACAACGCTGGAAACCCTCGTAGCCCGCGCAGAAAAGGACGACCTCTTCGCCGAGGTGGAGCAGACGAATATGCGCTTGAAAGAAGCCACCAAGCGGGCAGAGGATGCCAATGCCGCCAAATCCAAGTTTCTGGCGACCATGAGCCATGAATTGCGCACCCCGCTCAACGCCATTCTCGGTTTTTCCGAAGTGATCCGGGGGGAGATGTTCGGGCCTGTCAACAATGCACAATATAAATCCTATATCGAGGATATTCATCAGAGCGGCGAGCATTTGCTGGCGCTCATCAACGAGGTACTTGACCTCTCGCGTATCGAGGCAGGCAAGCATGAGCTCACCGAGGAAGCGATTGACCTGGTCTCCAGCGTCGAAGGCTGCTGCCATATGCTCGAATTGCGTGCAAAAAATCGCGGCGTGAATATCGCCACCAATTTCACCGAACATATGCCCCGGCTTTGGGCTGATGAACGCGCAGTGCGGCAGGTGGTGCTGAATCTTCTCTCCAACGCCATCAAATTCACGCCGCAAGGCGCGCAGATTATCGTCAAGGTGGGCTGGACAGCCTCTGGCGGGCAATATCTCAGCGTCAAGGATAATGGCCCCGGCATTCCCGAAAATGAGATCGAAACCGTGCTTTCCACCTTCGGGCGCGGCTCCAGCGCCATCAAGAACGCGGATCAGGGGAGTGGCCTTGGCCTCCCGATCGTCAAGAGCCTTGTCGAATTGCATGGCGGCGCCTTCAAGCTCACCTCGCGCGTGCGTGAAGGCACCGAGGTCATCGCCATGTTCCCGGCAAGCCGCGTCATGACACCGATGGCGGCGATCAGCGCCAGCAACCGCTCCCCTTACAGAAGCACAACCCGCGCCGCGTGATCACCCTTGCTCCGGCACGCCTGCTTCAGCAAAGCTTGCCATGCCCGAATGGCAGGCAAGGGCAGCCTTGACGAGCCCGGCCGCGAGCGCCGCGCCAGACCCCTCCCCAAGACGAAGACCGAGATCGAGAATGGGCCTGAGGCCCAGCCGCGCCAGCACCTTGCCATGCGCGCCTTCGGCTGAAACATGCCCCGCAAGGCAGTGGCTGATGCTGGATGGCGCAACCGCATGCAAAATGGCCGCAGCGCTGGTTGCCACATAGCCATCGAGAATGACCGGCACCTTTTCCATCCGCGCCGCAAGAATGGCCCCCACCATGGCGGCGATCTCGCGCCCGCCAAGCCGCCGCAACACCTCCAGCGGGTCGCTCAAATGCGCGCGATGCAGGCTGATTGCCGTATTGATAGCGCTGCATTTGCGCGCAAAACCCGCCGCATCCACTCCCGTGCCATGCCCGGCCCAATCCCGCGCTTCCCCGCCATAAAGCGCGGTATAAATCGCCGCCGCTGCGGTTGTATTGCCGATCCCCATCTCGCCGAGGCACAAAAGATCGGTGCCATTGGCGATGGCCTCCATGCCAAAAGCGATGGTGGCGGCGCAGGCGGCTTCCTCCATCGCCGGGCCTTGTGTGATATCCCCTGTGGGGATGCTGATCGCAAGATCAAACATCTTGAGGCCAAGATCAAAACTTTTGCAGATTTGGTTGATGGCGGCCTGCCCATTGGCAAAGCTCGCCAGCATCGCGCCGTTCACGCTTGCCGGGTAAGCAGAAACCCCGTGCGCTGCAACGCCATGCGCACCGGCGAAAATCGCCACCAAAGGCCGGTTGATGTGCGGTGCACGCCCCTGCCAGGCGGCAAGATGGGCGACAATCTCCTCCAATCGTCCCAAGGCTTCTGCGGGTTTGATGAGCGTTGCCTCCCGCGCGCGGGCCGCGGATCGCGCTGCCTCATCCGGGCCGGGCAGGGCATGAAAAAGCGCGCGAATATCATCAAACGGCAAGGCGGATACAGGCACGGGCACTCCATGGGCAAAAGCTGTGTGGAAAATCAGGACATTTCGAAAGGTTCTGATATGAGGTTCACGCTCACTCCGCAAGCTGACGAGGCGCATCATGCCGCATGAAAACGGGCCGGAACGGGGCAGATCTGGCCTCATCGCGATGCTTCAGCGCCGCCTTGTTGATCTTGTGCAGGTCACCCGGTTTTATTCGCGCCTGCCGGCGCCCGATCTTCCGTGGGATGATGCGCCCCACGCCTTGCCGGATTTTGACAAGGTGGTGTGGGCGGTGCCGGTTGTGGGGGCTCTTCTGGGCGGCATCGGCGCGCTGGTTGGCGCAGGGGCTCTTTTCATCGGCATCGCGCCCTTGCCCGCCGCCGCTTCGGGCATTGCCACGCTTGTCATCATCACCGGCTGTTTTCATGAAGATGGCCTTGCCGATAGCTGCGACGGGCTTTGGGGCGGCACAACACCGGAGCGCCGCCTCACCATCATGAAGGACAGCCGCATCGGCTCCTATGGCGCGGCGGCCCTGTGCCTTGCCCTGATCCTGCGCGTTGCGGCTTTGGCCGAATTGTTCCGCCTCTTCGGGCCGATGGCGGGGGTTTTGCTGCCGGGCATCGGCGCCGCTTCGCGCGTGCTTTCGCTTGCGCCAACGCTTGCATTGCCGCCCGCCCAGCCGGAGGGGCTGGCGGGCCGCACGCATATGCCGGGGCCAAAGCCCTATGCGCTGGCGGTTGCACTCGGGTTTCTTGTGCTGGCGGGCGTGATGATGCCGCTCGGGCTTCTGGCGTTTCTGCCCTTGATCAGCCTGGCCCTTGTGCCGGTGCTTTGGCTCTCCATATCTTTGGCACGCACCAGGATCGGCGGGTTCACCGGGGATATGCTGGGGGCAACGCAGCAGGTTCTCGAAATCACGCTGCTTCTCGGGCTTGGGGCTGCCGGTGCTGCAACAGGGCCTTTATAAATGCGGATGAAACAGGAGAACCTATGCCAAGCCAGAAGCTTCTGATCGGGTTGATCCTGCTCCTGCTCGGAACCCTCGCCATCACGCTGTTTGCCAATGCCACGCTTTCCGGCGATATGATCGCGAATGTCGCCTATCTTGCCGTCATCATGACGATGCTGGCGAGCTGGGGCCTTGCGGAACTGCGCGGCAATCCTGGCAATACCCTGCGCAATCTCCTCATCTGGGGCGTGATCATCATTGTGCTGATGCTGGGGTATCAGAACCGTGCTTTGTTTGGTTTGTGATCAAGCGCAAAGCCTCCCGCAAAACCGCCGCCCCCGCGCCGGGTTTGACCGCCTCGACCGAGAGATGCCGCCGGAAGGCGCGCGCGCCCGGCTGGCCCTGAAACACCCCCAAAACATGCCGCGTCAGCGCGTGCGGGGAATGGCCAGCCTGAACCAGCGCTTCGAGATAGGGCATGAGCGCCTTGAGCACTGAGTCTTCGTCCGTGTAAGGCGCGGCCTCGCCGAACAGGAAAGGGTCAACCCGCAGCAGCAGGCCGGGGTTCTGGTAGGCCGCGCGACCGAGCATGATACCATCCAGCCCCGGCCCGTCATCATTGGCGTCGAGCAAGGCCTGCCCGGCGGCAAGATCGGTGATGCCGCCATTGATGATGATCGGGAGCGAAGGGTGGCGCGCCTTGAGGCGGCGCACGCGCGCGTAATCGAGCGGCGGAATATCGCGGTTTTCTTTCGGAGAAAGGCCCTGAAGCCAGGCCTTGCGCGCATGCACGATCAGCGCATCAACCCCCGCGCCTTGAAGCGCTTCGGCCAGGGCATCAAGCGCCTCTTCGCCCTGCTCATCCACCCCGATGCGGCATTTCACGGTGACAGGTATGGAGACGGCGGCCTTCATGGCGAAAACGCAGGCCGCAACCAGAGCCGGTTCCCGCATCAGGCAGGCGCCGAAACGGCCATTCTGCACCCTGTCTGACGGGCAGCCGCAATTGAGGTTGATTTCGGCATAGCCGAAGCCTGCCCCAATCCGCACCGCTTTCGCCAGAGCCTCCGGCTCCGAGCCGCCAAGCTGCAAGGCGATAGGCTGCTCTTGGGGCGAAAACGCGAGAAGCCGGGTGTGATCGCCGTGTAAAATCGCCCCCGTCGTCACCATTTCGCTGTAAAGCCGCGCGCGGCGCGAGAGCAGGCGGTGGAAGACGCGGCAATGCCGGTCTGTCCAATCCAGCATCGGGGCGACACAAAAGCGAAAATCCGTCATAATGCCACGCTTTACAGCAATGTTTTTGTATAGAGCATTTTGTGATGAAAGCCTGTTCCCGTCATTGCGACCGCGAGCGAAGCGTGGCGGGAAGCAATCCAGACTTTCTTCCTGTTTTTTGCCAACTCTGCGGACAGTGGCGAAATTTTATCTGGATTGCCACGTCGCACCGCTCCTCGCAATGACAGCTTTAGAGCATGTTTCGATTAAAGCCTGTCCCCGCGAAGGCGGGGATGGGAACCGGTTTCGCGTCCGGAATTGCGTAAAAACAAAGAGATAGAGCGTTTCTGGTGACTCGGTCTTCGCTGGAAACGCTCTAGCGTTTTTCAGCAGCCTGCTTAGGCATGCTGTTGAGGATGCTCTCCGTCTCCCCCGTCTCGATCACGCGGCCCTTTTCCATCACCATCAGCCTGTCTGCGATATGTCGGGTGAGGGCGACATCATGGCTGATGAAGATCAGCCCCAGCCCCATCTCCGCCTTCAGATCCTGCAGCAGGTTGATGATCTGCGCCTGCACCGAGACATCGAGCGCGGAAACCGGCTCATCCGCGATCAACACCTTCGGGCGGGTGATGAGCGCGCGGGCGAGCGCGATGCGCTGGCGCTGCCCGCCGGAAAACTGGTGCGGATACCGCCCCATCGCCTCCGCCGGAAGCCCCACCCGTTCCAGCATCGCCGCGACCTTTTCGCGCCGCATGGCGGGGGAGGGGGCAGGCGCGCGGGCATCGAGCGGTTCGGCCACGCTTTCGAGAATGGTGAGGCGCGGGTTGAGCGAAGCGGCGGGGTCCTGAAACACCATGGCAAGAAAGCCGCGCCTTGGCCGCAACGCCGCTTCATCGCGCGCGGTGATCTCATCCCCCTCCCAGAACACCGCGCCGCGCTCCGGCCTCTCCAACCCCGCAAGAACGCGCGCGAGGGTGGATTTCCCGGAACCGGATTCCCCCAGAATGCCGAGCGTTTCATGGGCTTGAAGCGTCACTGACACGTCATCGAGCGCCACAAGCCGCTTTGCCCTGGCGAAAAACCGGCCTTTGACAGGGTAGCTGTGACAAAGGCCCCGTGCTTCAAGAAGGCCCCGTGCTTCAAGACGATTCATGCATCCTCCGGGTAAAAGCAGAAGGCGCCATGCTGCAAGGGCGGGGCGGTGCTGCGGCAGCGTGCATCCCCGCGCGGGCAACGGCCATGAAACGGGCAGCCCGGCGCAAGATCAGGCGGCGCAGGCACCTGCCCCGGAATGGGCGAAAGCCGCGCCCCGCGCGCCTTTCCGCGCGGCAAGGCCCCCAGCAGGCCCTGCGTATAGGGGTGGCGCGGCCGGGCAAGAATGGCCTCCGTCGCGCCGCTTTCCATCACCGCGCCGCCATAAAGCACGGTGAGGCTTTGCGTGCGCTGCGCGATGACGCCAAGATCATGGCTGATCAGCAGCATCGCCATAGCCCGCTCGCGCGCAAGATCCGCCAGAAGATCAAGCACCGCGCCCTGAAGGCTGGCATCAAGCGCAGAGGTCGGCTCATCCGCGATCAGAACCTGCGGTGCCATCGCCATCGCCATGGCGATGAGAACGCGCTGGCGCTGCCCGCCGGATAAGTGATGCGGATAGGCGCTCGCCCGCTCCGCCCCCAAACCCACATGTTCCAGCAAGCGCGCCGCCTCCAGCATCGCCGCCCGGCTATCGCGCAGGCTATGCTGCACCATGCCTTCCGCGATTTGCCTGCCGACGCGATGCACGGGGTTGAGCGCGCTCATCGGTTCCTGAAACACCATGGCGATGGCGCGCCCGCGCCGCCGCGCCATGGCGCTTTCTTCGAGCGCGAGGAGGTTTTCCGCCCCCAGCATCACCCTGCCGGAAGCCATCAGGCCGGGCGGCAAAAGCCCCATGATGGCAAGCGCGGCGATGGATTTGCCGGAGCCGGATTCCCCCACAAGCCCATGGGTTTCTCCCTGCTTGATCTCAAGGTCGAGCCCGCGCAGAAGCGCCGTGTCGCCAAACGTGATGCGAAGAGCCTCAAGCTTCAGCATCACGCGCGCCCGCGCGGGTCGAGCGCATCGCGCAACCCGTCCCCCAGCAAGGTGAAGGCAAGAACGCTGAGCGCGATCATCACACCTGGCAGCACGGCCAGCATGGGGGCGATGCCGAGAAAGGTCTGCGCGTCATTCAGCATCCGCCCCCAGGAAGGGTTGGGCGGGGGCACGCCAAGCCCGAGATAGGACAGCCCCGCCTCTGCCAGAATGGCCCCCGCGCATTGAATGCTCGCCTGAACCAGAAGAAGCCCGGCAATGTTCGGGAGAACATGGCGCAGCAGGATGCGCGCGGGCTTCACCCCCGCGAGCCGGGCCGCCTTGATGAAATCGCGCGCCAGAACCTGCGCCCCGGCCTTATAGGCGAGCCGCGCGAAAATCGGGATATTGAACAGCCCGATCGCCAGCATCGCCTTGCCAAAACCCGGCCCGAACACCGAAACGATCAGGATCACGGTCAAAATCGCAGGAAACGCGAAGAGAAAATCGCAAAGCCGCATCATCACTTCATCGACAAGGCTGCCCGCGCGGCTCGCGGCAAAAAGCCCGAGCACGGTGCCGATCACCATGCCCAGCCCCACCGAAACACAGCCGATGAGCAGGGCATTGCGCGCCCCTACCATCAGCATCGAGGCGATATCACGCCCGAACGGGTCGGTGCCAAGCCAGAACCGGGTAGAAGGCGGCGAAAGCCGGGTGAGGATCGCCATCCGCGCCGGATCATGCGGGGTGTAAACCAGCGAAATCAGCGCAAGCGCGAGGATCACCCCGCCCAGAAGCAGCCCTGCAAGCAGCGATGGGTTGGCGCGCGCCATCACCACGCCCTCGCGCGCGGGTCAACATAGGCCACCGCGATATCCACCAGCGCGTTGATGACCATAACCATGGCGATGAAGAGCATCACGAGGCTGCGGATGAGCATGAGGTCATGCCCGCCAATCGCCTGAAACAGCAAGCGCCCGAGGCCGGGCAGCGCAAAAACCGCCTCGACGATGATGGTGCCTGCCACCAGCACCGAGGCCTGCAAGCCGAGCAGCGTGAGGATCGGCACGGCGGCATTGCGCAGAACATGGCGGCGCAACACCTCTGCGCGTGACAATCCCTTGGCGCGCGCCGTGCGCACATAATCCTCCCGCAGGGTTTCCAGCACGCTTGAGCGTGTGATGCGCGCAATCACCGCCGCCTGCGGCAAACCAAGTGCAATGGCGGGCAGGATGAGCGCCTTTAGCCCCGGCCAAAGCCCGTTCTGCCAGCCGGGAAAGCCGCCGGCAGGCAGCAGCGGCCATGTGATGGCAAAGGCAAGAACCAGCAAGATCCCCAACCAGAAATTCGGAATGGCCAGCCCCACCTGCGTCACGCCCATGATGAGGCTGTCCTGCCCCGCTTTTGCCCGCGTTGCCGCAAAAGCGCCGAGCGTGATGCCAAGGCTCGCCGCGATCATCAGGGCCAGAGCCGCAAGCGGCAGCGTGAGGGGCAGGCGCTCTGTAATCAGCCCCGCCACCGGCACGCGATAGGCATGGGAAAGCCCAAGCTCCCCTCTGAAAAACCCGAAAAACCAGCCGAAAAACCGCGCCAGAACCGGTTGATCAAGCCCAAGCTCGGCGCGGATGGCATGAAGCGCTTCAGGCGTGGCGTTCAAACCCAGCATCACGCTTGCGGGGTCTCCGGGCAGGATGTCGAGCACCAGAAAAATCACCACCCCCGCCGCGACAAGCGTGAGGATGAGCATGCCAAGCCGCCGCAGCAGAAAAGCGGCCATGGCGATCCATCATTCCCAGCGCAAGGGCGCGAGCGGATTGGCCGGAATTGGCCAGTTCACCCACATGCCCTTGAGTTTGACATTCGAGACCGTAATTTTCGGCAGCATGAACAGGAACACATTCACCTGATCCTGTGCGATGAGGCGCTGCGCATCCTGCAACGCCTTGAAGCGCTCGGCCTCCGTTTTGCCGGATTTGCTGAGCGCGACTGCCGCCTTCACCGCTTCTGAATGATAGCCGAAATAATACCCGTCCCGCGCGTAGATGTTGATGTCGAGCGGCTCGACATGGGCGACGATGGAAAGATCATAATCCTTGTTGCGATAAACCTTTTCCAGCCATTGCGGCCATTCCACCGGTTCGATGGTGAGCGTGATGCCGATCTCTTTCAGCATCGCGGCGATGATCTCGCCGCTGCGCCGGGCATAGGCGGGCGGCGGTAAGCGCAGAATCGCCGAAAACCCGTCCTTGTAGCCCGCTTCCGCCAGAAGCGCCTTTGCGGCTTTCACATCGGGTTTCACAAGGCCGGTCAGGTCAAGATAAGCCGGGTGGTTGGGCGAAAAATGGCTGCCGATCGGCGTGCCAAAGCCCGAGAGCGCGCCCGCATTCACAAGGTTCCGGTCAATCGCCATGGCGATGGCCTGCCGCACCTTCACGTTGTTGAAGGGCGGCTTGGCGTTGTTCATGGCAAGAATGGTTTCACCCTCCGTGCGCCCGATACTCACGGCAAGGTTGGGGTTGGCTTTCAGAACCGGCACCGCTTCGGGCGCGCCGATATTGGTATGGGCATCGCAATCCCCCGCCTGCAAGGCCGCGATCTGCGCCTGCGGGTCGGTGATGAAGCGGAAGCGCGCGGTCTCGATCGCCGGTTTTGGCCCCCAATAGCCGGGATAGCGCTTGAGCACCACCCTGTCGCCGCGCGCCCAGCTCACGAAGGCGTAGGGCCCGGTGCCGACCGGCTCGGTCGCGGCTTTTCCAACAGAGCGTTCCGAAAATATCGTCGCATCCGCCCAGGCGAGCCCGTCGAGAAAATCCCCCGCCTCGGATTTGAGCGTAATGACAAGCGTTGTCTCATCCGGCGCGTCCATGCGCTCGATGGGGGCGAAAATCCATTTCTGCGTGTTTTTCGCATCCGGCGCGCGCGCCCGCTCGAAGGAGAAGATCACGTCTTTCGCGCTGAAGGGCGCGCCGTCATGGAAGGTCACGCCCTTGCGCAAGCTGAAGGTGTAAACCCGCCCGTCGGGGCTGATGCTCCAGCGCTCGGCAAGGCGGGGTTCGAGCTTGCCCGCGCCATTGAACGCCACCAGCGTTTCAAAAATATTGTCATAGGCGATCTCGCGGATCGCCGCCGCCGCCCCGCCTGTGGGGTCGAGGATTGGCGGCTCCAACGTCTGGCACAGGGTCACATTGTCCCGGCCTTGCGCGAAAGCCGGCGTAGCCACGCCAGGGAGCGCAGCACAGAGAAGACCGGAGCAGAGAAGACCGGAGCAGACAAGACCGGAACGGAGCATCGCGTTCAGCATGGATCATCTCTCCAAAGAAGGGGATCAATAGGGAAAAACGCCGCAACGCGCAATCGCCTCAGCCGATAATGCCCCAGATAAACCGCGCGCAGACGATGAGGAGAAACCCCCCGAAGGCGATTTCAAGCCGCCGTTTTGGCATGGCATGCGCGATTTTCGCGCCGAATGGCGCAACAAGGGTCGAGGTGGGCGCGATCAGAATAAAGCCGAGCAGCGAGACAAACCCGACCGAAAACGGTGGCAGCAGCGGCAGTTTCGACCAGCCCGCCGCCATATAGCTCAAAGCCCCCGGAACGGAGATGAGAATGCCGAGCCCGGAAGAGGTCGCCACCGCCTGATGGATCGGCTTGTTGTAAAGCGTGAGGATCATGTTGGAAATCGCGCCCCCGCCAATCCCCATCAGCGAGGAGGCCAGCCCGATGAGAACGCCGTAAGCGCGCATCGCGCCCGTGCCCGGAAGTTCCTGCGCGATGCGCCAATCCTCGCGCCCCACCAGAAGCTTCGTGGCATTGGAACCCGCGACCAGCACGAAAACCAGCTTGAGCAGGATGGGCGGCGCATAGGCGGCAATCACCCCGCCGAGCAGCACCGAAAGCACCACCGGCACGGCCCAGATTGTGAGCACATCCATCATCACCTTTCCCTTCGCAAAATGCGCCCGGAACGATTGCACCGAGGTGGGGATGATGATGGCGAGCGAGGTGCCGACCGCAAGATGCATGCGCACCGCTTCCGGCACATCGAGGAACACGAAAATCTGGTAAAGCACCGGCACGATCACCGCACCGCCCCCCACCCCGAACATGCCGGCGAGAAGCCCGGTGATGATGCCCGCCCCCAGCAGCGCGAGGATGAGGAGGGCAAACTCGCCGGGCGAAATTCCAGACATCAAAACCATCCTTGTTCGAGGCGCGCTTTTGCTTATCGCATGCTGCGACAAAGCGGAAGCCGGTTTATCGAGAAAAAACATGCGAAAAGAATAAGATGAGAGCAGGATACGCCTTTCTTTGCGTGCATCCGGCTCGAAAGCAGGCCAGCTTGCAAGGCAAACAGCCTGCAAAACTCCAGACAGCTTGAAAAACGCATGGCGCTTGCGAAGGCGTGAGACTTCCGTATAAGATTGCGCAAAAGTAATGAAAAACCAAAAAAATTATCAAGAATGAGGGGAACGCATGACAGGGATGAAGCCACCGGCAGGGGCAGCGCGTTCGCAGCAGGACATGATCGGCGGGCTGGTTCTGGTGCTGATCGCCGGGCTTGCACTGTATCTGGTGCAGAATCTGCCTGCCACAGGTCGGGTTGGCTTTGCTTCCGGCACAGCACCGAGGCTTTTTGCTTACGGGCTTCTGGCGCTTGGCGCTGTCATTGTCATTGCCGGGTTTTTGCAGGAAGGGCCAAAACTCGAAGGGTTTTCGCTGCGCGGGCTTTGCACCATCATCGGCTCCGTTCTGTTTTTCGCTCTCGCCATCCGCAGCTTCGGGCTTGCCATCACCGGCGTTCCGATGGTGGTTCTCGCTTCTTTCGCGGGCGGGCATGTGAACTGGAAGGAATCCCTCATCTTCGGGCTTGCGATTACCGCTTTCTGCGCCTTGCTCTTTCCTTACGCGCTCGGGCAGCCCATTCCCCTCTGGCCGCAATTCTGAGGCGCACATGGACCTTTTTTCCAATCTCATCAACGGGTTTGCCGTTGTCTTCCAGATGTCACCGGTTGACCTCTGGCCCGGCGCGGGCAACCTCCTCGTCAGCCTGCCGATGAACATCATCCTGTGCCTGATCGGCGCGTTGATCGGCACGCTCATTGGTGTTCTGCCCGGCATCGGCCCCATCGCCACCATCGCCATGCTGCTGCCCATCACCTACAAGCTCGACCCGACGGGCGCGCTCATCATGCTCGCGGGGATTTATTACGGCGCGCAATATGGCGGTTCGACCACGGCCATCCTCGTCAACCTGCCGGGCGAATCCTCCTCTGTCGTTACCGCGATCGACGGGCACCAGATGGCAAAACAGGGTCGCGCCGGTGCCGCTCTGGCGATTGCCGCCATCGGCTCCTTCATTGCAGGCACTTTCGGCACCATCCTGATTGCCATGATGAGCAAACCTCTCACCAATGTGGCGCAGGCTTTTGGCCCGGCGGATTATTTCTCGCTCATGGTTCTGGGGCTGGTCTGCGCCATTGTTCTCGCTTCCGGTTCGGTGCTCAAGGCGATTGCGATGATTTTCCTCGGGCTTCTGCTCTCCACCATCGGCACCGACCTTGAAACCGGTGAGGAGCGCATGACCTTCGGCATCCCGCAGCTTTCGGACGGGATCGAGTTTGTCACCCTCGCCATGGGCATGTTCGGTTTTGCCGAAATCCTGCGCAATCTCGAACAATCCGAAAGCCGCAACATCGTCCAGCAGAAGGTGACCAACCTGATGCCGACCCGCGCGGATATGAAGGAAGCCGCGCCCGCGATTGTCCGGGGAACCCTGCTCGGCTCGATTCTGGGCATCCTGCCCGGCGGCGGCGCGGTTCTTGCGGCCTTCGGCGCTTACACGGTCGAGAAGAAAATCTCGAAAACGCCGGAAAAATTCGGCAAGGGCGCGATTTGCGGTGTCGCCGGGCCGGAAAGCGCGAATAACGCCGCCGCCCAAACCTCCTTCATCCCGCTTCTCACGCTCGGCATTCCGCCCAATGCCGTGATGGCGGTGATGGTGGGCGCCATGACCATCCACGGCATCGTGCCCGGCCCTCAGATCATGACGAAGCAGCCCGATCTCTTCTGGGGCATGATCGCCTCGATGTGGGTGGGCAACCTCATGCTCGTCATCATCAACCTGCCGCTCATCGGGCTGTGGGTGCGCCTGTTGCGCGTGCCTTACCGGATGCTCTTTCCGGCGATCTTGCTGTTCTGCGCCATCGGGGTCTATTCCATCAACAACCAGCCTTTTGACGTGGTTCTCACCGCATTTTTCGGGGTGATGGGCTATGGCCTCATCAAGCTCGGCTTCGAGCCTGCGCCGATGCTGGTGGCCTTCGTTCTGGGCAAGATCATGGAAGAAAAGCTGCGGCAGGCCATGCTGCTCTCACGCGGGGATGGCTGGACATTGATCGATTTTTCCGCCCACCCGATTTCAGCCGTGCTGCTTGTGCTCTCGCTCGTGCTGATCATTCTGGCAGTCACCCCGAGCCTGCGCAAAAAGCGCGACGAGGTTTTTGTCGAGGAATGACCTGTTTATCCGCCCGAAAAGGGCCTTTCTGGAGGAAACCATGCGATTGTTGAAAACCACCCTTGTTGCAAGCCTGTTCGCCTTGAGCGCCAGCGCGGCTTTTGCCCAGGCGTTTCCTGCAAAGCCCATCACCATGATCGTGCCCTTCGCGGCAGGCGGGCCAACCGATGTCATCGCCCGCATCGTGGGAGATCATATGTCGCGCAGCCTCGGCCAGCCGGTTCTGGTGGAGAATGTGGCGGGCGCAGGCGGCACCACGGGCATCACCCGCGCGGCGAAATCCGCGCCCGATGGCTACACCATCGCCATGGGGCATATGGGCACGCATGGCGCAGCAGCGGGCCTTTACCCGAACCTCGCCTATGACCCGGCGAAGGATTTCGAGCCGATCGGCCTTTCGGCAGGCACACCGATTCTTATTGTTGCGCGCAAGGATTTCCCGGCGAAAGACCTCAGGGAATTCATGGCCTATGTGAAGGCGAATGACAAAACCGTCAACAATGCCAATGCCGGGCAAGGCTCCGTCTCGCATATCACCTGCGTTCTGCTGCATGACATGCTCAAGGTTGACCCCACCACCATCCCTTACAAGGGAACAGGCCCGGCTTTGAACGACCTTGTGGCCGGCAAGGTGGATTACGCCTGTGACCAGATCGTCAATCTCACGCCGCAAATTCTCGCGGGCACTATCAAGGCCTATGCCATTGCAACCCCGAAGCGCAACCCCGCTTTGCCGGATGTGCCGACCACCATCGAAGCGGGCTTGCCGGAATATCAGGTTTCGGCCTGGAACGCGCTTTTCGCGCCCAGGGGAACCCCGGCGGATGTGATGGCAAAACTGCGCGGCGCGCTTGTTGCAGCGGTTACAGACCCGGCGGTGAAGAAGAAAATCGAGGATCTGGGTGGTGACGTGCCGGATGCCAAAGGCGCATCGGGTGAAGCCTTGGCCAGCCTTGTCGCCTCTGAAAATGCGCGCTGGGTGCCGCTTCTCAAGGCGAAAGTGAAGCCTTGAGCTTCACCGCCACGCCGCTTGGCGCGCCCGTGCGGCGCGCCATTCTTGGCCTCGGCGTCAGCCAGATCATCGGCTGGGGCACAACCTATTATCTTCTCGCGCTTTTGGGTGAACCCATCGGGCGGGATTTGAAGCTCTCCTCCGGCCTTGTTCTCGCGGGCGTTTCCATCACCCTGCTGCTGAGTGCCTTTCTCGGGCCATGGGTGGGCCGCATGCAGGATCAGCATGGCGCCCGCCCCATCATGATGGCGGGCTCGCTGGTGATGGCGGCGGGTTTGGCGATTGTGTCGCAGGCGCAGGGCGTCATCGGTTATTATTTCTGCTGGCTCATCATCGGCATCGGCACGCCGATGGCGCTGTATAACGCCGCTTTTACGGCATTGACGCAGATGGCGGGGCAGAACGCGCGGCGCGCCATCACGCTGCTCACCTTCATGGCCGGGCTTGCCTCGACGATATTCTGGCCCTTCAGCGCGTTTTTGTTGCAGCTTATGGATTGGCGCGGGGCGGTGCTGATTTTTGCCGACCTGAACCTTTTCATCGCGCTGCCAGTGCATGGTCTTGTGCTGAAAGGGGGCGCAACAGCATCGCAAGCAGCAGGGCAGGCGGCCCCCATTGCCGCCAGCGTCGCGCCGGAGGCGCAGGCGAAAGCCTTTCTGCTGCTCGCGGCCATGCTGGCGCTCAACGCCTTCATCACCAATGGCTGGGCGCAGCTTGTATTTCCGGTTCTGGATGATCTCGGTTTTTCGCATGGTGTCGCCGTAACGGTGGCGAGCCTTGGCGGGGTTTTTCAGGTGGCGGGCCGCATGGGCGAAATGGCCTTGGGGGGGCGGCACAGCCCATTCTGGACAGGGTTTGCCTCCATGGCCTTGATGCCGCTGGCGCTGGTCATTCTCTTGCTGGCAGGGGGCAGTTTTGCGGGCGGCCTGATCTTTGCCGTGTTTTACGGCGTCAGCAACGGGCTCATCACCATCGCGCGCGGGGCGATGACGCTCGCGGTGTTCGGCGCGCGTGGTTATGGCGAAAGGCTGGGCAAGGTCACCTTCGCGCAAAGCATCATCGCAGGGCTGGCCCCGGTGATGGGCGGCGTGATGCTGGATGGCATGGGGGCAGCCCGTTTTATCCTCGCCTTCCTCGTCATCGCGTTTCTGGCGCTTTTTGCCATGCTGCTCCTGATGCGTCACGCCTGGAAAAACCCCGCACGGGTTGCGTGAACGCACGCGGCGAGGCACAAGGAAGAGCTGATTCAACACCCGGAGCCGCCATGCGCACGAAAACCGCCGCCACCATTCGCCTTGCCGATTATGCGGTGCCGGATATCCTCATCACGCATGTTGACCTCGATTTCAGCCTCGCGCCCGAAGCCACCGAGGTTACGGCGCAGTTTTCCATGCAGCGTAACCCGGCGGGGCGGGCGGGTGCGCCGCTCGTGCTCGATGGCGATGAGGTGACGCTGCTTGCGCTTTCAATGGACGGCGTGGCGCTCATTGAGGCGGATTATGTGCTCACACCCGAGAGCCTCACCATCCCGCATGTGCCGGATACCCCCTTCACGCTGAGCATCACAACCCGCATCAACCCGGCGGCGAATACCAAATTGATGGGGCTTTACCGCTCGAACGGGGTTTACTGCACGCAATGCGAGGCGGATGGCTTTCGCCGCATCACCTATTGCCTTGACCGGCCGGATGTCATGTCCACCTGGCGGGTGCGGATCGAGGGGGAGAAGGCGGAAGCGCCTTTGCTGCTCTCCAACGGCAACCCGATTGAGGCGGGCGATATCCCCGGCACGACGCGGCATTTCGCGCTCTGGGAAGACCCGCATAAAAAGCCCTGCTACCTTTTCGCGCTGGTGGCCGGTGATCTTGATGCCGTTTCCGATCATTTCATCACCCGTTCCGGGCGGCGCGTGGCGCTGAATGTTTATGTCGAGCGTGGCAAGGCCCCGCGCGCGGCTTACGCGATGGATGCGCTCAAACGCGCGATGCGCTGGGATGAAGAGGCCTTCGGCTGCGAATACGACCTTGATCTTTTCAACATCGTCGCGGTGTCGGATTTCAACATGGGCGCGATGGAGAACAAGGGCCTCAACATCTTCAATGACCGCTATATTCTCGCGAGCGAGGATACCGCGACGGATCAGGATTACCACAATATCGAAGCGGTTGTGGCGCATGAATATTTCCACAACTGGACGGGCAATCGCATCACCTGCCGTGACTGGTTCCAGCTTTGCCTCAAGGAAGGCCTGACGGTGTTCCGTGATCAGGAATTCTCCTCTGACATGCGCTCGCGCCCGGTGGAGCGCATCGCCAATGTCCAGACGCTACGCGCGGCGCAGTTCGTGGAGGATGCCGGGCCGCTCGCGCACCCGGTGCGGCCGCAAGCCTATAAGGAGATCAACAACTTCTACACCGCGACCGTCTATAACAAGGGCGCGGAGGTGATCCGCATGCTCAAAACGCTCATCGGCGATGAGGCTTTCCGCGCGGGCATGGATTTGTATTTCACGCGCCATGATGGCGAGGCCACCACGATCGAGGCCTTCATCGCCTGTTTCGCGGAAGCATCAAAACGCGAGCTTGCAACTTTCATGCGCTGGTATGATCAGGCGGGAACGCCGGTTCTCACTGTGAGCGAGGCTTATGACGCGCAAAACCAGAGCTGCACCCTCACGTTTCAGCAGCACACCAACCCCACCCCCGGCCAGCCGGAAAAGGGGCCGCAGGTGATCCCCATCCGGCTTGGGCTTCTGGCGCAGGATGGGCGCGAACTTCTGGGGGATGAGCTTTTCGTGCTCGATCAAGCCACGGCGAGCAAGACCTGGCAGAACATTCCCGCCCGCCCCATTCCCTCGCTGCTGCGGGATTTTTCGGCACCGGTCAAGCTTGAGATCGAGCGCCAGCCCGGCGACTTGCTGGTTTTGGCACGCCATGACAGCGACCCCTTCAACCGCTGGCAGGCCTTGCAGGATGCGGAAATCGACCTTCTGAAGCGTTCCGTCATCGGTATTCGCAAGGGCGAAGCACCGCTGACGGATCAGGCCATCACCGAGGCAATCCGCATGCTTATTATTGGTAGCGCGGCAGACCCGGCTTTCGCGGCTCTTGCCATCGCGCTGCCCGGCGAAGCGGATATGGCGCGGGAAATCGGCACGGATGTTGACCCCGAGGCGATCGGGCAGGCGCTGGATGCCTTGCGCGCAGCTATCGCCAGGGGCGTCATGGCGGAGGCGAAGGTGGCTTGCACCGCGCTCGCCAGGCCGCAGCCTTTCAGCCCGGATGGCGCGAGCGCGGGGCGACGCGCGCTGATCGGCCAGCTTCTGCGCCTCCTCATCGCGGCGGATGAGAAGACGGGCGCGAAAACCGCCTATACGCATTTCGAGGCCGCAACCAACATGAGCGAGCGGATTTACGCGCTTCGCGTTCTCACCACCGCCGATGTGCCGGAGCGTGAGGCCGCCTTGCACGCCTTCGAGAGCCGTTATGGCGAAGATGCGCTGATGCTGGATATGTGGTTCAGCCTCAAGGCGGTGATTGCCGGGCCGGGCGCGGTGAACCGCGCACGCGCCTTGATGCAGCACCCGAAATTCACGCTTTCCAACCCCAATCGCGCGCGCTCTGTCATCGGTGCCTTTGCCAGCGGCAATCCGCGCGGCTTTCATGCGGAAGATGGCACGGGCTATGATTTTGTCGCCGAGATGATCGGCGCGATGGATCAGCGCAACCCGCAGATCGCAGCGCGGCTCGCCACCAGCTTCCGCACATGGCGCAACCTTGAAGCCGGGCGGCGCGCAAAGGCGGAAGCGGCCTTGCGCAGGCTTGCGGCTTCACCCCCCCTTTCGCGGGATTTGGGTGATATTCTCGAACGCAGCCTTGCGGGTTGAAGGATGCGCGGCCCGCGATTTTTTCCTGCTGCCATCCTTCTGGTGTTTTTGCTGCTGGCGGCGGCGATTTTCCTGCGCAAGCCGGAGGAAATGCTCACCGGCCAGCCGCATGTGAAAGACGGGGACAGCCTTGTCATCAATGGCCGCGAAATGCGCCTCAAGGGGCTCGATGCGCCGGAATGGAACCAGACCTGCCGCATCAACGCGCGTGATGTGCCCTGCGGGCGCATGGCGGCTGATGCGCTCAGGCGCTGGTTCACACGCGGGCCACCCATCTGCACCGGCACCGAGCTTGACCGCTATGGCCGCCTGCTCGTCACCTGCCGCGTCAATGGCGTTGATGTGGGGGCAGACCTCGTGCGCAATGGCATCGCGGTGGATTATGGCAATTACCCGGAGGAGGAAAAGGCCGCGCGCCATGATGAGCGCGGCATCTGGGCCGGAACCTTCGAGCGGCCCGACGCGTTTCGCCGCCGCATGCGCGCCGGGCGAGGCGGGGACACCGCGCCTGCCCCTTGACCTGACAACGGCAAGCATGGTCGAGTATCGAGACAGGAAAGGGAAACAGCCATGACTGATTTTGCCGCGATGCGCCTTTATGACGGGGGCAAGGTGCCCAATGCGCGGCGCGTGCGCATGTTCCTCAATGAAAAGGGCATTTCCATTCCGCTGGTGCCGGTGGATATCGGCAGGATGGAGCATCACAGCGCCAGCTTCACCGCGCTCAACCCCTTGCAGCGCGTGCCGGTGCTGGAACTGCCCGATGGTCGTGTTCTCACCGAATCGGTCGCCATTTGCCGCTTCATCGAAAGGCTTGCGCCAGAGCCTGCCCTCTTCGGCACAGGCGCTTATGGCGAGGCCGAGGTCGAGATGTGGAACCGGCGTCTCGAATTTGACCTTTACCTCCCCGTTCAGGCGGCGTTTCGCCATCTTCACCCGGCCATGGCGGGCTATGAGGTGCCGCAAATCGCCGAATGGGGCGAAGTGAACAAGCCGCGCGCGCTCGACATGCTGGCCTTCCTGGATCAAGCGCTGGCACATCGCCCGTTTATCGCGGGGGATAGCCTGTCCATCGCCGATATCACCGCCTTCGTCACGATCAGCTTCCTGAAACCGGCGAAGCTCGTGGTGCCGGAAAGCCTCACCAATCTGGCGCGCTGGCGTGCCGCCATGGCCGAACGCCCCAGCGCCACCGCATGATGCAAAGCTTGGCCCTTCCCCTCTTCAGCGTTGCCGTGCTTGCGGGGCAGGCCATGGCCGAGCCGATGACGGGGGCGGAGATCAAGGCCCTTTTTACCGGCAACACCATTGCCGGGGTTTATGTGAATGGCGGGCGCTTCAGTGAATATCATGCGCCGGATGGCCGCGCCTTGGGCGATAATGGCTATATGCTCAATGTCGATGCCTGCTGGAACGTGGATCAGGACAAGGTCTGCTATCATTACGGCCCAGCAAAAGAGCGCAAAACCTATTGCTTCACCGTGGAACAGGAAGGTGAAAGCATTCGCCTCAAGGTTGCCGATACCGGGCGCATCAACGCCGTGGCGCGGATGGAGCAAGGCAACCCGCGCGGGCACGGGGATGGCGGGCGGCGCTGGTCTTGTGATGATTTGCTCTCACAAGCGTTTTCAGGCGAAACGGCTGCCGCTTTGCATGAGCAAGAATACGATACAACAGAAAGACAGGGCATTTTCGGTGATGATGGATTCTCCGAAAACAGCATGGGCCGGACGCTGGCCCCCTATCATGTCGCGCGCTACGAGGAGACGATCGAGGCCGAAAATCAGCCCGCGCCGAAAGCACCGCCAGGGGCCATTCGTCCGCAATCCGGGGGGAGTATAGCGCCTGCGCCGAAGCCCGGCGCCATTCCTTTCCCCGTGATGCCGCAACCCGCGATAACGCCGCCAACCGCACCTGCCCCGCCGGGTCGCGTGGGCATGCCACAGCCTGCGCCGCCTCCCTCCGGCCCGCCCGCCATCACGCGGCCCGGCCAGCCCGTGCCCATGCTCTTGCCCGGCAACGTGCCGCAAATTTCAAGACCGCAAATTTCAAGACCGCAAGCACCGGCTGTGCAGGCGCCCGCAGCCATCATCATGCCCAGGCCCCCCATGATCACCCCGCCTGCCCAGCGAACGCAGCCGACGATCTATCGCCCGCCTGCCCCTGCACCTGTGCAGGCACCACCACGGCTTCAGCCGCAACGGACACCCGCGCCCCGAAAATGCACAGTGGAAATGAAGGCGCGCAATCTGTGCTGACACCTTGGCAGGGGCAATATGCTGGAATTGCTCTCAAAGCAACATGCTCTAGAGCATTTTCCGATCAAGTGGTTGCCGGTTGATCGAAGAAAATGCGATAAAAACAAGAAGATAGAGCGGCCGACCTGATTCAATCAGGTCGGAAACCGCTCTAAGGCGACTCGATCTTCGCCGCAAACGCTCCGGAATAAACAGAAGATCACTGGATTTTCGGTGGTTGCAGGGCAGGATCAAGCCCTGGCAACCCGCCACCGCCACCGGGTGGCGCAAAGCCCGGCAGGCCCCCCGGAGCATCAAGCCCCGGCAAGGTGAGGCCCTTGAGCTGCTGTTCGACCTTTGCGGGGTCGATGGTGGTTTGCGAGCCTTTGTAATGCATCACCATTTGCGGGAAGAGGATCACCAGAGCCACCATGATGCATTGAATGACGACAAACGGCACCGCGCCCCAGTAAATCTGCGTGGTGGTGACAGGCTCCATGCTCTTGCCCGTGATCTTGTCGAGATAGGGGATTTTCGGCGCGACCGAGCGCAGATAGAACAGGGCAAAGCCGAAGGGCGGATGCATGAAGCTCGTCTGCATATTCACCCCGAGAATGACCCCGAACCAGATGAGGTCGATGCCGAGCTTCTCCGCAGGCGGGCCCAGAAGCGGCACGACGATGAAGGCCAGTTCGAAAAAGTCGAGGAAGAAGGCCAGCAGAAACACCATGATATTGGTGAAAATGAGAAAGCCCACCTGCCCGCCGGGCAGCGAGACCAGCAATTCCTCCACCCAGTGATGCCCGTTCACGCCATAAAACGTGAGCGAGAACACGCGCGCGCCCACCAGAATGAACACGACGAAGGCGGAGAGTTTTGCGGTCGATTCCAGCGCCTGCCTGACGAGATCAATCGTCAGGCGGCGCTTGGCAACGGCGATGATCATCGCCCCCGTTGCGCCCATCGCCCCGCCTTCGGTGGGGGTCGCAAGCCCGATGAAAATCGTGCCAAGAACGAGGAAGATGAGGCCCAGAGGCGGCATCAAAACCAGAACCACCTCCTGCGCGAGGCGCGAAACAACGGTGAGTTTCATCATCTTGTGCGCCAGCGCGAAAATATAGGCGATGATGAGCGCGGCAAACCCGCCCAGAATGGTTTCCGAACCGGGCTGGGTATGCCCGGCCAATTGTCCGGCGAGAATATGCGTGAGGCCGATCGTCAGAACCGTGATGATCAGCAGCGAGGTGACACCGCCGCCGAGCGTGCGCGCCTCGATCGGTAAAGCAGGGCAGGATTTGGGATAGAAAATCGAGAGAATGAAGATATAGCCCGCATAAAGCCCGGCCAGCACGATGCCGGGGATGAAGGCACCCTCATACATATCCCCCACCGAGCGGCCGAGCTGGTCGGCCATGACGATGAGAACGAGCGATGGCGGGATGATCTGCGCCAGCGTGCCCGATGCCGCGATCACGCCCGAGGCGACACGCCGGTCATAGCCATAGCGCAGCATGATGGGGAGCGAGATCAACCCCATCGAAATCACGGAGGCCGCGACAACCCCGGTTGTGGCGGCGAGCAGCGCGCCGACGAAAATCACGGCATAGGCCAGCCCGCCGCGAATGGGGCCGAAAAGCTGGCCGATCGTGTCGAGCAAATCCTCCGCCATGCCGGAGCGTTCGAGGATAAGCCCCATGAAGGTGAAGAACGGAATGGCGAGCAGCACGTCATTGTTCATCGTGCCATAAACGCGCTCCGGCAGCGCTTGCAGGAAATTCGGCACGAACAGGCCAAGCTCGATGCCAACAATGGCGAAAATCAGCCCGCAGGCCGCCAAAGCAAAGGCCACGGGGTAGCCCAGCAGCAACAGCATCACCAGCGAGGCGAACATCACGGGTGCCATGTAATGTTCGAGCCAGCCTGCAAAACCGGGCTTGATCGCATCCGCCGCCAAACTCGGTTCAGCGAAAAGGGCGAGGATGAAGAGGGCGGCGACGATGCTCGGAACGCGCATCAAAGAACGTGTCATGGCGGAATATCCTTGATGTCGGGCGAATGATCAGGGGCGGCGCGCATCAACCAGCCCGGCTTCCTTGGCAAGCTGGAGCAGGCGCTCCGCCTCCGCCTCGGCGGCGGCATGGTGGCCAAGCGCCGCGTTCTCGTCCGGGATGATGCCGCGCAGAATGGCGATGCGCTTGACGAGTTCGGAAACCCCCTGCGCGAGCAGCAATGCGAAACCCAGCGGAATGAGCAGCTTGGCGGGCCAGACCGTAAGCCCGCCCGCATTCATGGAGGATTCGCTGATGACGAAGGAGCGGTAGAAAAACGGCCAGCCATGCCAGATCATGATGATGGCGAAGGGCATGAGGAAGACAATATGCCCGAACACGTCGATCCAGTCGCGCGTCCGTTTCGTGAAATTGCTGGTGACGACATCGATGCGGATATGCTCGTTTTTCAGGAAGGTATAGGCCGCCCCCAGCATGAAAACGGCCCCGAACAAATACCATTGCAGTTCGAGCCAGGCATTCGAGCTGACATTGAACAGCTTGCGGATGATGGCATTGCCGGTTGACACGATCACGGCTGCGAGAATCAGCCATTTCACCATGCCGCCGATGCGCGTGTTCACCGCGTCAATCGCACGGCTGAGTTTCAAAAGACTGCTCAACGCGCTTCTCCCCGAAACCGAACGGGATAACCCCGTTTTTTTGATTTTTAACCTTATCGAGTGCTAATCGATCATGCCGCGTTCTGCAAGCCGGTCAAGTCGCATCATGCCGGCCCGCGCCGCACCCTCTCGCGGTGCAGGGTGTAAATGCCGCTGCCCATGATCAGGGCAATGCCCATGAGCGCGAGAGGCGTCGGCCATTCATCGAAGACGAAAATGCCCAGCAGCACCGCCCAAATGATCACGCTGAAACGGAACGGCGAGACGGCGGAGAGCTCGACCCCGCGATGCGCCTCGATGATCGCGTAATTCCCCATGAGAACGAACACCGCCGCGCCCGTCACCGGCCAGAGTATGGAAAGCTCCACCGGTCTCCAGGCCTGCCCGAACCCCAGCAGCAAGGCACCCCCGCCCATGGTGCCGAGCGTTGAGGCCAGCGTGCCGATGAGGCTCGGGATATGCGCGGGCATATGGCGCGACAGGGTATCGCGCAAGGCAACCCCGATGACGGAGACCAGGGCCATGAGAAGCGCGGGCCATGGCGCGATGCTCTGGCCGGGGCGCACCACCAGCAGCATGCCGCAGAAGCCGATCATGATCGCCATCCAGCGCCGCCAGCCGACCTGCTCCTTGAAAAACACAATCGAGAGCAAGGTGATGAAGAGCGGCGCAAGCAGCAAGATGGCGGTGATATCCGCCAGCGCCATCGAGCCCAGGGCCGTGATGAACAAAAGCGCGATCACGGCCTCGATCGCCCCGCGCAGCATCACCAGACGCCCGCCAAGCAGGGGCAGGGAGTGAAAGCCTTTGGCGATGAACAGCCACAGGCCAAGAATGATCAAGGCAAAAAACCCGCGCAGCACGAGAATCTGCCCGGTTTCCCAATAGAGCCGCGCGGTTTTGACAAAACTGTCATTCACCACGAAGAAGGCCATGGCGAGCATCATGGCAAGAATGCCGCGCAGGTTTTTCTGCGCCTGTATTGGGTTCACCATGGGGAAGCCGGGTTTCATCCCTCTTCTTGGGTGAGGCACCACGCTTTGGCAAGCCCGTCTTTTCTGCCTGCATGGCAAGATCGCCTTGCGCGACAATCGCACGCACAGGGCGCGGAACTGCCTGCGCCCCACTCAGGCTTAATCGAAGCTTAATCCTCTGGTCTGCATGGTTAAAATCACCATTCAGGATGATCATGATGAGCGCTTCCTCCCCCTTGCGGTTTCTCTCCCGCTTCCAGACGCGCAACGCAAGCACCCCGGCTGCGCCCCGGCCCATGGAAGCGCCTTTGCCCGCAGCGCCTGCCGCCGAAGACAATAGCTACCTGCGCAAGGCGCTTGATCTTTTCGAAAAGGACGTTTTGCGCGTTGTCGCCACCATGACGGAAAGCATCGGCACGGCGAAGGATAAATCCGGCCAGGCCTGTGAAAACCTCGGCGATGTTCAGGGCGCAATCGACGCTTTGGTGCAATCGAGCAGTGCGGTTGATGAAGAAGTCTCGGGCATTGCCCGATCAGGCGATGAATTGACGCGTGCGGCGAACGAGATTTCTTCAACCGTGGATATCGTGCGCCAGCGCAGTGCCAGCACCATGCAAACGGCCACGCAATCAGCGCAGGATATTGAAGGGCTGGCGAGTGCGGTCAATGAAATCGGCGCACTTTTGAGCGCGATCGGCGAAATCGCAACCCGCACTAACCTTCTCGCGCTCAACGCCACCATCGAGGCGGCGCGCGCGGGCGAGGCCGGGCGCGGTTTTGCCGTTGTCGCGGGGGAGGTGAAGGCGCTCTCGGTTGCCGCCGCGCAATCGGTTGCCGCCATCCGCCAGCGCATGGAGGCGCTGCAAGCCTCAAGCCGCCACGCGATTGGCAGCATGAAGCAGATCTGTGCTGAAATCGGTGACATCACCCCCGTTTGTGAAACCATCGCCCAGGCGGCGGAGGAGCAGCGCAACACGATTTCCGATCTCGCCCAGCGCATGGGAAAAGCGCAGCAGGCAGTGCGCGGCGTTTCACAAAACGTGCTCAGGATCAATGATATGACCATCTCTGCCCGCAAGATCAGCAATGAGGCGGGGGCGCTCAGCCAGAGCGCATCGCTCGAAGCGGGCAATCTTGGTCGCCGCGTTGTCACCATCCTGCGCAGCATGCACGCCGCCGACCGCCGCATGAGCGAGCGTTTCCCCATCGACCTTGCGCTTCGCATCAGGAACCGGGGTGACGTGATCGCCGCCCGCAGCTTCGACCTCAGCGCCGGCGGCCTTCTCATCCGCCCCGGTGATGCGCTGCGCCTCACAATCGGGCAGGTGTATGAGGCCGAGGCTTCGCGCATCGGCACGCTTCAATTGAAGGTGGTGAATGTCACCGCCAATGGCACGCATTGCAGCTTCGAGGGTTTGACCCCGGCGATGAAAGCCGCGCTTGACGCTGAAATTGCCACGTTCCAGCAGGCGCATGCTCCGCTCATCACGCGGGCACAAACCCTCGCGGCCGAGATTCAAACCGCTGTTGAAGCTGAAATCGCAGCGCATCGGCTGAGCGAAGGCGCTGTGTTCGATACCGATTACAGGATGATCGCCGGAACCGACCCCGCGCAATTCACCACCCGCTATCTTGAAAGCTTCGATGCCATCCTGCCCGCCATTCTCGAACGGCACTTATGCGCGGATGCGAGCATGGTCTTCTGCCTCGCCACGGACAGAAACGGCTATATCCCCGTGCATAACCGGAAGGTGAGCCATAAGCAGCGGCCCGGTGAGCGGGAATGGAACACCGCGAATTGCCGCAATCGCCGGATTTTTGATGACCGGGCCGGGCTTCTCGCCGGGCGCCTCATGAAGCCCTTCCTCATCCAGACCTATAACCGCGATATGGGCAATGGTGTTCTGGTGCAGATGAAGGAGGTGGATGCCCCGCTCCTTATCAATGGCCAGCATTGGGGCGGCGTGCGCATGGCATATAAGTTATAGAGCAATTCCAGCGAAAGTGGGCACCGGTTTCGCGTCCGGAATTGCGACATAACAAAGAGATAGAGCGTTTCAGGTGACTCGGTCTTCGCCGGAAACGCTCTAGCAGGCTGTTGAAAAAGGCGGTTCCTGCCCCCGTCATTGCGACCGCGAGCGAAGCGTGGCGGGAAGCAATCCAGACTTTATTCTTCTTTTCTGCCACAATTCCGGGCGGAAAACCGGTTCCCGCTTTCGCTTGAATTGCTCTGATCAAACCGCTCTACCCCCCCGTTACGCTCATATGTCTGCCAAGCGCGGGCTGCTGCGTCGTGCGGTCAATGATAAAATCATGCCCCCTGGGCTTGCGCAAAATCGCCGCGTCAATCGCCGCGAGCAAAGCCGCATCGCTCTCGCTCGCGCGCAGGGGCTTGCGCAGATCCGCCGCATCCTCCTGCCCCAAACACATATAAAGCGTGCCGGTGCAGGTGAGGCGCACGCGGTTGCAGCTTTCACAGAAATTATGCGTGAGCGGCGTGATGAAGCCGATGCGCCCGCCCGTCTCCCGCGCCGTGACATAGCGCGCTGGCCCGCCGGTGCGATAGGGGCTCTCATCCAAAGTGAAATGATCGAGCAACCCGGCGCGAAGCTGCGAGAGCGGCCAATATTGGTCAAACCGCGCGGCATCGATCTCGCCCAATGGCATCACCTCGATGAAGGTGATATCCATGCCAAGCCCATGCGCCCAGCGGATCATCGGCACCACGTCATCCTCATTGACGCCCTTGAGCGCGACGGCGTTGATTTTCACCTTCAGCCCGGCTTTGAGCGCGGCATCAATGCCCGCGAGCACCTGATCAAGCGCGCCCCAGCGCGTGATGGCGCGGAATTTATCCGCGTTGAGCGTATCCAGCGAGACATTGACGCGGCGGATGCCCATGGCCGCAAGTTCGCCCGCGTATTTGCCAAGCTGCGAGCCATTGGTGGTGAGGGTGAGGTCATGAAGCGCGCCACTGGCAAGATGGCGCGAGAGCCCGCGAAACAACGTCAGGATATCGCGCCGCACCAAAGGCTCACCGCCGGTGATGCGCAGGGTTTTCACGCTACGTGCCACAAAAGCCGAGCAGAGCCGGTCTAGCTCCTCAAGGCTGAGCAGATCAGCCTTGGGCAGAAAGCTCATATGCTCGCTCATGCAATAGACGCAGCGAAAATCGCAGCGATCCGTCACCGAAACGCGCAGATATGAGATCGCCCGCCCGAACGGGTCGATCAACGGGTTTGTGATGGATGATGGTGCCATGCTATCGCTCATGCCCTGACATGTGCCACTGGATAAGAAAATTGCAAGAGGCTGTTGAAAACAAGAGCCTGTTGCTGAGATGGGCAAGGTATGATGATGGCAGATGATCCTTCAAGCGAAACCGTGCCGGTCTGGCCGATTGAACTCCGCCTCGCGCAAGGCGGCAGGGTTCTGAACATCACCTTCGAGGATGGCCTCACCGCAGCCCTTTCCGCCGAACTCCTGCGCGTGATGAGCCCCAGCGCCGAGGTGCAGGGCCACGCGCCTGACCAGAAAAAAACCGTGGCGCGCAAGAAGAATGTCGCGATCATCGGCGTCGAGCCCGTCGGCAATTATGCGGTGCGCCTGCGCTTTGATGACATGCATGACAGCGGGATTTACGGCTGGCCCCTGCTGCATCATGTCGCGCGCGATGGGGAGGCGCTTTTTGCCAGCTATTGCGCCGAACTGGAGGCAAAGGGCCTCAGCCGCACATGAAAAAAGCCGGGTTTGCCCGGCTTTTTTGCTATCGATTTTTTGAAAAAATCAGCGCGTCACAACCACGCGGGTGCCGACGCGGGCACGCTCGTAAAGGTCGATCACGTCGTCATTCAGCATGCGGATGCAGCCCGAAGACACGGCCTGGCCAATCGTCTCCGGCTCGTTCGAGCCATGGATACGGTAGAGCGAGGTGCCAAGATACAGGGCGCGCGCCCCGAGCGGATTACCTTCACCGCCAGGCATGTGGCGCGGCAGATCGGGGCGGCGACGCAGCATTTGCGGTGGGGGTGTCCAGGCCGGCCATTCCGCCTTGCGGGAAATCACCTTGCTGCCGGACCAGGAAAAGCCGGGGCGGCCAACGCCGACACCGTATTTGATGGCACGGTTATTGGGCAAAACAAAATAGAGGCGTTTTTCATTGGTATCGACAATGATGGTGCCGGGCCGATGCCTGCCGGAATATTCAACCTCTTCACGCGGGATGGGGGTGGAAAGCATCCGCCCGTCCTCGATCATCGCATAGGGAAGGCGGGTGATAGGGTCGATTTCATTGGCGGCCTGAGCGCAAACGGCCATGAAACCGGCGCAGGCGATGAAAACGACCGCTCTGAAAAGACGCATGGGAATATCCTCGCTCAAAAACTGCGCGCAATGCAGCATGATCATGATGCTGATATGCCTTTCAGCCCTTTGCTTGACAAGAGCCTTTCTGGAGTGATCCCCTGATCGTGAACAGGCTGCATGATGACATCAAAAAACCTGCTGTAATTTTGCGACGACGCTGTGCAGCGCCCCTTCCGTGTGCTTTTCACGGCTTGCGCCTTGACGCGGACAGCTCTTCCGGCGTATTGCGCAAATCACGGGTGCGTAGCTCAGCGGAAGAGCACTTCGTTCACACCGAAGGGGTCACAGGTTCGATCCCTGTCGCGCCCACCATCAAAAGGGGATACCCACCCACAAAAGTGTGCTTGAAACAAGAAATCAAGGCATGAAATATGGGCATAAAAAATTTTACTCGAGAGACGCAAAACCGAGAGACACAAAACACAGAAACAACAAGGGTTTGGATAAGGTGCTATTCATGTTTTCGGAAATTAAAAATATATTGATACTGCCAATATTATTCAAAATTTTTATTTTGACGGCAGTCGTTATATTCTATTACAATAAATTTGGATCTGAAAGTGATTTTTTTGATTATTTTTATTTTTATACCAAAGATAATTTTGGAAAAAAAGCCCTAATTTTAGTTGTTTTGTCGATTTTTTTGAGTATTTTATATAATAAAAACAAAGAAAGAGGATATTTAAGCAATTATAAAATAAAATATTCTGTAACATTTTTTTGCATTATAGCAATAATTACTTTTTATGTTTATGAATACACAATAGTAAAATATTTCGGTTCCGAGGCATGGACAGTTATTAATCATACCCCAGCTTCTACAATTCCAAAATTAGATCAGTTGAAAACCGGCTTGACTTACATCAGTCAAGATAATTTTATATTTTTAATATATATGGGTGTATGTGTATTCTTATTCTATAAAGTTCTAACTTTTTTTAAAGTGTCTAAATTCAATGTGAAAGTTTCTTCACTTGCAATATTGGTATTTGCAATTTTTAAATCAAATTATTTAGATAATTCTGAACGAATTTCAATTCATAATTATAATAATCAGAAAAATTTGTATATATCAAATCGTTCAAGTGCTCTTCCCCTCGAAAAAGGACAGTTAGTAAACCCCAGAACAATTTTATTTGTCATGATTGAAACAGGCGCACAATTTTACACGCAAGCTGATGATGGATCTAAAACAAAACTGTCAAAAATGATTGTAAATAAAGCAGGAGATTTACATAATTGGTATATTTTTGAAAATGCCGTAACAAACAGTTCTGCGAGTGAAGTAAGTATACCCTCACTTTTTAGTGGGACGGCTGTCGAAGAAAGCATTGAAAAACTTCATATCATGCCCAGATTACCAGATATGGCAAATGTCAGAGGCTATGAAGGTACATTTTTTACATCCTGGCAGATGCAATGGGCTAATCTTGATAAGTTTTTATTAGGAAATAGTAGTCTTAAAAATTCAAAACAAGCATCTGATTTTATGGCATCTCCCATTAACGCATCTCTCATTAACGATATAGGCGTTGATGATGCGTTTGCAATTGAGGAAGCACAAAATTATATTGAATCCGAACCTCACGAGAAGAAATTGTTTATTACGCTCGGTCTTAATGCTTTGCATGTCCCCTTTCAAACCATGTCTAAATTTGAAATTCCTGATCACATCAAAAGTCGGAATGCACGCGCTGTTTATCTCACTGCGTTAGCCCATGAAAAGATTTTCGAAAGCTTGAAAAAATCTGGGCGTTATGATGATGCGTTGATTATTATTGTTGGTGACCACGGCGAGGCATTTGATACTGGATCAAAGAAACTACTCCTTAGTCGTATGTTTAACCTGGATGACCAGATACTTAAAATTAGTTTTTTGGTAAAACTTCCATTCGATGCTCCACAAAGTTTAAAAAACGCGTTGCGGTCTAATGAAGATGCTCTTGTTGCCAACATTGATATTGCACCAACATTTGCTGCGCTTCTTGGGGTTGGGTTGAATAAGGATTTATTTTGGAAAGGATATAACTTGCTGCAACCTGTGCCAGATGACAGGCTCTCTATTGCGGCAAATGTTACGGAATGGAGATCGCATCCTATGACAGCGCTCGCCCTTGTAAGGCGTCATGAAAAAATGGTATGCAATAGCAGCTCTGGCTGCACCTTTGAAAGTAGCGCGACACCAATTCAAGCAGATGCACTCTACAGTCAAAGAAAGCTGAATTCATACCTTCAAGAAGCACTCAACACGCCTGTTGTAAAAGATAATTTAATCGGCATACAGAAACAGATGAAAATAAAAAACAACAAGTCTGCTTTTATCCAAGACGAGAAGGAATTGAAATAGAGCAATCAGTGCTGTCCAATAATCATTATAGCACTTGCCAATGCATCGAAATGGTCAATCGTGATATCCGGCCTCAGATCCACCATCGGCACGTCGGTATAGCCGAAACTCACGCCGATCACCGGCAGGCCTGCGGCGCGCGCGGTATCGACATCGGTGCGGCTATCGCCCACCAGAAGGGCGCGCGCGGGGTTCCCCCTGGCGGCGGTGATGGTGTGCGTGAGGTGGCGCGGATCGGGCTTGCAGAAGGGAAAGGTCTCGCGCCCGGCAATGAAGCGGAAGCGCGGCAGAAGCCCCAGAGCCTCAACCAGTGTGATGGCATGCAACTCCGGCTTGTTGGTGCAGATGGCCAGGATATGCCCCTGAGCCTCCAATACGTCGAGCGCCGCCTCAACCCCCGGAAACAGCGTGGAATGATCCGCGATATGCTCAAGATAATGCGCAAGGAACGCCGCGAACAAAATCTCGAGCCGGTCTTCACCCAGCGGCCTTCCGGCGGCCTTGAAGCCGCGTTCAAGAAGCGCGCGCGCACCCGCCCCCACAAGGCTGCGCGCGGCCGAAAGCGGCAAGGGGGTGAGCCCTTCCCCTTGCAGAAGATGGTTGAGTGTTGCCATGATATCCGGCGCGCTATCGACCAGCGTTCCATCAAGATCAAAAACTACTGTGCCCGCCATGCCGTTGCCGCCCCCGTATCAATGCTTATGCTGCTTCACAAAGCCTCCGGCGATTCGCCGCAAGCGCACTCACATACTCACGTATAACGAAGGGCGGGCGGAAATCACCCCCGCTTCACCCGCAATCTTGGCAAGGAGCCCGCCATGAGCAGGATATCACAGAGCAGGATATCACGCGGCACGCTTTATGGGCTGTTCTGCCTTTACGCGCTGCCCGGACTTCCGGCCTTTGCCCAGAGCTATGCCTTCGTGCCTGCGCCGACGCAGGAATTGAACCGTATTTATCGCATCGACCGCGCGAGCGGGGAGGTGATTGCCTGCCAGTTCGGCATTGAAAACGCCGATTCCATTGGTATCACCTTGTGTTATCCGGCAGGGGAGGGTGCAAAGGCGGGCGCGGTGGGCGATTACGGGCTGGTTGCCTCCAGCCATCGGCTTGAGGCCGGGATTTTCCGTGTCAATTCGCGCAATGGCGAGGTGAGCGTGTGTTATGTGCGTGGCGATCAGGAGGTGGTCTGCACGCCGCCCGCAAAATAGGAAACGCATATGAGTGATGATTTGAAGCGCCGCGCGGCGGAGGCGGCGGCGCAGGCCGAACTCCAGCCCGGCATGCGGCTGGGGCTTGGCACCGGCTCCACGGCGAAGCATTTTGTCGATATCATCGGCGCGCGCATCACGGCGGGTGAGGATTACCTGTGTGTCCCCACCTCGGAAGCAACACGCCAGCAGGCAGAAAGCCTCGGCATTCCCCTCACCACGCTGGATGCGGTGGGCAGGCTCGACCTCACGGTGGATGGCGCAGACGAGCTTGATGGCACGCTCACCCTCATCAAGGGCGGTGGCGGTGCTTTGCTGCGCGAGAAAATGGTCGCTTTCGCCTCAAGGCGCATGATCGTGATCGCCAATAGCACGAAGCATGTCGCCCGGCTCGGGGCGTTTCCCCTGCCGGTCGAGGTGGTGCCTTTCGCGCATGGCGCAACGGGGCGGGCGATCATCAAGGCTTTCGACGCGCTCGGGATGGCGGCCACGCCGCGCTTGCGGCTTGCGCCGGATGGCGCGCCTTACCACACCGATAATGGCAACCTGATTTATGATTGCGTCAATCCCGGCATTACCGATGCCCCGGCTCTGGCGCGCGCGCTTGAAGCCATTCCGGGGGTCGTGGAACACGGTCTCTTCGTTGGCCTGTGTTCCGCCGCTTATCTTGCGTCTTCTGGCGGGGTTGCCGTTCTGGGGCAGAAAGCCTAACAAGCATGCAGTTCTTCCAGATTATCAAATCTCCCGGACAATCAAAAAGGCTCTGCTGATGCGTATTCTTTCCTCATTCTGCGCCGCGCTCATGCTCATGCTGGCTTCCGGCAGCCATGCCATGGCACAGACGGCGGAACCGCCGGCAACGCCCGAACATCTTGCCGTCGCCACCGATGTTCTCAAGGCTTCGGGCTTGATGACGATGTTTGAAAACGCCATGCCGAATGTGGTTGGCCCCCTGCGCGCCAACATGACCCGCCAGCGCCCGGAACTCACGAGGGACATTGAAGAGGCCTTGAAGGTTGTTGAGGCGAAAACCGCCGAGGCAACCGGTGAAGGCGTTGCAACCGCGGCTCAGCTTCTTGCCAAACGCATGAATGAAGCAGAACTCAGGGAAGTTTATGCCTTCCTCTCCTCGCCTGTCGGCAAAAAATACGTGGCAACGCTGCCCGCCTTCATGGAAGAGATCGTGCCCTTCCTTGAGCAATGGAACCAGAGCACGAGCGCAGGCCTGACGCGCGTTTTCCAGCAGGAAATGCTCAAGCGCGGCCATAAGCTCTGAATATCGCGCCGCCTTCATCCGCGCCTGATCCGGGGATAAGCCATGGCAGAAGCCTGTGATCTCGATTTTTTTGTCATCGGCGGCGGCTCGGGCGGGGTGCGCGCGGCGCGCATCGCGGCGGGGCATGGCGCAAAGGTCATGCTGGCGGAGGAATTCCGCCTTGGCGGCACCTGCGTCATCCGGGGCTGCGTTCCCAAGAAGCTTTACGTCATGGCCGGGCGCTTCGCGCAGGATTTTGCCGCAGCGCGCGGCTTTGGCTGGCAGCTCGGTGAAACCCGCTTCGACTGGAACCGCCTTGTCGGCGCGAAAGAAGCGGAAATCACACGCCTTGAAGGGCTTTATGCCAAGGGGCAGGCCGGGGCAGGGGTCGAGGTTGTCAAATCCCGCGCCGTGCTCGAAGGCCCGCATCAGGTTCGCCTTCTCGCTGATAACCGGCTCGTTACGGCGAAACATATCCTCATCGCCACGGGAGGACGCCCCAGCCGCGCGGATATTCCGGGGGCTGAATTCGCCATCACCTCGAACGAGGTGTTCGACCTTGAAGCTTTCCCGCAGCGCATCGTGATCGTGGGTGGCGGCTATATCGCGCTGGAATTTGCAGGGATTTTCAACAGCCTTGGCGCGAAGGTCACGGTTCTGCATCGCGGCCCCTCGGTTCTGCGCGGCTTTGACGCGGATCTGAGCGCGGGCCTGATGGAGGCTTATCGGAAGGCGGGCATCACGTTTTTATTGCAGGACACGCTTGGCTCGATCACCCGTAGCGAGGCGGGGCTCGTCGCCACCACCAAGGCCGGGGCGCGGGTCGAGGCGGATCAGGTGCTCATCGCCACGGGCCGCGTGCCCAACACCGCAAGCCTGGGGCTTGAGGCGGCGGGGGTTCAACTTGGCGGCGATGGGGCGATCACGGTCGATGCCGCCTCGCGCAGCAATCAGCCGCATATTTTCGCGGTGGGCGATGTCACGAACCGCGTCAATCTCACCCCCGTCGCGATCCGCGAAGGGCACGCCGTGGCGGATACCCTGTTTGGCGGCGCGCATGGCATCACGCCCTGGGTGGTGGATCACAGCCTCATCCCCACGGCGGTGTTCACCACGCCCGAGATCGGCACGCTCGGCCTCACCGAGGCGCAGGCTGTGGCGCGGCATAAGCTGGTTGACCTTTATAAAACGAGCTTCCGGCCCATGAAGGCGACGCTTTCCGGCAGCGACGAGCGCGTGATGATGAAGCTGATCGTCGATGGGGTGAGCGACAAGGTGCTCGGCGTTCATATTCTGGGGGAGGGCGCGGGTGAGATGATCCAGCTTCTCGGCATCGCGCTGAAAATGGGCGCAACCAAGGTCGATTTTGACGCGACCATGGCCGTTCACCCCACCGCTTCGGAAGAACTCGTGACCATGCGCAGCAGAACCGCCCGGCTCGAAGGGCAGGAGGCAATCTGAAATATCAAAATCTTGACAAAAATCTAGATCTGGATCATGTTGAATGAACTTCGAATGGGAGCCTGAGAAAGAAAAAGCCAATCATGAGAAACACTTGATTGCCTTTGCTGCCGTTCTTCCCGCTTTTCTTGATCCCGCGCGGCAGGTTGTCGAAGACCGCCGCCATGATTACGGGGAAACCCGCTTCAATATGCTGGCTCAAGTTGAGGGTCGGGTTTTCCATATCACCTATACGCTTCGTGGTGCTGTTATCCGGCTGATTTCCGCCCGCAAAGCCAATGACAGGGAGCAACGGCGCTATGGCAAAGGCTAAATTACAAAAAGCTGTTCTGATTGCTGGCAAGGCCTATACGCGCAACGCTGATGGAACCCTTGCACCGCTCGCGGATAACACGGATTATGCAGCGCTTGATGCCAGAACATCGGAAGCTTTGGATGAGGCCGCCCGGCTTGATCAGGATGCCCTCCCCATGTCGGATGAGGAATGGCTGGCCGCGCGGCTTGAAAAACCAGTGAAAGTGCCGGTCGGACTGAAGCTTGATGATGATGTGCTTGGCTGGTTCAAGCAGCAGGGCAGGGGCTATCAAACCCGCATCAACGCGGTTTTGCGGCGCTATATGGACGCGCATCGCGCGGGGTGAGCATAAAAGCCCTTCTTTCAATAGCCTCCATTCTTCAAACAAAACAGAATAAACCGCAGCCTCGCTTGCACAAGCCGGGCTTTGATCTTAAGTGGCGTCGCGATAATGCGTATTGAAGGGTATGGCTATGGCGTCCTCCGAAGAGAAAAAACCAGCTTGGTCGCCCGCATCCTGGCGCGGCTTTCCTGTGGCGCAGGTGCCGGACTACCCGGATCAGGCGGCTCTGAGCGCAACAGAAGCGCAGCTCGCGAGCTTTCCGCCGCTGGTTTTTGCCGGTGAGGCGCGCAAGCTGAAAAAAGCGCTCGCCAGGGTTTCGGCGGGGGAAGCCTTTCTCCTGCAGGGGGGGGATTGCGCGGAAAGCTTCGCCGAGCATTCGGCGGATCATATCCGCGATTTTTTCCGCGTTTTCCTGCAAATGTCCGTGGTTCTCACCTATGCCGGGGCCTCGCCGGTGGTGAAGGTGGGGCGCGTGGCCGGGCAATTCGCCAAGCCGCGCTCCTCGCCCATGGAGGTGGTGGATGGCGTCTCCCTCCCCAGCTATCGCGGCGATATCATCAACGGCATCGATTTCACGCCAGAAGCGCGCATCCCCGATCCGCGCCGCCAGGTGGAGGCCTATCGCCAATCCGCCGCAACGCTGAACCTCATCCGCGCCTTTGCCACGGGCGGTTATGCCAGCCTTGAAAACGCGCATCGCTGGATGCTCGGCTTCGTGAAGGACAGCCCGCAATCCGCGCGCTATGACGATCTTGCCAACCGCATCACCGAGGCATTGAGCTTCATGAACGCGATCGGCGTCAACTCGGACAGCCATGCCGAAATGCGCATCACCGAGTTCTACACCAGCCATGAGGCCTTGCTGCTCGGTTATGAAGAGGCGATGACGCGGGTCGATTCAACCTCCGGCGACTGGTATGCGACATCGGGCCACATGCTCTGGATCGGGGATCGCACGCGCCAGCCCGACCATGGCCATGTCGAGTTTTTCCGGGGGATCAAGAACCCCATCGGCCTCAAATGCGGCCCCTCCCTCACGCCGGATGGGCTTCTGGGCCTCATGGACCAGCTCAATCCGCAGAACGAGGCGGGGCGGCTCACGCTCATCTGCCGCTTCGGGGCGGATAAGGTCGGCGATCATCTCCCCGGCCTCATCCGCGCGGTGGAGCGCGAGGGGCGGAACGTCGTCTGGTCGTGCGACCCGATGCATGGCAACACGATCAGCCTTGCGGGCTATAAAACCCGGCCGTTTGACCGCATCATGGGCGAGGTGCGCTCATTCTTCCAGATCCACGAGGCAGAGGGCAGCTATGCCGGCGGCATCCACCTTGAAATGACCGGCAAGGACGTCACCGAATGCACGGGCGGCGCCAAGGCCGTGACCGCTGAGAGCCTGGCGGATCGCTATGATACGAGCTGCGATCCGCGCCTCAATGCCGAGCAGGCGATCGAGCTGGCGTTTCTCGTCTCCGACCTCCTCAAGCACGAGAAGGCGGCGCGGGGTGATTAAGCATTTTCAAGCGAAGCACGCCCTCGGACTTGATCCGGGGGTGGGAACCGGTTCGCGTGAAGAACCGAAGGTCCGCGCAAGCGAACATGCGATAAAACCAAATATACACGGCAGCGGCGGAATAGAGGATTTATCAACCATAACCCGAGCATGGATAGCGCCGGAATGGCAGGGCCTTGTGTTTTAAAGGCCTTGTTAACCCTTTGCTGGTGATGTTTCTTTCATGACAATGGGAGAATGCCATGCGTAGATCTCTATCTTTCGGGCTTGTTGGCGTCATCGCCCTCGCTTCCATGCTGGGCGCGGCCGAGGCGGCGCAGGGCCGCAAACGCTCGATGATGACAGGGGCCTTGCTGGGGGCTGCCGGTGTTGCCGGTGCCGCGATGCTGCTGGGTTCCGGCTCACCTGCGCGCGCTGAACCTGCCCCGGAGCCGCATTATGTCGAGGAAGAGGTGATCATTCAGCGCCCGCGCCGGGTTGAATATGTGCCGACCTGCCAGATGATGCGCAAGAAAATCTGGATCGACAGCGAAACCTATACCTACAAGCGCGTCGAGGTCTGCGAGTAAGGCCCCCGTCATTGCGAGGGGCCTCGCAGAGGCGATGTGGCAATCCAGTTTTTCTTTAATGCCCGCCGTCGTAAGTCTGGATTGCTTCGCTCGCGCTCGCAATGACGCGGTGCCGCGCCTCTCCCCGTCATTGCGAGGAGCCTCGCAGAGGCGACGCGGCAATCCAGTCTTTCTTTAATGCCCGCCGTCGTAAATCCGGGTTGCGTCGCTCGCGCTCGCAATGACTTTGTGCCGCGCCTCTCCCCCGTCATTGCGAGGGGCCTCGCAGAGGCGACACGGCAATCCAGTCTTTCTTTAATGCCCGCCATCGTAAATCCGGGTTGCGTCTCGCGCTCGCAATGACGCGGTGCCGCGCCTCTCCCCCGTCATTGCGAGGAGCCTCGCAGAGGCGACGCGGCAATCCAGTCTTTCTTTAATGCCCGCCGTCGTAAATCCGAATTGCGTCGCTCGCGCTCGCAATGACGATGCGCGAAGCCCGATCAGAACTTCACGCCGCCTGCAACGCGGGCTGTGTTGATCGAAATATCGGGCTGCGCCCCATTCGGCGCAAACTGGATATGCTGCCATTCCGCCCGCAGAAACGTGTTCGGCATGATCTGCATATCGATACCCGCGCCGATGGCCGCACCGTAAAGGAGGCTGGACTTGTTGAGGGCGCCGGAGAAATTGCCCGTGCTCAATACATTTTTTATCTTTCTTCCTGTAGCAACGCCGCTCGCATCCATCTCATCGGTGTAGTTATAGCGCTCCCAGGAGCCAGTCACGTCCGCCTTTGTGTCGGCCTGGGCGAGGGCGAGGCCCGCCGTCAGATAGGGCATGAAAAAGCCCGCTGCCCAGCCCGCGCGGCCCCGGATCGTCGCCCATTGACTGACGGTGCTCCTGAATGTCGACCTGCTCCACAAGCCTACTATATCCTCATCAAAAGCCCCCGAAACTCCGTAAGGACCATAGCTGCCCCTGGCTTTGATACTCGCCCGCGTATAATCGCTTTCAAAACCGAGAACGACATCATCCCATTGCCAGTTGACACCACCGAAAACCCCGAATCCGATGGTGTTTTTATCAACAGGGGGGGGGTTGATCGTTTTATGGAGAAGCCCCTGATACGGAGAATAGGGAAGGGCGTCTTTGGCGAGAGGGTTCCTCAGCGCGTCAGGGTCAACCCTGTAACTTGAAAACCCCGCATGCACACCACCGTAAACCCCGGCCCAGTCCACACCGGAGGAGGATTGCTGCGCCTGCCCGCCATAGGCCCCCCGCAGATAATCCGTTGCCAGCGCGGGGCAGGCCAAAGCCAGAAAACCGGCCCAAGTCAGCCCGGCCCAAGTCAGCCCGGCCAAAGTCAGCCCGGCCAAAGTCAGCCCGGCCCTAGGCAAACGCTGCGAAATAACCATGTGTAAACTCCATATTCGAGTGCAACAGGCACACAATTCAACTATTCTCCTCACATGGTAAAAAAATAACGTTACTGGCCCGTTAATGCATGACCGGGCAGGTTGACCCGGAATGGAACGCTGCGATAGACACTGAAGAATGATCGAGAATTCTGGCAGCATTTCCATTGCATTGGCCCAGCTCAACCCCGTTCTGGGCGATGTTGCGGGCAACGCCGAAAAGGCGCGCGCCGCGCGCGCCGAGGCCAAGGAGAAGGGGGCGGAGATCATCCTCTTCCCCGAATTGTTCCTTGCGGGCTACCCGCCGGAAGACCTTGTGAAAAAACCTGCCTTTGTTGAAACCTGCCGTGCGGCTTTGGATGCCCTGGCGCGTGAAACGGCGGATGGCGGCCCTGCCATGCTCATCGGCCTGCCTTGGCTGGAGGAGGGCAAGCTTTACAACGCGATTGCCGCGCTCGATGAAGGCCGCATCCTCGGCCTGCGCTTCAAGGTGGATTTGCCCAATTACGGCGTTTTTGACGAAAAGCGCGTGTTTGATCAAGGGCCGATGCCGGGGCCGCTCAATCTGCGCGGGGTGCGGCTGGGCTTGCCGATCTGCGAGGATATCTGGGGGCCGGATATCGTCGAATGCCTCGCCGAAACCGGCGCTGAGATGCTGCTGGTGCCCAATGGCTCGCCCTATCATCGGGGTAAAACACAAACCCGCCATGCGATCGCCGTTGCCCGCGCGGTGGAAAGCGGCTTGCCGCTTATCTACCTTAATCAGGTTGGCGGGCAGGACGAGCTGGTGTTTGACGGCGCATCATTCGGCATCGCGGCTGCAGCATGCTGCGATAAAGTGGATGCCGGTTTATCGCAAGAAAGCATGCGAAAAGAAAAAGATGAGAGCGGGATGCGATTCCATATGAACGCATCCTGCTCCAACGGCGCGCTCGCCTTCCAGATGCCCGGCTTCTGTGAGGCGATCAGCGTCATCACCTGCTTGAAAACGCCAACCGGCTGGCGCATCGAACCCGGCCCGCTTGCGCTGGTTGAGGAGGGGGAGGAGGCGGATTACGCCGCCTGCGCCCTCGGGCTGAAGGATTATGTCGAAAAAAACCGCTTTCCGGGCGTCATTCTCGGGCTTTCGGGCGGCGTTGATTCGGCGCTCTGCGCGGCCATCGCGGTCGATGCGCTTGGCCCGTCTCGCGTTCACGCCCTCATGCTGCCCTATCGCTTCACCTCGGAGGAGAGCCTGCAGGATGCGCGGGATTGCGCGAAGGCGCTTGGCATTCGCTATGATATCCTGCCCATCGCCAAAGCCGTCGAGGGGCTTGAGGCGAGCCTCGCGCCACTTTTTGCAGGCCAGCCGCGCGATATCACGGAGGAGAATATCCAGTCCCGCGCGCGGGGCACGCTTCTGATGTCGCTCTCGAACAAATTCGGCGCCATGGTCATCACGACGGGGAATAAAAGCGAGATGTCCGTGGGCTATGCCACGCTTTATGGCGATATGAATGGCGGCTATAACCCGATCAAGGATCTCTATAAAATGGAGGTGTTTCGCCTCTGCGCCCTGCGCAACCGCTGGAAACCGTCGGGTGCTCTGGGGCCGGATGGTGTGGTGATCCCCGAGAATATCCTCATCAAACCCCCCAGCGCCGAATTGCGCGAAAACCAGAAGGATGAAGATTCGCTTCCCCCCTACCCGGTGCTCGATGATATTCTTGAATGCCTTGTCGAGCGCGACATGCCGATCAGCGCCATCATCGCGCGCGGCCATGACAGGGCGGTGGTGGAGCGTATCGAGCACCTCCTCACGCTTGCCGAATACAAGCGCCGCCAGGCCGCGCCGGGCGTGAAGGTGACGGAACGCAATTTCGGGCGTGACAGGCGCTACCCCATCACCAACCGCTTCCGCGACAGGCTGGCAGAGCCTTACGCGGGGGACGCCACGCTCGCGCCGGAGAGGCAGAAGAGCATGGGGGATGGGGTTTAAGAGCGTTTTGATACAGTAGGATCTGGTTGATCGCAAAAAATATGCAAGAAGATAAAGCACCAGAGCGATAGATTGAACGCCGTCAAATCGGTTATCTTAAAGTTATAAATCAAGAAAGCCCGCCATGCCGCCTGTCTTCCGTTTTGCGCCCTCGCCCACCGGCTATATCCATATCGGCAATGCCCGCACGGCCTTGTGGAACGCTCTGATGGCGCGGCGTGCGGGCGGCACGTTTCTGTTGCGCTTTGATGACACGGATATCGAGCGTTCGCGCCCTGAATATGCGGAGGGCATCCTCGAAGACCTCGCCTGGCTTGGCATCGCACCGGACCGGATCGAGCGGCAATCCGCGAGGTTTTCGCGCTACAAGGATGTGCTGGAGGATTTCAAGGCGCGCGGTCTCGTCTATCCCTGCTATGAAACGGCGGATGAGCTGGAGCGTAAGAGGAAGCGCCAGCAGGCGCGCGGCCTCCCGCCGGTTTATGATCGCGCGGCCCTGGCGCTGACGCCGGAGGAGCGCGCCGCTTTTGAAGCCGAAGGGCGCATCCCGCATTGGCGTTTCAAGCTTTCCGGCCAAACCGTTCGCTGGCAGGACGGTGTGCGCGGGGAGGCGCATATCGAAACCGCCTCCCTCTCTGACCCCATCGTCGCGCGGGCGGAGGATACGTTTTTATACACTTTCGCCTCTGTGATTGATGATGTTGATTTCGCCGTCACCGATATCCTGCGCGGGGAGGATCATGTGGCGAATACGGCTGTGCAGATCGAGATTTTCCGCGCCCTCTCCGATCATCTCCCGCGCTTTTCGCATCATAACCTCATCGCTTCCGCGACGGGTGAGGAAATGTCGAAACGCACCGGCGCGCTCTCCATCCGCTCGTTCCGCGCGGCGGGAGTTGATCCGCTCGCGGTCGCGATCATCGCCTGTCTGACGGGAACGTCGGAATCCGTGCGCCCGCTTGCTTCGCTTGATGCGCTTGCGAGCCTGCTGGAACCGTCGAAATTCTCCCGCGCCCTGACCAAATTCGACCCCGCCGAAATCACCGACCTCTCGACCCGCCTGCTGCATGCGAAACCCTATGAGGCGGTGGCCGAAGCGCTCGCCGCGATGGAGATTGCGGGCGAGAAGGCAGGCCCGTTCTGGGCCGCGATCCACGGCAATATCAGCGCCTTGCCGGAAGCAAGAATATGGTGGGACATCATCACCACGTCGCAGCATTTCCCCGCTGAGGATACGGAATTTCTCAGCGAAGCCGCGAAAGCCCTGCCAGCGGGCGAAATCACGGCGGAAACCTGGGGAGAATGGACAAAGGCCGTGCAGGAGAAAACCGGCCGCAAGGGCAAGGCGCTGTTCATGCCGTTGCGCCTGGCGCTCACGGGGCGCGAACATGGGCCGGAGCTTAAGGCCGTTTTGCCCCTCTTAGGTCGGGAAGCGCTTCTGGCACGGCTAGGCCGGGGGCCACAACCCGCACGTGCCGTTTGACACCGTCCGGGCCGATGACATCTTCCACCTTGCCTTGCGTGGGTGCAACAACCGTATCCGGCCTGATCTTTGGCCCGATACCGGCTGAGGCATTGCCGCCGGTGGGAAGGGCGCTTTCCGGCACCTGCGCCTCGTCTTCCGTCGGGGGAGGGGGCGCCTTTCCGGCCTTTTTCCTGGGGTCTGGCTTCTGGTCACTGCCTTGCAGGCCCTTGGGGCGCGACATGGTAATCGCCTGCTCCTTCGTCACCAGAATATCGCCCTTGCGCGCCTCGACAAGGTCTGTCACGCCGTTGAAGGCGCGCGCCCATGTTGTGCCGGGCGGCTTGCAGAAACAGGCCTCATCGCGCGTTTCACGGTAGCGAAGCGCGTTGGGAATGGCGCTGTAAGGCTGGCCATCCCGCGCGGCGGCGGTGGCGATATCCCCGCCAAGCCGCATGAAGAACACCTGTGTGTCGCTCGCCGGGCAAAGGGTGCGGCACACGGCCTCATAATCATCACGCGCGGAAATGCCTTCGAAATTGATGGGGAAGAAAAACCCGTCACAGCTGCGCACACACACGGCGGTGCGCCCGCCAAGCCGCGTTTTCTGTTCAAGCTCTGCATCAAGGGCGGGGTCTGGCGGCGGGCGCTCATCAACCGAAGCGCCGGGGCGGCCGTTGAAAAGCTGATCAAACAGAGAAGGCGCTTGCGGCGTGGCATAAATCACCCCGCGCGGGGGTTGCTGGGTCGAGGTGCCAAGGCAGTTATAGCGCTCCAGCGCCGCCATCAATTGTGCACGGCGCTGCCCGTCCGGCCCGCTGTCAATCTGGCGCAGGCGCGCCTCATATTGCCCGGCCTGCGCCTTGAGCGGCGCGCAGACAGGCGCTTGCGTGTTGAAGAACAGGAACCCCTGCTTGTTGCACGCATTCTGCTGCAGGGCGAGGCGGACGCGCCCCAATTCGCGCTGGATCTGCTGCGCCTCGCGCCCCTGATCAGCCCCGGCGCCATTGGCGAGGGCAGCAAGCTCGCTCTTGATCTGGGTGCAGACGGGAGATTGCTGCGCCTGCCCCGGCGAAGCCGATGCCATGAAAAAAACCGGTAATACAAAAACCGGCGGCAGCCATTTCCGGCAAAGATGAAGCTTTGGAAGAGGCCATATGCCAGGCATTGCAAACCGCCAGAAATCAAGGCCCTCCCGCGCGAATCCGGGAGCGTTCATTCCCATTCTCTAGGGGTGGATTATGCCGGGAGCAAGGCAGAGATGGTCGAATATCAGCGCTCACCCTGGGGATGGGTCTCGCCGCCCGTTCTTGCGACACCGGCACTCAATCTCTGCATCAGGTCATGCAGCCTGGCGCGATCCTCCAGGCTCAGGCCTGCACAAAGCACCTCTTCGAAACGCTGCGCCAGCGGCACGATATCACCATAAATGGCGCGGCCCGCTTCGGTGAGGATGAGATGCGCCTCGCGCATATCCGCGCGGTTGATGCGCCGCGCGAGAAGCCGCCGCTTTTCGAGCGCCGCCACCGCGCGGCTGACGGTTGTTTTATGCATCCGCGCGTGTTCGCCAATATCGCGCGCCGTGAGCATGGTGAACTGGCCCAAAGTCGCCATCACCCGCCATTCCGGCGTGGAAATGCCGAATCGGTCGCCATAAATCTGCGCGAGGCCCTGGCTGATTTCGGTTGCAAGCACGCTGATCCGATAGGGCAGAAACGCTTCCAGCAGCAGGGGCTGCTCCTGCTCACGGGGGGCTTCAGCAAGACGAGAGAGAGAAGACGGCATCAAGACACACACGCGATTATGGTGAGAACAGGCATATTTCGAACATTGGTTCCAGTTGAAACCAATTTCAGTCTTGAAATATCCAGTATTCAACACGCTTTGTCGAGTGTTTATTGTGCAGGTGCAGCATGAATGACGCGCGTTATCCACGAATGCGGGTGCGGATCATCAGGCTGTCATAGGAATATTCGCCGATCTGCCACCAGAGATATTGTTCGGCAAGGTAGGCATCCACCGAATCAAGCGCGGCCTTGAAGGCCGGGTTCTGTGCGGCGATTTCGGCGTAATGGGCCTTTGCCGCCTCATAGGCCGCCTCGATGATCGGCTGGCTGAAACCGCGCAGTTCCGTGCCCTTGCCGACGAGGCGCTTGAGGGCCGGGGCGTTCACCTGATCATATTTGGCGAGCATGAAGGTATTCGCGCTTTCGCAGGATTGCTGCACGATGGACTGATAGCTTTTGGGCAGGCGGTTCCATTGCTCGATATTCACGCAGAGATGCAGCATCGCCCCGCCTTCCCAGAAGCCGGGGTAATAATAATATTTCGCCACCTTGTTGAAGCCGAGCTTCTCGTCATCATAAGGGCCAACGAATTCAATGGCATCGATGGTGCCTTTTTCCAGCGCGGGGTAGATATCCCCCGGCGCGATCTGCTGCGGCACAACCCCGAGGCGCGAGAGCACGGCCCCGCCTGTGCCGCCGATGCGGAACTTCAGCCCTTTCAGATCCTCGACCGTGTTGATCTCTTTCCGGAACCAGCCACCCATCTGCGTGCCCGAATTGCCCGCCGCGAAGGAAATGATGTTGAACTTCGCCAAAGCCTCGTTGATGATTTTTTCGCCCCCGCCCTGATGCCACCAGGACTGCTGCATGCGCGCATTGGGGCCGAAGGGCAGGCCGGTGCCAAAGCCCAGAACGGGGTCTTTTCCGGTGTAGAAATAGGTCGGCGTGTGGCAGCATTCGATCGCGCCGGAGGAAACGGCGTCGAGCGCCTGCAAGCCGGGCACGATTTCCCCGGCGGCGAAGGCTTGAATCTGGAATTTATTGTCGGTTGCCTCGGCAACAAAGCGGGTAAAGGCCTGCGCCGTGCCGAAAATCGTATCGAGCGATTTCGGAAAGCTGGAGGTGAGGCGCCATTTGATTTCCGGCGCGCTCTGCGCGATGGCGGGCATGGAAACGCCGCTGGCCGCCACCAGACTGCCCGCCCCAAGCCCTGAAAGCACCATATCCCGCCGCCTTATCATCTGTCTGTTCCCCTCTGTCATCGTTCTGACTGCACTTTTTATCAGGATTGCATAGCTTTGCAGCCTCGTCACGCCCCTTTCATTCGGCGAAGCGAGCCCTTATCTCATAAATCTTGATGATGGAGGCTGGCATGCGGGCAATTCTTGTTTTTGCTGTGATGGTTCTGGGGCTTTTGCCCGCTTTCGCGCAAACGCCGGATCTCATTTTCAGAAAATCCACCGTCTTCCGCTTCCTGACGCCGGATGACAAACTCGCGACCTACGCGCTCGATGACCCTGAGATCGAGGGCGTCGCCTGCCATTATACCCAGCCCGAGCGTGGCGGCATTGCCGGCGGCCTTGGCCTTGCGGAAGAGGTTTCGGACATCTCGCTGGCCTGCAGGCAGGTGGGGCCGATCAAATTCAAGACCAGGCTCGAACAGGGCGATGTGATGTTCCGCCAGTCCCGCTCGCTGCTCTTCAAGCGCATGCAGATCGTGCGCGGCTGTGACGCCAGGCGCAACGTGCTGGTTTACCTCGTTTATTCTGACAAGTTGATTGATGGCAGCCCGAAAAACTCCACCTCCACCGTGCCGATCATGCCCTGGGGCACGGCTGAGCCGCCAAAATGCGGTGAATGGATCAAGTAATACCAGAGGGCATTGACAATGCCTCTTTGGTATTCGTCACGAAAATATCTTATCCCCGGATAAAAATAAGATATTTTTATTCCCTTCAAAGGCCTCCTGCGTCAGCATTGGAGGCCCTTGTGTCAGGTGTCATTCCCGACGCGGCGCAGCATCTTGAGGCGCAGCCGCGAGCGGGAATCCGGACTTTCCTTCGTTCATGTCTCACTCAGAACCGAAGAAGACAGTTTATTCCACTGCCAATCGCTTTCTCACTCCCGGCACGAAACCAGAAAACTCTCCATCGGCTTTCCGGCTGTGCTGCTGGAACTGGCTGAGCCGGTAATCTCGTCCGCATCAAGCTTGCGATAGGCAACCGCCCCTTTGAAGCCTTTTGATTCGCACCAGGCATCGGCGACAACCTGCCCGCAGCGGCCCTTGCCAACAAGACATTCCTGTGTGCCATAGCCATCCGAACCGGCGATGACGAAGTCATGCTGCCGGTTTTTGGCGGAAGCATTCATGTTCGTGCCGTCAAAACCGACCCCGATAAACGAAACCGCTGTTGCCAGCACCAGAAAGGGAATATGAGTGCGCATGTTAAAACCTTTTTTTCTGTGGTCTTGATTAAGATGGATAAAGAAAATTGCTGAAAATTTCGTAAACATTTGCACGTGGCTCTGCGCCTTGATTGGCGAAGGATTTGGCTTTGTGCGCAAGCCCGATTAAACGGACAGGCTCGCACGCTTGAAGACCTCGCACGCTCGAAGACATGGAATGCCGATGCCCGACCTGATGCTGTATAACACCCTCACCCGCAAGAAAGAGCCGTTCGCTCCGCTCGATGCGAAGAATATCCGCATGTATGTCTGCGGGCCGACGGTGTATGATTTCGCGCATATCGGCAATGCGCGGCCCGTTATTGTGTTCGATGTGCTGTTCCGCCTGCTGCGGCATCTTTATGGCAAGGAGCACGTTACCTATACCCGCAACATCACGGATGTGGATGACAAGATCAACGCCCGCGCGGCGCGCGATTACCCGGATCTGCCGATCAACGAGGCGATCCGCCGCGTGACGGAAAGCACCAATGCGCAGTTTCAGGCGGATGTGACGGCTTTGGGCTGCCTTGAGCCCACGCACCAACCGCGCGCGACCGGGCATATCGACGACATGATCGCCATCATCAACCGGCTTCTGGCGCGGGGCCACGCCTATATCGCCACGGGGGCGGAGGGGCAGGAGGTGCTGTTCGCGGTGGAAACCATGCCGCGTTACGGCCAGCTTTCCAACCGCAAACTGGCTGATCAGGTGGCGGGCGCGCGCGTGGCGGTGGAGGGGCACAAGCGCAATGCGGGGGATTTTGTGCTCTGGAAGCAATCTTCACAGGGTGAACCGGGCTGGGCGGCCGATTTTGCGGGCACCCCGATTTATGGCCGCCCCGGCTGGCATATCGAATGCTCGGCCATGTCGATGGCGAAATTGCTGGCGCCCTTCGGCGGCGGGCTTTCATGCGATGACCCGGCGAAAAACACCTTTGATATCCATGGCGGCGGCATTGATCTCGTTTTCCCGCATCATGAGAACGAAATCGCGCAATCCTGCTGCGCCTTCGGCACGGATAAGATGGCGAATATCTGGATGCATAACGGCTTTCTGCAAATCGAAGGGCAGAAAATGTCGAAAAGCGACGGGAATTTCCGGACTATTCGTGAGGTTTTGAAGGATTGGCCGGGCGAGGTCGCACGCCTCACCATGCTCAAGACGTATTATCGCCAGCCGATCGACTGGACTGATTCATCGCTCCAAGCGTCAGCGGATGAACTGCAAAACTGGGCTATCTTACTTGAGGATCTTGATGAGGAGTTCAATGAATGGCCGAAGAGAGGGTATCCTTTACCGCCTCCTGATGCAGAAGTAGTAAGTGCTCTCTCTAATGATTTAAATTTTCACAATGCGCTGACGCGTACGAGAGAAATGCATAAAAAAGCGAGTAGTTATGAAGATTTATTGGCATTTTTTGTAACAGTAAATTTTTTAGGGCTTTTGACGCCTCGTAGATTACAGGCTCATTTTGCCGGCGGTTTAATTGACATTCCACGAAATAAACAATCTTTTGCGTTTGAAATGCAAAAATATTTGAGAATTGCTACTGCAAATCGAGATATTGTAAGCATAAATGAAATAAAAGAGAAACTAGCCGCTTCAGGCTTGGCAGCTGTTGTTGATATAGATTCGTGTTATGTAAAAATTGAGGCTCTTCAAAGTGATAGCCAGGAGGTGCAGATCACCTCCCTCATCACCGCCCGCAACGCCGCGCGCGCTGCAAAAAATTTCGCTGAATCAGATCGCATCCGCGCCGAGCTTGAGGCCATGGGCCTTCAGCTTAAGGACGGGAAGGATGAAAACGGTAACCCCACTACCACATGGGAGGTGAAGCGGTGAGGGCACCGCGCTCATCCCTCCCCCTTGCGGGGAGGGTCGGCGCTTCAGCGCCGGGGAGGGGGGATGAAAGGCCCCTCCCGGCGTCGCGTTGCTCCGCCACCCTCCCCGTGAAGGGGAGGGATGGTGCCATGCCTTCTGCCCCTGGCTTTTGTGAAGGAGGCAAAGCCGCATGAAGCGTCATCCGCTTTCGCCCCGTGCCCGCGCCTTGCCTGCATCCCTCCCCCTTGCGGGGAGGGTCGGCGCTCCAGAGCAATTCCAGCGAAAGTGGGAACCGGTTTCGCGTCCGGAATTGCGTCAGAATAAAGAGCAAGAGCAATTCCAGCGAAAGTGGGAACCGGTTTCGCGTCCGGAATTGCGTCAGAATAAAGAGCAAGAGCAATTCCAGCGAAAGTGGGAACCGGTTTCGCGTCCGGAATTGCGTCAAAACTTGAGAGTAGAGCGTTTCAGGCGACTCAATCTTCGCTGCAAACGCTCCACGCCGGGGAGGGGGGATGGAAGGCCCCTCCCGGCGTCGCGTTGCTCCGGCACCCTCCCCGTGAAGGGGAGGGATGGTGCCATGCCTTCTGCCCTCGGCTTTTGTGAAGGAGGCAAAGCCGCATGACGCGTCATCCGCTTTTGCCGCGCGCCCGTGCCTTGCGCCAATCCATGACCAAACCAGAGGTTTTGCTTTGGCTTGCCTTGCGTGAATTGCGTCCGCTTGGCTTTCGGTTCCGCAGGCAGGTGCCCCTTCTGGATTATATCGTTGATTTTGCCTGTTTTACCCGGCGCATCGTGATTGAAGTGGATGGCTTCCAGCATGGTTTTGATGCACAGGCTGAAAAAGACGCTGTGCGTGATGCGCGCCTGAAAGCCGCTGGCTTTACAATTCTGCGGTTTTCCAATGCGGATGTGCTTGAAAATCGCGAGGGGGTGATTGCAACACTGCTCGCACGCTGCCCCACGCTGGAGCTTTGCCCATGAGCCTCTCCTTCCGCCCCTACCTGCCGAAAGACGCTGAAACGCTCGCGAGCCTGTTCACCGCCTCGGTCATGGCGCTTGGGCCGGAGGAGTATTCGCCCGAGCAATGCGCCGCCTGGGCCAGCGCGGCGGAGGATGTGCCCGCCTTCGGCAAAAGCCTTGAAGCGATGCTGACCATTTTTGTGGAGAGGAGGGGCGATATTCTCGGTTTTGCCGCGCTCAAGGATAAAAACCGGCTGGAAATGCTCTATGTCGCGCCGGATCACGCGGGGCTGGGCATCGGCAAGGCGTTGCTGGGCGTGATGGAGATGCTGGCGGCAAAACGCGGGGCGGAGGCGATGCTGGTGGATGCTTCGGAAGTCGCACGGGATTTTTTCCAGCATATGGGCTATGATAGCGAGGCGCGCAACACCGTGATGCGCGGTGAGGAATGGCTGGTGAATACGAGCATGAAAAAAACGCTTGCGCCGATCTCAGCGAAACCTGATGCCTGATATGACCATACCCAAAGAGCGCCTCTTCCTCTTCGATACCACCTTGCGTGACGGTGCGCAGACGACGGGGGTCGATTTTTCGCTGGCGGATAAACAGCGCATCGCCCGCATGCTGGATGATCTCGGCATTGATTATATCGAAGGCGGCTACCCCGGCGCAAACCCGGTCGATACGAAATTCTTTGCCCAACCGCCGCACACCCGCGCCACCTTCACCGCCTTCGGCATGACAAAACGCGCCGGCATTTCCGCCTCCAACGACCCCGGCCTTGCGGCCTTGGTGCAGGCGGGCGGCAAGGCCATCTGCTTTGTCGCGAAAGCCTGGGATTTTCATGTTGAATTTGCGCTTGGCTGCACTTTGGATGAAAATCTGGAAAGCATCCGCGAGAGCATTGGCGCAGCGCGCAAGGCGGGCAAGGAAGCCTTGCTCGATTGCGAGCATTTTTTCGACGGCTACAAGGCCAACCCCGCCTATGCGCTTGATTGCGTGAAAACCGCGCATGCGGCGGGCGCGGCCTGGGTGGTGCTCTGTGACACCAATGGCGGCACCTTGCCGCATGAGGTCGAGCGGATGGTTGCGGATGTTGTGGCGGCAGTGCCGGGCGTTCAGCTTGGCATTCACGCGCATGATGATACGGGGCAGGCGGTGGCGAACAGCCTGGCTGCGGTGCGGGCGGGGGCGCGGCAGATTCAGGGCACGCTCAACGGTTTGGGTGAACGCTGCGGCAATGCCAACCTCGTCTCGCTCATCCCCACGCTCAAGCTCAAGCCCGATTACGCGGATAGGTTCGAGATCGGCGTTTCGGATGCCGCGCTCGCGGGGCTTTCGGCGCTTTCACGCGCGTTTGACGAGATGTTGAACCGCGTGCCGAACCGGCAGGCGCCTTATGTCGGGGCTTCCGCTTTTGCCACCAAGGCGGGCATTCATGCTTCCGCCTTGGTCAAAGACCCGAAAACCTATGAGCATGTCGCGCCGGAACGCATCGGCAATCGCCGCCTCGTGCTGGTCTCGACGCAGGCCGGGCGCTCGAACATCCTCGCCGAACTTGAGAGGCTGGGGATCAGCGTGGAGCGGGATGACCCGCGCCTCACCCGGCTTCTCGATGAGGTGAAGGAGAAGGAAGCGCAGGGCTATTCCTATGAAGGCGCAGATGCGAGCTTTTACCTTCTCGCGCAGAGGCTTCTGGGCCGCGTGCCGGAGTTTTTCAAGGTCGAGCGCTTCAAGGTGAATGTGGAGCGCCGCTATGACGCGAAGGGCAACCTCGTCACCTTCTCGGAGGCGATCGTGAAGGTGCGGGTGGGCGATAAAAGCCTGATTTCCGCTGCTGAAGGCGATGGGCCGATCAACGCGCTCGACAAAGCCCTGCGCAAGGATCTGGGCCGTTATCAAACCTATATCAAGGGCCTGAAATTGACGGATTTCAAGGTGCGGATTTTTCAGGGCGGCACGGATGCCGTGACCCGCGTTCTCATCGATTCAACCGATGAGGCAGGCGAAAGCTGGACGACGGTCGGGGTTTCCCCCAACATCATCGATGCCTCGTTTCAGGCTTTGACCGATTCCATCATCTATAAATTGATGCGCGTGCAGGTCGCGGCGGAGTGAAGTGTCAACGTTTCCGCCTTGGTTTGGGAGCAGGGGTAGAAGCTTCGTTTTTTGTATCTCCGCCTCGCCTTGATTTTATGAAGGCAATAACAATTCCAGCCAGAGTTGCGCTAAACAATGCTGCTCCCGCCCAAGGATAGCCATTTACTGTGACGTAGGCAGATGATGCGATACCAACAATTGCAACAACTGCACCGTTTATGTTTGTGAGTATAGCATATTGATGAGGTTGATCGAGCGATTTACACTCCATTTTATGAATGTGGTGCTGATCCAGTTCAGCCATTGAAACAATCCTATTGGCTAAGCCTGGAATAATGTCGTCGTATTTTTTTAGTATACTAGGGTGTGGTATTGGACCACTAAACTGTATAGATTGTGTAACTATAGCTGGTTCTAATTTCCTATCAAGAAATTGATCATGTCCGTCTAAGTCAATAGTGTTGTCCGATTTTTCTCCGGCAGCCTTTGAAGCCACACCCTCTTTAACTGAGGGCTTCTCAGGCAGCTTTGTCATGGTTGCGGCGTTCTTTTTCAATGGCGTGCTTGAGATATCCGCCCACATTGCTCCACGCGCGTGCAAAAGTAGGTTCAAACTTCATTTTTTTCAGGCGCGCATAATGTTCAGGCGGTTCGCCGAAAAGAAACGAAAAAGGCGAGCAGAAACCGTCAAGGAAGCCTCTCTTCAAGGCTTCCCGCTCTCTTTTTCGCAAGAGATTTTTCCGATCTCTTTTCATGGAAACCCTTCGTGTTTTTCTCATACTCCACATTTAGTCGGGAATTGTGAAAAAATAAAGAACTGACTTGCGACGAGATGAATTATTGTCCCCGTAATCGCAATGCTCAATCCCCTGCCCCCTCCGTAAACCGCAGGTTCTTGTCCGCGCAAAGGTCAACCTGCGTTTCCTCGAACTCGGCTTCGTCCGCGAAGCTGGCATTCACCACAAAGGTGCAGCCTGCTTTGGCCGCAAGCTTGAGGCTGATCTTCTTGCCCGGCTCCAGCGGCTTTTTCAGTGTGGTAATGGCCTTGCCTTCACCATTATTGATGGAAAGCCCGGTAAGCGCCACCATGCGCGAATTGGAAACGACAACCTCGGTTGCATGTTTCGCCACGGCTTTAGCGGCTTTCGCCTTTGGGGCAGCCTGGGATACGGCGGGAGTATCCGGTGCCTCCGGCGGAGAAACCTCCGGCACAGCCGTTTGTGCGAGGCCGGAAGAGAGGCTGGCAAAAGAGAGGCTGGCAAGAACCAGTGCCATGGCAGGCAAAATGGAAACGAAACGCATGAAAACCTCCACCACGAAACAAGTTCATCATGCAGAGAATTGGCGCTTCACGCAAGATCAACCCTGCGAAGATGAAGAAGTTTGGTGAATCATCGTTAACGCTGCCGCGCGCATCCTCGCGGCCTGTGTCAGCATCGGCATGATATCCTCCACCTTTTCCGCCACGAGATAGCCCACTTCAAGGCCGGGGCGGATGAAGGCGTATTCGCGCATATGCGCAAGAAGCACCAGCAGGGGCTTCCAGAACCCGGCAACATCCGCGAGCAGAATCGGCTTGTGATGCTGCCCGAGCTGCGACCAGGTGAGCTGCTCGACCAGCTCTTCCAGCGTGCCGATGCCGCCGGGCAGGGCAACGAAGGCGTCGGCTTTTTCAAACATCAGGCGCTTGCGCTCGTGCATATCCCTGGTGACGATCATCTCCTGCGCGCCTTCGAGCATCATCTCCTTCTCGCGCAGGAAATCCGGGATGATGCCGGTGACATGGCCGCCATGCGTCAGAACACTGCGCGCAACCGTGCCCATCAGCCCATGCGAGCCGCCGCCATAAACCAGCGCGACGCCCGCCTCCGCCATGAGGCGGCCCAAAGCGGCCGCAGCTTCGACAAAGCGCGGGTCGGTGCCATTGCCCGAACCGCAGAACACACAAATGGATCGAATCATCATGCAGCCATAGCGCCGCGTTTTGGCGCGCTCCGCAAGCGGATTTTGCCGGAAGCGCACCTGAGTACCATCACAAGAGGTGGTGACAGCGGGCCTGTGGCTCCCTATCTAGGAAGAAGACACGCGGCTTTGCCCGCCTGATTCCCTGCCTGAAAGGCGATTGCCTGTGCCCCCGACACCGCCCCCCGACGCCGCCCCGCAGGCCATGAAGCCTGAAGCCTCGCTCTACATGACCCTGCGCGGCCTCTGGCCGTATTTCTGGCCATCCGACAGGCCGGATCTGCAACGCATCGTCGCCGTGTCCCTCAGCCTCATTCTGGTGGCGAAGGGCTTTACGATTTTGATGCCCTACAGCTTCAAATGGGCGACGGATGCGCTCGTTGCGGCCTCGGGCGGCAAGGTGGATGAGGGCTGGCACATGGCGTTTCTCGTCGGCGCGCCGGTTCTGGCAACCACGCTTTACGGCCTCACCCGCATTCTCATGGTGGTGTTCACGCAGGCGCGTGAGGGGCTTTTCGCCACGGTGGCCATGAATGCCGTGCGCAAGCTGGGGCTCAGAACCTTCACCCATATGCACCAGCTGTCCTTGCGCTTTCACCTCGAACGCAAGACCGGCGGCCTCACCCGCGTTCTGGAGCGCGGGCGCAACGCCATCGAAGACCTCACCCGCATGACCTTGATGACGCTTTTGCCAACGATCGTGGAATTCGCGCTCGTTATCGCGGTGTTCGCGCTGGAATTTGACTGGCGCTATGTCGTGACCGTCAGCGTGATGATCGTGATCTATCTCTGGTTCACGGTGCGCGCCACAGTGTGGCGCATGGCGATTCGCCGCACGATGAACGAGAGCGACACGGATGCGAACGCGAAAGCCGTTGATTCGCTGCTGAATTTCGAAACCGTCAAGTATTTCGGCGCAGAAGCGCGGGAAACCAGCCGCTATGACCGCTCGCTCTCGATTTATGAGAAGGCGAGCGTTCAGACCTACACCTCGCTCGCTTTGCTCAATACCGGGCAGGCGATCATTTTCACCATCGCGCTCACGCTCTGCATGGTGATGTCGGCGCTCGATGTTGTGGCGGGCAAGAACAGCGTCGGCCATTTCGTGATGATCAACGCCCTGATGATCCAGCTGTACCAGCCGCTCAACTTCATGGGCATGGTCTATCGCGAGATCCGGCAGGCGATGGTCGATATCGAGAAAATGTTTGATATCCTCAACCAGAACGCCGAAATCGAGGACAAGCCGGGGGCAAAACCGCTTGTTGTCACGCATGGGCATGTGCGGTTCGAGAATGTGGTGTTTCATTATGCGCCGGAGCGCACCATTCTCAAGGGCGTTTCCTTCGAGGTGCCGCCGGGAAAAACTTTGGCGATCGTCGGGCCATCCGGCGCGGGGAAATCCACGCTCTCGCGGCTGCTCTTCCGGTTTTATGACGTGGTGGAAGGCAGCATCAGCATTGACGGGCAGGATATCCGCGATGTCACGCAAGCCAGCCTCAGGGCCGCAACCGGCATCGTGCCGCAGGATACGGTGCTGTTCAACGACACCATTCTCTACAATATCGGCTATGGCCGCGACGGGGCGGACAGCCTCGCCATCACCGAAGCCGCGAATATGGCGCAGATCGACCCCTTCATCCGCCAATTGCCGGAAGGCTATCAGGCGCAGGTGGGCGAACGCGGCTTGAAGCTCTCGGGCGGGGAGAAGCAGCGCGTCGCCATCGCCCGCACCATCCTCAAAGGCCCGCCGATCCTCGTGCTCGATGAAGCAACCTCCGCGCTCGACAGCTACACCGAGATGGAAATCCAGGACGCGCTGGAGCGTGTCAGCCGGGGCCGCACCACGCTTATCATCGCGCATCGGCTGTCAACCGTGGTGAACGCGGATCAGATCATCGTGCTGGACAAGGGCGTGATCGCCGAGCGCGGCACGCATCAGGAGCTTCTCGCGCTGGGCGGAACCTATGCCGGCATGTGGAACCGCCAGCGCGAGGCGGATATGGCGCGTGAAACCCTCAAACGCGCCGAAGGCAGCGAAGAGCCAAGCCTGCGCCAGAAAATCGAGAGTTGAACAAGGCGAGGGTTGAACAAGAATTGAAGCTTTAACCCCTCACCGCCCTTCGGGCACCTCTCCCCGCAAGCGGGGCGAGGAAGGGTGCACTACCCTACGGCCTTTCAGATTATGGCGACCTGCCTCTCCCCCGTGGGGAGAGGGTGGCGCGGAGCGCCGGGTGAGGGGTCTTCCACCCCCCCCTCAATGCATGGCGCGTTTCGCCTCTCCTTCGAGGCGCTGTTTGATGGCGCTGCGCGTTTCATCATCCACCCGCCCGGCGAAATCGGGCCGCGCCTCGCGCATCGCGTCGATGCAGAATTGAACCGGGTCGTCCTCCTGCAAAATCCAGGCGGAGGGCAGGGCGAAGGGCCGCAGCGAAAAATCGCGGTTACGCAGAACACGAACCGAACCATAGCCAACACAGGCAAAAGCGAGATTGTGATCCATGAGAACCTCCCGTGCCCCTTGGTGGGCATCATCTTGTCATAACGGTCTTCTACCAAAGTCGTGTGACGATGGCGAGAAAAAGCTGTGATTCGGGCATAAATATGGTGCTGCAATGCAACACGCCGCTCCGGCTTGCTTCTGCCAGGCTACCCCTCTAATGAAATGCAACGTTTTGCTCGCCCATCGTCATAACGGCCCGGAGTGTTCATGCCCATCCTCAGCGCGATTTTCACCTCCATCCGCAAATTTCTCGTGCCGATCCACAAGGAGGGCACGCTCTTCATCCTTGCGGCTGTGGTGATCGCGGCTCTGCTGGATTGGATCACCCCCCGCATCGGCTGGGTCTTCTGGTTCCTGCCGCTGTTCGTGGTGTATTTCTTCCGTGATCCGCCGCGCGTCACGCCCTTGCGCGACGGGCTGGTGATCGCCCCTGCGGATGGCAAGGTGACGGATGTCGCGCATGTCATCCCTCCGCCCGAACTTGAGATGGGCGATGCGCCCATGCTGCGCATTTCGATCTTTCTTTCAGTGTTTGACGTTCACATCAACCGCGTGCCGGTGGGCGGCACCATCCGCAAGGTGGTCTACACGCCGGGCCTCTTTCTCAACGCGGATCTTGACAAGGCGAGCGTGGATAACGAACGCAACGCGATTGTGGTGGAAGGCGCGCATGGCCCCGTTGCCTGCATCCAGATCGCGGGGCTCATCGCGCGGCGCATCCTCTGCTTCGTGCGCGCGGGGGATAGCGTCTCGCCCGGCAGCCGTTTCGGCCTCATCCGCTTCGGCAGCCGCACGGATGTTTATATCCCCGGCGATGTGAAGGCGCTTGTCGCCGTCGGCCAGCGCGCGATTGGTGGTGAGACCATCCTCGCCGATCTCGCCGCAACCGAACCGCAACGCCAATACAAGGTCGCGTGATGGAAACGCCGTTCCCGCCCTTCGAGCCGGATGTCACGCCGCCCCAGCGCCGGTTTCGCCCGGTGCCCTTGCGGCTTCTCATCCCGAACATCGTCACGCTCGCGGCGCTGGCGGCGGGCCTCACGGCGGTGCGCTTTGCCATCGAGGGGCGGATGGAGCACGCCGCGCTCGCCATCATCGGCGCGGCGGTGCTTGATGGGCTCGATGGTCGCATCGCGCGGTTTTTGAAGGGCACCTCGCGCTTCGGGGCCGAACTTGATTCGCTGGCCGATTTTGTCAGCTTCGGCTGCGCCCCGGCGCTGATTCTCTATTTCTGGCAGTTGCATGCGCTGAAAACGGCGGGCTGGCTCGCGGCGCTGCTGCTGGCTTTCGCCATGGCGCTTCGGCTCGCGCGCTTCAACGTGATGATCGACGCGCCGATGGGGCCGGATTGGCGAAAAGCCTTTGCGGTTGGCGTGCCCGCCCCGGCTGCGGCGATGATGGTGATGCTGCCCTTGCACCTCACCCTCGTCGGCTTGCCGGATTTTGCGGGCGAATCGGTGGTTGTTCTCATCTGGACATTGGGTGTGGCGGCGCTTGCGGTTTCCCGCGTGCCGACCTTTTCGGGCAAGGGGTTGAAAACCCCGGTCTCGCGCGATTGGGTGATCCCCATCCTTCTCGTTACGGTGCTTCTTCTGGCGGTTCTGGTCAGCCACCCGCTTGAAACGGTCTCCGCGCTCACGCTCGCCTATGTCGCGGCGATTCCCGTGGCCGTGCAGCGCTTTCGCCGCCTGCGCGCGGGGGGAAAATAGCCCCTGTCATTCCCGCCCCGTCATTGCGAGCGCCTGAAAGGCGCGCGGCAACCCACCTTCCTTCCTCGCCCGCCCCCCGTCATTGCGAGCGCCGAAGGCGCGCGGCAATCCATCTTCCTTCCCCGCCCCCCGTCATTGCGAGCGCCTGAAAGGCGCGCGGCAATCCATCTTTCTTCCTCACCCACCTTCCTCGCCACCCCTCTCCATAAAAGCCTCCCTTGCTTCGGCTGCGCCTCGCAATGACACTCCCCCGTCATTGCGAGCGCCAGAGGCGCGCGGCAATCCATCTTTCTTCCTCACCCACCTTCCTCGCCATCCCTCCCCCGTCGCAAGCCTCCCTTGCTTCGGCTGCGCCTCGCAATGACACTCCCCCGTCATTGCGAGCGCCTGAAAGGCGCGCGGCAATCCATCTTCCTTCCTCGCCACCCCTCTCCATAAAAGCCTCCCTTGCTTCGGCTGCGCCTCGCACCCCCCCCGCCCCCACCGGCAACGTTGCCATTCTGCAACATGGGTTTGAAAACCCGCCCGCCAGCCTGCCAAATCCTGCATCAGCAGTTGAACGAAAAAGAGGCATGCGTATGGTGACAACGCGACGGGAGTTTCCGGTCGTTAGGTCCGCTTTGAACCGGGGGGCCCCGCAAGGGCTTGGTGAGAAGCGGGTGACAATGGGAAGCAAGGCGGCAACAGGGAAACCTCAAGCCGGTTTGCAAACTCCCGCATTTCTTCATGCACCATTCTGGTCTCAACTTTTTTGGAGGTATCACCATGAAGCTCGTCAAGAGTCTTCTTCTCGGTTCGGCAACGGGTCTCGTTGCCGTTGCCGGTGCTTCGGCGGCCGATCTCGGCGTCAAGAAGCCCGCCGCCGTTGAATATGTCAAAACCTGCCCCACCTATGGCGCTGGCTTTTTCGTTGTTCCCGGCACCACGTCCTGTCTGAAGCTGATCGGCCGCATCCGCGCGGATTACCTGATCGACAATCCGCGTCTCCGCACGGATAACAGCAACCGCTTCCGCGCCCGTGCCTATGTTGGCTTCGACCATCGCACCGCCACGGAATACGGCCTGCTCCGCACCTATGCCCGTGTGTTCCATCAGGCGCAGAACGGCAATGGCGGCGACGCCACCACGGTTGAATACGCCTTCATCCAGTTCGGTGGCATCACCGCTGGTCGTGTTGCGCCGATCTTCGAACATGGCTGGAACCAGTTCTACCTTTCCTCCGGCCAGTATGGTTACGGCTACCACTCGGATGCCGCTTCCGTGAACTCGCTGGGCTACACCGCCAACCTTGGCGGCGGCTTCTCGGCCTCCATCGCCCTCGATGACCCGCGTGATCGTCGCGCGCTCACCGCAGGTGCAGCCCTCCCGGACATCGTGGCCTCGCTTGGTCTCGACCAGTCCTGGGGCTCGGCCAAGCTCTCGGGTGCCATCACCCAGAACCGTCCGCTTAATGGTGCAGATGACACCAAATACGGCTATGCCGTTGAAGGTGGCGTGAGGGTCAACCTGCCCTTCCTCACCAAGGGCTCCAACATCTGGGTGTCCGGCTCCTACGGCTCGGGCGCGCTCAGCTACACAGGCTGGAACGGTGACGGAACCGCCGGTATCGGCAACTACAACATCGACGCCAAGGGCAATGATTTCGTGAATGGCAAGGAAACCATCAGCTACAGCGCTGCCGGTGCCCTTCAGGTCTTCGTGATGCCGACGGTCGCCGTCTCGCTTGGCGGTTTCTATGGCCAGATGAACCCCACCGGTGCCTCCAACACCGTCACCACCTACGCCGCCATCGGCCAGGTGCAGTGGAGCCCGGTTGCCGGCTTCATCATCGGTGCGGAAGCGGCCTATCGTAAGCTATCCTTCAATTCCGGCGCGGTTGGAACATACGTTTCAGCCTCTTCCGGCAACAGCAAGGACGACGTTGTTGGTCGCCTCCGCATTCAGCGTGACTTCTGATCTCTGAAAAGAGAGTGTGAACAGAAGCCCGGCGCGCAAGCGCCGGGCTTTTTCTTTGCCTCTCCCCTCAAGGGGAGAGGGTGGCGCGAAGCGCCGGACTTTCTTTGCCTCTCCCCTCAGGGGAGAGGGTGGCGCGAAGCGCCGGGTGAGGGGGCCTTTCTCCGCTCCCCGTCATTGCGAGCGCCAGAGGCGCGCGGCACCCTCTCCGCCGTCATTGCGAGCGCCAAAGGCGCGCGGCAATCCATCTTCCTTGCAACGCCTCTCCATAAAAGTCTGGATTGCTTCCCGCCACGCTTCGCTCGCGGTCGCAATGACAGCCGTCCGTCATTGCGAGGAGCCTCCCAGAGGCGACGCGGCAATCCATCTTCCTTGCAACGCTTCTCCATAAAAGTCTGGATTGCTTCCCGCCACGCTTCGCTCGCGGTCGCAATGACGCGCGGCACCCTCTCCGCCGTCATTGCGAGCGCCAAAGGCGCGCGGCACCCGCTCCCCGTCATTGCGAGGAGCCTCGCAGAGGCGACGCGGCAATCCATCTTCCTTCATCATCCACCGCAGCAAGTCTGGATTGCTTCGGCTCCGCCTCGCAATGACGCTTCGCTCGCGGTCGCAAAGGCGCGCGGCACCCTCTCCGCCGTCATTGCGAGCGCCAAAGGCGCGCGGCAATCCACCTTCCTTGCAACGCCTCTCCATAAAAACCTGGATTGCTTCCCGCCACGCTTCGCTCGCGGTCGCAATGACAGCCGTCCGTCATTGCGAGGAGCCTCCCAGAGGCGACGCGGCAATCCATCTTCCTTCATCATCCACCGCAGCAAGTCTGGATTGCTTCGGCTTCGCCTCGCAATGACGCCACGCTTCGGCTCCGCCTCGCAATAACAACTCACTGGTTGAGCACCTCATATAAATCCAGCCAATCCGGGTTCATCGCTTCAATCAAACTGATTTTCGCCTTGCGCGACCCGGCCTTGATGCGCTTTTCGCACGCAATAGCATCGAGCATCGTCTCGAAATAATCATACCAAACCAGTGTTTTGCAGCCATAGCGCTGCGTGAAGCCCTTCGTCAGCCCCATGCGATGTTGATGTGCGCGCAAGCTCAACTGCGCTGTAACACCGGTGTAAAGCGTGCCGTTTCGGCCGCTGGCCATGATGTAAACGCAAGGTTGCTTCATTCGCCCCCTCTCCCCCGTCATTGCGAGCGCCAAAGGCGCGCGGCAACGTCTCCCCCGTCATTGCGAGGAGGGGCCTTGCCCCGACGCGGCAATCCATCTTCCTTGCAACGCCTCTCCATAAAAATCTGGATTGCTTCGGCTTCGCCTCGCAATGACAGCCGTCCGTCATTGCGAGGAGCCTCGCAGAGGCGACGCGGCAATCCATCTTCCTTCCTCGTCGCCGCAGCAAGTCTGGATTGCTTCGGCTCCGCCTCGCAATAACAACTCACTGATTGAGCACCTCATATAAATCCAGCCAATCCGGGTTCATCGCTTCAATCAAACTGATTTTCGCCTAGCGCGACCCGGCCTTGATGCGCTTTTCGCACGCAATAGCATCGAGCATCGTTTCGAAATAATCATACCAAACCAGTGTTTTGCAGCCATAGCGCTGCGTGAAGCCCTTCGTCAGCCCCATGCGATGTTGATGTGCGCGCAAGCTCAACTGCGCTGTAACACCGGTGTAAAGCGTGCCGTTTCGGCCGCTGGCCATGATGTAAACGCAAGGTTGCTTCATTCGCCCCATCCTCCCCCGTCATTGCGAGCGCCAAAGGCGCGCGGCAACGTCTCCCCCGTCATTGCGAGGAGCCTCGCAGAGGCGACGCGGCAATCCACCTTCCTTGCAACGCTTCTCCATAAAAGTCTGGATTGCTTCGGCTTCGCCTCGCAATGACAGTCGCCCGTCATTGCGAGGAGGGGCCTTGCCCCGACGCGGCAATCCATCTTCCTTGCTACGCCTCTCCATAAAAATCTGGATTGCTTCGGCTTCGCCTCGCAATGACAGCCCCCCAACTGCCCAATCCGCCACCCGTTTGCCTGTTTTTGCAGCATTTTCAGGCCGTTCGTTGCTGTGCTGCAACATGGATTCAAAACCCGCCCGTCGAGCATGTAAAACCCTGCATTGCCGGTTGCAGCCAGAACGAACAGGCGTATGATTTATGTGCTAAAGCATGTTGCGCAAAAGTGGACACCGGTTTTGCGTAACAACATGCGATAAAACAAGAAGATAGAGCGAATGAAGTGAATGCAAGTTCACTGAAAATGCTCTAAGTGCAACAATCAAACGAAAGAATAATCAAGGCATGCAGAACTGGCGTCAGCATCCGCTGGCATCAAGGCAGGCTTGAAACCACCGTTTCAAACATCTTACGCATCATAGAAGCCTTCAGGCTTTTGTTCAGGAGATACCACCATGAAGCTCATCAAGAGCCTTTTTCTCGGTTCCGCAGCGGGTCTCGTCGCTGTTGGCGCTGCTCAGGCCGCCGATCTTGGCGTCAAGAAGCCCACAGCCGTTGAATATGTCAAAACCTGCCCCACTTACGGCGCGGGCTTTTTCGTCGTGCCCGGCACCACCTCCTGCCTCAAGCTTATTGGCCGTATCCGTGCCGATTATCTGATGGACAATGCGTCCATCCGCACGGAGAGCCACAACCGCTTCCTTGCGCGGGCCTATCTCGGGTTTGACCACCGCACCGCCACGGAATATGGCCTGCTGCGCACCTATGCCCGTGCATTTTTCAATCATCAGGGCGGCCAGTCCACCACGGTTGAATACGCCTTCATCCAGTTCGGCGGGCTTGTCGCGGGCCGTGTTGCGCCGATCTTCGAACATGGCTGGAACCAGTTCTACCTCTCTGCTGGCCAATATACCTTCGGCTACCACTCCGATGCCTCTTACGTGAACTCGCTGGGCTATACCGCCAACCTTGGCAACGGCTTCTCGGCCTCCGTCGCTCTGGATGATCCGCGTGACCGGCGCTCCGCCACCGAAACCAATATTCTTGGCGCAGCCCTCCCGGATCTCGTGGCCTCGCTTGGTCTTGAGCAGTCCTGGGGTTCGGCCAAGCTTTCCGGTGCTCTCACCCAGAACCGCTTCCGCAACGCGGCGCTTGACACCGAATACGGCTATGCCGTCGAAGGCGGCGTCAAGGTCAACCTGCCTTTCCTCACCAAGGGTTCCAATATCTGGGTGTCCGGTTCTTATGCGTCCGGCGCGCTCAGCTACACCGGCTGGAACGGCGATGGCGCTATCGGCAGCTACACCATCACCTCGCAGGGCAATGACTATATCGGCACCAAGGCCACCACCAGCTATGCCACCGCCGGTGCCTTGCAGGTATTCGTAACCCCGACGGTCTCGGTGTCGCTCGGCGGCTCCTACGGCGCCTTCAACCCGACCGGCTCAAACAACACCGTTTCAGCCTATTCCGCCATTGGCCAGGTGGAGTGGAGCCCGGTTGACGGCTTCATCATCGGCGCGGAAGCAGCCTATCGCAAGGCCTCCTTCGGTTCTGCCGCAAAGGATGTATTTGTTTCGGCTGATTCCGGCACGAAGAAGGACGACGTTGTGGGCCGCCTCCGCGTTCAGCGCGATTTCTGATCGCTGCACATGACATGAAGAAAAGCCCGGCGTGAAAGCGCCGGGTTTTTTGTTGTCCTCTTCCGTGGGGCGCAGCGCTTGACGAAACCCGCGCATATGCCATGAATGAACTCTGTTCATCATGAGCATGAAGGAGCGCGGCATGTCTCAGCCGGGAGACTGGTTCAAGGGCCTCGTGCTCATCGCGCTGTTGCTGGCCGCTGCCGTTGTTACGCGCCAGACCGCCATGGAATCAGCCCTCGGCCAAAGCGCCACGGCGGATCTTGCGGCGTCCGGCCTGCCCTTCGCCAGGGTTAGCATGGTCGGGCGAGATGCCACCCTCACCGGTGAAGCGCCCGAGCCGGGCCTGCGCCAGCTGGCACTCGCCGCTGCCGCGCGCGTTTTCGGCGTTCGGCAGGTGGCGGATGGAATGAGCGTGCTGCCGGAGGCAAAACCCTTCACCCTCTCCGCCGTCTTGGCCGAAAACAGCCTGACTTTGAGCGGCTTTGCGCCCTCCGAAGCCGCGAGAAAAGCGCTGCTCGACGCCGCCAAAGCCGCCTTTCCCGGTGTGAGCATCCTCGATCAGCTTAAAATCGCGCGCGGCGCTCCGCAGGGTGACTGGCGCGGCATGCTGCGCCTTGCCTTCTCGCAGCTTGCGCAGCTCGCCAAGGGCAGCGCGAGCCTGAGTGATAGCGCGCTCACCCTCACCGGCACCGGCAAGCTTGGCATCACGGAAGAGAGCGTTCGCGCCGGTCTGAAAACCCTGCCCGCAGGCTTCACGCTGGAGAAGCTCGCCATCGAACCGGGGGTCATCCGCCCCTATCTCTTCAGCGCCACGCGCGGGGAGGGGGCCTTGACCTTGAGCGGCTTCGTGCCGGATGCGAAAACCCGCGCCGATATTCTCGACCTCGCCAAGCGGTTTTTCGAAGGCGATGCGGTGAAAGACAGCTTGGTTGAAGGCCCCGGCGCGCCCGCCAATTTTCTGGCGATGATCAAGGCCGGGCTTCCGTCTTTGGCCCGGCTCGTGCCGGGTGCGGCGCTTTCGCTCTCGGATCGGAGCATAAGCCTCAAGGGCCTCGCCTTATATGATGGCGCGCGCGATGAGGTGGCGGGTGAAGCCAGGCGGTTGCTGCCCACGGGCGCGATCGAGCTTGCCACAGCGCCTTTGCCACCGCCGCTGACCGATGCGGGAGAATGCCAGGGGCTTTATCAGGCGGCCTTGGCGCGGGCCACCTTGCGCTTTCGCACGGGGTCGGCGGATTTGTCGGCTGAATCGCTTGGCCTGCTCGACAAGCTGATTGTCGTCACCTTGCGCTGCACCGAGGCGCGGGTTGAAATCGGCGGGCACACGGACACGGATGGTTCCCCGCAAGCCAATGCGGATTTGTCGCGCCGCCGGGCGGAAACCGTGGGCGCTTACCTTTTGCGCGCGGGCATCCCCGCCGAGCGGCTGGAGGCGGTGGGCTATGGTGAAACCAGCCCGGTTGCACCAAATGATACCGCTGAAAACAAGGCGAAAAATCGCCGCATCACCTTCATCGTGAAAGAGAGCATTTTGTGATTAAGTGGAAGCCGGTTAATCACTGAAAATGCGATAAAACAAGAGGATAGAGCGTGTTTTTGATTCCATCAAAAACAAAAACGCTCTAGAGGGGGATGTGATGGGCTATCTTCTTGCACAATTCTGGCTCTGGCTTGCTCTGGCACTTGTGATCGGCCTCGTGATCGGGTGGTTCACGCAGCGCGCGTCGTCCATCGCTTTCTGGCGGGGGCTTCTGCCATGGGGCCTGGTTCTGGGCATTGGCGGGCTCGCCAGCGCCTTCCGGGTGTTGCCCGGCGCGCCGGGCTTCTGGCTGGATCTCGGCATGCTGATGGTAGCGAGTTATTTCATCGGCTGCCTCACCGGCCATCTTTTGCGTGCGCCGCAGCAGGAGGAAAGGCAGGGTGAAGCCACGCCCTTCGCAAAACTGGCAGAGGCTGCTTCTGTTGCTGCACCACCTGTTGCGTCAGCCGCGCCGCTACAGAAGGAAGTTGCGGTAGAGCCAGCCGCCTCCGGCGCCGCCGCTGTGATGCCGGATGCGCCGGAGGAGGCGATAACCGGGCTTTCCGCCCCGCGTGGTGGCAAGGCGGATGATCTCACCCGGATTGACGGGATCGATGCGCAAACCGCAGCCAGGCTCAACAGCCTCGGGCTTTATCATTTTGACCAGATCGCCGCGCTGACCCCCGGCCAGCAGCGCTGGCTTCTCGCCCGGCTTGGCCTTGCCGGTCGTTTTCCAGGCTGGTGGTGGCGCTGGCGTCATGATGCCGGGGCCATCATCGCAGGCCAAAATCAAGCCGCCCCAAAAGCAGCCTCTTCAACGCATGAAGCGGCGCATGAGGGCAAAAAAACCGGTGGTTTTCAGCGCTGCTCAAGGCGCGCCGGATGATCTGAAGCGTATTCTTGGCATCGGCCCGCGCAACGAAACGCTGCTGCACGCGCTCGGCATCTGGCATTTCTCACAGATCGCCAGCTGGACGGCCGATGAGGTGAAATGGGTTGGCTCCTACCTCGCCTTTCCGGGCCGCATCGACCGGGAAGACTGGCAAGGGCAGGCGCGTGCTTTCATGAATGAGGCATAACCCGGTTTTCGGGAAGCCAACTGGCTGCATTCTCAGCGCCTGCCTTCATAACAAAAAAACCCGCCTCATACCAAAGGTCATTAACAATGACTCTTTGGTATTCCGTCCTGAATTTATCAAGCCATTGACTGCATTTGATAAATTCAGGATCTTCAAAGGCCCCATGCGTCAGCATCCGGGGCCTTTGGTATCATGTGCGTGAGGCGGGTTTTTCGTGCTCAGGTGAGATGAACCATCACCCGCGTGCGCGGGCGCGGATCATGAAATTGTCGAAGGTATATTCCGCGACCTGCCACCAGAGATATTCGTCATTCCGGAAGCCCATGTAGGAATCATGGATTTTCTTGAAGGCCGGGTTGGTGGCGCTGGTTTCGGCGTAAAGCTCGTTCGCGGCCTTGAAGCAGGCCTCCATCACCTCCTGCGGGAAGGGGCGAAGCTGGGTGCCGGCGGCAACGAGCTGCTTGAGGGCACCGGGGTTGCGTGCGTCATATTTCGCCATCATATCGGTGTTGGCGAGATGCGATGCCGCATCGAGAACCGCCTTGTAGGTTTTCGGCAAAGCGTCGTATTTCGCGGTATTGATGAAGAACTGCAAAGCCGCGCCGCCTTCCCACCAGCCGGGATAATAATAGAACGGCGCAACCTTGTTGAAGCCCAGCTTCTGGTCATCATAAGGGCCAACCCATTCGGCGGCATCGATCGTGCCTTTTTCGAGCGAGGGATAAATATCGCCCCCGGCGATCTGCTGCGGCACGGAGCCAAGCTTTTGCAGAACGCGCCCGGCAAAGCCGCCGATGCGCATCTTGAGGCCATTGAGATCCGCCGGAGTTTTGATTTCCTTGCGGAACCAGCCGCCCATCTGCGTGCCGGTATTCCCGCCCACGAGCGCGAAAATATTATGGCCCTTGTAGAATTCATTGAGCAAATCCATGCCGCCGCCATGGATGAACCAGGCATTGGTTTGCCGCGCATTCATGCCGAACGGCACGGCGCAGCCAAAGGCAAAAGTCGGGTCTTTGCCGACATAATAATAAGGTGCGGTGTGGCACATCTCGACCGTGCCATTCGTCACGGCATCCGCCGCCTGCAAGGCGGGAACGATTTCACCCGCCGCGAAGGGCTGGATCTGGAATTTGTTATCCGTCATCTCCGCAACGGCCTTGGCAAAAACATCCGATGCGCCATAAATCGTATCGAGAGATTTGGGGAAGCTGGAGGTCAGCCGCCATTTGATCTCGGGTGCGCTCTGCGCGATGGCAGGCATCGCCACGGTGCTTGTGGCAAGGCCAGCGGTTGCGGCTGTCAGAAATTGACGGCGCTTCATGCGTTTCTCCCTTTTTTGAACGCGGTTTGTCATTGCCGGGGAAATTAAAGCGGTATTCCGCATTCTTCAAGCGAAATCGGCATCATGCATCCCGGCGCGTGGCCGTTATTCAATGATGATGCGCGGCATGGCGCGCCCGGCCCCGGCGCTCACGCCTGCCCAGACCCTTTCCGCAATCGCGGCATAGGCTTTCGCATGCGGCCCATCCGGCGCGGTAACAACCACGGGCAAGCCCGCATCCGATGTTTCGCGGATCGCCATGGCGAGCGGCACCTCGCCCAGAAACGGCACCTTGATGTGCGCTGCCTCGGCTTTTGCGCCGCCATGGCCGAAAATCGCGTGTTCGGTGCCACAGGTCGGGCAGATGAACGAGGACATGTTCTCGATAATGCCCAAAATCGGCACCTCGACCTTCCTGAACATCGCGACCCCGCGCCGCGCGTCGATCAAGGCAAGATCCTGCGGGGTTGAAACGATCACCGCCCCGGCCAAGGGAACGGTCTGCGCCATGGTGAGTTGCGCATCGCCCGTGCCGGGTGGCATATCGACCACGAGAATATCGAGTTTACCCCAGTTCACCTCGCGCAGCATTTGCTGGATGGCGGAAATCACCATTGGCCCGCGCCATATCATCGCCGCTTCCTCATCCACCAGAAAGCCGATCGACATCACTTTCAGCTCATAGCCCTCCATGGGGTTGAGAACGCGCCCGCCCGCAAGGGTCGGTTTGCCGTGAATGCCGAGCAGTTTCGGCATGGAGGGGCCGTAAATATCCGCATCAAGCACGCCGACCTTGAGGCCGCGCGCCGAAAGCGCCAGCGCAAGGTTGCAGGCGGTGGTGGATTTCCCCACCCCGCCCTTGCCGCTCGCCACCGCGATGATATGCGTGATGCCGGAAACCGCGATCTTCGCCGGGTTGGTGCCCGGCACTTTCGCGCCCCCGGCCGGGGCGGGCGGCGCACCGGCGGATTTTTCTGCTGTCAATGTGATGAAGGCCGAAGCAACCCCCGGAACCGCCCGCACCGCATCTTCCGCCGCCTTGCGCAGGGTTTCAGAGGTGGAAACCGCGTCTTTGGCCACGGAAATCGAAAAATACACCTTGCCCTGATGCACGACGATATCGGAAAGCGCGCCGCTCTCCGCAAGGCTGGTTTTGCCATCCGGCATCATCACGGGGGCAAGGGCGGCAAAAACGGCGGCTTTGTCAGGCATGGTATCCCCGGTGATCAGAACGGATGAGATGACTGAGGTATGAGATGGGCTTGCCAAAGGTCAAGGCGGATGATGATCCTGCTGCTGCTACACAAAAGACAGGCACGTTTCTCCACAAAAACGACGGGGACAGGGAAAAAATTTCGCCACCTCGCAAATCGGCGATTGCCAAGCGCTGAAAACCCTTGTCAATTTAAGGGTATCGCACGCCGCTGGAGGCGCGCGTCCAGCATCAGGGAGAAGAGTAATGAAGCTTTTGCGTATTCTGGCAGCCTCGGCCTTTGTCGCGGCCAGCAGCATGGCCCTCGCACAGCAGACCGAGTGGAAGGAAATCCGCATCGGTACCGAGGGGGCCTACCCTCCCTACAACAATCTCAACGCCAAAAAAGAGCTTGAAGGCTTCGAAATTGATTACATGAACGATCTTTGCGCCAAGATGAAGGTGAAATGCACCTGGGTGGTGCAGGATTGGGACGGGATTATCCCCGCGCTTCTCTCGAAGAAATATGATGTCATCGTCGCGGGCATGAACGCCACGCCCGAGCGGCAGAAGAAGGTCGATTTCACGGATGTCTATACCGCAACCCCCATCGCCATGGTGGGCGCGAAATCCATCACCTCGACCGATATTTCCCCCGCAGCCCTCAAGGGCAAGGCTTTGGGCGCGCAAGGCTCCACCATCCACATGAATTACCTCGAAGCCTATTACAAAGACTCAACCCTGCGCCCTTACCCGACACAGGAAGAGGCCAATCTCGACCTCCTCAACGGGCGGCTTGACTATATCATCGCCGATCTTGAGGCGCTCGAAAGCTTCGTGAAGGACAAGGGTGCCGCCTGCTGCAAGGTGATCGCCGAGGTCAAGCGCGACCCCGCGATCCACGGCCCCGGCGTCGGCATGGCGATCCGCAAGGAGGATGGTGCGCTTAAAACCATGCTCAACAAGGCGATTGCCGAGTCAAAAGCCGATGGCTCGCTGGATAAACACGCGATGAAATGGCTTGGCAAAAAGGCCATCCAGTAAAAAAGGAGCGCGGGGCGGCATCACCGCCCCGCAACCCCATGGAGCATTATCTCGCCCTTCTTTCCTTTGGTGATGGCGGCTGGGGCCATGCCCTGCTCGTGGGGGCGGGCATAACGATTTCGATCGCGCTGGCGACACTGCCCTTCGGCCTGGCGCTCGGGTTGCTCGTGGCGCTCGCGGCGCGGTCACGCTCCATGGTTTTGCGCTCCCTTGCCACGCTTTACACAACCGTTTTTCGCGGCGTGCCGGAGCTTCTGACGCTGTATGTGATTTATTTCGGCATGCAGGTTCTCGTGCAGCGGCTTTGGGCCGCTTTAGGCTTTTCCGGAAACATCGAATTTTCCCCGTTTTTTGCCGGCATGGTCGCCTTGGGCGTGGTGCTCGCGGCGTTTTCCTCCGAGGTCTGGCTTGGCGCGCTCAATGCAATCCAGAAGGGCCAGCGCGAGGCGGCCTCGGCTTTGGGCCTCACGGGCATGCAGGCCTTCCGGCTCGTGGTGTTTCCGCAGCTTTTGCGTGTCGCCCTGCCGGGATTGGGCAATAACTGGCTGGTTTTGCTGAAGGAAACCTCGCTCGTCTCCGTCATCACCTTGCAGGATACGATGTTCATCGCCACACGGGCGAACGTGGTGACAAAGGAGCCGATTCTGTTTTTCAGCGCGGCGGCTCTGATTTATCTCGTTTTCTCGATGCTTTCCACCTGGGGGTTCGGGCGGCTTGAGGGCCGCTTCAACCGTGGTTTTGCGGGGATGCGCTGATGTGGTGTGACATCCCCGGCCAGATCATCGGATTGGACGTGCTGGAAAAATACGGCTGCCGCATGGCAACCGGGCTGGGCCTCACGCTGCAACTCGTGGCGATTTCGGTTCTGATCGGGTTTTTCTTCGGCCTCGCGCTGGCTGTTCTGCGTCTGCGCGGGCCAAAACCCTTGCGCCCTGTCATCCTCGGCTACACCACGTTTTTTCGCGGCACGCCGCTGCTCTGCCAGCTTTTTCTGATTTATTACGGCCTCGGCTCGCTGCGCCTCTTCTGGCAGGACATCAACCTCTGGTGGTTTTTCCGCGAGCCCTATTATTGCTGCCTCCTCGCCTTCACGCTCAACACCGCCGCCTATCAGGCCGAAGCGTTTCGCGGCGCGTTGCAGGCGCTGCCCCCCGGCCAGAGCGAGGCGGCGCGCGCGCTCGGCATGCGGCCCTTGCCGATTTTCCTGAAAATCGAATTGCCGCAGGCGCTCATCATCGCGTTGAGGCCGCTGGGGAATGAGTTGATCGTGATGATCAAATCCTCCTCGCTCGCCTCGCTCGTGACGCTTTATGACCTGATGGGGGCAACGAAACTCGCTTTCGCGCGCAGCTTCGATCTTTCGATTTATTTCATCGCGGCTTTGCTCTATCTCGCCATGGTGGAAATCATCCGCCGCGCGTGGAACGGCATGGAGGCACGCCTCACACGCCACCTCGCCATGCGGGCCTAATGAAACAATCAGAATGGGAGACTGGTATGGCGAATGTCGCATTCCTCGGGCTTGGCGTGATGGGCTACCCGATGGCGGGGCACCTTCAGACCAGGGGCGGGCATCAGGTGACGGTCTATAACCGCACGGCGGAAAAGGCGGCAAAATGGGCGGCCCAGTTTGGCGGCGCGCATGCGCCAACCCCGCGCGCGGCGGCTATGGCCAAGGATTTCGTCTTCGCCTGCGTCGGTAATGATGATGACCTCCGCGCTGTCACGCTTGGGCCGGATGGCGCTTTTGCGGGCATGAAACAGGGCGCGGTTTTCATCGACAACACCACCGCTTCAGCGGAAGTCGCGCGGGAATTGCACGCGGCGGCTGCCAGGCTCGGCCTTGCCTTCATCGATGCCCCGGTTTCAGGCGGGCAGGCGGGGGCGGAGAACGGCGTTCTCACCGTGATGTGCGGCGGTGATGAAGCGCCTTATGCCGCAGCCGAACCGGTCATCATGGCCTTTGCCCGCGCCTGCCGCCGCCTCGGGCCGTCCGGCTCCGGGCAATTGACGAAGATGATGAACCAGATCTGCATTGCCGGGCTGGTGCAGGGGCTTTCCGAGGCGATCCATTTCGGCAAGCGCGCCGGGCTTGATATCGAGGCGGTGCTTGAGGTGATCTCGAAAGGCGCGGCAGGCTCCTGGCAGATGGAGAATCGCGGCAAGACGATGAACGCGAATAAATTCGACTTCGGCTTCGCGGTGGACTGGATGCGGAAAGACCTCGATATCTGCCTCACCGAAGCGCGGCGCAACGGCGCGAACCTGCCGGTGACGGCGCTGGTTGATCAATTCTATTCCGAAGTGCAGAAGATGGGCGGCAAGCGCTGGGATACATCGAGCCTCATCGCCCGGCTTGATCGTTGAGCGCGCCTTCCCCATGTAAAGGGAAAAGGAGAGAGCCATGTTTTTCCGCAAAACAGCCGTGATGCCGAGCCGGGAAGAGGCCTTGCCGGGGCGTATGACGCCGATTGCGACGGCGGAGCAGCATTTTGTTCTCAAGCGCCCCTTGCAGGGCCCGCTGCCCGAAGGTCATGAGGTGGCGATGTTCGGCCTTGGCTGTTTCTGGGGCGCGGAGCGGAAATTCTGGGAACTGCGCGCAGGCATCACGTCAACGGCGGTTGGCTATGCCGGTGGCTTCACGCCAAACCCCACCTATGAGGAGGTTTGTTCCGGCGCCACGGGGCATAACGAGGTGGTGCGCGTGGTCTATGACCCCGCCGTGATGCCCTATGAAACCCTGCTCAAAACCTTCTGGGAAAATCACGACCCGACGCAGGGTATGCGGCAGGGCAATGATGTCGGCACGCAATACCGCTCCGGCCTTTATGTGACGAGCGCTGCGCAGCGCATGGCGGCGGAAGCCTCGCGCGCGCTTTATCAGGCGGCGCTGAGGGCGCGCGGGCTTGGTGAAATCACCACCGAAACCGTCGATGCCGGGTCGTTTTATTTCGCGGAAGCCTATCACCAGCAATATCTTGCGAAAAACCCTTCGGGCTATTGCGGGCTGGGCGGCACCGGTGTTTCCTGCCCCATCGGCCTTAAAGTATCTGCCTGAGGCAGAGCTTCAGGCAAGACAAGAAAGCCATACTTCATGATTGAACGCCTGCTTGAAAAATTCCTGTTCTCCAGCCGCTGGCTGCTGGCACCGTTTTACGTGATGCTGGTGGCGGCTTTGGGCGTTTTGCTGGTGAAAGCCTTTCAGGAAACCATGCATTTTGTGATGAGCGGGCTGGGAGCCACCGAATCCGAGGTGATTCTCGGCGTTCTCGCTTTGGTGGACCTGACCCTGACAGGCTCGCTCATCGTGATCGTTATTTTTTCGGGCTATGAAAACTTTGTCTCGAAAATCGACCCCGGCACCACCGAGGATTGGCCCGAATGGATGGGCAAGATCGATTTCACCGGGCTGAAACTGAAATTATTATCCTCCATCGTGGCGATTTCGGCGATTCAGGTGCTCAAAGCCTTCATGAATGTCAAAAACACCTCGGATCGGGATCTGCTCTGGCTGGTGGGCATTCACATGGTCTTCGTCGTTTCCGGCCTTATTATGGCGCTGACGGATAAATTCAGCTCAAGCCACGCGCCGGAAGAGCCGAAAAAAGCCGAGGGGCATTAAATAGCAGAGCATGTTGCTTTGAGACAGAACCTATAAACAGTCTCAAAAGAAAGGCTGGATTCCCGCTCGCGGCTCCGCATCAAGATGCTTCGCCGCGTCGGGAATGACACGGGGTTGCTCCACCTGTCATTCCCGACGCCTCGAAGAGGCGAGCGGGAATCCATTTTACAACAGGGGTAACGCAATGGTTTGAGGCAGGGTTGCTTCCGTCAAAACCGTCATGCTCTAGAGCATTTTCCGATCAAGTGGTTGCCGGTTGATCGAAGAAAATGCGATAAAAACAAGAAGATAGAGCGGCCGACCTGATTCAATCAGGTCGGAAACCGCTCTAGAGCAATTCCAGCGAAAGCATGCCCCCGCGAAGGCGGGGGTGGGAACCGGTTTCGCGTCCGGAATTGCGTAAAAACAAAGAGATAGAGCGTTTCAGGTGACTCGGTTTTCGCTGGAAACGCTCTAGAGCATTTTCAAGCATCGTTGATACCGGTTTGCGTGAAAAACCGAAGGTCCGCGTCAGCGAAACTGCGACAAAACAAGAAGATAGAGCGAATGAAGTGAATGCAAATTCACTGAAAATGCTCTAGAGCGCTTCAACCCGCCGCCACAAAATCCAGAATGGCAGCAATCGTCGGTTCATCCTCCAGCAAGGGCGCATGGCCCTGCTGTTTGGCGATGTGAAGCCGCGCCTTGCCGTGGCGTTCCACCATCAATTCCGCCGTTTCCTGGCTCAGAAGGTCGCTCAATTCCCCGCGAATCACCAGCAGCGGCGCAGCCTTCAGCCCGGCAAATTGCGGCCAGAGGTCTGGCGCGGGTTTCGAGGTATCGAGCATGGCAAAGCCATGCATCAGGTTGATATCATGACGCGGCACGAGCGTGCCGTTCTCATCCTTCCAGTTGCGCCGGGCATAGCGCAGCCAGGATGCGGCATCCTCCAGCGGAAATTGCGACGCAAAGAGGCTTTTGAGCGAGGCTGCCCCCTCCTCGAAGCTGGCAGGCGCGGCGATTTTGCCGACATAGCCCTGAATCCGCCGGATACCCTCCGGCTCAAGCACCGGGCCGACATCATTGAGAATGGCGGCATGCAGCGCTTTGGGCCGCATCATGGCGACAAGCGCGGTGAGAAGCCCGCCGCGCGAGGTGCCCAGAAAAATGCCGCGCTCGACCCCCAGCGTATCGAGCATGGTCATGACATCCTGAAGCTCGATCGTGAGGTTGTATTTGCGCCAGTCCGCATCGTAATCGGAACGCCCGCGCCCCCTCGAATCAAGCGCGATGACGCGTCGCCCGGCTTTGGCGAGCCTTTGCCCGATAATGGTGAAATCCTCGACATTGCGCGTCAGGCCCGGCAGGCAGATGATTGGGGGCAGGGGCGCATCGTCCGGCCCCATCATGGCCACATGCAGCGTCAGGCCATCCGCGCTGGTGATGAAGCGGCTGTGCCAGCCCGTGATACCCTGATCCTGATCCATGGCCGTGCTCCTTGCGCGTGAGGCGGTTGACGTCGCATCGATTTACGGTGAAAAGCATGGGTCTGGCAATCCTGTGCCCTGTTCCCTTTTTCGGATCATCCTCATGACAAAGCCCGCTTATGCTGAACGGTTTTCCGGCTCTTTCACCGCTCTGGTGACGCCGTTCAAGGCAGGCGCACTCGATGAAGCCGCCTTCCGCGATCACGTCTCGTGGCAGATCAGCGAGGGCACGATGGGGCTGGTTCCCGTCGGCACCACGGGGGAAAGCCCGACGCTCTCGCATGATGAGCACAAGCGCGTGGTTGAATGGTGCGTCAGCGAGGCGAGGGGCCGCGTGCCGGTGATGGCGGGCGCAGGCTCGAACAACACGGCGGAAGCGATTGATCTTGCGCGCCATGCGGAAAAAGCCGGGGCGGATGCGGTTCTGGTGGTGACGCCGTATTACAACCGCCCGACGCAGGAGGGGCTTTACCAGCATTTCAAGGCGGTGAATGATACCATCGGCATCCCGATTTTCATCTATAATATCCCGCCGCGCTCGGTGGTGGATATGGCGAACGAGACGATGGCGCGGCTTTTCGCGCTGAAAAACATTGCCGGCGTCAAGGATGCCACCGGTAATCTCGCGCGCGTCTCGCAGCAGCGCGCCATGGTCGGCAAGGATTTCATCCAGCTTTCGGGCGAGGATATGACGGCGCTTGCCTATAACGCCACCGGCGGCGTTGGCTGTATTTCGGTGGTGTCGAATGTCGCGCCGCGCCTGTGCGCTGAATTGCAGCAGGCCTGTCGAGCCGGTGATTATGCCAGGGCCCTGGAGGTTCAGGATCGGCTGATCCCGCTGCATGACGCCATTTTCAGGGAGCCGGGGCTGGCGGGTGCCAAGCATGGCCTCGCGCTTCTCGGCCGCATGGCGGAGGAGATCCGGCTTCCCATGCTGCCGGTGCAGCAGGAGGCAACGAAAGCCGCCATCAAATCTGCGTTGATCCATGCGGGTTTGCTCAATGGATGAACATATTCAGTTGTTCTAGAGCATGTTGCGCAAAAGTGGACACCGGTTTTGCGTAACAACATGCGATAAAACAAGAAGATAGAGCACGGTTTTGATTCCATCAAAACCAGACGTGCTCTCGCGTGGTGACAAGACAATGGCTTGAGGCAGAGGCGCTTGCGGCGGGTTAACGGAAAAAAGATGGATTCCCGCTCGCATCTTCGATGCGTCAGGAATGACCGGGGTAGCCTTGTCATTCCCGACCCCGCGAAGCGGGGAGCGGGAATCCAGACTTATCACTGAGCCCATGGAGCCACGCTCCCACGCCGCATATCATGATGATGTCCAGCAGGAAAAACCATGTATCAACCCGCTCATTTTAAAATCGAGGATCGCGAGGCGCTTCTGGGTGTCATTCGCGCGCATCCGCTCGCCTTGCTCATCACCAGCGGGCCGGGCGGGTTGATGGCGAACCCGATTCCCTTCCTGCTGCGCAAGAACGAAAGCGGAGAGGATATCCTCGCCGCCCATCTCGCGCGGCCAAACCCGCAATGGCAAGAACTTGAAGCCCTCAAGCTGGAAGCGGGCGCGGAGCCGCTGATCGTGTTTCAGGGCGTGAACCATTATATCTCGCCGAATTTTTATGCCACAAAAGCCGAAACGCATAAGGTGGTGCCAACCTGGAATTACGTCATCGTGCAGGTGCGCGGCCCGGCAAAGGTCTCGCATGGCGCCGAGGCGCTGCACCCGCATATCACGGCCCTCACCGATACGCATGAGGCGATGCGCGCCGCGCCCTGGCAGGTGAGCGATGCGCCGGAGAGCTTCATCGAAGGGCAGATGCGCGGCATCGTCGCCATCGAAATCACCATCCGCGCAATCATCGGCAAGTTCAAATTGAGCCAGAACCGCAAGGCGGAGGATCAGGCGGGCGTGATCAAAGGGCTTGAAGCGGAGGGCGATGCGGCGGCGCTTGGCATGGCCGCAATGATGGCCGCGCGCCATGAAGCCGCATCATGAGCGAGAACGAGCGTTATAAAATCGCCGCCGATAATCGAAAAGCGCGGTTCAATTTCGAGATTCTCGACGTGTTCGAGGCGGGCATCATGCTTTCGGGCACGGAGGTGAAGTCGCTCCGTGGCGGCAAGGCGACAATTGCGGAAAGCTATGCCGCGCTTGAGAACGGCAATCTCATGCTGATCAACGCCTATATCCCGGAATATCTGCAAGCCAACCGCTTCAACCATGAGCCGAAGCGCCCGCGCCGCCTGCTGCTGCATCGCCGCCAGCTCAACCGGTTGGAACACGCCACCACGCGTGAGGGCATGACGATTGTGCCTTTGAAGGTTTATTTCAACGAGAAGGGCCGCGCGAAGATCGAAATCGCCATCGCGCGCGGCAAGAAGCTGCATGACAAGCGCGAGAGCGAAAAGGAGCGCGACTGGAAGCGCGAACAGGGGCGCTTATTGCGTGACAGGGGGTAACATGGCCCTGATGCCGTCAAACACGGCGTCGAACATCGCAGGCGTCAGCCGCCCGGTATTGGTGTTGTAGCGCGAGCAATGATAGCTCGACATCAGGGTAATATCCCCCGGCTTGTGCCGCCCGCCATGCGTGAACGGGTATTGCGCCGGGCGCGCGCCAAAGGCCCGAACCACGCTCTCATGCGCGATGCGCCCCAGAGCGAGCACCACGCCAAGCCGCGGCATGCCGGAAAGCGTTGCGGTTAAAAACGCGCGGCAGGCCTCGATTTCGGCGCCAGCCGGTTTGTTTTCCGGCGGTACGCAGCGCACGGCATTGGTGATGCGGCAATCGATGAGGGTCAGCCCATCGCCCGCATGTTCGGCATAGGTGCCGCGCGCAAACCCATAGCGCTGAAGCGTTTCATAAAGAAGGTCACCCGCATAATCCCCCGTGAAGGGCCGCCCCGTGGCATTGGCTCCACGCAGCCCCGGCGCCAGCCCCACGATGAGGAGCCGCGCTGCTTGCGGGCCGAAGGATGGAACCGGCGCATTATGCCAGGAGGGCTCCCGCGCCTGCCATTCATGGCGAAAATTGCGGAGGCGCGGGCAGAGCGGGCAGTCCCGCGCCGGATCAGCGGACACGATTACTCTTCTTCGGGTTCACGCGCCGGGCGCGGGGCAGCGCCGCGTTCGATGAAAGCGGGCATGGGTGCCGGGCGCGGGCTCGCAACCTCCGGTCGGGCATCACGCGGGCCGCGCTCATTCGCGTCGCGCCCAATTCGCCCTTGAATTTCAACGAGATCGACAAAAATATCAGCTTGCCGCCGCAAATCATCCGCCACCATGGGAGGCTGTGTTGTAACGGTGGATACAACGCTGACGCGAACACCCTTGCGCTGCATGGCTTCCACGAGGCTGCGGAAATCGCCATCCCCGGAAAACAGCACCATATGGTCGATGAAGGGCGCAAGCTCCATCGCATCCACCGCAAGCTCGATATCCATGTTGCCCTTCACCTTGCGGCGGCCCATCGCATCGGTAAATTCCTTGACCGGCTTTGTAACAACAGAATAGCCATTATAATCGAGCCAATCGATCAGCGGGCGAATGGATGAATATTCCTGATCTTCAATCAAGGCCGTGTAATAGAACGCTCGGATAAGACGTCCTTTTGTGTTATATTCTTTGAGCAATCGACGATAGTCAATATCAAAGCCCAAGGCTTTGGACGTTGCATAGAGGTTTGCACCATCAATGAAGAGGGCGATACGTTCAAGGTTTTGCATAATGCCTGCCTTATGAAGCGGTTTGTTTTGATAGGGCAAAAATGGATGATGACAAATCATACACGCCCATCAATCCCGGAAGGGATCAGGGTGCCATTTCAAAGAATGGTGCTTCAGGAAGGCCAAAGCGAAACATAGCATTTTTTGTTATAAGCCCTGATATAGAACCTTCCTGTCAATCTCAACCATCATTTGAGGAGAAAAAAAATTTACATTCCCTCATGTTGGGCCGTTTTTTTTGTTGAAGGACGCGGCAAAAAAGAATGGCATGCCACAAAATTGCAGTTTTGCACGAAAGTAATGTATTGGCGCAAAACACCGATATTCTGTCGGGCAGCGCTATCGCAGAAAGATCAGTCCGAATTCAGGCTGATTTAGACAGGAAAACTCTGTTAAGTTCATAAAATTACGCGTAAAATTCTAATAACCTCAAGGGCACTATTTTTTATGGTATATTCCTGATTGAAGCAATCATCTAAAGCGTGTATATGCAATTTCCATCATGAATTTGTCATTTTAAAGGAGCGTGTCGTTCATGGCTCGCGTCACCGTTGAAGATTGTGTCGACAAGGTCGAAAACCGGTTCGAACTCGTGTTGATCGCCAGCCATCGTGCCCGTGGTCTCGCCGGGGGTGCGCAGCCGCTTGTCACGCGCGACCGGGACAAGAACCCGGTTGTTGCCTTGCGGGAAATCGCGGATGAGCGGCTCTCGCCCGGTGATCTCAAGGAAGATTTCATCCATTCCCTGCAGAAATTCGTCGAAATCGACGAGCCGGAGGCGGAGGCTGTGCCGCGCTTGCCCGGTTCTGCGTCCCTGTCTGCCAATACGGCGGCGCATATGGATGATGCGGAAGTCTCGTTTGACCGGATGTCCGAGGAGGACCTCCTGCGCGGTCTCGACGGCCTTGTTGCTCCTGTTGAATCGGATGACGAGGATTGAGCTTAACGCAGCTGTTTTTCTCCAGGAAAACGGTTGCACCACATTCATTTAACGGCATACTCACAAAGGCGGCGCGGAAACGGGCCGCCTTTTTTAATTGAATAGGCAGGTTTCGCGCATGATGCGCCAGTTTGAACTCGTCGAGCGGGTCAAGCGCTATGATCCGGACGCGGATGAGGATTTGCTCAACCGTGCCTATGTTTACGCCATGAAGGCGCATGGCACGCAAAAACGCGCTTCGGGCGACCCCTATTTCTCGCACCCTCTCGAAGTTGCGGCCATCCTCACCGATCTGCGGGTGGATGATGAAACCATCGCCGCTGCCATCCTCCATGACACGATCGAGGATACCCCGACGACGCGGGCGGATATCGAAAGCCGCTTTGGCCCGAATATCGCGAGCCTCGTCGAGGGGTTGACGAAAATCAAACGGCTCGATCTTGTGTCGAAAAAGGCGGCGCAGGCGGAAAATCTCCGTAAATTACTGCTCGCGGTGGCCGCAGATGCGCGGGTTCTGCTCGTCAAGCTCGCAGACCGGTTGCACAACATGCGCACCTTGCATTTCGTGCCGCCGGACAAGCGCGCCCGCATTGCGGAAGAAACGCTGGAGATTTACGCGCCCCTTGCCGGGCGCATCGGCATGCAGGACATGCGCGATGAGCTGGAGGATATCTGCTTTCGCGTTCTGATGCCGGATGCGCATGTGATGATGGTGAAGCGCCTCGCGGATCTGCGTGCCCGCGCCGAGGGGTTGATCGAGATCATCGAACGCGACCTGAAGGCGAAACTTGCTGCCAACGGCATCGAGGGCGAGGTGAAGGGGCGTGAAAAGCGCGCTTATTCCATCTGGCGCAAGATGGAGCGGAAAAGCATCTCCTTCGAGCAATTATCGGATATTTTCGGCTTCCGCGTGATTGTCGGTTCGGTGCAGGATTGCTACCGCGTGGTCGGCATCATCCACGGGGCATGGCCCTTCGTGCCGGGGCGGTTCAAGGATTACATCTCGACGCCGAAGCAGAATGATTATCGCTCCTTGCACACAACCGTGGTGGGGCCGAAGCATCAGCGCGTCGAACTCCAGATCAGAACAAGAACCATGAACGAGATCGCCGAATTCGGCATCGCCGCGCATGCGCTTTACAAGGATGATGTCGAGGCTGAATCAAACGCCTATACCTGGCTGCGCCGCACCATCGAACTCCTGGCGGAGGGGGATAACCCGGAGGAATTTCTTGAACATACCAAGCTTGAGCTTTTTTATGATCAGGTCTTCTGCTTCACCCCCAAAGGTTTGCTGATCGCGCTGCCGCGCGGCGCGAACCCGATCGATTTTGCCTATGCCGTCCATACCGATATCGGCAACAACACCGTGGGGTGCCGCATCAATGGCCGCAGCGCGCCGCTCACCTCCGAATTGCAGAACGGGGATGAGGTTGTCATTCTCACCACCGAGGGGCAGGTGCCGCCTTCCGCCTGGGAGGGGCTGGTCGTCACCGGCAAGGCGCGCTCGGCGATCAGGCGTGCCACGCGCGAGGCGGTGCGCAAGCAGTTCTCCGGCCTCGGGCGGCGCATCATCGAACGCGCCTTCGAACGGGCGGGCAAAACCCTGACGGAGGAAAAACTCGCCATCGCGCTGCCACGCCTCGCGCGCCATTCGATCGAGGATGTGCTGGCGGCGGTCGGGCGCGGGGAAATGGTGTCGGGCGATGTGGTGAAGGCCGTGTTCCCGGATTTCCGGGAGGAGGCGGTGCGGGCCGGGCCGGGGGCACAGGGCGAGGGCTGGTTTGGCGTTCCGGGCGCGGAAAAGCTGAAATTCAAGGTGCCGGGCGCGGAAAACAGCGGCTCCATCCCCATTCGCGGGCTTTCGAATGATCTCCCCGTGCGTTTTGCGCCCAATGGCGGCGCTGTGCCGGGAGATCGCATCGTCGGCATTCTCACGCCGGGGGAGGGGATCACGATTTACCCCATCCAGTCGCCCGCGCTTTCGGCCTATGATGACGAGCCCTGGCGCTGGCTCGATGTGCGCTGGGACGTGAGCGAGGCGGATCGGCGGCGCTTTGCCGTGGAAATCGTCGTTTCCGTCATTAATGAGCCGGGCAGCCTTGCCGATATCACGCGGGTGATCGCGGATCATGACGCGAATATCGACCATGTGAGCATGCGCGCGAAAACGGCGGATTTCCGCGAGATCGTGCTCGATATCGAGGTTTGGGACTTGAAACACCTCAATGCCATCCTTGCGGCCTTGAAAGCCAAGCCGCTTGTCGCCAATGTGGAAAGAGTCAACGGGTGAGAATTTTCAAGAAAAGTGGGAACCGGTTTTCGTGAAGAAAATTCGAACGAGTATAAGAAACTCAAGTGAGAATTTTCAAGAAAAGCATGCCCCGGACGTGATGCGGGGGCAGGAAAACATGACGGGTAATATGAAAACATGAGCACGAGACTGTCTGACCGCATCCATGGCGTTTTGCCGCCTGAGGCCTTTGATGCCATGAGCGGGCTTGAGGCGCTTCTGGCGATGATGCGCAGCGCCCTGCCCGAGCCGACCATCGCCAAACTGCTGAATTTCACGCTTCTTGAGGCGAAGGAAGGCTCTGTTGTGTTTGAAGGCACGCCCGATGGCCTGCATCTCAACCCGGCGGGCACGGTTCATGGCGGCTGGACGGCGGCGGTGATGGATTCGGCGATGGGCTGCGCCGTGCATTCCACCTTGCAGCCGGGTGAGCGCTTCACCACGGTGGAGATGAAGGTGAATTACCTGCGCCCCATCCTTGCGGGCAGAACCGGGCCGATGCGCTGCGAGGGCTTTGTTCTCAATCGCGGGCGCACATTGGCCTTGAGCGAAGCAAAACTCTACGGCGCGGATGGTCGGCTTTACGCCCATGCCACCGAAACCTGCATGATTTTTCCACAAAACGGGAGCAAGGCATGACCAGGGACGAGGTTCTGGCGGAGTTCCGCGCGGCGGGTGCTTTGCTCGAAGGGCATTTCATCCTCTCCTCCGGGCGGCGTTCAGCGGTGTTCATCCAGAAGATGCGGGTGTTTGAAAATCCCGCGCGCACCGAGCGGGTGTGCCGCGCCCTGGCGGAAAAGGTGAAGGCGCGGTTCGGCGCGGTGGATGTGGTGGTTTCCCCGGCCATCGGCGGCATCGTGCCGGGCTATGAAACCGCCCGCGCTCTGGGCGCCCGCGCCTTGTTCGTCGAGCGTGAGAATGGGCAATTCCAGTTGCGGCGCGGCTTCGAGATCAAACCGGAGGACAAGGTTCTCGTCATCGAGGATATCGTCACCACCGGGCTTTCGGCGCGTGAATGCCTTGAGGCGCTTAAAGCCCATCCCGGCCATAGTCTCGGCGTCGGCTGCCTGATTGATCGTTCAGGCGGCACGGTTGACCTTGGCGCGCCGCTCGTGGCTCTGGTGGAGATGAAAGTGCCTGATTATGACCCGAATGACCTCCCGCCCGAGCTTGCGGCCATTCCTGCCATCAAGCCCGGCTCACGCGGCATTCAGGGGGCAACGGCATGAAACCTCTTCGTCTCCCCCCCCTGCGTCTTGGCGTGAATATCGACCATGTCGCCACCCTGCGCAATGCGCGTGGCGGCGTTCGGCCAGACCCGTTGCGTGCCGCCATGCTGGCGATCGCGGCGGGGGCGGATGGCATCACCGCGCATCTGCGGGAGGATCGCCGCCATATTCGCGATGGCGATATCGCCTGCCTCAAGGCGAGCATCACCAGGCCGCTGAATTTTGAAATGGCGGCGACGGCTGAAATGCTGGCGATTGCGCTTCAAACGAAACCCCATGCCTGCTGCCTCGTGCCGGAAAAGCGCGAGGAACGCACCACCGAGGGCGGGCTTGATGTGATCGGCGGGCAGGCGCATCTCGCGCCGTTTATCGCCACGCTCAAGGCGGAAGGCATTCGCGTGTCGCTCTTCATCGAGGCGGATGAGACGGCAATCCGCGCCTCCAAAGCCTTGGGGGCGGATATTGTCGAGCTTCACACCGGCACATGGTGCCATGCCGTGGAGGCAGGCGCGGGGGCGGAGGCCGAATTCGCCCGCCTCGCCACTGGCGCAAGGCTCGCGCAGTCCCTCGGGTTAGAGGTGCATGCCGGGCATGGGCTGAATGAGGAGACGGCGGAACGGCTGGCCGACATGCCCGAATTCGTGGAATTCAATATCGGGCATTATCTGATCGGCGAAGCGGTCTTTATCGGGCTTGACGCCGCGATCCGCGCCATGCGCGCAGCGATGGATCGGGGCCGGGCAAGAGCATTTTCGAGCGAAGCGGCCACCGGTTCGCGTGAAGAAAATGCGGTAAGACAAAAAAGCGGAGTGATTTCTGGTCTGGTTCAGTCAGATCAGAAATCACTCTAAATCACACCATGATTATCGGCGTCGGCGCGGATCTCTGCAACGCCGGACGTATCGCCAAAACGCTTGAACGCTTTGGCGAGAGGTTCACGACCCGCGTTTTCACGCCCCTTGAGCGTGCGCGGGCCGAACGCGGCGTGCTGGCCGCCCAGAGCTACGCCAAGCGCTTCGCCGCAAAGGAGGCCTGCGCCAAGGCGCTCGGCACCGGGTTGCGCATGGGCATTGCCTGGCGCGAAATGGGGGTGGTGAATGCGCCGGGCGGCCAGCCGCGCCTGGAACTCACGGGGGCTGCTGCCGCACGGCTTGCGAGCCTTACCCCGCCCGGCCATGTCGCGCGGCTGCACCTCACCCTGACGGATGACGCCCCCTTCGCGCTCGCCTTCGTGGTGATCGAGGCGTTACCGGAGACATGATACCAAAGGTCATTGAAAATGACTCTTTGGTATTCTGTCCTGAATTTATCAAGCCATTGGCCATATTTGATAAATTCAGGCTCTTCAAAGGTCTCATGCGTCAGCATCCGAGGCCTTTGGTATGAGACAACAGACATCCGCCATTGCCCGAAACAGCCGCTGCCTGTATACGCGCTTTATCCGCTGCTTCGCAGCCCCGATCATGAGAAAACGATGATGCAATACGCCCCCGCGCAAAAAAAATCCGGCGGATTTGGTGAAACCCTGCGCGTGATTATCGAGGCGCTCCTCATCGCCCTCATCATCCGCACCTTCGCGTTCCAGCCCTTCAACATTCCCTCTGGTTCGCTCGTCCCCAACTTGCTGGTGGGGGATTATCTTTTTGTCTCGAAATACAGCTACGGCTACTCGAAACATTCCTTCCCCTTCTCCATTCTCCCCATCAAGGGGCGAATTTTTGGTCGCGAGCCGCAGCGCGGTGATATTGCCGTGTTCAAATTGCCGAAAGATGGCGAGACCGATTATATCAAGCGCGTCATCGGCATACCGGGAGACAAGGTGCAGGTGCTGGACGGGTTGCTGCACATCAACGGCAAACCGGTGCAGAAGGTGGCAGACGGGTTCTGGGAAGAAAAGGATGCCTTTGGCCGCACCGCGCGCATGCCGCGTTTCAAGGAAACCCTGTCCAATGGGGTCACCTATACCGTGATCGAGAAGGACGGAAATCGCGGCTATTGGGACAATACGGTGGAATATACCGTGCCGCTTGGTCATTTTTTCATGATGGGCGATAACCGCGACAATTCAACCGACAGCCGCTCGCTCAATGATGTCGGCTATGTCCCCCTCGAGAATTTTGTCGGCAAGGCGCAGATGATCTTCTTCTCGGCGGATGGGCCATCCGGCAATCGCTACCCCTCGGAGAATATCGTCTCGGATATCGCCGGGCGCGTTGTCAGCGTTTTTGCCAATTGGGCCGAAGCGGATATTCGCTGGAACCGCATCTTCCAGAGCGTGCACTGATGTGATGGCTGATCCGCTGCGCATCCTTGAAGACAGGCTCGGATACGCCTTCACCAACCGCGCGCTTCTGGAAGAGGCGCTCACGCATGTCAGCGCCGGGCAGGCCGGGCTTTCCTATCAAAGGCTCGAATTCCTGGGAGACCGCGTTCTCGGCCTTGTCGTCTCAAGCATGCTGTTTTCAGCTTTCCCGAAAGCGCCGGAGGGGGAACTCTCGCGCCGCCTCGCAGACCTCGTGCGCAAGGAAAGCTGCGCCGATGTCGCGCGGGATTGGGGGCTTGGTGATCACCTGCGGATGGGGGAGGGCGAGAAGCGCTCCGGCGCGAAAAAGCGCGACGCCATGCTGGGTGATGCCTGCGAGGCGGTGATCGGCGCGGTGTTTCTGGATGGCGGCATGGCGGCGGCGCAAAGCCTCATCCGCTCTGTTTGGGACAAGCGCATGCATGCGCCGAGTGCCGTGCCGAAGGATGCGAAAACGCAATTGCAGGAGCGCGTTCAGGCGCTTGGCCTCAAGGTGCCGGTTTACCGGGATGTTGCCCGCTCGGGGCCGGACCACGCGCCACAATTCGAGATCGCGGTTCTGGTGGAAGGCTTCGAGGATGCCCGCGCGAAAGCTGCTTCAAAGCGCATCGCCGAGCGTATGGCGGCGGAAGAATTTTTGAAACGCGAAGGATGGTGATCAGCATGAGTGACGTGGCAGAATGACAGACCCGTTCAAGGATGCCCCGCTCGAGACGCGCTGCGGTTTCATCGCGCTCATCGGCGTGCCCAATGCCGGAAAATCCACCCTGCTCAACGCGCTGGTGGGGGCGAAGGTTTCCATCGTCAGCCGCAAGGTGCAGACCACGCGCACGCAAATTCGCGGCATCGCGCTGGTGGAAAAAAGCCAGCTCGTTTTTATCGATACGCCGGGGATTTTCAAACCCATACGGCGGCTTGAGACCGCGATGGTTTCATCCGCGCTTGGCGGGGCTGCGGATGCGGACAGGGTGGGCGTTCTCATCGACGTGACCCGCGCGGATGATGACAGCCAGGCGGCTCTGCTCACCCGCATCCCCGAGATCAGCCAGCCGAAGCTGCTGATTCTCAATAAAATCGACCTCATCCCGCGCGACAAGCTTCTCGGCCTCGCGCAGCGCCTCAACGCGGCGTTTGATTTTGAGGCGACCTTCATGGTCTCTGCCATGAATGGGAATGGCGTGCCGGATATTCTCACCTGGCTGAAGGAGCGCGTGCCGCCCGGCCCCTGGCTCTACCCGGAGGATGAAGTATCAGACGCGCCCTTGCGCTTTCTTGCCGCCGAAATCACGCGCGAAAAGCTGTTCGAGCGGCTGCATGACGAACTCCCCTATCGCTCCACCGTCGAGACCGAAAAATGGACGGTGCAGAAAAACGGCGAAATCCGCATCGATCAGGTGATTTTTGTCGAGCGCGAAAGCCAGCGCAAGATCATGCTGGGGGAGAAGGGGCAAACCATCAAGGCCATCGGCTCCGCCGCACGAAAGGATATCGCCGAAGCCGCCAATGCCAGGGTGCATCTCTTTCTTTTTGTGAAGGTGCGGGAAAACTGGCTCGAAGACCCCGAACGCTACCGCGAAATGGGACTGGAATTCCCGAGGGGATGACACGCTGGAGCATGGCGCATGCAATGGCAGGATGATGGCCTCGTGCTTTCCACCCGCCGCCATGGCGAGCGGGACGCGATTCTCGAGGTAATGACCAAGGCGCATGGGCGCCATTTCGGGCTGGTGCGCAGCGGGCGTTCGCCCCGGCTCTCGGCCAGCTTGCAGCCGGGCAACCGGCTTTCGCTCGTCTGGCGCGCGCGGCTTGAGGATCATCTCGGGGCGTTTGCGCCGGAGGTGCTCGAAAGCCGCGCCGCCTTCATCCTCGCCGATGCGCTGGCCTTGCACGCCACCGCGCATCTTGGTGCCCTGCTGCGGCTTTTGCCCGAACGTTCGCCCCACCCCGCGCTGTATGAAGCAGCGGATGCACTTTGCACACTCGCCTCCGCGCCGATGCTGCTTGCGGAAATGCTGGTGCGGTTTGAAGCGCGCATTCTGGCTGATCTTGGCTTCGGGCTCGATTTAACCTGCTGCGCCGCAACAGGAACCGGGGAAGACCTCGTTTACGTCTCGCCCAGAAGCGGGCGCGCGGTCAACCGCGATGCGGGCGCGCCCTGGGCGGAAAAACTCTTGCCCTTGCCGCCTTTTCTTCTGGGGGAGGGGGCAAGCGCGCGGGCTTCGGGGCTGGCGGATATTCAGGCGGGGTTTCGCCTGACCGGGTATTTTCTCGATCATCACGTTTTCGAGCCGCGCGCCATCCCCCCCTCGCAGGCGCGTTTGATGGTGCTCCGGGAATTGGAGGCGCGGGGATAAATGATACCAAAGGTCATTTTAAATGACCCTTTGGTATTCTGTCCTGAATTTATCAAGCCCTTGGCTGTATTTGATAAATTCAGGCTCTTCAAAGGCCCATGCGTCAGCATCCGGGGCCTTTGTTATGAGAAGAGTGCTTGAAGCGGCGGGTCTGCTGGGTTAACCAACCAGCATGGGCAAACCGGTTGAACCACCTGAGGACGCGCAAACCATCATTCCCCTGCGGGAAGCGTTGGAGGAGCGTTATCTCGCTTACGCGCTTTCCACCATCATGCATCGCGCCTTGCCCGATGCGCGGGATGGGTTGAAGCCGGTGCATCGGCGCATTCTGTACGGCATGCATTTGCTGCGGCTTTCGCCCAATGCGCCGTTCAAGAAATCCGCGAAAATCGTCGGCGATGTCATGGGCACGTTCCACCCGCATGGCGATCAGGCGATTTATGACGCGCTCGTGCGCCTCGCGCAGGATTTCTCCTCGCGCTACCCGCTGGTGGATGGGCAGGGCAATTTCGGCAATATCGATGGCGATGGTGCCGCCGCCTATCGCTATACCGAAGCGCGGATGACGGAGGTCGCGCGCCTCCTCCTCACCGGGATCGACGAAGACGCCGTGCCCTTCCGCCCCAATTATGACGGGTTGAACGAAGAACCCATCGTGCTGCCGGGGGCTTTCCCCAATCTTCTCGCCAATGGTTCCCAGGGTATCGCGGTCGGTATGGCGACCTCGATCCCGCCGCATAACGCCGCCGAACTCTGCGATGCCGCCATCGCCTTGATCGACAACCCCGCCACCCCGCTCGAAGCCTTGATGCCGCTGGTGCCGGGGCCGGATTTCCCCACGGGCGGCATCATCGTTGAAACCCCGGCGAGTTTGGCGGAAACCTATCGCACCGGGCGCGGCTCGGTGCGCACCCGCGCGCGCTGGCACAAGGAAGAAACCGGGCGCGGCACCTATGTGGTGGTGGTGACGGAAATTCCCTATCTCGTGCAGAAAAGCCGATTGATTGAAAAAATTGCCGACCTGCTGAACGAGAAAAAGCTGCCGCTTCTTGCCGATGTACGCGATGAATCCGCCGAAGACGTGCGCGTGGTGCTGGAGCCGAAAAGCCGCGCCGTTGAGGCCGAGCTTCTGATGGAAGGGCTTTTCCGCCTCACCGAGCTTGAAACGCGGTTTTCGGTGAACATGAACGTGTTGATCGACGGCAAGGTGCCGAAAGTCGTCGGCCTCATCGAAGCCTTGCGCGCGTTTCTTGACCATCGGCGTGAGGTGCTCCTGCGCCGCTCGCGCGACCGGCTCGGCAAGATCGAGATGCGGCTTGAGGTTCTCGGCGGGCTTCTCGTCGTTTTTCTCAACCTTGACGAGGTGATCCGCATCATCCGCGAGGAGGATGAGCCCAAACCCGCCTTGATGACGCGGTTCACGATTTCCGACGTTCAGGCCAATGCCATTCTCGAAACGCGGCTGCGCCAACTCCGCAAGCTCGAAGAGATGGAGTTGCGCCGCGAATTTGACGCGCTTTCGACCGAAAAAGCCAGCATCGAGGCTTTGCTCGCCTCCGAAAGCCTGCAATGGAAAACCCTGCGCTGGGAAATCGGCGAGGTGCGCAAAACCTTCGGGCCGGACACCACGCTCGGCAAGCGCCGCAGCGGCTTTGGCGAAGCCAGCGTGCTCGCCGCCGAGGTCAGCGAAGCCTTGATCGAGCGCGAGCCGATCACCATCGCCATCACGCAGAAGGGCTGGATCCGCGCGCTCAAGGGGCATGGGGTTGACCTCTCCACCCTGCAATTCAAGGGCGATGACGCGCTCGCCTTCTCCTTTGCCAGTGAAACCACGGCAAAAATCATCCTCCTCACCACCGATGGCAAGGCGTTTACCTTGGAAGCCGCGAAGCTGCCCGGCGGGCGCGGCTTTGGCGAACCCATCCGCTTGATGGTTGATCTTGAAACCACCTCTGAAATCATGGCTGCGTTTGCTTATGTTCCGGGCCGCAAACGGCTGCTGGCCGCAAAAGACGCGCGCGGTTTCGTGGTTTCAGAGGATGATCTCATCGCCAATACCCGCAAGGGCCGCGCGGTGATGACGCTCGATGACGCGCGGCTCTGGTGCGCGCCGATCATCGAGGGTGATCAGGTGGCGATTATCGGTGAAAACCGCAAATTGCTGAGCTTTGCCTTGAGTGAAGTGCCGGAAATGCCGCGCGGCAAGGGCGTTCGCCTGCAACGCTACAAGGAGGGCGGGCTTTCCGATGTCAAAACCTTCGCAAGCGACAAGGGCCTGACATGGGTCGATACGGCGGGCCGCAGCTTCACCCTCAAGGGCGAGGAGTTGAAAGAATGGCAGGGCAAACGCGCCGAATCAGGTCGCCTCGCGCCCAAGGGCTTCCCGCGCTCGAACAAGTTCGGGGGGTGATCAGCCGAAAAAGGCCTTGATAACGAGGCTGGCGACACCGGCGATCAGAAGCCCGCTCATCCATTTCAGCAAAAGGAGATCAGCCTCGATTTTTGAGAGGCGATTTTCAAACCCGGCGATTTCCTCGGAAGCCTCGCGCGCCTTTTCCTCCGGCGCACCGGCGGCGATAAAAGCCCCATAGGTTTTTGACAGCATCAGCGCCATGAAAGCTCCTTTTAGAGCATTTTCCGATCAAGTGGTTGCCGGTTGATCGAAGAAAATGCGATAAAAACAAGAAGATAGAGCGGCTGACCTGATTCAATCAGGTCGGAAACCGATCTATAGCATGTTGCGCAAAAGTGGACACCGGTTTTGCGTAACAACATGCGATAAAACAAGAAGATAGAGCACGGTTTTGATTCCATCAAAACCAAACGTGCTCTAACAAGAATACAAGCTCCGGCCTCACTGCGTCAAGCAAGCCGCATCTTCTTGCATCCTCGCAAAGTCATTTGGCGGAATCAGCCATTGTTGATTGCGTGAACGCAATCTAAATCAGAGGTCTCTTCTCTCCTCAGCAAGGACAACCCGATGACAACCATCGCGATCATCTATCATTCCGGCTTCGGCCATACTGAAATTCTCGCCCATGCGGCGGCTGAGGGCGTGACGCGCGCGGGCGGCACGCCGCTGCTGCTCAAGATCGAGAGCGGAACGCAGGATTTCAGCGCCCTGCTCGATGCCTCATTGAAGGCAGACGGCATTCTGTTCGGCGCGCCCACCTATATGGGCTCGGTCTCCGCGCCCATGAAGGCCTTGATGGATGCCTCCTCCAAGGTCTGGTATACGCAAGGCTGGAAGGACAAGCTTGGCGGTGCCTTCACCAATTCCAGCTCGCTTTCGGGCGACAAGCTCAATTCGTTGATCCAGCTCGCGGTGTTCGGCGCACAGCATTCCATGATCTGGGTCTCGATGGGCATGATGCCGGGCAACCCGAACGGGAATTCCGATGTCGCGGCGGCAACGCCGAACCGGCTCGGCTCGTTTTTAGGGGCGATGGCGCAATCGGATAATGCCGGGCCGGATATCACCCCGCCGGAGGGGGATAAGGAAACCGTGCGCATTCTGGGCGCGCGCATTACCGGTTTTGCAAAAAAGCTCAAGGCTTGATTCTCAGAGCATATTTCATTCAAACGGAATCGACAGACAATCTCAAAAGAAAGGCTGGATTCCCGCTCGCAGCTTCGCTGCATCGGGAATGACAAGTGGAGCAGCCCCGTGTCATTCCCGACGCGGCGAAGCATCTTGATGCGAAGCCGCGAGCGGGAATCCATTTTTCCATAGGGGTAACGCGATATTTTAGAGCATGTTGCGCAAAAGTGGACACCGGTTTTGCGTAACAACATGCGATAAAACAAGAAGATAGAGCACGGTTTTGATTCCATCAAAACCAAACGTGCTCTAAGGCAGGATTGCTTTCGTTAAAAACCGTCATGCTCTAGAGCAATTCCAGCGAAAGTGGGAACCGGTTTCGCGCCCGGAATTGCGTAAAAACAAAGGGATAGAGCGTTTCAGGCGATTCAACCTTCGCCGGAAATGCTCTAAAATTTGATTTTGAAACTTGAAGCTTCGCTTCAAGCCTTCTCCACCCGCTCCCAGGTGAGCATGCCGAGGCGTTCCTGCGGCAGGAACCGCGCTTTATACGCCATTTTCGCTGAATTTTCCACCCAATAGCCCAAATAAAGATAGGGCAGGCCCATGGCCCGCGCCCGCGCGATATGGTCGAGAATCATGAAGGTGCCGAGCGAACGGGCCTCCAACTCCGGCTCATAAAACGAATAGACCATCGAAAGCCCGTCCGAGAGAACATCGGTGAGCGCGCTGGCGTAAAGCGTTCCTGCCTCGGCGCTGCCGGGTTTGGCGCGGTATTCCACGAGCCGCGTCTCGATATGGGTGTCCTCGACCATCATCGCGAAATCAAGCACGGACATATCGACCATGCCGCCATCCGCGTGGCGGGCATCAAGATAAGCGCGGAAAATGCCGTAATGCTCCGCCGTCGCGCGCGGGCTGACCATGGTGCTCGCAAGATCGCCATTGCGCGCGAGAACGCGGCGATGCCCGCGCGAGGGGCGAAACTCATCCACCAGCACGCGCACGGAAACGCAGGCGCGGCAATGGTCACAAGCCGGGCGATAGGCGATGGATTGGCTGCGGCGAAACCCGCCTTGCGTGAGGATTTCATTGAGCTGCAACGCCCGCTTGCCGACAAGATGCGTAAAAACCTTCCGCTCCTCCAGCCCCGGCAGATAGGGGCAGGGGGTGGGGGCGGTGAGGAAAAACTGGGGCGTATCGCGCGGTTGCTGCGTCATGGGGCTGGTTGTGCAAGAGTGATGATGAACAGGATGAAGCAAGTTCACGACCAGAACAAGAGCATTGATCATAACCGTTTTCTGTCAGGCCGCGCCTTGATATAACCCCGTTATTTCCACCAAAACCATCGACCGCGCCGCAAGCATGAGGCATAAAGCGACATGCATCAGTATTTCCGCCGCATCACCGCGAAAGACCGCAACGACGAGGCTGACCGCCATCTGGCGTTTTTCCTCGTTTTTGTCGCCGGGGCGGCGAATGCGGGCGGCTTCATGGCGGTTCAGCAATATACCTCGCATATGTCCGGCATTGTCTCGGCTATGGCGGATAACGTTGTTCTGGGCGATTTTGACCTCGTGATCGCGGGGGGCGGGGCGTTTCTCGCGTTTCTCGCCGGGGCGGCCACCTCCGCCATTCTCGTCAATTGGGGGCGGCGCTTGCAGCTTCACGGCGAATATGCGCTGCCCTTATTGCTCGAAGCGCTGCTTCTCTTCGCCTTCGGGCTGTTCGGCATGGCGTTGCAAAAACATTCCCTGTTTTTCATTCCGGCCACTGTCATGCTGCTCTGTTTTATCATGGGGTTGCAGAACGCAATCATCACCAAACTCTCGCAGAGCCGCATGCGCACCACGCATGTCACCGGCATCGTCACGGATATGGGCATCGAAATCGGCAAGGCGCTCTATTGGAACAGAAGCACCAGGGCCCCGCCTGTGAAGGCGGATGGGGCCAAGCTCGCGCTGCTCTCCACCCTTTGCGGGCTGTTTTTCTGCGGCGGCGTGGTGGGTGCCTATTGCTTCAAGGTGATCGGCTTTTCGTTTTCGCTGTTTCTCGGGTTGCTGGTGTTCATTCTCGCCATCATCCCCGTGCTCGATGATATCCGGGCGTGGTTCGCAGGCAGGGCCTAATTCTTGTCCGACGCGGGGAGCAAAATCCCGTTCGCATCAATCCGGCGCGGCATCAACCCCGCCTCATGCAGCGCGCGGACGATCTCCCCCGCATGCTGCGAATCGCGTGCCTCAACCGTCACATCGAGCGAAACGCCTTTGGCGGGCACCGAGAGGAAGCTGCGCCGATGCGTCACCTCAAGGATATTCGCGCCAAGCGCGCCGAGCTTCGTCGCCACTTCGCCGAGAAACCCCGGCCTGTCATCGCCGCTGAGGCGGAAGGAGATGATGCGCTCGCGCCGCTCCAGTTCGCGGATCATGATGGAGGCGAGGATGCGCGCATCGATATTCCCGCCACAGAGAATCAGCCCGACGCGCTTGCCCCTGAGCCGTTCCGGCGCGTGCAGCAGGGCCGCGAGCCCCGCCGCGCCCGCCCCCTCCGCCATGGAGCGTTGCTGGGTGGCGAAAGCATCCACCGCCCGCTCCACCGCGCTTTCCGGCACCACGATATGATCCGTCACGAGCGCGCGGATGATCGGCAAGGTGAGGCTGCCGACATATTTCACCGCAATGCCTTCCGCGAGGGTCGGCCCGCCAATGGGCAGGGTTTCGCCCGTCAAGGCGTTGTGAAACGAGGGGTAGGCTTCAACCTCGACCCCGATCACCGCGATATCGGGCCGCAAAGCCTTGAAAGCGACGGCGTTCCCCGCCATCAGGCCGCCCCCGCCCATGGGGATGAGAACGGCGTCGAGATCCGGCACATCCTCCAGCATTTCAAGCGCGATGGTGCCTTGCCCCATCATCACGTCGAGGTCATCATAAGGGTGAACGAGAACGAGGCCTTCGCGCGCGATCATGCTCTCCACCAGAGCCTGACTTTCAGCAAGGCTCGCGCCATGAAGGATAACCCGCGCGCCGAACCGCGCCGTGTTCTCCACCTTCACCGCCGGTGTGCCGACCGGCATGACGATGGTTGCGGGAATGCCGAGCCTTTGCGCATGATAGGCCACCGCCTGCGCGTGGTTGCCGGCGGACATCGCGATCACGCCCGCCTGCCGTGCCTTTTCATCGAGCCGGGCGAGTTTCACATAGGCCCCACGCTCCTTGAACGCGCCGGTGACCTGCATATTCTCGAATTTCACGAAGCACTCCGCCCCCGTCAGCGCCGAAAGCCGGGGCGCGGCCAGAAACGGCGTTCGCACAACCTGCCCCTTCAAAAGCTGCGCCGCGCCTTGAATATCGGCCAATGTAATCATGGGTTAAACCTTTCTCGCGGCGCCGTCGGCATGGCCGAAAAACCCGCCGGGCTTGAGGATGAGCGCAAGCGTGAGCAAGGTAAAGCTCGCAAGCTCCCATGACGCGATCGGCTGCAACGCCGACCAGAAAACCTGCACGCTGCCGATCACCAGCGCGCCGAGAACCGCGCCGCCGAGCGAGCCGATGCCGCCAAGGATCGCCGCGATCAACGCCGTCAAACCCGGCATGGTGCCACCGGCAAAATGCATGCCGCCGTAATTCAGCGTAATCGTCGCGCCCGCAAGCGCCGCAAGCAGGGTGGAGAGCGCGCTGATCATGACAAGAACCCGCCTCGGGTCAATCCCGCAGAGGCTCGCGGCGAAGGCATCATCCGCCATGGCGCGCCAGGCACGGCCAAGGCGGCTTTTTTCGATATAAACCAGCGTTCCGAGAACGGCGGCAAGGTCAAGCCCTGCCATTATGAGAAGGCGCGGCGTCACGCTCACGTCAAACCCCGGCGCTGCGGCGATGATGAAGGGCTCCGCCCCCACCGGCGGCAGCCAGAGCGTGCGCGCGCCCTGCGCAAGGCGCAACCCTTCCTGCACCAGAAGCAACAAGCCAACGCCCGCCACCAGCAGAGGCTGCCCCGCCCCTTTCGAGAGCGGCCAGAGCACGAGCCGCCCCACAACAGCGCCATGGAGCGCGCCGGACGCCGCGGCGATGATGAGGCCGAAAACGGCCAGAAGCGCGATGTTCTCGATGCCGAGCGCATGTATAAGCAGAATGGCAAGGCTGGCGCTGATGCCGCCCAAGGCCGCGTATTCACCAAAAGCGAGGTTGATGCGCCCGATCAAGCCGTAAATCAGCGCGGTCGCCAGCGCGAGAAGGGAGAGAATGCCAAGGCGCGGCAGGCCCCCCAGCACGTGTTGCAAGAGAACCGCGTTTGTGCGTGAAAGCTGCACGGGCGCATGCTCAAGGCGTGGCGGGCCTGGGTCTGCCGCAAGCGCGAAGCCGCTTTCGAGCCAGCGCTCTTTCAGGATATAAAGTGCTCCCTCGCCAAGCCCGACGCCATCGATCAACACCGCGACAAGATCGCGCTTTGCCGCTGAATACCCCACGCCGCCAAAGCGGCAGGTGAGAAGGCGCTCCGGCGCGCGCGCCCCCCCGGCGCGAAAGGTGATATGAACGGAGGAGCCCGCCCCCGCCTCGCTGGCGATAACGCGGATGCCGTCATCCTCCGCGTAAAGCGCGGGCAGCAGCATGCGGCAGAGCCGCCCCTGTTCTGCATCTGCTCCCGGCATGAGGTTCGATGCCAGAAAGGCTGCAAGCCCCGCAAGCAGCACAAGCCCGGCAATGACCAACCCCGCTACGGCTCTCATGGCCTGAAGAGACAGCAGCTTTGCGAAAAAGCAAGGGTTATGCCGCGCCTCACGCTCCCCTCAACAGCCTCGCCATGCGTGGCGCGAAATAGGTGAGGATGCCATCCGCCCCCGCGCGTTTGAAGGCGGTGAGGGTTTCAACCATCGCCTTCTCCCCGTCGATCAACCCGCTTTCCGCCGCTTTCATGATCATCGCGTATTCGCCCGAGACCTGATAGGCGAAGGTCGGCATCTCGAAACGCGCCTTGAGGCGGTGGAGAATATCAAGATAGGGCAAACCGGGCTTCACCATCAGCATATCCGCGCCCTCGGTGATATCAAGCTCGGCTTCGACCAGCGCTTCCATGCCGTTGGAAAAATCCATCTGGTAGGTTTTCTTGTCCCCGCTCAAGGTTGCGGCGGAACCCACCGCATCGCGGAACGGGCCGTAAAACGCCGAAGCATATTTCGCCGAATAGGCCATGATCGAGACATCCTGAAACCTGGCCTGATCAAGCGTGGTGCGGATGGCCCCCACGCGCCCGTCCATCATGTCCGAAGGCGCGATGATATCCGTGCCCGCCTCGGCCTGAACGCGCGCCTGCGCGCATAAAATCGCCACCGTCTCGTCATTGAGGATGCATCCATCGCTGATCACCCCGTCATGGCCATGGCTGGTATAGGGGTCGAGCGCGACATCGGTGATGATGCCAAGCCCCGGCACCGCGCGCTTGATGGCGCGAATGGCGCGGCAGATGAGGTTGTCCGGGTTCAGCGCCTCCGAGCCGCGTTCATCCCGCAGGCCCGGCGGCGTGTTCGGGAAAAGCGCGATGGCGGGCAGCCCGAGCCGCATCGCCTCTTCTGCCGCCTTCACCGCCTCTTCTATCGAGAGCCTTTCCACCCCCGGCATGGTGGGAATGGCCTCACGGCCGCCTCCCTCGCTCACGAAGATCGGCCAGATGAGGTCATCCACGCTCAGGCGATGCTCGCGCACCAGGCGCCGCGCCCAGTCCGCCTTGCGGTTGCGGCGCGGGCGGCGCAGGAGATCGAGCGGGGAATGGGCGATGTGCGAGAGATCAGACATGGCACGGCTTTCATGGCGCAAGGGACTTTTTCACTCTAAAGCAATTCCAGCGAAAGTGGGAACCGGTTTCGCGTCCGGAATTGCGCCACAATAAAGAGACAGAGCGTTTCAGGTGGCTCGATCCTTGCCGGAAACGCTCCGGGCGGTTTGATTCGCAGGTTCAACCGCTTGAATCAAAAGCGCAACAGCTTCAAAGGCTAGGTCAGGCGCTTGATTCAAACTCTGAACCGCCCGATTCAATATGTGAGGAGAGCGCATGAACCCTTTGTAAAAAAAAGGGAAAACAATGCAATTCCAAATCAGTGCCGCCTCCGTTGGACCACCCCCCTGCCATTGACGCTTGCGCCCGGGGCGATACTCCGGATAAACCGGATGAAGTGAAAGTGGCGCATATCAGGAGCAGGGATGCCGCAGCAAAATGCCCCTCACGATGTGATATTCGAGGTTCGCGGCGCGCTCGGGCTTCTGACCCTCAACCGTCCGCAGGCACTGAACGCGCTCAATACCGTGATGGTGGATGCCATGGTCGCCGCGCTCCGCCATTGCGCCGGGAATGATGCCATCAAGGGTGTGGCGATCACGGGGGCGGGCGGCAAGGCCTTTTGCGCGGGCGGCGATATCCGCCTCATCCATGATCTTGGCAAGGCGGGGCGGCAGGCGGAGGCGCTCGATTTCTGGGCGCGGGAATATCGCCTCAACGCGATGATCCACCGCTTCCCCAAACCCTATATCGCGCTGATCGATGGCGTCGTGATGGGCGGCGGGGTGGGGGTGTCGCTCCATGGTTCGCACCGGCTCGCCGGGCCGAACTATCTCTTCGCCATGCCGGAGGTCGGCATCGGCTTTTTCCCCGATGTCGGGGCAACCTATGCACTCCCGCGCCTGCCCGGTGCCATGGGCACCTACCTTGCCGTCACCGGAGCGCGCCTCAGACGCGCGGATGCGCTGGCGCTCGGCCTTGCAACGCACGGCATCACGGGCGATGAAACCGATACCCTGCTCGATGCACTCGCGGCGGGGCAGGGTGTCGAGGCCGTCCTGCCCCGCTTTCATGAGGCGGCGGGGGAGGCCCCCATCATAGCGCAGCGCGCGGTGATTGACCATCATTTCGGCAAGGAGAGCCTTGCCGCGATCATCGCATCGCTTGAAGCAGCAGGGCCGGGGGACGGGTTCGCCGCTCAGACCCTCGCGCAGATGCAGCTGAAATCCCCGCTCTCCATGGCGATTTCCTTCGAGCAGATGCGGCGCGGGCGCGGGCTGGATTTTGCCGCCGCGATGGCGCTGGAATATCGCATTGTCAGCCGCATCATTTACGGGCATGATTTTTATGAAGGCGTGCGCGCGCTCCTCATCGACAGGGATAACAGGCCGCGCTGGCAGCCCGATGCCGTGGCGGGCGTAACCCCCGCCATGGTTGCAGCGTATTTTGCACCGCTTTCGCCTGATCTTGATGTGGCGGGGGCGTGAGCCATGCGCGAGCGGATGATGCAGGCTTATGACTGGGTTCAGGCAAAAACGCTGACATCCACCAGAGCATCTGCACCGGAGCGACGCGGCACGAACCGTTCCGAGCTTGCCTTGCGGTTCAGGAAACCCGGGGACGAGGTGCAGTTTCTTGTCGATCCCGGCAGCCGCGATGAACCGCCCATCGGTGCCGACATGACGGCAAAAGGCATCCGCTGGGACATGCTGATGGTATTCTACCTGCGCCTGATGGCGGGGGCCTGGATGCTGCGTGGCCTGGGCTACTGGGCGCTCGTGATCGGGCTGGGCGATGTTCCCTTGAGTGAGGAGCGGCGCTTGCGGCAGGCCTTCATCGTCGGCTTTGCCATTCTTGAGTGCTCGGCGGCTGTGGGGCTCTGGCTGCTCACGCCCTGGGGCAAAAGCCTGTGGCTCGCTCTGGCATTTCTGGAAATCCTGCTTGGGGTTACAGGCTATGCGCGGATTGTCGGGTTTGCCGATGCTGCCAGCACCCTGGTGGGTATAGCAGGCTTTGGCGCGCTGGCCTACGCCATGCGCCGACAACGCTTCTGACGTGAAGCCTCTCAAGCCCTTCACCGCACACACCAATTCTTTACCGTGTAGAGCAATTCCAGCGAAAGCATGCCCCCGCGAAGGCGGGGGTGGGAGCCGGTTTAGCGTCCGGAATTGCGAAAAAACTTGAGAGTAGAGCGTTTCAGGTGATTTAATCTTCCCCGGAAACGCTCTAGCAGGCTGTTGAAAAACGCTGAGGCTGTCATTGCGAGGAGCGGAGCGACGTGGCAATCCAGATAAAAATTCCGCCGCTATCCGTAAAGGCGGCAAAAAAGCGGAAGCAAAAAAGAGGAAGAAAGTCTGGATTGCTTCCCGCCACGCTTCGCTCGCGGTCGCAATGACGGGGACAGCAATCGCCTTTTTCAACAGCCTGCTAGAGCATTTTCAAGCATCGTTGATACCGGTTCGCGTGAAGAACCGTAGGTCCGCGAAGCGAAACTGCGATAAAACAAGAAGATAGAGCGCCTCAGGTGATTCAATCTTCGCCGGAATTGCTCTAGAGCGGTTTCCGACCTGACTGAAACAGGTCGGCCGCTCTATCTTCTTGTTTTTATCGCATTTTCTTCGATCAACCGGCAACCACTTGATCGGAAAATGCTCTAGAGCGGCTTCCGACCTGACTGAATCAGGTCGACCGCTCTATCTTTTTGTTTTGACGCATTTTCTGATCATCAATCGGTATCCACTTGATCGGAAAACGCTCTGGAAGCCTGCAACAAAACAGGTAAACGGTTTATGGAATTTACTTTTTAAAAATACTAAGAATTTTATACAATAAAGCTTCATTTACTTCAAAGAATGAACATCAAATTTACTCTGGAATTTAAAAACATCTTCATGGGTCCGCGCTATTTTGCATGCCATAAGACGAGGACAGTCAAAAGTCTGCCTCAAGATAACAGGGGTATGCATCATGAAGAACGGCAATGTTGCTTTGGCAGCACAGGAACAGGCTGGAACCGCGCTGGTCGTCCGCCCGCTTTATCTTGAATCCCTCGCCTTGGTCGAGCGTCTTCATCGCCGCTTGCTCGATGTCATCAAGGATGAATTTGACAGGCGCGGCCGCGCGGATGTGAACAGCGTGCAGGCTTTGCTGCTCTATAACATCGGCGATAATGACGTCACCGCCAGCGAATTGCGCACACGCGGCTATTACCTTGGCTCGAATGTGTCGTATAACGTGAAGAAACTGGTTGAGCTTGGCTATCTTTCGCATCAGCGCAGCCGGGTTGATCGCCGCTCGGTGCGCATCCGCCTTGCCGCGAAGGGCAAGGAAGTTCACGCGATTGTGGCGGAGCTTTACGAAAAACACGTCCGCACCGTGCAGCAGATCGGCGGAATCGGCGCAGAGGATTTTGATACGCTGAACCAGGCCTTGCTGCGGCTCGACCGGTTCTGGACCGACCAGATCCGCTATCGGCTGTAATACCAAAGGCCCCGGATGCTGACGCATGGGGCCTTTGAAGACCCTGAATTTATCAAATGCAGCCAATGGCTTGATAAATTCAGGACGGAATACCAAAGAGTCATTGTTAATGACCTTTGGTATAATCACGGCCTGTGTTCACCCGCGACGATCTTGCTGTGCAGGGCCCGTTTCCGGAAACACCCCGCCTCACATTCCTGTGAGACGGGGTGTTTTTTCGTCGCTGCCACAGAATCGCCCTCTTGTCCGGCCTTCTGGGATGTTGAATTCATCGGGCAGGCCTCTGCAATGCTTTGGCAATGCTTTATGATCAATAAAAATGTATGAGTCGCAAGGCTTGGCTGTGATGCACGCCTTCGCATGGACGACCCTGGCCTGAAAAGGCCCGGTTTGAAAAAGGATGACGAGGAATGTCGGCCGATACACGGTTTCTGCCCCTGAACGTTTTGCTCACCGAAGGCGGGCTTCATCGCCGCCATCTGCTTCTGGGTGCAGCCAGCCTTCTGGGCATGGGCGGCCTCTCCCCCGCATGGGCGCAGCAGGGCGGGCTTGTGGGCGGGCAGGCGGAATGGGCGCAAAGCTATGACGCCGGTTCGCAGAAAACCCGCAACATCACCACCAGCACCCCGATTTTGAGTGCGGCGACCCTGCAAGCCACCGAAGGCGCGATCCGCGTTTATCAGGATATCATGGCCAAAGGCGGCATGGCGCCGCTCCCCTCTGCAACCCGTTTGAAGCTTGGCTTGCGCCACCCGGCGGTGCAGGCCTTGCGCACACGCCTTGTCGAGCTTGGCGATCTTTCGCCGCAAACCGGCACCAGCGACACGTTCGATTCTTATGTCGATGCAGCGGTGCGGCGCTATCAGGCGCGGCATGGCCTCACCCCCACCGGCGTTGTGGGCGCACAAACCTTCGCCGCGCTCAATACCCCGGCGGATATCCGCCTCAAGCAGCTTGAAATCAACCTCGTTCGGCTGCGGGCTCTGGCCAGCAACCCCGGCAACCGCTTCGTGACGGTGAATATCCCCGCCGCTTACGTCGAAACCGCCGAGAACGGGCAGGTTCAAACCCGCCACGTCGCCGGTGTCGGCAAGATCGACCGGCAATCCCCCATCATGAATGCGAAAATCGTCGAGGTGAATTTCAACCCGTTCTGGACGGTGCCGGCCTCGATCATCAAGAAGGATTTGATCCCCTTGATGCAGAAAAACCCGAACTACCTCGCGGAGCAGAAAATCCGTATTTTCAACCGCGCCGGGCAGGAAGTGCAGCCCGCGCAGGTCAACTGGAATTCGGATGAGGCAACGCATTACCAGTTCCGGCAGGACCCCGGCGGCGAATTCAACTCGCTTGGTTTCGTGCGTATCAATATCCCCAATCCACACGGGGTTTATATGCATGATACCCCGGCCAAGGGCATTTTCGGCGATGATTACCGCTTCGTTTCCTCGGGCTGCGTGCGGGTGCAGAACGTGCGCGAATATATCTACTGGATTTTGCAGGATAACCCGCAATGGTCGCGGGATGCGATTGATCAGGCCCTGCGCTCGGCGCAGCGCATCGATGCGCGCCCGCGCGAACCCGTTCCGGTTTACTGGGTTTATATCACCGCCTGGGCGACGCCGGATGGCGTGATCCAGTTCCGCGATGATATCTATGGCCGCGACGGCGTCGGCCCCGGTGCCGTGACAGAGGCGCTGCGGGAGGGCGATGACAGGCCGGAGTGAGGCAGCGAATTTCTCTAAAAAAGAGATATCAAGGATGATCGGAGCAGAAGAATGAAAATAATAAAAAAATTAGTGAAAAACTTCAAGAAATCACAAAAAACGGAAACAAAAAAATTAATAGATAAATTTTCTGTATTTTGTCCGAATTCAGCAAATTATCAAAATTATCCAGACATAACATTTTCGGGAGCAAACCTTTTCCCTCAAGCATTACAAGAATTCTCGAAATCAATCGGATATCATGCAGATGAGTCCCTTGTTTCATTGTCAGAGTATTCCGAAGAAACACAGCTTTCCAAGATTTTCGACGCCTATGGATCGGATAAGGGTTGGCATGGATATTCTCGGATTTATGTCGATATTTTAAAGCGGCTGGCAGAAAAAACCCCTCATATCCGGCTTCTGGAAATCGGCTTGGGTTCAAATGACCCGGAGATGATCTCAAGCATGGGCGCACAGGGCAAGCCGGGTGCTTCCTTGCGGGCTTTTGCGGAATACATGCCGCATGCTGCGTGTTTTGGTGCTGATCTTGATCAAAAAGCGTTGTTTCGTGAAGAGCGCATTGAAACAGCTTTTGTTGACCAGCTTGATCCTGCCTCCTTTGAGACCATGTTCGCAACCTTTGGCGGTCAGGATTTTGATCTTGTAATCGATGATGGCCTGCATGCGCCTATCGCCAATATCAATACGCTCATGTTCGGCCTCAAGCATATCCGCCAGGATGGCTGGGTTGTGATTGAAGACATTCCGGAGCGGACCCTGCCGGTCTGGAGACTCTGCGCAGGACTTCTTCGTGCGAAGAACATGCCCATTCGCATCGTAAAGGCGAACCATGCCCATATGGTTGTTGTGGGCCCTGTTCAGCATTCTTCATGAAGCCTGCGCATCGTCATTGCGAGGAGCCTCATCGAGGCGACGCGGCAATCCAGCCTTCCTTTTGATATGATTGTCATGGAAATCTGGATTGCTTCGCTCACGCTCGCAATGACGCAAGCGAGGCTGGTCTCGTTTTCGCTTTAGTACTGTGCATCATCGGGAATGACATTCTGTCGCTCTCTCGCTTCACGCTTTGCCACCACCTCCTCCTTGCCCCTCAGCATCAATGCGGCTAGAGAACGGGCGATGAGGGAGAGCGGTGCGGCTTTTCCTGTTCCTGCGAGGTTTTCCCATGTCTGCTGCCTCTGCCCCCATGCGTTCGAATTCGTTTTTCTCCGCCGCGCTCGCGGATATTGATCCCGAGATCGCCAATGCCGTTCGGCTTGAGCTTGGCCGCCAACGCGATGAAATCGAGTTGATCGCTTCAGAGAATATCGTCTCGCGCGCGGTGCTTGAGGCGCAAGGCTCGGTGATGACGAATAAATACGCCGAAGGCTATCCCGGTCGGCGTTATTATGGCGGCTGCCAGTTTGTCGATATCGCCGAGGAACTGGCCATCGCCCGCGCGACGAAGCTGTTCGGCTGCGGTTTTGCCAATGTTCAGCCCAATTCCGGCTCACAGGCCAATCAGGGCGTGTTTCTCGCGCTGATGAAGCCGGGCGACACCTTCATGGGCCTCAACCTTGCGGCGGGTGGGCACCTCACGCATGGCGCGAGCGTGAATATGAGCGGTAAATGGTTCAACGTCGTCTCGTATAATGTTCATCCCGAAACCCACCGCATTGATATGGAGGAGGTGGAGCGCCTTGCGCTGGAGCATAAGCCGAAGGTGATCGTGGCGGGCGGTTCGGCCTATTCCCGGCATTGGGATTTTGCCGAATTCCGCCGCATTGCGGATTTGGTGGGCGCGTATTTCATGGCGGATATCGCGCATTTTGCCGGGCTGGTCGCGGGTGGCGCGCATCCCTCGCCGTTTCCGCATGCGCATGTTGTCACCACCACCACGCATAAAACCCTGCGCGGCCCGCGCGGCGGCATGATCCTGACGGATGACGCGGATCTGGCGAAAAAATTCAATTCCGCGATCTTCCCCGGCCTGCAGGGCGGGCCGTTGATGCATGTGATCGCGGCGAAGGCGGTTGCGTTTCAGGAAGCCTTGCAGCCGGAGTTCAAAACCTACGCGCATCAGGTTGTCGCCAATGCCAAGGCTTTGGCGGAGGGGTTGAAGGCGCGCGGCCTCGCGATTGTCTCGGGCGGCACGGATAATCACCTGATGCTGGTGGATCTGCGGCCCAAATCCGTCACCGGTGTTGCGGCGGAAAAGGCGCTCGGGCGCGCCCATATCACCTGCAACAAGAACGGCATTCCGTTTGACCCGGAAAAGCCGATGGTGACCTCCGGCATCCGGCTCGGCACGCCCGCCGCGACCTCGCGCGGCTTCGGCATTGCTGAATTTCAAACCGTTGCCACCCTCATCGCCGATGTCATTGACGGGCTTGGCAAAAACGGCGAGGCGGGCAACGGCGCTCTGGAAGAGGCGGTGAAAGCGCGCGTCCATGCCCTCACCGCGCGCTTCCCGATTTACTGACACCCGATGCGCTGCCCTTATTGCGGAACGCTCGATACGCAGGTGAAGGATTCGCGCCCTGCGGATGACAATAGCTCGATCCGGCGGCGGCGCGTCTGCTCGGATTGCGGCGGCCGCTTCACCACCTTCGAGCGCGTGCAGTTGCGCGAACTCACGGTGCTGAAACGCTCCGGCAAGCGCACGCCGTTTGATAGGGACAAACTCGCGCGCTCCATCGAGGTCGCGTTGCGAAAGCGCCCCGTTGCGCCCGAACGGGTGGAGAGGCTGATCAGCGGCGTTGTGCGCCAGCTTGAAAGCCAGGGCGAGGGTGAAATCACCAGCGAGGAGATCGGCGCTTTGGTGATGGAGGGTTTGAGAACGCTCGACACCGTCGCTTATGTGCGCTTCGCCTCGGTTTATCGCAATTTCACCGAAGCGAAGGAATTCGGCGCCTTGATCGACCAATTGGCCTCCAACACTGCGGTTGACGAGGACCTCGCCTGATGGCGGATGATAGCGCCTTCATGCATGCTGCGCTTGCCTTGGCAAGGCGCGGGCTTGGCATCACCGCGCCCAACCCCAGCGTTGCCGCTCTGGTGGTGGATGAACGCGTGAGCCCGCCCCGCATGCTGGGGCGCGGCCTTACGGCGAAAGGCGGGCGGCCGCATGCCGAGGCGCTCGCTCTGGCGCAGGCCGGGGAGGCCGCGCGCGAGGCGACGCTTTACGTCACGCTCGAACCCTGCGCTGAACGCTCGAAGCGCGATTACGGCCCCTCCTGCACCGAACGCATCCTCGTAAGCGGCATCACGCGCGTGGTCATCGGCGCGCGAGACCCATCCCCCTTCGCGGCAGGGCAGGGTGCGGCGCGGCTGAAAGCGGCAGGGCTTGAGGTGATCGAAGGCGTCTTGCAGGAGGAGGCGGCGCGGCTCAATCTCGGCCATTGCCTGAGGATGCGCCTTGGCCGCCCCTTTATGCGGCTGAAAATCGCGCAAACCTCTGATGGCTTTGCCGCAACGGCTGATCACACGCCGCTCGCCATCACGGGTGAGGAAACCCGCGCCGTGGTTCACCGCATGCGGGCGGATGTCGATGCGCTCATCACCGGCATCGGCACCATTCTCGCAGATGATCCACGGCTGGATGTCCGCCTGCCGGGCATGGCGGATTGCTCGCCTCTCAGGGTGGTGCTTGATACAGACGGGCGCATTCCGCCCGAGGCGCAGATGATCAGGGACGCCGCGCGCGTGCCGGTTCTCATCGCCACCGCCGCGCCGGATCATGTTATCGCAAAGCTTGGCGCGCGCGCCGGAGTCGAGGTCATCGCCATCCCCAAAGCGGGAGATACGCTTGATCTTGCTGCGCTTCTTGGCGCGCTTTCCGCGCGCGGCATCACGCGGGTGATGGTCGAGGCAGGGCCGACATTGGCGAATGCCTTTGCGCAAGCCGGGTTTTGTGATGAACTGGTGCTTCTCACCGGCCCGAACCTTATCCAGCATGGGCTTGTGGCGCTCGGGCCGGGGCTGCTGGCGTGGCGCTCCGATGCACGGCTTGCTGAAACGCGGCAGATCGGCCCGGATATCTTGCAGATTTATACCCAAGTCACGAAGTGAGCTTGGGTATTCCGTAAGAAAAAACCTCACTATCCTGCAATGCAGGATCATGTATGAGGTTTTTTCGAATCGTCGCGGCCATGTCGGCACAGCCGACCACATGGCCGCAGTAAATGAGGCAAAACCCTGATGTTTACCGGCATCATCACCGATATCGGCGAGGTCGTGCATGTGGAAGGCGGCGAGACCCTGCGCCGCTTCCGCATCGCCACGCATTATGAGCCGGAGAGCATCGCGATCGGTGCCTCCATCGCGCACGCGGGCATTTGCCTCACCGTCATCCATAAGGGCCATGCTGATCACGGGCGCGACGATTCTCGCCCCCTTGGCTGGTTCGAGGTCGAGGCGGCGGCGGAAACCCTGCGCCTCACCAAGGCGGGCGCATGGCAGGTTGGCACAAAGCTGAACCTCGAACGCGCGATGAAAATCGGCGATGAGCTGGGCGGGCATATCGTCACCGGCCATGTCGATGGGCTGGCCGAGGTGGTGACGCGCGAAGAGGTGACGCCGGAGGCAGGAAACTGGGGCGCGACCGCGCGCTTTACGTTTCGCGTGCCACGGCCTTTGCATCGCTTCATCGCGCAAAAGGGGTCTGTCACGCTCGATGGCACCTCGCTCACGGTGAACAGCGTCGAGGATGACCATTTTTCCGTGCTCCTCATCCCGCATACCTTGGAAGTGACGACATGGGGCGCGGTGAAGGCGGGGGACGCCGTTCATCTTGAGGTCGATCTCATGGCGCGCTACGCCGCGCGGCTTGCCGAGACGGCGTAAAAGCGCTAACCCGGCGTTATAATAGAAAAGGATAACAATAATGGCCGAGGCCCAACGCCGCGTGACAACGGATTTTGATGCGAAGGGCGCGCATTTTATTCTTGTCGAGGGGCGGTTTTACGACGCGCTGAATGATCAGTTGATCGCGGGCGCAAAAGCGGCCTTTGCAGCGGCGGGCGCAACCTCGGAGGTTGTCACCATGCCCGGCGCGCTCGAAATCCCCATCGCCATCAACATTTTGCGCATGGAAGCCGAAGCGGGCAAGCGCCGGGCCGATGGTTTTGTCGCACTCGGCGTCGTGATCCGGGGCGAGACGACGCATTATGAAATCGTCTCGCAGGAAAGCGCGCGGGCGCTGATCGATCTTGCGACCCGCCACGGCCTCGCCTTCGGCAATGGCATTCTCACCGTTGAAAACCACGCGCAGGCGGAAACGCGCGCCAACCCTGAAAAAGCGGATAAGGGGGGCGATGCCGCCCGCGCCGCGCTCGCGCTTTACGCGCTGAAATCCGGTGCGGCGCGATGACGAAAGAAGCCGAAAAACCGGGCAGGATCATCGTCAGCCGGGGCGAGAAACGCTCCAATGCCCGGCTTGCCGTGGTGCAGGCGCTGTATCAAATGGAAATCGCGGGCAAGGGCCTGAAGGAGATCGTGCCGGAATATGAGCGGTTCTGGATGGGTCGCGAGATCGAGGGGGAGCGCTATAAACCCGCAGAAGGCGCGCTGTTCCGCGCGATTATCGAAGGCGTTCTCGCCGAGCAGATCACGATTGACCGAACCCTCGACGCGTTGCTCGAAGGCTGGCCCTTGAAGCGCATCGAGGCCATCATGCGCGCGATCTTGCGAGCAGGGGCTTATGAATTGCTGCATCGGCCCGATGTTCCGGTGCGGGTGGTTGTATCCGAATATGTTGATATCGCCTCGGCCTTTCTCGAAAATGACGAGGTCGGCATGATCAACGCCGTGCTTGATGCGCTCGCCAAATCCGCCCGCGCCGAGGAACTGGCGCGATAGGCGGCATGGCGATCGTCATTGCGAGGAACCGCGAGCGCAGCGTAGCGGAACGAAGCAATCCAGACTTAGAGCGTTTCCAGCGAAGACCGAGTCACCTGAAACGCTCTATCTCTTTGTTTTGACGCAATTCCGGGCGCGAAACCGGTTCCCACTTTCGCTGGAATTGCTCTAATACTGATCATTGCAGAAAGGCTGGATCGCCACGTCCCGCCACGCTACGCTCGCGGTTCCTCGCGATGACGGGAGGCAAGAGCTGCTCAATTCAGCCGGATATGCACAAAAATCTCACCGGATACCCCCATGCCGCTCTCCGAATTTGATCTCATCGCGCGGTATTTTGCCCCCCTTGCCGGGCCGGGCGGGCTTGGCCTGACGGATGACGCCGCCTGCATCACCCCGCCGCCGAACCATGATCTTGTCATCACCAAGGATATGCTGATCGCGGGCGTGCATTTCTTCCCCGATGATCCGCCGGGTGCGATTGCGCAGAAGGCCTTGCGCGTGAACCTCTCCGATCTGGCGGCGAAGGGCGCGCGCCCTTTGGGTTTTCTCCTCGGGCTGGGCTTGCCGAAATCCACGCCGGAAGCGTTTATCGCCGCTTTCGCTCAAGGCCTCGCGGAGGATGCGCGCGAATTTGCCTGCCCGCTTCTGGGGGGGGATACGGTTTCAGCCCCCGCCCTCACGCTCTCCATCACCGCCTTTGGCGCGGTGCCAACGGGGCGGATGGTAAAGCGGCAGGGCGGCATGCCGGGCGATGCGCTTTATGTGACAGGCACCATCGGCGATGCCGCCTTGGGCCTCCAGCTTCGCCTCAACCCGGAAGCGGCATGGGCGAAGGCTTTGCCTGAACCGCATCACGAGGCCTTGCGCGCGCGCTATTTGATGCCGCAGCCGCGCCTTGCGCTCGCGCCTGTTCTCATCCGCCATGCAAGCGCCGCGATGGACATTTCCGACGGGCTGGTGGGGGATTGCGACAAGCTCGCCGCGCATCTTGGGCGCAGCATGGAGATCGCTGCCGTCCCGCTTTCAGAGGCTGCGCGCGCCGCCATCGCGCTTGACCCCGCCTTGCGCGATATCGCCCTCACCGGGGGCGATGATTACGAGCTTCTCATCGCCGTGCCGCCCGCCACAACAACGCCTTTCGCGGATGAAGCCGCGCGGGCGGGCATCGGCTTCAAAAAAATCGGTGTTCTGACGGCAAAAACCGGAAAAAATCTCTGGCGTGAGGCGGATGGCGCGGTGCATGCTTTTGCGAGCCGCTCCTATATCCACACCCTGTGAGTCCGAATGCCGTTTGATGATCGCCTCGCCCGCCGCAACGCGCTGGTTCTGAGCGTGGCGCAGGCGCTTGCCGGGGCCAATGCCTCGGTGGTGTTTGCCACAGGCGCGCTTCTGGGCCAGATGCTCGGGCCATCCCCCGCCTGGGCCACAGCCCCCACCACCAGCTTCGTGCTCGGCACGGCCTGCGCCACCATGCCCGCTTCCGCCCTGATGCGGCATTTCGGCCGTCGTCTTGCCTATCAGATCGGCGCGGGTATCGGCGTTTTTGCCGGGCTTCTCGCGGCATGGGCGATTTATCGCGGCGATTTCTGGCTTTTCATGGCGGCAACCGCGTTTTGCGGCGTCTATCAGGCGTTTGTGATGAGCTATCGCTTCGGCGCGACGGATCAGGCGAGCCCGGCCTTTCGCCCCAAGGCGATTTCCTGGGTGCTTTTGGGCGGGGTCGCGGCGGCCTTTATCGGCCCGCAACTTGTCATCGCCACGAAAGATATCACCCCGCCCTTCACGTTTCTTGCAAGTTATATCGGGCAGGCCATGGTTGCGGGGGTCTCCATCCTCACGCTGTTTGCCTTTCGCGCCGGACCAGCGCCGGTTCTTGCCACGGTGCAAACCGCGCGGCCCTTGCGTGCGATTTTGCGCTCGAAACGGCTTGTGGTCGCTATTCTTTGCGGCGCGATCACGCAAGCCTTGATGAATTTCATCATGACGGCAAGCCCGCTTGCCATGGTCGGTTGCGCGCATTCGATTACGGATGCGACGCTCGCCATCCAGTGGCATATCATCGGCATGTTCCTGCCGGGGTTGTTTACCGGCGGCCTCATCAACCGCTTCGGCGTTTATGCCGTGATGGCGGCGGGCCTTGCCTTGCTTGCCGCCTGCGGCGTGATCGCGCTGGCGGGAATAACGGTGGCGCATTTCGACCTTGCGTTGATCGCCTTGGGAGTGGGCTGGAACCTCGCTTTCGTTGGCGCGTCAACGCTCGTGGCGGAGGGCCAGCGCCCGGAGGAGCGCAACCGCATTCAGGGCTTCAATGATCTCGTGATTTTCTCGCTCACGGCTTTGGCCTCGCTCTCCTCGGGTAAAATCCTTGCAGGCTTTGGCTGGGACGCGCTCAATCTCGCGCTGTTTCCCTGCGTGCTGCTGGCGGCCTTTCTCGTGTTCTGGCTCTGGCGTGATGGCAAAAGGCAGGCCTCCCCGCTTCAGGCTTGACATTAGAGCATGTTGCGCAAAAGTGGACACTGGTTTTGCGTAACAACATGCGATAAAACAAGAAGATAGAGCGTTTTTATTTTTGATTCCATCAAAAATAAAAACGCTCTAAGGCAGGAAAATGCCCTCCATAGCCGCATGTAGCGTAGATTCATGTTTAAAGCTTTGCTAACACCCTACCTCCAGCAATCCGGGCGAGGGCAGGGGGCCTTTCGCCGCAACGCTGTAACCAGAGAAAAAAGAGTATAATCCATGACAGCTCTTCCCGTTATTATCGCGCTTGGTGCCCTTTCCATCGTTTATGCCGTCTATACCGTGAATGCGGTGATGGCGCAGGATGCCGGCAATGCGCGCATGCAGGAAATCGCCGCCGCCATCGCGGAAGGCGCGAGCGCTTATCTCAAGCGCCAATATCTCACCATCGCCATCGTCGGCATCGTCATTTTCGCCGGTGCCTGGTGGCTGCTGGGCGGGCTCGTGGCGCTGGGCTTTGCCATTGGCGCGCTGCTTTCGGGCGCGGCAGGCTTCATCGGCATGAATGTCTCGGTGCGCGCCAATGTGCGAACAGCGCAGGCGGCGATGAAGAGCCTCGCTGGCGGGCTCGACCTCGCCTTCAAGGCAGGCGCCGTCACCGGCATGCTGGTTGCGGGCCTCGCTTTGCTGGGCGTTGCGGTTTATTACATGGTTCTCACCCAGTTCATGGGCTTTGCCCCCGCCTCGCGCATTGTGATCGACGCGCTCGTGGCTTTGGGTTTCGGCGCGTCCCTGATCTCGATTTTCGCCCGGCTCGGCGGCGGCATCTTCACCAAGGGCGCGGATGTCGGCGCGGATCTCGTCGGCAAGGTTGAAGCCGGTATCCCCGAGGATGACCCGCGTAACCCCGCCGTGATCGCCGATAACGTGGGCGACAACGTGGGTGATTGTGCGGGCATGGCGGCGGATTTGTTTGAAACCTACGCCGTCACGCTGGTTGCCACCATGGTTCTGGCGGCGATTTTCTTCGGCGCGCAGGCCTCCCTCACGCAGGTGATGCTCTACCCGATGGCGATTGGCGCGGCCTGCATCCTCACCTCCATCATCGGCACGTTTTTTGTGAAATTGGGTGCCAATGGCTCGATCATGGGCGCGCTCTACAAGGGCCTCATCGCCACCGGGCTTCTCTCCATCATCGGTTTGGGGGCAGCAACCTCGCTCACCATCGGCTGGGGCTCCATCGGCAAGGTCGGCGCACTCGATATCACCGGCACCGCATTGTTCTATTGCGGGCTTGTGGGGCTTGCCGTCACCGCGCTCATCGTCTGGATCACGGAATATTATACCGCGACCGGCAAACGCCCGGTGGTCTCCATCGCGCAGGCCTCGGTCACAGGGCATGGCACCAACGTCATTCAGGGCCTCGCGGTTTCGCTGGAATCGACCGCTCTTCCCACCATCGTCATCGTGCTCGGTGTCATCACCACCTTCAAGCTTGCGGGTCTCTTCGGCATCGCGATTGCCACCGCCACCATGCTTGGCCTTGCGGGGATGATCGTCGCGCTCGACGCCTTCGGCCCGGTGACAGATAACGCGGGCGGCATCGCAGAAATGGCGGGCCTGCCGAAGGATGTGCGCAAATCCACCGACGCGCTCGACGCGGTGGGCAACACAACCAAGGCCGTCACCAAGGGCTATGCGATTGGCTCCGCCGGGCTTGGCGCCTTGGTGCTGTTTGCCGCCTATTCGGAGGATTTGAAGTTCTTCGTGGCGAATGCCGATAAATACCCCTATTTCAAGGGTGTCGTGGTGGATTTCTCGCTCTCGAACCCTTACGTCGTCGTGGGCTTGCTCTTGGGCGGGTTGATCCCCTTCCTCTTCAGCGGCATCGCCATGACGGCGGTGGGCCGCGCGGCGGGTGATGTCGTCATCGAGGTGCGGCGTCAGTTCAAGGAAAAGACCGGCATCATGGCGGGCACCGAAAAGCCCGATTACGCGCGCGCGGTCGATATGCTGACCAAAGCCGCCATCCGCGAAATGGTGGTGCCCTCGCTCCTCCCCGTGCTCTCGCCCGTGGTGCTCTATTTCGCCATCCTCGCGCTCGCCGATAAATCCGCCGCCTTCTCGGCGGTGGGGGCGATGCTTCTGGGCGTCATCGTCACCGGGCTTTTCGTTGCCATCTCGATGACCTCGGGCGGCGGCGCCTGGGACAACGCGAAAAAGAGCTTCGAGGACGGGTTCGTCGACAAGGACGGCGTCACGCATCTCAAAGGCTCGGACGCGCACAAGGCCTCCGTGACGGGTGATACCGTCGGCGACCCCTACAAGGATACGGCTGGCCCGGCGGTGAACCCGGCGATCAAGATCACGAATATCGTGGCCTTGCTGCTGCTCGCGATTTTGGCGCACTAGAGCGGTTTCCGACCTGATTGAATCAGGTCGGCCGCTCTATCTTCTTGTTTTTATCGCATTTTCTTCGATCAACCGGCAACCACTTGATCGGAAAATGCTTTAAGCTGAAGCACAAACGAAACGAAAAACCCCGCGAAAGCGGGGTTTTTACAAGGTTGGTGAGCAAAAGAGAGTCTACACCGCCGATGCACCAAGCCTGCGGAAGAGCGAGCTGATGAAGGAGGCATCATTCCCCGCTGTGGGTGTGGTGCGGGAGATGAAGTCGAACACCTTGCCATCCTGCAGGCCGTAATTCGCGATGCGCTCCACCTTGTTCTTGCCATCGAGGTAAACCGCCACCACGCGCTGGTCGGTGATGCGCTCGTTGAGGAACAGCATCGGCTGGCTCACCTTCTGCGAAATGTAATAATAGGCTTTGCCGCCAACCGTGGAGGTGGTGGAGGGGGTGCCGAGCAGCAGGATGACCTGTTCGGCGGAAGAGCCGACCTTGACCTGTTCCAGCGCCTTCTCGTCCAGCACGAAGCCGCGCTGGCCGACGCCCTGATCCGCGCAGGCCGAAAGAAGAACAACGCAGAACAGGGCGCTGGCACCTGAAATCTTGCGGCTTTTGGCTTTGAAACTCACGAAACCCACTCCATTGACCTGCGGCTTGATCAGCATCGCCGCCTTGCATCAAGGCGCAAGGCAATTATGTATGTGAAAGCAGAATATGCATGCCCAAATTTTACTGAAATGACAATCGTCTCGAAGGAAGGAAGCCCTGATGATCCGCCTGCCGTTTTTCTCGAAGAGGCCGGATCATCTTGCAACCCTCTATGGTGATATCGTGGCGACCTCGCGCGCGCCCGTCGCTTACCTTGATTATGGCGTGAGCGATGATTTCGAGGGCCGGTTCGAGCGCCTCACGCTCATCACCACGCTTGTCTTGCGCCGCTTGCGCGCCTTGCCCGCGCCTGCGGCCAGCATCGCGCAGGAATTGGTCGATCGGCTCTTCGCCGATCTTGATGATGGCCTGCGCCGTGCCGGGATTGGCGATCTTGCCGTGCCAAAGCGCATGAAAAAGCTTGCGCAAGGGTTTTATGGCCGCGCGGAAGCCTATACTGCCGCGCTTGATGGCGCGGATGAGGCCGCCTTGCGCCTCGCGCTCTCGCGCAACCTTTATGATTCGCGCCTTGCGCCGGAGAGGGTGCCCGTGGCCCAGATCGATGAAATCCATCGCCTGATCGCACGGCTCGAAACGCTGGATTGTGACGGGCTTCTGGCAAGCGCGGGCTTGAACAGGCTCATCCAAAACGGCTATGAGACCGCATGAAAACAAAAACACCGCCCTTTTCCAACCCCGTCGCCGTTGCAACTTTGCACGGTGTTGCGCATCTGCGCCTCGTGCCCGATGCTGGCCAGCGCGCGGCGATGGCGCGATTTTGCGGGCTGCACAGCATCACAGCGTTTGAGTCTTTGCTCGACATCACCGCTCGCGCCAATGGCGTGGTGGAGATCAAGGGCCAGCTTCACGCCGAGGTCGAGCCGGTTTGCGTTGTTTCGATGGAGCCTTTCAGCGAAACCATCCGCGAGGAGATCGAGGCCAGCTTCGCCGAGGCCGCCTTGATCGAAAAGCTCACCAGGCGCGCCGAGGAAAACGGCGTGATCGATTTCGAGCCGCCGGATCTCATCGAAAACGGCGTGATCGACCCTTCCGCGCTCAGCCTTGAATGGCTGATGCTCGCGCTCGACCCTTACCCCAGAAAGCCGGGCGCGGAATTTCAGGGGTTAAGCGAGGATATCGCCCCGCTCTCGCCCTTCGCTGCGCTCAAGGCCCTCAAGCCCGAATGAGGCTAAACCCTAGGTTCAATCAGCTCTTGCGCTTTTAAGCTTGCATGCAGGCTGCACAAATTCTATGCGGGCACACCCCTTTGATGCTGGGGCCGTGACAGGCCCGATATTGAGGTGGAACGGAGAGCAGACGCCCCTATGACACCCGCCGATCATCATCCCGCCGAGGGGCAGCCTGGCCCCGCGCTTTCCGCTTCACCAGAGACCGGGGCGACCAAGGCCAAGGGCGTCGTGCGTATTGCTCTTGATGCGATGGGGGGTGACCATGGCCCCAGGGTCGTCGTGCCCGGCGCGGCCCGCGCGCTGGAACGCCACCCGGACAGCGCGTTTCTGATCTTCGGGCGCGAGGCCGAGATCAACGCCGAACTGGCAAAATTCCCCGCGCTCAAGGCAAAATGCAGCGTCATCCATACCGATATCGCGACCGCGATGGATGACAAGCCGAGCCAGGCCTTGCGCGCGGGCCGCTATAAATCCTCGATGTGGCTGGCGATTGATGCGGTGCGCAAGGGCGAGGCGGATGTCATCGTCTCGGCGGGAAATACCGGCGCCTTGATGGTGATGGCGCGCTTCTGCCTCAAGATGATGCCGGGCATCGACCGGCCGGCGATTGCCGCGATGTGGCCGACGGCGAAGGGCGAATCCATCGTTCTCGATGTCGGGGCCTCGATCGGGGCGGAGGCTGAAAACCTCGTCGATATGGCGATCATGGGCTCGGCCATGGCACGCATCGTGTTTGATATCGAAAAACCCAGCGTCGGCCTCCTCAATGTCGGGGTCGAGGAGATCAAGGGCGTTGAAGAGGTGCGCGAGGCCGCGCGTATCCTGCGTGAGGCGCAATTGCCGCATCTCGATTATATCGGCTTTGTCGAGGGTGATGATATCGGCAAGGGCAAATCCGATGTCGTGGTGACGGAAGGGTTTTCCGGCAATATCGCGCTCAAAACCGCCGAAGGCACCGCAAGGCAGATCGCGGATTACCTCAAGGCCGCGATTTCGCGCTCCCTCATGGCAAAAATCGGCTATCTTTTCGCCCGTGGTGCCTTCAGGGCCCTGCGCGCCAAAATGGATCCGCGCAGTGTCAATGGCGGGGTGTTTCTCGGCCTCAACGGCATCGTCATCAAAAGCCATGGCGGCACGGATGCCCTGGGTTTTGCCAGCGCGATTGATGTGGCCTATGACATGGTGCGCTACGAACTTCTCGCCAAAATCTCCACCGCCCTTGCCGAGCGCGGGGAATGGGTGGTGCCGGGGGCATCCTCCGCCATGGTGGAAGCGCGCCCGGATGCCCCGGAGCAAGCCTCGCCCGCCGCCAGCCAGAAAACGGAACAAGCCTGATGTGTCGCTCCATCATCAAGGGCGTGGGGAGTTATCTTCCTGCCCGCATCCTCACCAATGCCGAACTCGCCGCCCGCATCGAGACTTCGGATGAGTGGATCACCCAGCGCACCGGCATAAGGCAGCGGCATATCGCGGCGGAGGGGGAAACCACCAGCATGCTCGCGATCCGCGCGGCGGAGGCTGCGCTGGCACAGGCCGGGCTCACGGCGGCGGATATCGATCTTATCGTGCTCGCGACCGCGACGCCGGATTACACCTTTCCCGCGACGTCAACGCAGGTTCAGGCCGCGCTCGGCATCACACGCGGCGCGGCCTTTGACGTTTCCGCCGTGTGCTCGGGCTTCGTTTTCGCGCTCGCGACGGCGGACAAGTTTCTCGCAACCGGCGCCTTCGCGCGCGCTCTCGTGATCGGCGCTGAAACCTTCTCGCGCATTCTCGATTGGCAGGACAGAACAACCTGCGTTCTGTTCGGTGATGGCGCGGGCGCGGTTGTGCTCGAAGCGGGCGGGAAGGCGCAGGGCATGGCGGATCGGGGTATTCTCACCACGCATCTGCGCTCGGACGGGCGGCACCGCGAAAAGCTTTATGTCGATGGCGGGCCGTCCTTCAACCAGCAGGTCGGGCATTTGCGCATGGAAGGCCGCGAGGTCTTCAAACACGCGGTCGGCATGATCACGGATGTGGTGGTGGATGCGTTTGCCGCCACCGGCCTTGATGCGCAAAGCATCGACTGGTTCGTGCCGCATCAGGCCAATCGCCGTATCATCACCGCGAGCGCCGAAAAGCTCGGCATCACCATGGAAAAGGTGGTGCTGAGCGTGGATCAGCACGGCAATACATCAGCCGCCTCTATCCCCCTCGCGCTTGATCTTGCCGTGCGGGACGGGCGGATCAAGCCCGGCCAGAGCGTATTGATCGAGGCGATGGGCGGCGGCTTCACCTGGGGCTCGGCGATTTTCCGCTTGTGATGGAGGCTTTGCGGCAAAGGCGCTGCCATGGTTGATTTTGCAGGCAGCAGCGAAAAACAGGCTTGCCCCCGGCAAGAAGACGTGAAAAAACGGCAATATGGGCTTGACCCTTTGCAGGCCTATCAATACCCTTTCATTATCAGTGACATAGAATTTCATTATGCGTGGTGCAGAAGCACCCATCCCAGGAGAATATCATGTCTGGTCAAACAGTGACACGGGCCGATTTATGCGAAGTTGTATACAAGAAATTGGGCTTGAGCCGTGCTGAATCCGCAGGTCTCGTCGAAACCGTGCTCAAGGAAATCAGTGATACTTTGGCCGGTGGCGAAACGGTGAAACTCTCCTCCTTCGGTTCCTTTCTCGTGCGTGAAAAGGGCGAGCGCATTGGCCGAAACCCGAAAACCGGTGTCGAAGTGCCGATAACGCCGCGCCGGGTGCTGGTCTTCAAGCCTTCGAACGTCATGAAGGCGCGGATCAACGGCCTGATTGTCGAAGACGAAGCGTGAGCCTTGGAGCATTGTTCAATTCAGTGGAAACCGGTTAATCGTAAAAAATGCAACAGAACAAAAAGATAGGGCGTGTTTTTGATGGGATCAAAAACAAGAGCTCCCTTGCACGGTAACAGGCGAATCATGCCGCCTGACCTTGTCCTTTGAGGAGGGCCGCCTTGATGGATAAAGCGCCCGATGCCTATCGCACCATCAGCGAAGTGGCGGATGATCTTGATATCGCCCAGCATGTCCTGCGCTTCTGGGAAACGCGCTTCACCCAGATCAGGCCCTTGAAACGCGGCGGCGGGCGGCGCTATTACCGGCCCGATGATGTCGAATTGCTCAAGGGTATCCGGCATCTGCTGTATAACGAGGGTTACACCATCAGGGGTGTCCAGCGTATCCTGAAGGATCAGGGGCAGCGCCTCGTTCAATCCATCGCGCAGGACAAGGTGCCGGAGGATTGGCTGGCAGAGAATGACGCCCCCCCGGTGCTTGCCGCGCAAAAGCCGGCGCCGGCTGAACCATTCAGGTCGGTTGCGCGAAGCGAGCCGGTCTTCATGCCCGCTCCTGAGCCGCAGATGCAGGCACGGCAGTCCGAGAACAGGCACATCGGCATATCCACGCATCATGATGCTGAAAGAGATCCCGTTTCAGGCTTTGCCAATGGCACAAGCAGAGCGCAAACCGCTTATGCCCACGCCTGTCCGGAGGAACCTGCGCCGGATCACACCCCGGTCTCGCCCGCCTCTGGTCAGGTTTCAATGTTCCGGGGAGGCTTGCAGCCTCAAACCCCGGCCCTCTCCCAGGCGGCTGCTGAACCCGAAGCGCCGGTGGATGAAACACCACCCGAAATGCCGGTGTTGCGCCCAGCCCTGAACCGGGGGCGGCGCGTGCGCGTGGCGGATTTGCAGCGCGCTCTCACCGCATTGGAGGAATGCCGCGATCTGATTGAAGCCACTCTGGCGCGTCGTGGACAAGCGCAGGCCGGGCGGCAGGGATAGAGCATGTTTCGCAAAAAAGCATGCGATAAAACAAGAAGATAGAGCGTGTTTTTGAGTCCATCGAAGACAAAAACGCTTCAGCAGGCTGCTGAAAAACGCTGAGGCTGCCTTGCAAGGAGCGCAGCGACGTGGCAATCTGGATAAAATTCTGTCACTATCCGCAGACTTGGCAAAAAAGCCGAAGAAAGTCTGGATTGCTTCCCGCCACGCTTTGCTCGCGCTCGCAATGACGGGGACAGGAACCGCCTTTTCCAACAGCTTTCCAGCCTGTCTTTGATTTCATCAAAAACAAAAACGCCCCAATCATAAAATACTCCAAAAATGTCATAAAATGCTCCAGGAATGGCTGTATCAACTCTTCGCCGAAGCCCGGCATCATATGTTTGGTGGCAGTATTCGAGGTTTTCATGCTCGTGAGAAGGTTGTTTTTCTGTTTTCTGGCTGTTCTCCTGACGGCGGGATCAGTTCTGGCAGCGCCACCGCCCGGCTATGACTGGGTCGAGACCCTGCGCGAAGATTGCAAGGGCACATCGCTTGATCCATCTGTCTGGAAGCTTTCAAACGATACATGGAACAAAATTCTTTCCGTCAGAGACCCTCGAAATGTTGTGCTCAAAGGCGATGGAATATGCCGTCTCCTGTATAAAAGCACACCTTTGCAGGATAAGCCGTGGTCGAGCGGAGGGATGGTGAGTGAAGGTTTCCAGCAGGTTTATGGCTATTTTGAAGTGCATATGAAATACGCCGCCGCGACCGGCGCGCATCAATCGTTCTGGATCATAAAACAATCCCCCAATGATGCGGCCAGCCGCTTCGAGATTGATATCAACGAAGGCGAGTATCCTGGCAAGGTTTCAGCCAATCTGCACCAGGCACTTCCGCAAGGAATACCGGTGGCTCCGGCAAAATCCCTGAATATGGGGGTGGATCTGAGCGCTGATTATCATAGTTACGGTCTTCTATGGTTGCCTGACCCAAAGTCTGGCGCAAAATTGACGTGGTTCATGGATGGAAAGCCATTCCATTCGCTTGAATGCGCGCGTTGCACCAGCCCGGCCCCGCTCCTGCTGACGGGGGCGGTCGTTAGCTGGGCTCGCCCCACACCAGCCCTGGATGGAATGGAAACACACATAAAAAATCTGCGTGTCTATCAACTGCGTGATATCGTATTGCATGGTGTTGGTGCTTACCAAAAGCCTAGCAGGCTGTTGAAAAACGCTGAAGCTGTCATTGCGAGGAGCGGAGCGACGTGGCAATCCAGATAAAATTCCGCCGCTATCCATAAAGGCGGCAAAAAAGCGGAAGCAAAAAAGCGGAAGAAAGGCTGGATTGCTTCCCGCCACGCTTCGCTCGCGGTCGCAATGACGGGGACAGGAACCACCTTTTTCAACAGCCTGCTGGAGCGTTTCCAGCGAAGACCGAGTCACCTGAAACACTCTATCTCTTTGTTTTTACGCAATTCCTAACGCGAAACCGGTTCCCACTTTCGCCGGAAACGCTCTAGATGTGAGCTTTCCATAGGTTGTCCATTCGAAGCAGATCGAGGAGACTGGAGTTATCACACCTCAGTTTTTCAGGATCGCTCCGAATGAACATTCATAAGAATGCCCGACTGACGCCGTTGCGTCGAGAAGAAATGGCTCTCGCCGTCATCGAGGGTCGCGCGTCCAGAACGCAAGCGGCCCATGCCTATGGTGTCTCGGCCAAGATCGTTGCCCGCTGGGTCGAACGTTTCAAGGCCGGTGGACG
>Ga0209398_1000020_pt1 | contig 174466 bp, 131 predicted proteins | sample AshMeaBigSpring_FD_184125 | JGI IMG/M metagenome (GOLD analysis project Ga0209398, IMG submission 184125) | Groundwater microbial communities from Big Spring, Nevada to study Microbial Dark Matter (Phase II) - Ash Meadows Big Spring (SPAdes)... | ecosystem: Environmental > Aquatic > Deep...
ACTGGGCTTTGTCGCCTTACGACAGTACTTATTCTACAAACCGTCGCTTTTCGAATGATGGAGTAGGGGTCAATCAGTCGGGGAAAGACCTGAAACAACTGGCTCTCTCTGTGCGTTGTGTCAAAGATGTTACTCCAACTCCCGTTGCCGGTTTATATTCCGATGCTACGCTTACCTTGCTTGTTAACGGACTATCTTCACGTCTCAACACAGGTTTTGAAGATATTAGAAATAAAGCATTCTACGAGGCTCCCATAGATGCCGGTTATACTACCGCTACCGGTGTGCCTATGAGTCGCACCAAAAGTTACTCCCTCTGCAATTATGCATTTAAATCGCTTTGGCTCAATATTGCCCTCGATACCGCCAATTATGCCCTCACCCGCAATGCCGATTATTACCTGACCAATCCTCCCACCTACATGGCCGAGGGAGATAACTTCTACTGGTCGGCTGATATTTGGTTGAAGTCGCTGGAGTTTTATGGCAGCAAGGGCTCTAAGGCGCCGGGAAGGATAACTGCGGCCACCGAAGCGCGTCTCTACGAACTGATGTTTGCCTATATGGACTATTTTTCTAAGGGGACAGAACACACTCCTCTTTTGTATGCCGAATATAAGAAGAGCAATACCTGGGATGTGTATGGCTCTGAAAATCACCATGCCCAGCATTTTTATACCTATTGGCATTTTGCTAAGTTTTTGAAGGATAATCCGTTGTATGCCGCTAAGAAGTTTTCCGACGGATCTACTCCTGCCCAGTGCTATACCGAGCAAAATGAGTATTTCAAACACTGGCTTTCGGAACGGGGGAAAAAAGGGATGCTTGTGGAGATGGCAACCGATGGATACAACGAGATAACAATAAAAGGAATTTACAACGTTTACGATTTTGCAACGGATACGGAGTTGCGCAATCTGGCCCGTAGCTTTATCGACCTATATTGGGCTACCTGGGCGCAGGAAGAGTTAACCGGTGCAAGAGGTGGCGGAAAGTCACGCGTATATCCTGGCAACGATGCCAATGGTTGGGAAATGCCGTTTAAGGATATGGCCTATTTCTATTTTAATATCGGCTCAAAAGTGGGAATCAACGGAAATATGTTTACCATTCTCACCAGTTCGTATCGTCCGCCGTTGGTGGTGGTCGATCTGGCGCTGGCAAAAACAGAAATGGGAGCTTTCGAAATAAAACAACGGGCATTGGGCCTCGCAATTAATGGGCACAATGCACCGCCGTTGTATCAGCTCAGACAGGACTACGGAGGATTGGTACGCTACAGCTATTGTTCTCCCTCCTTTATCATCGGTGCCCTTCACAAAGAAATACTTGCCGATACCAAATGGACATTGATTAGCAGTCAGAACAGCTGGCAGGGAATCCAGTTCAGTGGTAACTCCGCTTACCGCATTTATACGTATGCCAGTACCGAACGTATGAGTTTCAACGCTACATGGGATGTTCAGAGCAAAGGGTGTATGATTTCATCTCCTCTGTTCGCACCTTACGGGAAATATACCGATAGCATGCGGGTTTATGTAGCGCCGTTTGGCTCATCGAATCGCCTCGACCGGGGTGGCTGGACATTTATCCAGTACGGAAATGCGTATGCCGCCATTAAATGCGTAGTGGGTTCATTCATCTCAAAATCAAGCGGACGGTACCTCTCCTGTTCAACGCCCTCTTCTCCGGTGATTCTCGAAGTGGCCGAAAAGGCATCATTCGCAAGCTATACCGCTTTTCAGGATAAAATATTGGCGTTGCCACTCAGCTACGATGGTAAGGTGGTCACTCATACCTCTATCTATGGCGACGAGCTAAAACTATTTACCGACAAAACATCGTTGCCTCAGATTAACGGAAAAGTGGTTGATCTTCGTCCCTCTTATGCCTTCGATAGTCCGTTTGTCAAGTCATTTTGGGACAGTGGTATCATTGAAATTTCCAAAAACAAACGAAAACTGGTGCTCGATTTTAATCTGAAGTAATTCATCTGTAATCGGGATAATTTTCCCGTTTATCTGTTATCTTTGCTGCTAAAGGATAAGGGTATTGGCAGACTTACGTGTCTGCTATATATCCTTTATCTTTTTTTATTAATGTCATATTCTCTCAATCATGTTAAAACACACTCTCGCATTGCTTTTTGTTGCCTCTATTCTGTCGGGTATGGCTCAGTCCCGCTCCATGATAATGTACAAAAATGGCACCCCTGTTTACCAATCACTGGTGTCTGATAAAGATTCGGTTGCCTTTTCTGTCAGCGATACCGTGCGCGATATTGAAGGCAATGTGTACCGCACCATCAAAATAGGCAACAAAATCTGGATGGTCGACAACCTGCGCACAACAAAACTCAATGATGGCACGTCCATTCAGAATATCACCACCGACAATATCAAATTTGCCAATGGTGCAAGCGGCGTTTTGCGCACCACACCAGCCATGAGCTGGCACAACAATCTGGACTACAACAAATTTACGTTTGGCGGACTCTACAACTGGTTCTCGCTCGAAACGCGCAAACTGGCCCCCGCCGGCTGGCGCGTCGCAACCAAAGAGGACTGGATGGAGCTTGAGAAATACCTGGCTGTCAACGGATATAACTTTGATGGCACAAAAACCACGAACGGAACGGTTACCAAGGTTCTGAAATCGATGGCCTCCTCTCAATACTGGGCTTCGGCCGAAAAAACGGGTGCAATTGGTAACAACCACCCCGCCAACAACAAATCCGGCCTCTCCCTGCTCCCGGGCGGATACCGCGATGGCGATACCTGGGGTACTACCGGCTTTACGGCCGGCTATTGGGCCGCCTCGTGGTACGACAATGCTAATGCCAACAGCCGCTTCTTCTCTGTCGCCGATACCGGCGTTGTGCAATCGACTATCGATCTCAAGCAAAAGGCTTATGCCGTTCGTTGTGTAAAGGATATCGCAACAACTCCGCTGGCCGGCCTTATTCCCGACTCGCACTTTGCCAATCTGAAAACCTCTTTTGCTACCCGACGCGATGCCGCTTTCGAGGCTTTGCGATACACCCCTTTGACAGTAAAACCGCTCGATACGGTCTATCAGACGACTACCGGCTGTCCGCTTAGTCGCGATTTCAGCTATTCTCTCTGCGATTATGCCTTTAAATCGCTTTGGCTCAATGCTAATGTCGATAAGGCCAACGCTGCTCTGGTGCAGAATGCCGATTTCTACCTCAGCAACCCCACTTACCTCAAAGACCGCGACAGCTTCTACTGGTCGGCAGACGAGTGGTTGAGGCTGCTCGAATATTACGGCAGCAAAGGCACAAAAGCAGCCGGTCGCATTACTGCAGCCACAGAGGCCAAGCTCTACGAGTTGATGTTTTTGTACATGAATACCTGGTCGCCTGCAACAGCTAATGCAACCAGCCCGATTAATTGCGCCGAGTATGCCAATAGCAATACATGGAAAATTGACGGAACCGAAAATCACCAGTCCATGCAGTCGTGTACATTCTGGCATTTTTGCAAATTTCTGAAAGATAATCCGTTATACGCTTCGCAAAAGTTCCCCGATGGCACAACTCCCGAACAGATCTATACCATCACCGGCGACTACCTCAAACACTGGATTGCAGAGCGTGCTAAAAAAGGCCTGTTCATCGAAGCCGCAAACGACGACTACAACCAGGAGACGCTCAAAGGGATTTACAACTGCTACGATTTTGCTCCCGATGCCGAATTGCGCGAGTTGTCGGGCAAACTGCTCGATTTATATTGGGCCACCTGGGCGCAGGAGCAGATAAAAGGGATGCGCGGCGGTGCCAAAGCACGTATCTACCGGGGTAACCAAAGCAACGGTTATACCGGCAGTGCTGGTCGTATTTTCGGCTATAAAATGGCCTACTACTACATCAATTCAACTGCCGCCTATACCTTGAGCGATGGTATGTTTACCGCTGTCACCAGCGACTATCGCATGCCAAATGTGGTGATGGATATGGGCCTGATGAGATCCGAATTGGGAAATTTTGAGGTGAAAGACCGCACACCCGGGCTTTCAATTGCATCGGGCGATAATGTGAATACCCGACAAGATTATGGCGGCATCGTGCGGTACAGCTACTGTACCCCCGAATTTGTGATGGGCACCATGCACCTCGAGGCGCGCCCGCACCCCGACTGGCTTATGATTAGCAGCCAAAACCGCTGGCAGGGCGTTATTTTTGATGGCGATCCGTTTTGTCGCATTTTTCCGCAGGCACAAATCGACTACCGCGCCTACAATCAGCACTGGGGTGTGCAAAGCAAAGGCTGCCTTGTTACCCAGCAGCTTACCGAAGGCACCTGGTCGAAATACACCGATTCTATGCGGGTCTATTTCAGTAGTCAGGGGCTGAGCAGCCGGGTCGAAAAAAGCGGATGGGTCTTCATGGCCAGCAGCACTGCTTACGCTGCCGTCAAATGCGTTACCGGAGGTTACCACTGGCTGTCGGGCGATTCGCGCTGGATGGTTTGCAACGACCGCTATTCGCCTGTAATTATCGAAGTGGCTAAAAAATCGGATTACGCCAGCTATACCGCTTTTCAGGATAAAGTGATTGCGCTCTCTCTTAGTTACGATGGAAAAGTGCTGAAGCATACTTCGTTATATGGTGATGAACTGATCTTTTATGCCGACAGAACCAGCCTGCCCAAAGTAAATAATCAATTAATCGATTTGAGGCCAACGCGCGTTTTCGACAGTCCGTTTGTGAAATCCGATTTCAACAGTGGTGTGGTCGAGATAACCAAAAACCAGCGAAAACTGGTGCTCGACTTTTCATTAAAATAAAAAAAACAACGAATGCATTTTTTTTTATTCTGATTAGGGGTATTATCCGACTTACGGGTCTTACTGTTACAAATGCTTTTCTTTTAAACCTTAACTTATCAAACTATGAAAAAAAGAATTTTATCTGATTTTTATCTCCGGCTTTTGTTGTCGGGTCTTCTTTTTTCTTCTTTTTCATTTTCTGCTTTTTCCGAACAGGGTCTGAAAATTAAACAGGGTTCGGGAACCGTAAGTTCATTTTCTTATACTAATGCTCGAAAACTGGTTTTTGTTAATGAAACAATGTCTGTTTTATCTTCTGCCGGTAGTGTGTCTGGTACATTTACTCTGAACACGGTTTCAAATATCTCTTTTGGAGAAGTTGCTTCCAGCTCTGTTCGTCAGAATTTTCAGGAATCTTCTCTTTCCGTTTATCCCAATCCGGCTATCGATTTTATAACGGTTAGGGGTGTCGACTCGGGACTGTTGTCCATTTATTCTGTTGTGGGCGCAAAAGTATATGAAACACAGCTGTTGGACTCAAATGAAAAGATTAATGTAAGTGCTTTGTCTTCGGGTATTTACATCTTATCTGTCAATGGTAAATCTTTCAAATTCAATAAGAAATAATTCTTCCCTCCAAATTCAACTTAAAACATAATATTATGAAAAAGATAACTCTGGCTTTGGCTTCTTTTGTGGCTTTTTGTTCTTTCGCTCATGCTCAGTCTAAATCAATTACAGTTTACAAAAATGGCGTGAAGATGTATGAACAACATATATCCGCAGTGGATAGTGTGGTTTTTAATGCAACTCCCGATACAGTTAAAGATATCGATGGAAATGTGTATCGTACAATTACTTTTACCATCAAAGGTAAGCCTGTAACCTGGATGATAGACAACCTTCGTACTACGAAATTAAACGATGGTACCCCCATATACAATACAGTGAACGAAAACGCTGACTATGCAGATGGACAGACACCGGCAACCGGTACTACAGCTCCGTTGCGCACTACTCCTGCTTATTGCTGGCACATGAATCAGTTGTACAACAAAGAAATTTTTGGCGGATTATACAATCATTATGCCATAGAAACCGAAAAACTGGCGCCGAAAGGCTGGCACGTGGCTACTAATCAGGAGTGGATCGACCTCGAAAATACATTAGCCACCGTAGATGCTTACAACAACGATGGCGTTGCGGTTTACGATGGTACTGCTCTTAAAGTGGCCAAAGCTATGGCAAGTCAGTTTACCTGGGCTTCAACTTCCAGTTGGAAGCAGATCGGAAACAACCCCAATGCAAACAACAAATCGGGTTTGTCGCTGGTTGCCTGCGGGTACCGTAGTGGTGTAACCTGGGGAAGCACAATGAATAATGGGTTCTACTGGACGGCTACTGTTGTAAGTGCAGGTACCGCCGACAAAGCTGGTGTTGCCTACAGTCGGAACATCACTTCAGCTACCGAAGGTTTTGCCAATTCGAGTTCCGGACAACTTAAAGGAAACGCATCTACGATCATGTTTGGTGTACGTTGTGTGAAAGATGCGGCTCCCTGATAATTAAAATAGATAGATAGATAGATAGATAGATAGATAGATAGATTAAAATAAGTGTGTGTAAGAGTGTGTGTGTAGCTCGATAGGTGTTTGTATGATCATGTTTTTTGCATTTTCATGCAGATACCTTGGAAGCAGATTCCCCCGGGTAGAAGTGATTTCTGTTTGGGGGATTTTTTTTTCTTTCATTTCTCGTTTGTTCAAAACAGAGTGTACCTCAACCAGTCTCACGACTCGCTTTACATTAAGCAGGTTGAATTGTGTATTATCATTTTATAAATAGTTTTCCATGAAAAAAATTATACCCGCAATTTTCATTCTCCTCACAATCTGTACTTTACCAGCTCGGTGCAATACCTCCATCTGCCCCGTCAGAGACAACAAAAAAGCAGTCTATACCTTCACTGCCGACGATGGTTTCACCAACGCTGCTGTTTTCTTCAACAACGAATTTAAGCGCCTCGATATTTGTGGCTCCCTGGCTCTGGTTGCCAAATGGATCAATGGTACCCAGTCGCCGGCATCTACCTATCCTTTCTGGAATGCTTTGCTGGCCGATAATCGTGTCGATATTATCAATCACTCCAGGTCTCACGTCAAGTTTTCCACCATCAGCAACAATCCTTCTGGTCAGGACTCGTTGTTCAACGAAATCAATGGCAATCAATCTGTTTTTCGTGCCCAATTCCCCGGTCAACATATTATCACTATAGCCAATCCCGCAGTGGTCAATACTACGGCTGCCGATGTGCTCATCAAGCAGTCGCACTACGCTGCCCGCAACGGTGGCAGTGGCTACAATACACTGTCTCCAAACGATTCTGAGTGGTTCAAACTCAATATGCTGGCCAATTATTTCGCCTCCAAAGGCCGGGCTGCATATTCCACCGAAATCAATAAATATGTCGATAATGTAATCGCCTCACGTCAGTGGCTCATTCTCCTTGCTCACGGCATCGGAACCGGAGCCAATGCCATGCAGGATACTGCTTTCACCCGGCATTTCGAATATGTTGCTTCCAAAAGGAGCGACCTGTGGATTGCCCGCTTTGGCGATGTCACACGCTACTTCCGCGAAAAACAAAATGCATCTATCATAACCACCGACTCTACCTCTTCGCGCATCGTCATCTCGCTCACACACAACCTCGATGTGCGTATTTTCAACTACCCGCTCACCCTCAAAACCCGTGTGCCAGCCTCCTGGACCACTGTTTCTGTCACTCAGGGCACCACGGTTGTTACTGTCAAACCGATCATCGAGTCCGGACTCTCTTACGTCATCTACGATGCCCTGCCCAATGCCGGTCCTGTCGTTCTAACGCCTCAGCTGCCCAGTGGTTTGGCATCCACATACGCAAAGCCGGTTGTTGCATTCAACACCGATACTTCCTCTCTCGTTTTTGGCAATCTGCCTCCGGGAGACACATCCGTATTTGTTTTCGATGCTACCGGTCGCTCCTGCTGCCGCATCTCTGTCAGCAGTCATTCGCCGGCCATATCATTTGCTGCATTTCCGGGTGGCATCTACCTCGCCAAATGCCAATCACCCACCGGAGAATCCTCCGGCTTTAAGTTCTTCAAAAAATAGTTAGAACCATGAAATACCTCATACTCAGTTTGATCCTTCTGCTCACCACAAGCTTCTCCACCGATCACCATCGCATCACCATATACACCATTGGCGACTCCACCATGGCCAACAAGCCCACCGAAAACGATGCGCAGGAGAGGGGATGGGGCATGATGTTGCCGCAGTTTTTCACCACCGCCGTCCGCATAGAAAACCATGCCCAAAACGGCCGAAGCACCAAAAGCTTCCGCAGCGAAGGCCTGTGGCGCACCGTCATCTCCCGCATCCGCCCCGGCGACTACCTCTTTATCCAGTTTGGCCACAACGACCAGAAGCCCGACACCCTGCTGCACACCGACCCCGGCACCACCTATCGCAGCAACCTCGCCCGATACATCCGCGAGGCGCGCGACAAAGGAGCTACACCCGTACTCTTCACCTCCATCGTCCGTCGCTCTTTTCTGCCCGATGGCAAGCTCAAAGATACCCACGGCCAATACATCACCGCCGTTCGCCATCTTGCCTCACAAATGCACGTCCTTTGCATCGATATGAATGCCGCCACAGCCCATATCGTACAAACCATGGGCGACGAGCCCTCCAAAAAACTATACATGTGGATCAAACCCGGCACAAACCTCGCAGCACCCGAAGGCAAAAAAGACGATACTCACCTCAACATCGCCGGCGCTACACTCTTTGCCCGAATTGTGGCCGACAGCATTCGCCTCAAAATCCCCGACTTAGCTCCATACATCCTTCAGTCTCAACCCTAATTTACCCGAAATTCAAATTTTTTTTCTCTCATATAGTGGCGAAAATAAAAATAAATTATTATCTTTGCACCCGCAAATATTAAGGATGGTCTGGTAGCTCAGCTGGATAGAGCAACGCCCTTCTAAGGCGTGGGTCAAGAGTTCGAATCTCTTCCGGATCACATCGTAAAGCGTAATAATCTGAAATGTAGATTGTTACGCTTTTCTTTTTTGCTATCCGCTACTATCCCTCTCGCTGAAGTTATCCCCTCACATCACCGCTTATTTTTAGAATTCCCCTTGCTCATTTGCCTCTGCCCCAGCCAATATAAGCAAAACACCCCGCCAATCTGATCTTATTGACGGGGTGTTTGTTTCCTTAATTTAACGATGCCATTCGGATTATCCCTCTTTGGCCACTTTCTTTTTCGGTGTTTTCAGTTTTCGAAGCTCTTTTTCAAGCTCATTTATCTTATTATCCTGATTGTTTATGGTTTGCAGCAATGCATTCAGCTCTTCGTTATCAATCGAATCCGGATATTGAGCCTTCACCCGATCAATAAAGTCGCCCAATACATTCATATAATTCGTAAATGCGTCAAACGGCGAATCGTATGGGCTGAAATGACTATGGACAGCCCCATCCGACGAATGTTTGGTGGACATGTAATAGAAATGGTCGCTCGATTGCAGATAAATCCAGTCCTGCATCAATCGTCTGTCCCGGCTCAATCGTACTCGCTCTCCCACCGAGTAGAGTTTCGAAACAGCATCTTTCTGCAGGCGATTACCCAACCAGGCACTTGTATCACGCTCTTCATCAGCCCACGAAATAGGATATGTTACATAGATGCTGTCAACCGCATCCAGGCTGCTCACCACTTCCGAAGGAGTTTTAAATGTAATTCCTCGTCTGTCTGCGCATCCGGGCAATGCTTTCAGGAACTCAAATATCCCCGATTCCTGAGTGTGCATCTCTCCAAATGTGTCGAAATTCATAAACAAATTCACCAGCGGTTCACTTTCCGGCGTTTTGGCTATCCAGTCTATGTATTTATCTGCTGTAAGTGGGTAGTTATCCCAGTTGCGATTCGAAAATCGGAAAGAAATATCGTCACTGAATCTGAAGTTTCTCATCAGCATCTTTAGCTTGGGAGCTGCCACACAGCTATAGACATAGTTCGGGCTTTTCCATCCCAATATATGTTTTGCTCCTTCTACTATTATTCCCTTAAATCCCATTTCGGCTACCTTTTGCCCAATCTCATCCGAATATATCAACTCTGTATTGCGGAATACCACCGGCATCTGGCCAAACAAACTGCTGATTTTCTGTGAATGCATCACCACCTGGCGTTTAAACTCATCTTCATCATACAGCGAGGATAAGGAGTGGGCATATGTTTCCGCCAAAAATTCTACGCAGCCTGTTTTTACCAGTGTGCGCAGATTCTCTATTACCTCCGGTGCATAGATTTCCATCTGCTCCAGAGCGGTTCCCGATATAGAAAAGGCAACTTTAAATTTCTGCCCCGACTGTTCTATCATCTCATGTATAGCCTGAATGGCAGGTATGTAAGAGCGTTCTGCAATCCGGCTTATTATAGCCTCGTTGTTGAAGTCATCATAATAATAGTGGTCGCTTCCAATATCAAAAAAACGATATCTTTTTAAACGAAATGGTTGATGTATCTGAAAGTATAAGCAAATGGTTTTCATATTTTGCCGGGTTTAGTTGATTCGTGTTTGTATTCTTTTCTTAATTCCATCCCAAAACTTTTTTGTAAATATCGATTACTTTTTTGCCTGCTTTTTCCCAGACAATCTGATCGACCTCATTTTTACCCTCAATCTTTAGATGTTCATACATGGCAGGGTACGTTACAATCGAATAGATGGCATCTGCCATTGCTTCAATATCCCAATAGTCAATTTTTATCACGTTCGATAATATTTCGGCGCAGCCCGATTGCAGAGAGATGATGCTCGGTACTCCCACCTGCATGGCTTCCAGCGGAGATATGCCAAATGGCTCCGAAACAGAGGGCATAATATACACATCGCTCGATTTCAACATTTCATATACCTGTTTCCCTTTCAAAAAACCGGTAAAATGGAAGCGGTCTGCTATTCCTCTCGCCGATGCCAGGCGTATCATTTCATTCATCTTATCGCCGCTTCCGGCCATCACAAATCGAACATTTTTTGTCCTTTTTAATACAAGGTGTGCAGCTTCTACAAAATATTCCGGACCTTTCTGCATTGTTATTCTACCCAAAAATGTCACCACTTTGTCTTTTGTGTTGCGTTTGGGTTCTATGCCTTCTATCTCCGAACTAATCGGTTCCACAGCATTATGTACTGTTGTTACCTTATCCGGAGAAATGTGGTATTTCTCAATCACAGTTCGTCTTGTGAGGTCGCTCACCGTTATTATGTGATCTGCTTTATCCATTCCATCTTTCTCAATAGCAAACACTTGCGGATTTACATTGCCACGGCTTCTGTCAAAATCTGTTGCGTGCACATGTATCACCAATGGTTTTCCGGTCACCTGTTTGGCATGTATTCCTGCCGGATAAGTAAGCCAGTCGTGGGAGTGTATTACATCAAACGGATATGTGCGGGCTATCACTCCTGCCACTATCGAATAGTTGTTGATCTCTTCCAGCAAATTGTCGGGATAACGACCCGAAAATTCCATGCATCCCAGTTCGTTGGTATGCATATAGTTAAAGTCGGCATAGATATGGTTGCGCAGGTCGTAATACTCCTGCGGGTCCATACAATGGCCTACCCTCTGCTTTACATAGTCATAGTCGTGTTCGCGCCATGCAATAGGTGTGCAGTTGGCGCCAATAATCCGCAAAAAAGAGCGGTCCTCATCTCCCCAGGGTTTGGGTATCACAAATGTAATCTCCATATCGCCGCATTGGGTCATTCCCCGGGTAAGCCCGTAGCTGGCTGTGCCCAGTCCCCCAAGTATATGAGGTGGAAATTCCCATCCAAACATTAATGCTTTCATTCTCGAATTGATTTAGTGTTTTTTCATTTCAGTATAAAACTGATTCATTTACCAGATTTCTCTTCTTTTCCTCCGGTTTTATGTGAAGTAATTCAGATGTTACCTGATTATTTCGGTTTAGGGTTATGTATTAAATGATTTTATCAACTTCAATGCTCGTAGAATTTCTGCTACATTCATGGCAAAGGATATAGCTCCACGCCCTGCAAATGGTGGATTACCATCGTAGAGCTCGCTAATGGTTGCTATACAGTTATTCGACATTTCGTCTTCGAAACCAACCAACCTGTTTTCAGCAAACGACAAACCACTCAGTCCAAATACCTTCAGATATGCCTCTATGTAGAAGCCCATCAGCCAGGGCCAGGCTGTTCCCTGATGATATACGTAGTCTCTGTGTGCCACTGGTCCTACATAGTTGGGAGAGTATCCCTGACTCTTGGGGCTCAGAGAACGAATCCCTTTCGGCGTCAGCAGTTCTTTGGTTACAAAGTCGAGCACAGACTTGCGCTCCCGTTTATCCAGAGGTGAATAGTCAAGAGCTATAGCTATAGTCATATTCGGGCGGACGCTCCAGTCCGAATAATCACCATCTACATAATCAAACAAATAGCCGGCACTGTTTTTAAACACCAACTTGAATGAGGCGGCACACTGTTCTGCCAAGGCTGTTAACCCGGCTGCCCGCTCATATTCGCCTCTGTGCGATAAAATCTCGATGCCAAAACGAAGAGCATTGTACCACAATGCATTAAATTCGACCAATAGACCCGATCTGGGTGTAATGGGTTTTCCTCCTACCGTAGAGTTCATCCACGATATCGCAACATCCTTTCCTTCCGAATAGATAAGTCCGTTCTCTGTTACTGTCAGATTGGGGTGTTTTCCCTCTCTGATGGCTTCTACAAACTGAAGTGCCATGTCCGAAAACAGTTTGCACATCTCCTCTGTATTGGTCTCTTTGCAATATTGCTGAATAGCCCAAATAGCCCAGAGTGGTACATCCGGCATCTCAATCTCTGTGATTGCTTTATCCGGTGTTTCATTATTCATAAAGGCTAACAACGATTCCAATGCAGTTTGTGCTATTTTCTCAAAGCTCTCGCGGCTGTCTATGCTGAGCGTGCAGCCGGGCAATGCTACAAACAAATCCCGCGCTCTTACTTTGAACCAGGGATAGCCGGCCAGCAGATAGCATCTGTTGTTATCTTTGTAGTTGTAAAATTGTTGCGCAGATGATTTCAGACAGTTGAAAAAACTGTCTCTTGATGAGCGTTGGCTCAACTCACTTTCATAAATCTGTTTGAGCTTTCGGGTTTGTGTTGGGCTTATTCCTGCCGAAAAGATGATACTTTCTCCTTTTTTTATCGGAAGCTCAAAGTATCCGGGTGTGTATTGGTCTTCTTTGTAAGCCAATCCGCGTTCCTGCTCTTTGGCATACTCCACACCCCTGTACCAGTCGGGCATAAACTTAAACTCCGACTTCTTATTCATCTGCATATACAACGACGGATATCCCGGATACATACACGTGCTGATGCCGTTGTCTGTTTCCTCATAACTTGTGTTCACCGCACTGTTCTCCTGAGATAATTCTTTTACTTTTCGAAATCCAAGTAACGGACGAAGTCGTAATGTAGTCGGCGAATGAGCCTCTAATAAAGTATATTTAATTAAAATCCTGTTTTCGTGCCAAATAAAAACTTTCTCTTTTGACAAGATAACTCCGCCCACGCGATACAGGATTCGCGGAACCACCTCACAATCAAACTCGCGTAAATATTTGTGCCCCTTGGGGCTGTATATATCGCCCTGAAATTTGTGTATGCCAAGGTTAAACTCTGCGCCATGCTGAATAATGGTTTCGTCCAGAGACGATAAAAGAACATGATTATCATCACTAAGCTCGGGTATGGGTATCACAAGCAGGCCGTGGTATTTTCGCGTATGGCATCCTATTAGTGTCGTGCAGTGGTAGGCCCCTGAGCGGTTTGTGCGGAGCATCTCCTTTGGAAGGGATTGTTCCAGATTTATCAGCGTATTTTTATCGAATTTCAGGTAACTCATTTCCTTGATTATTTGTAGAAAAATGTATTCAAAAATGATTTTCTCAAAAGTAAAAAATAATTTAGAGAATACAAGACAAAAGGGTGAAAAATTTGCGAAAACAATAAAATTATTCGTTTTTAGTTAAGAAAAGTAGCTTTTTTTGTGCTGTATTTGTTGTAGTTTAAAATTAATCAATATATGAAATTCGAAACCCGGTGCCTGGTGTATGCTGCCACATATCCATCTGTTTTTATTCTGATTCTTCTGCTTGTTCAGTTGTGCGATGGGCTGTATGGGCTGGAGCTGTATCGTTATGGAAACTATCCGTTGGATATTTCTCAATTATATGGCCCCTTTTTACAACCTCTTTTTCACTCGGGGTTTGATCATTTGGGCTCCAATGCTGTTCCGCTTTTCATCTTGATGTGGTCGCTGTTTTATTTCTACGGCGATGTGGCTTTCGCTGCGTATGCCTGGATTTGGGTTGGTTCGGGTTTATTCACCTGGTTCATTGGAAGACCTTCATACCATATCGGAGCGAGTGGATTAATTTATGGATTGTTGTTTTTCCTCTTTTTTAGCGGCATTTTTCGAAAAATCAGAGAGCTGATGGCCTTGTCGGTCCTTTTGGTGTTTCTCTACGGAAGCATTGTTTGGGGAATGCTTCCGGTTGCTCAGTTAATAGAACCTGATGCATCCTGGGAGGGGCACTTGTCCGGGGCATTTACCGGGTTGCTTGTTGCTGTATATTTTCGGAATCACCCTCCACAACGAAAAGTTGAACCGGAGCCTGATACGGAAGATGAGGATCATTATTCCGGGCCAATTGACTCTTCTTCAGAACCCGAAGGAAAAGGAGAAGAAAAACTACTTAGTTGAAACGCTATCTACAATCATCGCTAGGTTTGAAGTGAAGAGTTTAACGGCAATGGCTAAGAGTATAATTCCGAAAAATTTTCGCAGAATATAGGCTCCTCCGTTTCCAAGAATGCTTTCAATCCTCGCAATATTTCTCAGCACAATGTAAACGACCAGAATATTTGCCACCAGAGATAGAATGATGTTTAGTATGTTGTATTCAGCTCTGAGCGATAGCAGTGATGTAAATGTGCCTGCACCTGCTATCAACGGAAACACAAGTGGTACTATCGTGCTGTTTTTTGAAGCTCCATCAAATCTGAATATTTCTACCTCAAGTATCATTTCGAAGGCCATCACGAATATGATAAGTGATCCTGCTACGGCAAAAGATTGAATGTCAACACCAAACAGTCGCAAAATAACCTCACCCGCAAATAAAAAGCCAATTAGGGTGATAAGTGAATATATGGCAGCCTTTGAGGGGCTGAATATTGCACCCTTGTTTTTCATACTTAATACAATGGGTATTGATCCTGTGATGTCGATAATGGCAAATAATACAACAAAAGCGCTGATAAATTCTTTCCAGTCAAATGTTAATGAATCCATGTCTTTGTAGCGTATTTAAAGATTGTTATTTATATGTAATGCAATAGAAATCAAAATGCAAAATTACTTTTTTTACGTAATTTTACCTCATAAAAATCAATCAAAACAATTAAGAAATGAGTTTTTTGGATATTCTGTTGCAAACTCCTGTTTTTCAGGGAGTTGGGCGGTCAGATTTGACTTCTATTCTGGAGAAGTATAATATTGGATTTTTGAAGTTTAAGCAAGGAGAGTTGATAGTTGAAAAAGGTGAGCATTTTGAGTACATAAAGTTCTTGATTTCAGGGAAAATTTTGTGTGAAACAGATACAAAATCCGGATTGTTGCTTGTGAAAGAGGTAATTGCTGCGCCCAATATAATTTCCGGAAACTATATTTTTGGATTAGAAACTCATTCAGTCAGCAAAATAACGGCGCATTCTGAGGTGGGCATCATGCAACTGGCAAAGGAGGATTTCCTTGATTTGTTAAGGAAAGAGCCAATTTTTCATCTCAATTATCTCAATTTCTTATCATACAAATCTCAAAAGAATGCAAAAATAATATTGTCATTATCTACCGGTACCATCAAGGAGCGTTTTGCAATGTGGGTTTTGCTTTTAACCCGCAAAAAGTCCAGAGAGATTCTCTTTGTGGCAAAAATCGACGATTTGTCGCGGATGTTGGGCGAATCCCGGGAGAACTTCGAGCAGGCTTTACTCGAGTTTCGCAGGGCTGGATTGTTGATGTTTTCGGAGTCAGAGATAAAAATTATTGACAGGCATGGTTTTGCAGATCTGATAGAGGATGAGGATGATGAGGCGGACGAAGATGATGCAAACTAATCACTGAAATTAAATTCATTTTTTTCTTCCATATTTTGGATTGAATAAAAAAACAGGTTGTTGCTATTTTAAAAGCGACAACCTGTTTTTTATATGGTAGCTATAAGTCAGACTACATCAGAAAACCCAACAGAATACCAGCCGCAACAGCAGAGCCGATTACGCCTGCTACATTGGGCCCCATGGCATGCATCAGCAGATAATTGCTCGGGTCATATTGCATACCCATCGATTGGGATATACGGGCAGAATCAGGCACAGCCGAAACACCGGCATTTCCGATAAGAGGATTGATTCGGTTCTCTTTCTTGAGAAAAATATTTAATATTTTTACAAAAAGGACTCCCGTTGCTGTCGCAATAATAAAGGATAATGCGCCAATTCCGAATACCTTTACAGAATCAACTGTCAGGAACTGGGTAGCCTGAGTAGATGCTCCCACCGTTACGCCCAATAAAATTGTGACAATGTCGATAAGTGGTCCTCTGGCTGTTTCGGCCAATCGACGGGTTACTCCGCTCTCTTTTAGCAGATTACCAAAGAATAGCATTCCCAACAGAGATAAGCCCGAAGGAACTAAAAAAGTGGTTAGCAACAATCCGGCAATCGGAAATATGATTTTTTCTGTCTGTGAAACAACTCTTGGCGGTTTCATTCGGATCAATCGCTCTTTTTTTGTTGTCAGAAGCTTCATAATTGGCGGTTGGATAACCGGTACCAAAGCCATATAGGAGTATGCCGAAATGGCTACAGCTCCCAACAGTTGAGGTGCCAGTTTCGATGCCAGGAAGATAGCGGTAGGCCCATCTGCGCCACCAATAATACCGATAGCACCTGCCTGATTCGGGTCAAATCCGCTTTGCAACGCAATCATATAGGCACCGAAAATACCAAACTGTGCCGCAGCGCCAATAAGCATCAGTTTCGGATTGGATATGAGCGCCGAGAAATCGGTCATTGCTCCAATTCCCAAAAAGATGAGAGGCGGATACCAGCCCTGTGTTACACCCGAATAGAGGATGTTAAATACAGATCCCTCTTCGTAAATGCCGATCTGAAGACCAGCTTCCTTAAAGGGAATATTGCCAATCAAAATACCGAATCCGATAGGTATAAGCAGCATCGGCTCCCACTCTTTGGTAATAGCCAGAGTGATGAACAGGATGCCGACCAATATCATAATCAGGTGTCCCGGTGTGGCATTGGCAAAACCCGTAAACGAGAGAAATTCCTGCAGATTTTCTCCGATAAACGATATAAAGCTATTGTTCATAAATTATACAATTACTAAGAGATTTGTACCTTCCAGGATAGAGTCGCCTTTGCCAACTTTGATCTCTTTGATTACTCCGTCTCTGTCTGCATTGATGTTGTTTTCCATTTTCATAGCTTCGAGTATCAGCAGTTTCTGCCCTTTCTTCACTGTGTCACCCACGTTTACACTGATCTCCAGAATAACTCCCGGCAATGGTGATTTAATCACAGATACAGAACTTTCTGTTACTGGTTTGCTTACTACCGGTGCTCCGGTAGGGGTAGTGGGTGCCGGTGCCGGTGTTGTCGCTGGTTTGGGTATATTCAGAATTGGTTTTTTCTCTGCTTTTTCTTCGATTTGAACCACATATTTTGTGCCATTCACTTCTACTTCGGCGTGGTCTTTGGCTACGTGTGCAACATTTACCTGATATACGTTGCCGTTTACTGTATATTTAAACTCTTTCATATCTGTATTTTTTTAATGTTTATTTTTTGTTTGGTATTTCTCTTAGTCCGTAGATTTTTGAGCTCCACGGCGAATAGTTCTTGGTTACTTTTTCTATTGTCAAAACAGTCTCTTCCCAGTCGTGAACATCATTTTCCATCTCGTAAAGAGCCATCGCAATAGCGGCATATATTTCACCGGTATCGTTGTCCGCCATTTTATCAGCATTGAAATCATCAATTCCTGACTCTTTCATTCGCTTGCGTTTCGCATTGATAGAGATATTTCCGATCACTTTAAATATCAGGTAAAACACCAGGAGCGCGATAAACACGACAAACATAGCAATAAAGCTCATCCCAATACCAGTCGGATCATTTTTTTTGTAGCGGTCTGTTACTGCGCTGGTTGATACAATCGAATTGCCTACTCCGTTGGGGAATTGAGCCTTTAGCTGGGCAATATATCCGTTTTCTGCCGATATTTCGTTGTTCGAGCCCGGTGTCACGATGTGTAACTCCTTCCAGGCCGATTCTTTAGCACCGGTAGAGTTGTTGAATATTACATCAACACCATCTGTGCATCGTCCATAACTGCCGGCGGCATTGCCCGACCATTTGACAGAGACACTATCGATGATTTTTTTTCCGTTGGTGTCCACCAGATAAATTGTGTTTACTCCGGTTGTATCCAATGTGAAATTAAGGTGTAATGCTCCACGTGTAGGTTGATTGTCTGCCCACAAAACCAGGTGCTGGCGCGGCTTAATTTTCGTTTGAGCCACCCCTTTGGGTATCATCAGTTTGGTGAGGTTGCTGGTGTCGTTTGTGATGTAGCATCCTCCCAGATTGACGGTGGCATAGGCTGTATTGAATATTTCAATCCAGCCGCTTTTCGAGCCGTATTCGTCCTGAAATCCGTTCGTATTCCTGATCACCACTTCGTTAATCTTCAGTTGACTTATCCTTTGAGAGAAGGTGGTTGTCGTACCGAGAATCAACAAAATGAAAAATACCTCTAATTTTTTTCTAATCATAGATTTTATTGTTAGACGGTTGAAATTAAAGGGGTAAGTTATCGTGCTTCTTTGCCGGATTGACAAGCTTCTTGGTTTGAAGCTGTTGCAATGCTCTGATAATGCGGAAGCGGGTGTTTCTTGGCTCAATTACATCATCAATGTAGCCATATTTGGCAGCATTGTACGGATTAGCAAATGCATCGCGATATTCCTGCTCCTTTTGAGCTTTTGTTTCAGCCGGATTGGCTGAGGCTGCCACTTCTTTCGAATAGAGAACTTCGATAGCTCCTGATGGCCCCATCACCGCAATTTCGGCAGTTGGCCATGCATAGTTGATGTCGCCACGAAGGTGTTTCGAACTCATCACGCAGTAGGCTCCTCCATACGATTTACGCAGAGTAACAGTTACTTTGGGTACAGTAGCTTCTCCGTATGCATACAATAGCTTGGCTCCGTGAAGAATAACACCGCCATACTCCTGCGCCGTTCCCGGCAGGAATCCCGGTACATCAACCAATGTGACAATAGGGATATTGAAGGCATCGCAGAACCGAACAAACCGGGCTGCTTTGCGCGACGCGTTTATGTCGAGTACTCCGGCCAAGTGTTTGGGCTGATTGGCCACGATACCAACCGATTGGCCGTTGAATCGGGCAAATCCTACAATAATATTTTGTGCATAGTCTTTGTGTACTTCCAAAAATTCGCCGTTATCGATGATTGACCCGATTACTTCGTACATATTATAGGGCTTGTTCGAGCTATCGGGTATAATGTCGTTCAACAAATCATCCATTCGGTTAATGGGGTCGGTACAGAGCAGGGTAGGAGCCTCTTCAAGATTGTTTTGGGGCAAAAAGCTGATAAGCTTGCGGATAAGATTCAAACCCTCCTCTTCGCTGTCAACTGCAAAATGAGCTACACCCGATTTGCTGGCATGTACACTGGCTCCACCCAATTGCTCCTGTGTAACATCTTCGCCTGTTACTGTTTTTACTACTTTAGGACCGGTCAAAAACATGTAGCTAGACCCTTTGGTCATGATGTTGAAGTCGGTCAGTGCCGGTGAATATACAGCTCCTCCTGCACAGGGTCCGAAAATACCGGATATCTGAGGCACAACTCCCGATGCAAGAATGTTTCTTTGAAAAATTTCGGCATAACCGGCCAGTGCATTTACTCCTTCCTGGATACGCGCTCCACCTGAATCGTTGATGCCGATAACAGGGGCGCCCATTTTCATGGCCTGGTCCATAACCTTACAGATTTTCATGGCCAGCGATTCTGAAAGTGATCCACCAAACACCGTGAAATCCTGTGCATATACATAGACCAGTCTTCCTTCTATTGTTCCATAACCGGTTACAACCCCGTCTCCCAGATAAGACTCTTTTTCAATTCCAAAGTTGGTGCAACGGTGGGTTACAAACATATCGAACTCCTCGAAACTACCATCGTCGAGCAGCATATCTATTCTTTCGCGTGCGGTATATTTCCCTTTTTTGTGTTGAGACTCAATTCTCTTTACTCCACCACCCAGGCGGGCTTTGTCGCGGAGTTGAATTAGCTCTTTTACCTTTTCAAGTTGATTGCTCATATCTCTGTCTTGTTTTTTATTTGTTTTAATTCTTGTTTATGCAAAAAGGGATTTTGCATCAGCAAAAGTCCCTCTTTGTAAACAGAAAATCTTTTGGATTATTCCGGATTTACTTGGGCTCTTCACACAATTCTGTAAGAACGCTTCCGGTTGTTTTGGGGTGAAGGAATGCGATGCTAAGTCCTTCGGCACCTTTGCGGGGAGCCTTGTCTATCAATTGCACACCTTTTGCTTCTACTTCGCTCAATGCTTCGGCTACGCTGTCTACTGCAAACGCGATATGGTGTATGCCTTCGCCTTTTTTCTCGATAAATTTGGCCACTGCGCTATCTTCGCTGGTTGGTTCCAATAGTTCAATTTTGGTTTGTCCGATCTTGAAAAATGCAGTTTTTACCTTCTGATCTGCTACCTCTTCGATGGAGTAGCATTTCAAACCCAAAACGTTTTCGTAGTAAGGTAATGATGCTTCGATACTTTTTACAGCGATACCAAGGTGCTCAATGTGGGAAAGATTCATAATGAATATATTTTTTTGTTAGACTATAAAATTCTTCGCGCAAAGGTATATTTTTCTATCTGAATGATGAAATTTTTCTTTATATATTTCTACAATAATTTTTTGTTTAACAGCCTATTGCACAGTATGGTTATGATGTGTGCAAAAATATTTGAGCGATTTTTTTTTGCTTTGCACAAGTCGGAAAAGAGTGTGCATAAATCGGAGTAATTCTTATTTGCACTTAATAAAAAGAGCCCCGGCAACTGGTCCGGGGCTCTTTCCATAAAATGCTTATTCAGTCGTTATTTTTACATCAAACTGTATGCAATTGTTAATCCTGCCATTACTATGGATACCATGCTCATCAATTTGATAAGGATATTCAGTGATGGACCGGATGTATCTTTGAATGGGTCGCCTACGGTGTCACCCACAACCGCAGCTTTGTGGCAATCCGATTTTTTGCCGCCCAGATTTCCTTCTTCTATGTATTTCTTTGCGTTGTCCCAGGCGCCTCCGGCATTGGCCATAAATACAGCCAGAATAAAACCGGTTGCTGTGCTACCCAGTAACAAGCCCATTACACCCGAAACACCAAATATTATACCGGTAGCCATCGGAATGAAAATGGCTAACAGAGATGGAAAGAGCATCTCTCTTTGAGCGCCTTTGGTGGATATTGCCACGCATTTGGCATAGTCGGGTTCTGCTTTCCCTTCCAATATTCCGGCAATCTCTCTGAATTGGCGGCGAACTTCCTGCACCATACTTTGTGCGGCGCGTCCTACGGCGTTCATGGTCAGTCCGCAGAACAGAAATGCGGCCATTGAGCCAATAAATGCGCCTACCAAAACGCGTGGATTCATTAGGTCAACCTGGAAATATTGCATCAAATCGGGGATAGTTGCTTTGTGAATATCGGTATTGGAAAAATTATGATCTGTCGCATACTGGGTGTATGCAACCACTTTTTCCGGAATGCGAGCCATGGCAATCTTAATCTCTTCGATGTACGAAGCCAGAAGAGCGAGTGCTGTGAGTGCTGCCGAGCCTATTGCGAATCCTTTGCCGGTAGCGGCTGTGGTATTTCCTAGTGAGTCGAGGGCATCTGTTCTCTCACGTACCTCTTCGCCCAGTCCACTCATTTCTGCATTTCCGCCGGCGTTATCTGCAATTGGCCCGTATGCGTCTGTTGCCAGCGTGATGCCCAGTGTCGATAGCATTCCCACTGCGGCAATCGCAATACCGTACAATCCCATGCTGATGTTGGCAAAGTTGAATTGCGCGGCAAATAAAAATGCAAGAATAACTGATGTGCCTACTATCAATACGGGCACAGCGGTCGAAATCATACCGGTACCAATACCTGAAATAATAACAGTGGCTGGGCCTGTTTTTGTCGATTCTGCAATTTGTTGAGTCGGTTTGAAGCCCGAAGAGGTGTAGTACTCGGTAATTTTACCAATACCGATTCCTCCAAACAGCCCGACCATCATTGAACCCCAGATGCCTGTATAATTGGGTATTTCAAGATATTGAAGTATCAGAAAAGAAAATATTGCAATAAAAACGGAGCTGATATTGACACCCATACCCAGAGATGCCAAAAGTTGTTTTTGCGATGCTCCTTCTTTGGTTTTTACAAAGAATATTCCGGCAATAGATAGCAAAATACCAACGGCTGCAATCACCATTGGGGCAATTACTCCGTTCATTTGTGTTTCTACTCCCATGCCGGCAAAGGCGGTAGCGCCCAAAGCGGCCGTAGATAGTATAGAGCCGCAATACGACTCATACAGGTCGGCGCCCATACCGGCTACGTCTCCTACGTTATCTCCCACATTATCGGCAATAGTGGCCGGGTTGCGGGCATCATCTTCAGGAATGCCGGCTTCTACTTTTCCCACCAGGTCGGCACCCACATCGGCTGCCTTGGTAAAGATACCTCCTCCCACGCGGGCAAAAAGTGCCTGAGTAGAAGCTCCCATACCAAAAGTAAGTGTGGTGGTGGTGATAATAATCAGTTTCATCGCCGGATCAGCTGCTATAATAGAATTGGTAGTGCTATCGAGCGCGCCTATAATGTATTGAAGGGCATAAAACCAAATGGATATGTCCAGCAAACCAAGCCCGACCACAACCAAACCCATTACGGCTCCCGATCGAAATGCAATCCGAAGTCCGTCATTCAAAGAGCGTTGGGCTGCATTGGCTGTCCGGGCAGAGGCGTAGGTGGCTGTTTTCATGCCAAAAAAACCGGATAACCCGGAAAAGAATCCACCGGTGATAAAGGCAAAAGGTACCCACGGATTTTGAATGCCTAGTATGTATGCCATAATGGCAAAAATCAAAGTGATAACCACAAATACAATTGCCACAACCTTGTATTGTTGTGACAGATAGGCCATTGCGCCATCACGCACGTGTTTGGCGATTTTCTTCATAGTGGCAGTTCCCTCGCTCTCTTTCATCATCTGACTAAAGAAGTAATAAGCGAAACTCAGTGCCACTACTGCCGAGAGTGGTACCATCCAGAAAAGTGTCTGTTCCATTTGTGTTGATTTAAGGTTAGAGATTTAAGGTCCAAGAAATATAAGGTTTAATATTCTTTCTTGATATGTATATCCATTTGCGGAAATGGTATGTTGAGGCCTGCTTTTTCGAATGCTGTATAAACCGACTCGTTGAGCTGGTAGTAAACAGGCCAGTAGTCGGGGCTATCTACCCACACCCGCACCACTATATCTACAGAGTTGGGCCCCAGATTACTCAGGGCAATAAATGGCTCTGCCGGTTCTTTCTTTATCCGGTTGTCTTGTTGCAGCAATTCCAGAACAACTGCTCTTGCCTTTTGGTAATCGTCGCCGTAGGCAATGCCAAATGTCCACTCTATGCGGCGAATGCTCTCTTTCGAAAAATTGTTGATGATGCCGGTTGCCAGGCTGCCATTGGGGATTATAATGGCTTTGTTGTCGAATGTGTTTAGTATGGTGTTGAATATCAGAATCTCTTTCACTGTGCCCGAATATCCTTGTGCCTCAATTACATCGCCTACGCGGTAGGGCTTGAAGAGCAAAACCATTACCCCGCCGGCAAAGTTTTGCAATGTGCCACTCAGTGCCATACCGATAGCCACACCGGCAGAGGCAAAAAGGGCTACAAATGAGCTGGTCTCTATGCCCAGAATGCTGATAATGGTGATAATAAGTACAATAGTGAGTGATATATTTATCAGACTTATCAGAAATGTTTTCAGAGATGGGTCTATCTCTTTCTTTTCGAATATCCGGATGCAGATTCGTTTCAGCTTCCGGATGATCCAGCGCCCCACAATGTATATGGCGACTGCAAGTAAAATCTTTAGCGCAATATTATAAGCTGTTTCTGCCAGTTTATCAAGATAGGTGTTTAGTGTATCTGCATTCAGGTGATTGATGTCATTTTTGATGTCAAGCACTTTGTCAATAGAGATAGTTGCGCTGTCTGCGGTTTTGTTTGCTACTGTGGTTGTATCAGGCATATTCTTTTGATTTAATGATTGGGAATTGTTGTTTAAGTCGGTTCTGTTATGGCTTTGTGTTCAGAATTGTCTCCGCCAGTTTATTGGCTCGTTTTACCGATTCCGGATTATCTTTGTCTATTTGATAAACCGACTTGTCGGGGATATCCAGCACTGTGCCAATAGGAACGTTGTTGGGATCATCTATTTTGCTCTTATTTGCCTCGTAAATGTAAACCCAGAAGATGCGGCTACCGTAGTATTTGAGTGCAAACTTGGTGAGACGGGAGCCAACTACCATTTTTTCTGTAGCCAAAACAGACTTATTCTGGTTTTCGGTTTGTTTGCCTTCTCTCACTGCTTTTTGTCTCTCTTCTATCGTTTCTGCAATTGTTTTTCTTTTGGGTTCTGTTGGCCGGTTTGCTGTGGCTTGTGCTGTGTCGCTTTTTGTGGTTGTGTCCGATGCAGCCTGTGTCTGTATAGCGGTTGTGTCCCGTACAACCGGCACGGGTGCAATTATTACAGCATTCTCTTGTTCGGGCGTTTTTTCAAATGGAAATAATCCATATAAATAAGTGTATCCGAAAAATCCGCCAATACCAGCCACCGCAGCTACTATCATCCAGATAATCCAGCGGTATGAGCTGCTTCGTTTTTTCTCCTCTTCCTCGTCCTCTTCGTCCTCCTCGTCCTCTTTTTCTTTGTTTTTTTGTTCAGTTGCATCTGCATCAATGGTTTCTGTTTCCCCGATTGCAGTTTCGGCTTTTTCTTCTTCGTATCGCTCTTCATACGACCATTCACGGGAGGCAGTGGGCTCCTGCTCATTTTCTGATTCGACGAATGCCGGGGGGGTATAGGGCAGATGTGCGTCGGGTATCGGTTCTGTTGCCGGTTTCTCTGTCTCGGTCTCTGTTTGCCCGTTTTCGGTTGTTTCTTCCGCCGGAGCTTCCGGTTCTGTTTGTTCCTCTTCAGGCATAGAAACTTCCTGTGCCTGACTCAATTGATATCCGCCTGTTGGGTCTGTTTGAGCGAAAATGCTGGTCACGGGCTCTTCGTCCTGCTCGTATGTCTCTTCGGGTTGTTCGTCTTCGTCGCTATCGGCAGACGCAGCATCCGGCTCTGGTTGAAGTTCGGGTCTGTTTTTTAGCTCATTCAGATAATCATCAATCGGATCTATTGGTTTGTCGGCAATGATTTCATCGTCCAAAACAATAGTGTCGAGGTGTGCAAAAGGCTCGTTTACAGCCTCTGCCAGGTCGGCATCGGGGGTGAAGGTGGTTTTGTAGTGGCCGGGAATCTCCTGAATTTCTCCGGTATTAACATTGGCTATACGGCGGTTTTCTACCCAAATGAGTTTAAAGGTCCCCAGTCCTTTTATTTTGACTAATTTATCGGTAATAAGGTTCGTTTCGATAGCGTCAAAAAGAGTTTTGAGAAAAGCGTTGGCTTCCTTTTTGCTTATTTTGGCGGAGTCGGACAAAAGATCTGTCAGTTCGTTCAGGGATATTTTACTATTCATCGGGTTGCAGGTCTTTTATTTTGTCTTTAAATGTTTTACTGGCTACAAAATTGAGCACCAGTTTGGGGGGAACCAGCAGTTTTTTCCCCGAAACAGGATGAATGGTCAGTCGCTCGAGTTTTTTCTTTACTTCGAAGGCGCCAAACCCCTGTATGCTGAGTGTGTCCATATTGGCAAAACTGCCTCCCAACAACGTGTTGCATTTGTTTAAAAGGTCCTGCGCATCGTTTTGGTTGATGTTCAGGTTTCGGGCCAATTCGGATATGAGTTCTTTGTTGTTCATTTGTTGTAGCTTGCCGGTTGTTCTTTTTTTATTTACGCGCAAATATAAAAAAATATACTTTGTGCTGTATGTTATTTTGTGGAAAAATTGTGACTAATTGATTGATTTTACGAACGAGTAACCAATCAATCGATCATATCGTTCGCCGGGCGCCCGGTGATATACTTTTACGGTATATTCGTTTTCAGTTTCGTAAAAATTTCCGTCAGTAGGGGCGGTTGTACCCCGGTTGCTCTCATCGGGTAGATAGAGGTATTGGTAGTTGTATGCGCCTTGTTTCAATCTGATATTTTTTGCATAGCATCTTTGTGCAGGGTCGTAACTGAGCTCAAAGTCGGATTGGGGGCGGTAGCCGTTAAATTCACCTATCAGATAAACCTTGCCATTGCCAACTGGGGAGGGGGCGTCGAGGCTGAAGTGTACATCGAAATAGTCTGCCTCATTGTCGTTGTCCCGACCTTCGCTGTTGCGGATGTAGAAGCGCCCGTTCTGATCGCGGTCGAAGCTGTAGGAGCGGAAAGCGCGGATGGCATCTTTGGACAAAAAGGCGTGATAAACCGGTTGAATAAATGCGATTCGCTCCACATGTAGTCCGTTGTAGCGGTATGTAACCATCTCAAATCGTCTGAATTCGTTTCCGGCTTCGAAAATCAGGCTTTTCTGATGCTCGAAAATCAGCAAATTGCCCCGTGTAAATGTGGGCTGACTGAGCGCAACCTGATTGTCTGTCCGGCTGTTTTGGTTGACAATGACTTTCATCTCCATCCCCGGATTGCGTATCGGGTAGTTTCGTGTGTCTATCTGCAAATCCATCTGCTGATGAGCTTTGTTGTAGTCGATATCTGTTATCGTTTTTAGAGATGGAAAGAGATTAACCTGTTTCTCAAAAACCGAAAAGCGAGCCCTGGCCACAATCTTTTCGGGGTCGTTGTTGTCATAAATCTGTACTTCGTAATTGCCCGAAATCCTGAACCTGATGTTGTCATTGGGTAGCTCAAACCGATAGTTGGTGTAGTTGGTATGGGTGTTAAACGACACCTTGCGCTCTTCGATGGGTTGATTGTTGAATCCGTCCAGAAATTCGGGCTCCGACAAATCCGATGGTCGCCAGTCGGCGTTGCAATGAATAATCTTATAATAAAAATAGTGTATGTTGAGGTCGAGGAAGTCGAATTTTATTTCGAGTCGGGCGTCGCCGTTTAGCTCTGTTACAGGGGGCTGTTGCCAGTCGGATTTGAGGCGAATAGTCAGCGATTTCACCCACTCGTTCATGCTGGTTTCTGTGGGAGATTGAGCTTTTAGTCCGACTGTCAGGAAAACGGAACAGAGCAGGGCTAATCTGATTTGTTGAATAGACATCGCGTTGATTGTGTTTGATTATCAGCCTTCTAAGCTGTTTTTGTCGAAGTGTAAAGGTAGCAGTTCCTTAATGCTGTTTACGGCCCAGATTTCATTGCGCCCAACCATCAGAATGCGGATGGGTTGGGCGTAACGGTTTTCCGACTCCAGTATTACTTGTCTGCAGGAGCCGCAGGGTGCTGTGCACGACTCCATAAACTCGCCTTTGGTTTGGGCTGCAATGGCCATGGTTTTTACCGGAATATCGGGGTAACGCGAGTTGGTGTAAAACAGAGCCACTCTTTCGGCGCATAAGCCCGAGGGATAGGCGGCGTTCTCCTGATTACTGCCGGTCACTATTTCGCCGGTATTGAGCAGAATTGCCGCACCTACCTGAAATCGGGAATAGGGCGCGTAGGCGGTGAGAGTGGCTTCTTTAGCTCGTTCTACCAGTTTTTTTTCTTCGTCAGATAGCTCTGGAATTGTATAAACTTGTATCTTTGCGGTCGCAATTCTTTCATTCATATAGAATTCTGTTTTTTTTTACAAATATAGTTGTAAAATCAGAATTAGACTAATAACATTTCGATTAAATGAGATATCAAAAGCTGAAATACCATATACTGTTTGTTTTTTTACTTTTTCTGCTCCCGTTTGCTCTCTATGCCCAAACGAGGGATGAGCTGTTTCGGCAGTACATCAATCAGTACAAAGAGCTTGCGATGAGTCACCAAAAGCAATTCCGGATTCCGGCCAGCATTACATTGGCGCAGGGGCTCTTCGAGTCGGGTGCCGGGAGGGGAGAACTGGCTTCAAAATCAAACAATCATTTTGGCATTAAATGTTACAACGGGTGGACTGGTCCGCGGGTTTACCACGATGATGATATCAAGGACGACTGCTTTCGCAAATACGATCAGGTGAGCGATTCCTACCGCGACCACTCTTTGTTCCTGACTTCGGGCGTGCGTTATTCCAATCTTTTCAGCCTCGACATCCGCGATTACAGGGGATGGGCCCGTGGTTTGCAAAGTGCCGGCTATGCCACCGACCAATCGTATGCCAACAAGCTGATTAAGGTAATCGAAGATTTCAGATTGTACGAGTACGACGATTTGGCAATGGTGCGTGTGGCTATTCAGGCGCAGGAGCCTGTGTTTACTCAAAAAACAGCAACACCGCGCAGCCGCAAAAAACAGACTTCGCACCAGCCATATATTTCAAACGGACTGCTTTATGTAAATGCCCGAAAGGGGGATACTTATTACTCTATTGCCCGCGAAATGGGCTTTACGCTCACCAGTCTGTTGCGCTACAACGAGGTGCCGAAGGATTTTCCGCTTATGGACGGAGATATTGTCTATCTGCAAAAGAAATACAGAAAAATGATGGGTAAAGAGACCATTCACCGTATCCAGCCGGGGGAGTCTATGCACTCTATTTCGCAGATTTATGGCATTCGCCTCAAAACTCTGTATAAACTGAATAAACTCAAAAAGGATTATATCCCCAACGATGGTGATACCCTGAGATTAAAATAATTGACGTTAAAGATTGAAGTTGTGAAGAAATTTGTCAAGTGGATAAAAAGAGGATTGATCTTCTTTTTTACTTCAACCATTCTGATGGTAATTGTTTATCGCTTTGTGCCTGTTTTTTTTACTCCACTGATGTTTATCCGTGTAATTGAGCAGGTTTTTAGCGGAGAGGCTCCGCGTTTGAACCACGAATGGGTGCCTCTCGAAGAGATTTCACCCAAATTGGTAATGGCTGTTATTGCCTCCGAGGATAATCTGTTTATGAGCCACAGTGGTTTCGATTTCGAGCAAATCGAAAAGGCGGTCAAAGAGAATAAACGTCGCAAAAAGGCGCGTGGTGCCAGCACCATATCGCAACAAACGGCTAAGAATGTTTTCCTCTGGCCGCAAAGCTCGTTTGTGCGCAAAGGTTTCGAGGTCTATTTTACAGTACTTATCGAGCTGGTCTGGGGGAAAGAGCGCATCATGGAGGTGTATCTCAACTCTATCGAAATGGGCGATGGTATATATGGTGCCGAGAGTGTCGCGCAATTGCATTTTGGTCGCTCTGCCAAACGTCTTACTGCCGCCCAGTCGGCCACCATTGCGGCTACTTTGCCCAATCCGCTTCGTTTCGACTCTTCAAATCCGTCAAGATATGTCCGCCGACGCAAAAATCAGATTCTTTGGCTTATGCCCCGCATGCCTAAGGTCGATTTTCTCGAGGAAATGAAAAAAGAGAATCACGACGAATAGCGATTCTCCTTTGTTCTTATCTATTTTCCCAATTCCCGAAACTTGATTTCAGGCAATACAAACGAGTCTCTGGCCGCGCTGATGCTCTGTGCTGCCACTCCGGTGAGTGTAACCATGGGGACAAACGAGGCGCGTTCTTCTTCCGTGATGTATCCGGTTTTGTACAACCTTTCCGCTATCCGGTTGAAGTGCCAGTATCTGTTCTCTTTCAGCAAACCGGTGGTTTTGTCAAATGCCGAGGCGAATCGTTTGGGAGAAGGGATGATAGAAGCCATGAATATCGCTTCGTTGATGTCGAGTTGCGACGCATCTTTGTTAAAGTAAAAACGGGCTGCTTCGTTGGCGCCATACACCAGCGGTCCCCATTCCGCGATATTCAGATACACCTCAAACATCCGGTCCTTCGATGATAAACGGTTCTCTTCCAGTAGCCACACCACCAGAGCTTCCTCCAGTTTTCGGGCAATATTTTTGTGGCGGTTCAGAAATACATTTTTTACCAGCTGCATACTGATTGTACTGCCTCCACGGGCAAATTTCTTCACCTTAATGTCGTGTATCAAAGCCTCTCGCATCGAGTTCATCATAAACCCGCGGTGGTTGTAGAATTGTCCGTCTTCCGATTGCAGCACGGCCATTCGCAGCAGGGGGGATATGCTCTCAATGGGTCGGTAGTCGGGGTTCGAAGGGCCAACCTCAAAGGTGCGTACTGGTCTGTCTTTTTCGTAGGCAGTGTACATAAACGGCGCATTCATTTTGGTAAGTTCTCCTGCGTTTACCAGTCTGAAATTCAGTTTTTTCATTGCCGATTCCAGTTTCAGGCTGTCGGGATTGGCCAGATCTATATCGAGCAAAAAATGATAGCTCAGTTCGCCGCTCACGGCTATTCCATCGAGCGAATGAAACAATCCTCTGGGCAGCGACTCAAACAAATCACTCGCCATAAACCGGTTTTTGTTGATGAGGGCCAGAAGTTTCCATCGTTCTCCTTTTTCGGCTCGCAGATAGGGATTGAATTGCAGCTTGTTGAATTGAACAACCGAGCTGCTGTCCAGTTCAATATAGTTTTTGCCTACATTCAACCGGTATTTCATTTCGCCTTCGCCCATCTGTATGTCGTCGGGCGATAGTCGCGCATGGTTTATTTCCATTCCTTTAAAGGCTGCCCTACCTGTCAGAATGGTCTCACTGCCGCTCTCTTCTGTATTTAAATCGAATGCCAGCGCATCAAAAGATATCCGGGCTTTATACACCAGATTCAGATAGGGAATTGTTGCTTTGTGGCCGGGAGATGCAGTGAGTATGCCGGATAGTTTGTTGCTCTCTTTGTCTATGTATCCTTTGGTGTGCCAGATTTGCTGACTCAGGCTGTCTTCTATAAATATATCGGTCTTAAACTGATGCTCTTTTACCTCTATCCGGGGGGTAAACACGTGCGTCTGGTAGTTGTTGTTGATAGATAATATATCCAGTTTCTTTATTGTCATATCCGAAGGGATAAGCCCGAATATTGAACTTAAAACCGATGATAGCCGTTTTTGATAGTTGACGTCTGTTTCGTCTCCGGGCATCTCATCTTTTTTGCGCGAAAACAGAAAATTGTAGTTGCAGTAATTCCCTTTTTTAATAAAACGACAACTGATAGATTCGGCCTGTAACGAGGTGAGATCGGTGTTTATCAGCAACATTTGCCACAGATTGAACTCTGCTCTCAAATCGCAAATCGAAAGTAATGTGTCATTTTTCAACGGAATTACATCCAGCGATTCAATGTGAAAACCCGACAGTCCATCGAGCTCAAATCCAATCAGCTCAATCTTAATCTGTTTGCGTTGTTCTATTTTTTCTATCTTTTGGCTGATGATAAACTGGGCTATTTTCGAGGCCGATAGTACGAGCAGAATCAACAGGGCAATAAACCCGCCTACAATCCACAGAATCAATTTGCGGTGACGCGAAACCCATTCTCTCAGTTGTTTTTTGCCAATTCTTTTCCAACTCATATTTATTTCTCTGTTATTTCTGGTTGTTTCTTCTACGGGAATGTTTTTTCCGTCTGCAAAATTAGCCAAAAATAGCAGCATTGTTCTATCTTTTTCTATTTAAAATCCAAATAATCTCTATTTATCCCGATTATTGACCCATTTCGTTGGGCTTGCTCTTTTTTCTGCCGTTTTTGCACTATCTTTGTGCCATGCAGAATACAATTATTATAGACAAAACGCTGAAAAGCATGGGGGTTGAGGCGCTCAATCCAATGCAGACTGCCACACTCGCGGCCAGCGAATCCGGCAACCAAACCATACTGATTTCGCCCACAGGATCGGGCAAAACTCTGGCTTACCTGTTGCCTCTTCTTCTTACTCTCAACCCCGATTCGCAAAAGGTGCAGGCCATTGTTGTGGCTCCTTCCCGCGAGTTGGTGCAACAAATCGAACAGGTTTGGCGCAGCATGTCCACCGGTTTCAAGGTGGGTACCTGCTTCGGTGGTCGCCCTTCCAATGCCGAAAAAAAAGCACTTCTTGTTCCACCCTCTCTGCTTGTAGCCACTCCCGGGCGCTTGCAGGATCACATCGAACGTGGTAATTTCGACCTCACCGATATTCATACTATCATTCTCGACGAATTCGATAAATCGCTGGAAATGGGTTTCCTGCCTCAAATGGAAGCCATCATCTCCCGGATACCTTCGTTGCGCACCCGTGTGCTCACCTCGGCTACCGATGCTGTAAAAATTCCGGCTTTTGTGGGTCTGGATAAACCGGTCAGACTCGATTTCTCGGAAAAAAACAACGAGCTCAAAGGTCTTACTATAAAGACAGTACGTGCTGCCGACAACGATAAGTTTAACCTGCTCTACAATCTGGTTTGCTACATCGGCAACGACCCGGCTCTTGTATTTTGCAATCAGCGCGACCAGGTGGAGAAGGCCAGTGCTTATCTCTCCAGTCGGCATGTTGCAAACGAATTTTTCCACGGTGGACTGGAGCAGCCCGATCGCGAACGGGCGCTTTCGAAATTTCGAAACGGTAGTTGTACCCTTTTCGTCTCTACCGACCTGGCTTCCCGCGGTCTCGATATTCCCGAAATCAAACACGTGATTCACCTCGACCCACCTGTGCGTCTTGACGAATTTATCCACCGAAACGGACGAACTGCCCGTATGGATGCCTCCGGAAATGCATTTTTTCTCCTGGCTGCTTCCGAGGAGTTGCCCGACTTTGTGCAGCCCACCCCCGAAAGGCTTGTTTTGCCGGCTAAGCCTGCGCAACCTCCTGTGCCCGAGTGGACTACCCTCTATGTTGGTAAAGGCAAAAAGGATAAAATAAGCAAATCAGATCTGGTCGGGTTTATGTTCAAAAAGGGCGAACTCGCTCAAACAGACCTCGGTCGCGTTGAGGTCAAAGAGTATTACTCATTTGTGGCTGTCCGTTCTCATTGCGTACACGCTTTGCTTCGTAAAGTGGAAAATCAGCGTATCAAAAACCTCAAAACGAAAATAGAAATATCTGATTAAAAATAGATCTTCTCCGGATGAAAAGATATACGTTTTCTATGGAAGGAATAGTCAGTGGGTGGTAATGGAAGAGGAGGGTATAACCCGTATGATATAAGCAGTTCGGCCAACTACCGTGTATAGTATGGTCATTTTTTTGTACCTCAGGCGTCTGACCAAACAATTGTATTGCTCGTAATAGGCAGATTTTTGTGTCGGAAAAATTGAGGCTAAATACCGGAGCTTTTTAATCTCAGCATAAATCCCGCGCAAATAGTTTACGGCTGTAACTGGCGAGTTAAATTCAAAACTGATTGTATGTGATAAATCCCGTAAATCCTGCTGTGCTTGTTCTGAAATTACGACATTGTATTTCGTCATAGTTTTCTCACATCGCATTTGTAATGATCACTCAAAATCTCACAACACTCACTGAATGATTCTTCAATCGTATACGTCTTTTCTCCGGCTAGCTCTTCGGCTACCGGATACTCTATTTTTGCCACTTTGGGATGTCGCTGTACCTCTTTGAGTAAGCGACGCCCTGTAGGTGATTCTATGTTTATTTGCACAGTTATGGTTTGCATACAGGTTCTCTTTTTGTAGTTTTTTATTTGCGATCCTATCCGGTACAAATTTAGTGATTTGCTGCGAATTCCGGTTGCATTTAGGCTTTAATTTGCAGCGAATATTCACTTTTACGACGAAAATGATTTATCTTTACAGCGAATCAAAATTATTATTTGTCACAACAATATCCGAAAAACAGATGAATGCTACACTCCTTACTCCCGAATGTCAACTCCCGCTCACCTGCTCCCGCACCGGTACCTGCTGCCACGGCAACAGGGTTTGGCTAAATCCGTGGGAGCTGTTCTCTCTGGCCTCCCAAAAGGGTGTCTCTGCCCGTGAGTTCAGAGATTCTCATACGCTGTTTGGAGGCATTCGATTGTTGTTCAATGGCAAACCCGGATATCGCGGCAGGCTTGCCTGCAATCAGTACATCGAAAATTTCGGGTGTAGCGTGCACACGGGGCGTCCGCTGGCCTGTAGGCTCTTCCCGATTGCGCGGAGAATTCAAAACGGTGGGGTCTCTTATATGCACGATGGTAGCGTGTTTCCTTGTCTGGACGGTTGCCCCGAGGTGTTGGATTTGCCGCGGTTGACGGTTGCCGAATACCTCGAAGGACAGCAAACCGGGTTGTTTGAGCAGGCGCAGGATGCCTATCTGGATGTGATGCAGAGCCTGGCTGATATCTCGTTTATGTTGTTGCTCGATACCGGACTGGCTGAATCAGGTGACCGGATTACTCTCAAAGCCTGGCGGCAAATGGGTGACGAAGAGCCTGATCTGCTTGAAGCCCGTATCGGCACCGGATGGATAGATAAACTGATGTTGCCCGAAATACCTTACACGGGCGATCCTCTGTTGTTTTCGCAACAACACAACGACTTGTTGCAGCAGGATATTCAAATGCTTTGCGATACACTGCAAAGTCATGCTGAGTTGCACAGTGCCTCGGTTCTGGCGATGGCTATGGCGCTTCATCTGGCGCGCGCTTTGGGTGCAAATCCAAATCAACTGTCGGAGCACTGGATTCGCATTGCTAAAGAAAACGGGGCTCTCGAGTAAATAGTCAAAGTGTGGTGGCGTCTGTTTTTGTCTCTTTTCCTTCTCTTTATTCGAAAATTGATTTCAATTAGTCAATTGTTTTTGTTAAATATTTTAGGTGAAATTGGGTGGAATTTGGAAAATTAATTTCAAAGTATTATCTTTATGGCTTATATATAGATAATCTTTGTATAATTCTGCTTCTTTATTGTTAAATATTTGGGCGGGGGGCTGGCTTTTTATTGCCCTGGCGATTGTATTTACTAACACCGTCATTATCTCTCAATATCTGGTTTTACTACAAATTAAGCAATTTGAATTATGAATATCGAAAATGAGGCTTTAATCCAAAGAATAGATGAGCTTGAAAAAGAAAATGCTGTTCTAAAAGAACAACAATTTAAAATTACCGAAGCTAAAGAGTTGTATCTGAAGATATTTGAGGATTTCCCGGCCTTGATCTGGCGTTCCCGGTTAGATAAATTGTGCGATTATTTCAACAAAACATGGCTCGAATTCACCGGTCGTTCTATGGAGCAGGAGTTTGGCAATGGGTGGGCCGAGGGGGTGCATCCCGACGATTTCGATGCCTGCCTGAATACGTACGTGACTTCTTTCGACAAGCGGGAAGCATTTCTGATGGAGTATCGTATGAAAAATAAATACGGCGAATACCGTTGGATTCGGGATTTCGGACGTCCTTTTTATGATCTGGATAACACGTTTTTAGGCTATATTGGTTCGTGTTATGATATCACAGATAACAAAAATAATGAGCTTAAATTGATTGGGTTAAATGCTGCAAAAGATAAGTTCTTTTCCATTATAGCTCACGACCTCAGAAGTCCGTTCTCCGCTATTCTCGGATTTAGCGGGCAGCTTATTCAGTTGATTCACGATAAGGAGTATGATCAGGTTGAGGAGGTTGCTTCTACTATTTGCAGTACATCTGACCGGGTTATTGATTTACTTTCAAATCTGATGGGTTGGGCGCAGTCTCAAACAGGGCGGTTAAATTACAATCCCGAAATCCTGGACATGAATAGGGTGGTTGATGATGTGTTGCTTTTGATGAAAGGTAATGCGGATCAAAAGTCTATTTGCATTTCTGCCCGCATTACGCCCGGATTACGGGTAACTGCTGATAAATCTATGGTTGGTACTGTGATGCGGAATCTGATTTCGAATGCGATAAAGTTCACAAATCTCAAGGGGGAGATTGTTGTTTCGTCTGCTGTTCAGCAAAATGAAGTCGTCTTTTCTGTCGCTGACAATGGTATTGGTATTGCGGAGGAGAGAATCGGTAAATTATTTCAGATTAGCGATTCGAAATCTACCCGGGGTACTCAGCAGGAGAGTGGAACTGGTTTGGGCTTGATTCTTTGTAAAGAGTTTGTTGAGATGAATAGGGGTAGAATATGGGTCGAAAGTGTTATTGGCGCTGGTACAACTTTCTCTTTTTCTTTGCCTCTGGCTTAAGTCGGCGGTCTTTTTTCTTTTTTCGTCCGGTCTGATAGTCTCTTTGTTTACAACCTGATCCTATTTCTGGTCCTAAAACAAATAAAAGGCATTCTAAACTCTGATTTTCAGATGTTTAGTTTGCCTTTTGTTTTGTTTCTGCGGAGAGGAAGAGATTCGAACTCTCGATACCCTTTTGGGGTATACACGCTTTCCAGGCGTGCCTCTTCAACCACTCGAGCACCTCTCCGGTTGTTTTTTTGGTTGTGTTTTATCTTTCTTATAAAGGTCTAAAAGGTTGAGCTTTTTCAACAAGCGACCGCAAAGATACGTTTTTTTACTTCAATAATACAAATTTACGGTAGAAATAATTTTTTGTAAATTTTAATCTGTTGGTAATCAGTATTAATGCTCTGCTCGTTTATTCTGTCCAAAGATTCGATTTGCATTTTTTGTGGTTATTTCCGCTACTTCACTCAGTGGTATTCCATATACTTCTGCCAGTTTTTGGGCTATTAACCGGATGTGGGCAGGTGAGTTTCTTTTTCCACGGAAGGGTGTCGGGGTCAGGTAGGGGGAGTCGGTTTCGAGTACCAGCCTCTCTATGGGCAAATTGCGCAATGTTTCTGCCAGTCCCGAGTTTTTAAATGTAACAATGCCGTTTATTCCGAGATAGAAATTCTCGTGGGCCAGTATGCGACGGGCCTGTATTTCGTCTTCGCAAAAGCTGTGAAAAATGGCGGTCAGTCCGTCCGTTCCGCATTTCTCCAGTGCTTCCAGTGTTTCGTTGGTCGAGTTTCGGGTGTGTATCACTGCCGGAAGCCCCTTTTGCCTGGCCCATTGCACTTGTTGTAGAAAAACCTCGGTTTGTTCGGCCTGATAGGTTTTATCCCAGTACAGGTCGATGCCTATTTCTCCTACTGCGCAATAGTTCCCACTGTTCAGTGCCTCTTCTACCCGGGCCAGTTTTTGTTTGTATCCGGCATCTACCGATGTGGGGTGCAGTCCCATCATCGCAAAGCAGCGTTCCGGATAAAGTTCTGTCAATCTGTTCATCTCTGCAATCGAGTCCACATCTACGTTGGGCATATAGATGCGCGAAATACCGTTCTCCAATGAGTTTTGCACTATTTCTGCCAGATCTTCCGCATAGTCGGGCTGATAGATGTGGGCATGTGTGTCGATAAATTCCATGTTATACTTCGCGTTTCATCAATTGGTCGGCAAGGTGAGTCAGTTCGCTCTTCTGCAATACATTCACTTCCATGGCCGATAATGCATCCATGGCTTCTCCGAAATAGGTATCCATCTTCTTTTCGCATATCTCTTTTACGCCTATCTCTCCGTATATGTTTTTTACGGCTTTCACCTTTTCGGCTCTGTCGAATTCTTTTAGCGAAACCCACTTTTGCAATTCTGCCTTCTGTTGGTCGTTGGCTTTTTGCATGGCATGTATCCACAGAAAGGTTTTTTTGTTGCAGGCAATGTCTCCGCCAATTGCTTTCCCGAATACGGCTTCGTTGCCAAAGGTGTCGAGCAGGTCGTCTTTTAGTTGAAAGGCCAATCCTATTTTCTCTCCAAATCGGTATATTAAATCGCAGTTTGTGGCTGATGCGCCTGCTACCAGTGCTCCGGTTTTCAGCGCACAACCCAGCAACACGGCTGTTTTCAGTCGTATCATCTCGAGGTATTCTGCTTCTGTTACATCGTCGCGTTGCTCAAAATCCATATCGTATTGCTGTCCCTCGCAGATCTCCAGAGCGGTCTTCGAAAATAGAGATAGTATTTCTGGCAGTGTATCTGCCGGACTCTTTCCTATCAACTGGTAGGCGATTATCTGCATGGCGTCTCCCGACAAAATGGCATGGTTGGCCGTCCATACTTTGTGCACCGTCGGTTTTCCCCGCCTGATTTCGGCTTTGTCCATCACATCGTCGTGCAGTAGCGTGAAGTTGTGGAAAATCTCTATGCCGAGAGCCGGCGCAATGGCCTTGTCTATCTCGCTGCTGAACAGGTTGCAGGCCATCAAGGTCAATATAGGTCTGATACGTTTCCCGCCTAAGGTAAGCGCATATCGGGCTGGCTCGTACAGGCCGGAGGGTTGATTGGGCATTTCCAGTTTTTCGAGCTCGCGGTTTACGGTGTTCAGCAATGTGTCAAATGGGTATAGCATGTCTGATGTCTGTTTTGGTTTTTTCGCTTGGGCAAAAGTAGTGTTTTTTTTCTAATCAGGTTTTCCATTTTCAGGTGATTCTGCTGTTTCTCTGTTTCTTCTTGTTTTTTTATCGTTGTTCTATCGTTGTTCGTGGTATATTTTTATATCGAACAAATGTTAATGTGTGTTGGTGTATTGAAATTTATTTCGTATTTTTGCACAGTAAATTATTCTCAAAGACTATCCTGAATCTGACGATAAATCGTATTTGCTCTCCTGTTTCTTTTCTTCTTTTTTGTGATAATTCTCCGTTTTCAGCCCCTTTTTCTCCAAATCAAAATGTGTAATAATTGGTATATCCTCCGATGACCCTCCGATGATCCTCCGATGATCTTCCGATCTGACAATGTGATAACCTTCTCCTTCCCTTATGGTTCCTATATGATTCCTTTGGTCTGGCTATAGGGCGTGGCTTTATCCGATTGTTTTGTTTTTACACTTCGGTTTGCGGGATGTTTGGGGCTTCATTCGTTTGTGAAATTTTAACATTATTCCGGGCACTGTGTTCTTTCATTCGGGGTGTCTGTATCAATAATCTCCTCTTTCGCCCGTTATATTTTCGGGTTGTTTGTCGTCGAATTCAAAATTATTCTCTAATTTTGAAGCCGATTGCGACTAAATGCCCGGTTTTGGCTTTATGCATGGCACGTAGTTACTGTAATCCAACGACTTAATATATTTGCATGAAAAATATTGCACTTCTTGTTTTGCTCTCTTTTTTTTCTCTGCGTGCAGCTGCGCAAGTGGGGGAGTCGGCGTATAGTTTTCTCGATTTACCGGTCTCTCCTTCTGTAAGTGCGCTTGGAGGTACAAATATATCTCTTGTCTCCAACGAAAATTCTGTGGCTCTCCAAAACCCGGCGTTGCTCACTCATACTTCCGACAAATTGTTAAGTCTCAACTACATGAATTATGTGGCTGATATCAATGCCGGTTCTGTTGTTTATAGTCAAAAAGCATCAACCCGGGCCACCTGGGCTGTGGGGATGGTCTATCTCGACTACGGCTCTTTCAAAGAAACAAATGAGGTGAACGAAGTGCTGGGCGAATTTGTAGCAAAAGATATGGCTATGCATGGGGTGTATGCCTACAAATTATCAGATAGAATTTCGGGCGGGATATCTGCAAAGGCCATTTACTCTGCTTATCCCGGGTTCTCTTCTTTTGCTCTCGGGGTCGATTTGGGCCTCAATTATTACAATGAACAGCAAAAGCTCTCGCTTTCTATGGCTGTCAAAAACCTGGGCAGACAGTTGGTGAAGTACAACAACGAGTACGAAGATCTCCCCTGGGATGTGCAGCTCGGCATTTCCAAAAAGTTTGCTCATGCTCCCTTTCGGGTGCATGCTACCACTAAATATGCACAGAAGTGGGATATGTCTCTCCGGCGTTCTACTTCTGATTCGGAGAAGGCGGCCAACGATAAGTTTGTGAAAACACTGTTTAAACACCTGATAATCGGACTCGATTTTCTTCCCTCGCAAAATTTTTACCTCGCCGTCGGATATAGTCACAAAGTGAAGGATGACTTCAAAATGTTGGAGAAAAAAGGCCTTTACGGTTTTACATTCGGTACAGGTATTAAGGTAAAACGCTTCCAGGTTGGGGCTTCGCTCTTTCAGCATCATGTGGGCGGAACTACTTTATTGATAGGAGTAACAACAAATCTGAATAAATTCTGAAATGAAAAAAATCACCATAGCTATTGATGGTTTTTCGTCGTGTGGAAAAAGTACTATGGCTAAAGATTTAGCCAGAGAGATTGGGTATATCTACATCGATAGCGGTGCTATGTACCGCGCAATCACGCTTTATTGCATTCAAAACAACCTGATTAATGATGGGGTTGTTGATTTGAATGGGCTGAAACAGCAAATAGAGAGGGTCGCCATCTCTTTCGAAAGAAATCTCGCCTCGGGGCTGCCCGAAACAATCCTCAACGGTGTAAATGTGGAACAGGATATTCGCTCTCTCGATGTCTCGCAGAAAGTGAGTGTGGTGAGTGCTATCCCTTTTGTTCGCCACGCAATGGTCGATCTGCAGCAGGCTATGGGCCGAAACAAGGGCATTGTGATGGATGGCCGGGATATTGGTACCACGGTTTTTCCCGATGCCGAACTGAAGATTTTTGTAACTGCTTCTCCCGAAATCAGGGCTAAACGCAGATTCGATGAGATGCAGGCGAAGGGGCAACAGGCCTCGTTTGACGAGATTCTGGAAAATGTGAAGTACCGCGATCATCTCGATCAAACCCGCGATGAGAGCCCGCTGCGAAGGGCTGACGATGCGCTTCTGCTCGATAATTCTGACCTTACTATCGCTCAGCAAAAGAGCTGGTTGATGACGCAGTTTCAGCAGGTGGCTGGCTGACTTTTCTCTAATACAATTCAGATTAAGTGTGGATGATAATATGATAATTGAAATTGATGCTAAGTCGGGGTTCTGCTTCGGTGTGGTCAATGCGATTCAAAAGGCCGAAGAGGAGCTGGCGCGTGGTACCCGACTTTATTGCCTGGGTGATATCGTGCACAACAGTCGCGAAGTGAATCGCCTGACGGCTATCGGCATGGAGACAATAGACCACAACCGTTTTAATCAGCTCGAAAAGGCTACTGTCCTGCTCAGAGCGCACGGCGAACCTCCGGCTACATATCTGCATGCAAGTCAGAATAATATTCAGATTGTGGATGCTACCTGTCCCGTTGTGCTTCAGTTGCAGAAGAAGATTAAAAAGATGTTCTCTTCGGGGCTCGATAATTTGCAAATTGTTATTTATGGTAAAAAAGGACATGCCGAGGTGAATGGCCTGGTGGGGCAAACAAACGGTTTGGCGGTGGTTATCGAGTCTGACGATGAGATTGATTTACTCGATTTCTCCAAAAATATCCGGTTGTATGCTCAAACAACTCAATCGGTGGATGGTTTTGTCGGGTTGGTCGATAAAATTCGTAGCCGCATGTTGCCGGGTGCTTCCTTCGAATCTTTCGATACGATTTGCCGGCAGGTGGCAAACCGGTTGCCTAATATTCGTCACTTCGCGGCAGAACACGATTTAATCCTGTTTGTCAGTGGCAAAAAAAGCTCAAACGGTAAGGTGCTTTTCGAGGCTTGCCGACAGGTCAATAGTAATACATATCTGATTCAGGATGCCGCTGAGTTTGAAAATCAGTGGCTCAACGGTGTCGCTTCTGTCGGTATTTGTGGTGCAACGTCTACACCCAAGTGGCTAATGGAGGAGGTGAAAAATCATATTTGCTCTATTTTGGGTAAAAATGTGTGATAATGAGACTTATTTCACTTAAATGAAGTAAAAGTGTAACAAGTTACCGCGTAAATCCTGTAACTTTGTGTGATTTTTTATTCGAAGATTATTTATTCTCTAAATATAGGTATTATGGCTTTAAAGTGTGTTGGAATTTTAACATCGGGGGGGGATTCTCCCGGTATGAATGCGGCAATTCGTGCGGTTACACGGGCTGCTATCTTCAATGGGTTAGAGGTAAAGGGAATTTACCGGGGCTACAAAGGGTTAATTACCGGAGAGATTGAGTCTTTTCGTACTCAAAATGTGAGTAATATTATTCAACAGGGTGGAACTATCCTCAAAACAGCGCGTTGCAAAGAGTTTATGACGCCCGAAGGTCGTCAGGTGGCTTTCGAAACCATGAAACGGGAAGGCATTGATAGCCTTGTGGTGATTGGGGGGGATGGTTCTCTTACCGGTGCACGTATTTTTGCCTCTGAGTTCGATGTGCCTATTATTGGTATTCCGGGTACTATAGATAACGATCTTTTTGGTTCTGATATTACTATCGGCTACGACACGGCTCTGAATACAATTATGGAGGCTGTCGATAAAATCCGCGATACGGCAACCTCGCACGATCGTCTCTTCTTTATCGAGGTAATGGGGCGCGATGCCGGTTTCCTGGCTCTCAACGGGGCTATTGCTTCGGGTGCCGAAGCGGCCATTATTCCCGAAATTGCTACCGAAGTCGACCAGTTGGCTGAGCTGATTCAAAACGGGTTCCGCAAATCTAAAAACAGTAGCATTGTGTTGGTGGCCGAAAGCGAAATCACAGGCGGTGCTATGGGATTGGCTGAGCGTGTCAACAAAGAGTATCCGGGATACGATGTGCGGGTCACTATTCTGGGGCATATCCAACGGGGTGGTTCACCTACTGCCAACGACCGTATCCTGGCCAGTCGGATGGGATATGCTGCGGTGGAGGCTCTTCTCGAAGGGCAGCGCAATACGATGATTGGTGTTCAAAACGATCAGATTGTTTATGTGCCTTTCACCAAAGCTATTAAGAACGATAAACCAATCAACCGCGAACTGTTATCTGTATTGAAGACGTTATCTATATAGGTCATCTTTTGGTTCTTCACGAATATTAAACCGCTTCCGGATTCGTCGGGGGCGGTTTTTTTTATGCCGGCTATCTGCATGGTTTCGTCGTATGTATAAAACAAAGAGGTGCAAATGCCGGAGAAAATCTCCTGAGCATTTGCACCTCTTTTATTATTCTGTAACCCGGTTTACATGCCGAAGCTGAGCGAACCGATGTATTCGTAGAAATAACTGGCCAAACCAAGAATCACTAAACCTACCAGACAAATTACAGAGGCCAGACGACTGTAATTGTCGCTTTGGAACTCTTCAATAGGCTGATCATTTTTGTTGATAAACATGGCCTTCACCGGCAACAGGTAGTAATACAGAGAGATGATTGTATTAATCAATGCAATCAATACAAGACCGTAGTATCCCTGAGAAGCCGCTGCCGTGAAGATAAAGAACTTGCTGAAGAATCCGGCCAACGGCGGAATTCCACCCAGTGAGAAGAGCGCAAACATCATCAGCAAACTCAACTTGGGATTGGTACTGTACAATCCGTTGTAGTCGCTGATTTTTACTTTACCCGATGCATTCTCTACGGCAGCTATCACTCCGAAAGCAGCCAGATTCGAGAAGATGTACACCAATATGAAATAGATGGTGGCAGTCATTCCCTGTTGGCCTGAGCCCATAATACCCAGCATGATGTATCCGGCCTGAGAAATGGATGAAAATGCCAGAAATCGCTTCAGATTGTCCTGACGCAGGGCAAAAAGGTTACCTACCGTAATGGTCACCACAATCACCCACCAGAGGATGTTTTGCCATTGGGTAACAAACGGTGCAAATACCTTGTAAAGCAATACTGTGAGTACAAATACGGCAGAACCTTTCGATATGACAGACATATATGCCGTGATACCGGTAGGAGCGCCTTCGTACACATCGGCTGTCCACAGATGGAAAGGCACCATCGAAATCTTGAAGAACATACCGGTGACAAAAAATACAAATCCGATCAGGCAGAATGGTGTATGTACCAGCGAAGGGGTAAAGTCGGTAAAGTACATGGTTCCGCTACCTGCATACAGGAATGACAAACCGAACAACAAAATACCGCTCGACAGAGCCGCCGAAAGCACATATTTGGCACCGGCCTCAGCCGAATTGTTCTTGTATTTGTCGAAAGCGATCAGCGTGGCCATAGGCAACGAGGCTATCTCCAGTCCAAGGTAGAAGGTCAGGAAGTTACCCGACGAAATCATCAGATACATACCAAACAACGTAGAGAGCATCAATACAAAATATTCGCCTCTCTTAAACAGTGAATCTTCTTTTTTGAGTTTACCGTATGACTGAAGCAATACGATAAAAATTCCCACATTGAGAATTGATTTTACCAGATTGGCAATGGGGATGTTGTTGTACATTCCGCCAAACAACTCTCCGTAGGGGATGGGGAAGAATCCCATCACAGTATGCGCCAGAAACAACAGGCAACCTGTAAAGTGGAAGTAGCTTTTGCCTTTTTCCGATGCAAACAGATCGTATATCAGTAAAATTACGATGATGGCAAGCAATGAAAACTCTTGTCTCATCACTAAAAGTGCGGTTAAATCCATTTTTATTTCGTTTTTATAGATTGATTAATTTAGCCACAATCGGCGACAAGCTATCGCTGATCATATCTGATATCCACAACGGATAAGATCCAAGTGCCGCTATGCTGACAATCAGTCCGACAACCGCAATCTTTTCGTGCCATTTGGCATCATCCAGTTCGAGGAACTCTTTGTTCTCAACCTCTCCGTAGAGAATCTTGCCCACAACGCGCAAAATGTAAACGGCAGTAATCACAATCGAGCTACAGGCGATAATAGTGAATACACGGTGGAAAGTATCGGGGTGCTGGAACGAACCCACAAAAATGGTCATCTCAGCGATAAATCCGCTTAAACCGGGTAAACCCAACGAGGCCAAACCGGCAATGACATAACAAACCGACAGGAAGGGCATGATTTTCATCAATCCGTTCAGTTCATCGATATTACGTGTATGTGTGCGACCATAAATCATACCAATCAGAGCAAAGAAGAGGGCTGTCATCAATCCGTGCGAAAGCATCTGCAGAATAGCACCGGTCATGGCTGTCTGGTTCATCATCAGGATGGCAAACAATACCAGTCCGCAGTGACTCACAGAAGAGTAGGCATTGATGTATTTCAAATCTTTTTGTACTACGGCGCCAAATGCTCCATAAACCACACTGATACCGGTCAGAATCAGGAAGATCCATGCTTGCTCCTGTGCCGCTTCAGGCATCAGGTAAATGGCGATGCGGTAGCAGCCATATCCTCCCAGTTTCATCAATACACCGGCGTGCAGCATCGATACGGCTGTTGGCGCTGAGGCGTGACCGTCGGGAGACCAGGTGTGGAATGGGAACATAGCTCCCAATACACCGAATCCGACAAAAGTAAGTGGGAAGAACAAACGTTGTGCCTCAATGGGTATCACGTGTTTCGAAATCTCGATAATGTTGAAGGTGTACATTCCACCGGCATCTACCGAGTTGTAGTAGATTCCCAGCAATCCAACCATCAGGAAGGCAGAACCTCCCATCAGCATCAGCGTAAGCTTCATGGCCGAGTACTCTTTGCGTCCGGTTCCCCATACGCCGATAAGCAGGTACATCGGGATAAGCGCAATTTCGTAGAACATAAACATCGTAAACAGGTCGATGGTAATGAAGAACCCAAATACCCCCATGGCCAGCAAAATCAACCACATGAAGAACTCTTTGGCCAGTTTCTCCATCTTCCACGAAGCAAAAACTCCGGTGATGACGATAATTGACGACAGAAGCAACATCGCTACAGATACTCCGTCAACCCCCACTGCATAGTGGATGTTCAGTGGAGCATACCAGAGCAGGTCGGCCGTAAACAGCATCTCTGCTGTATTGCCTGCTTGTCGTTCTGCCAGATAAAGTACGACTAAAACCACAGATGTAATCAACAGTGCCAGCGAGCCAATGGTGGCCACCGGTCTGATCTGTTTCAGTGTTTTGCAGGGTACCAATGCGATCAACATCAGCAGTGGTATCAAGACAAATAATGAAAGAAAGTTCATAATTTTATGCTTTTATATTTATACAAATAATACCAATGCTGCAATGATGATGGCGCCCATCACGAATACCCAGTTGTATTGCTTGAGGTTACCCGATTGCAAGCCTTTTATTTTCGACGAAGCGTTTTGAGACATGTTGGCCTGAAGATCCATAAATCCGTCCACAATGTGGCGGTCGAACCAGGCGATAGGTGTACTGATACGCTTGAATATAATCTGTTTGGTCACAAACATATAAATCTCGTCGAAGTAGAACTTGTTGTAGGCTGCTTTGTAAAAACCACCAACAGATGCTGTTACCTTATCCGGCATAGCGGTCTCTTTTTTGTACATGAGGGTTGCCACGGCAATACCCACAACTCCTACAAGCACACTCGGAATCGCAACAATCCATTCTGTGTGTATTTCAAAAGCCTTTCCATCCGATGTTATCAGCTCTGCAAACGGGACAAAACCGGTTACACAGGTGAGCGCAGCCAAAAATATCAGTGGCAGAGACATGCTCATACCGCCCTCGTGTGGCGCGTGGTGGTAGTGTGTGTCTTTTCCCCAGAATATGCTGTAGTAGAGTCGGAACATGTAGAATGCTGTGAGACCCGCTACCAGATACTGGCAGGCAAACAATACGATATCTTTGTGGAATGCTGCCACCAGAATCTCATCTTTACTAAAGAAGCCTGAGAACGGAGGGATACCGGCGATAGCCAGACAGGCAATGAAGAAGGTTCTATTGGTGATAGGCAGATATTTGCGCAAACCGCCCATATCTTTCATCTCGTTGCTGTGTACGGCGTGAATTACAGCACCGGCACCGAGGAACAACAATGCTTTGAAGAACGCGTGCGTGAAGAGGTGGAACATAGAGGCCATGTAACCCAATCCTTCGTGTCCGCCATATCCGGATACACCCAACGATACAATCATATAGGCAATCTGCGAAATGGTTGAGAAGGCAAGCACCCGCTTAATGTCGGTTTGTGTACAGGCAATGATGGCTGCAAACAGCGAAGTGGCAGCTCCCACATAGGCAATTCCGTTCAATACAGCCGGAGTCACAAATACATAGACCGGAAATAACCGGGCAACCAGGAATACACCCGCTACAACCATCGTAGCTGCGTGGATAAGGGCCGAAACAGGTGTTGGACCCTCCATAGCGTCGGGCAACCAGATGTGCAACGGCAACATGGCCGATTTACCGGCTCCCCCGATAAATATCAGTGACATAGCCCAGCTGATAACGCCGGCTCCCAGGAATGTGGCTGTTACAGGCTGTGTAATCAGCGAACCATTCGGATCTGTCAGGGCAGAGAAATCGAATGTTTTGGTGTAATAAGAGAGCAACAGGATTCCAACCAGAAAACCTAAATCGGCAAAACGGGTTACAATAAATGCTTTCTTGGATGCCGCAATGGCCGACGGTTTGGTATAGTAGAAACCAATCAGCGAATAAGACGAAACACCCACCAGCTCCCAGAATATATACATCTGGAAAATGTTGGTGGCTACTACCAGTCCAAGCATTGAGAAGCTAAACAGCGATAGCAACGCATAGTAGCGGTGAAATCCTTTTTCGCCTTTCATATACTCCATACTGTAGATGTGTACCATCAGCGAAACAGTGGTGATAACTACAAGCATCATCACCGAAATAGGATCCAGCAGAATGCCCAAATCAATTCTCAGAAACTCCGTAAACTGTATCCACTTCATATTATACGGAATCAGTTTCAGATATACTTCACCCACTTTCCCTTCTACAAAGAAGTACCTGAAAGCAATAAAGTAGGATAGAACAGCCATCGTGGCCAGCCCGAGTGTACCCAGTATACCGGCAACCTGTGGCTTCATTTTATGTCCGCTCAATCCAAGGAGCAAAAACATAAAGATAGGAATCAGCAGAATAATGATTGATAAACTCATAATCTTAGTGTTTCATTTTATTCATATTACGCACCTCGATATTGTGAAGGTTGCGATAGATATTGATGATAATGGCAATGGCAATGGCAGACTCGGCAGCCGTTATTCCTATTGAGAACAGCGTAAAGAAAAAGCCTTCCATACTGCCCGGATAGAGATAGCGGTTGAAAACGACAAAGTTGATGTCCACTGCGTTTACAACCAATTCCAGCGAAATCAGTATCGCCAGCATGTTACGACGGGTGATAAATCCATAAATCCCCGCGAAAAACATGAAGGTGCTCAGCACCAGAAAATATTGCATGGGTATATTCATAATTCTCAGTTTTTTATCGTTTTCTTGCAATTAATATTCCACCCACGATACAGGCCAGCAACAGTATACTGATTGCCTCGAAGGGCAATATGTACTGGTATTTGCCGGCTCCCATCAGGGCTGAGCCAATCACTGTCATATCTATTTGCTCATCGGCAGCTACAGGGGTTGTCGGCCCGAAGGTATTCATCAGAATCACAGGCAATACCAACGCCACGCCGGCCAGAGCGGCACTCAATCCCAGCAAACGGTCCTTCAGTCGAAGCGGTTCTGCTTTGTCGCCCGCATGGCTGGTGAGTAGTATCGAGAAGATAAACAGGACTACGATACCCCCGGCATAAACCATTATCTGTACAACCGCCAGGAAGTGATAGTTCAGTAGCAAATAGAGTCCGGCTGTGCCGATAAGGACAAACAGCAGGTAGGTGGCAGCGCGTAAAATGCGTCGTGTGGTTACTGTCAGAATCGAGAATACAACAATAACGACGGACAGCACATAAAATACAATCTCATTAGCAGCTATTTCCATAGTTTATTTCTTTTCTAAGGTGGATCCTTCTTGGTTTAACGTTCTGACCAGTTTCTCGCGGGTGAATACTGAATTCTCAAATTTGGTCGAGAACTCAATGGCCTTCGACGGACAGGTGATTACGCACAGATTGCAGAATGTACATTTACCCAAATCGTAAATGTAGGTATCCAGCGCTTTCTTGCTCTTTCCCTCTTCTGTCGTTTCGGTTTTTGTTTTAATGATGATTGTTCCGTTTGGACAATTGGTCTGACAAATTCCACAACCCGTACATTTGTGCTCGTTGTTGGCATTGTGCGGCATCACCAGTTCGCCCCTGAAGCGGTCAAACATCACCAGCGTGTCGCGGTTCTCGGGGTATTGTTGGGTTACCTTCGGACGAAACAGATTGATGATTGTTACCTTCATCCCGATCAGCAATGACCAGAGTCCGGTTCCGAAGCCCGTTATATAATTCTTTAAACTTCCCATATTTCTATCTTTCTTTTTTCTTTATATTAAAAATGCCATCCGAAAAGTACAATCAGAACCATTATCAACAGATTGATCATGTTCAGCGGCAACAGGTATTTCCACTCCAAACGAAGCAATTGGTCGATTCTCAAACGGGGGAATGTCCATCTTACCCAGAGACCCAGGAATACAACAACTCCGATTTTTCCGAAGAACCACAGGATCGAAGGAATATAGTCCATCACTTCGTTGAATCCCTCCCAGCCGGGAATGTGGAATGGCATCCATCCACCCAAAAAGACTGTGGTGGCAATGGCCGATACAATAAACATGTTCAGATATTCGGCCAGATAGAAGAATCCGAACTGAATACCCGAGTACTCGGTGTGGTAACCGGCAGTCAGCTCCGACTCTGCCTCGGGTAAGTCGAATGGCCCGCGATTGGTTTCGGCATGTCCGGCAATCAGATAAATCACGAACGCGATAAACGCGGGAATGTGACCGCTGAAGATAAACCAGGTATCTGCCTGTTTCTCTACAATGGTAGAGAGTTGCATGGTGCCTGCAAAAACCACCATGGTGAGCAGCGACATACCGATAGAGAGTTCATAACTGATCATCTGAGCTCCGCTTCGCATAGCTCCGATCATCGAAAACTTGTTGTTACTCGACCATCCGGCCAGCAGAATACCCAATACGCCCAGCGACGATACGGCCAGCATATAGAGGATCCCTACATTGAAGTCGATGGCATGCAATCCTTTGGCAAATGGTATCGCGCCAAATGAGAGCAACGAGGCCAGCACCACGATAAACGGTGCCAGAAAGAATAAAAACTTATCGATGTGGTTGATAGGGATGATCTCTTTGATCAGCATCTTCACCATATCGGCAATACTTTGAATGATACCGTATTTTCCTACCCGGTTGGGGCCTATCCGGCATTGGAAGAACGCGCATATTTTACGTTCTACATAAATCAGGGCCAGTGCAATCACCGCATAAGCCGTCAGTATGACTACTCCTGCAAGCACAAACTCGATGGCTAATGCTGCAAATTCGGGCATACTGCTCCGCAATCCTTCGTCGATCCACTGCGTAACTACTGCAAAATCAAACATTTTATAGAATAGTTGTAAGGTTATTAATATACTCTTTTTCTCTCAGATTATCTGTCGATATCGGGCACTACGTAGTCGAGAGAGCCACCGATAGCAATCAGGTCGGCAATCTTTTCGCCACGGGTCAGCTTATCTACCACACCCACCAGGGTCATCGAGGGTGATCGGAATTTTACGCGATACGGCGTTTTGTCTCCCTTGCTCGATATATAGACACCGAATTCGCCACGGGCTGCTTCTACACGAGAGTAGAAATCGCCTTCGGGCAGACGGATAATGGCTTTGGTTTTGGCAGCAATTTCTCCATCGGGTATCGTTTCGATCAGTTGCTCCAGGATGTTCAGCGACTCTACGATTTCGTCCAGACGAATCACGTAACGGGCGTATGTATCTCCCTCTTCTCGAACTACTTCGTTGAACTTCACTTTGTCGTAAGCTGCATAAGGCGCTACTTTACGCACATCGCAGCGGAAGCCCGAGGCACGACCCGAAGGACCGGTTACGCCATAAGAGATCGCCTCTTCTTTCGAAAGCAGGCCAATGCCGAGCATACGCTCGCGGGCAATCACATTGCCGGTGAAAACCTGATGATACTCCTTCAGCATTTTGCGCATGTAGGGGATGAAATCTCTCACACGTTGCAGGAAGTTGGGGTGTAAATCGGCCATTACGCCACCAATCACATTGTAGTTGGTGATTAATCGGCCACCGCAGGTCTCTTCAAACATGTCGAGGATTATTTCGCGGTCGCGCATACCGTAGATAAAAGCGGTCAACGCGCCCATGTCCATACACATACAGGCCCAGCCCAAAAGGTGAGAGGCCACACGGGTCAGCTCATCCATCATGGTGCGGATATATTGTGCACGGGGTGGTACCTCCAGTTGCAGTGCATTTTCGATACACATACAAAGCGCGTGGCGATTGATGTGTGCCGACAGATAATCCAGACGGTCTGTCATGTGCAATATCTGCGGATAGGTCATGCTTTCGGCCAGTTTCTCTATTCCGCGGTGGATATATCCACAGTTGAGGTCGATTTTCTTAACAATTTCACCGTTCAGCGAAACACGGAAGTGCAATACCCCGTGCGTAGCCGGGTGCTGAGGTCCGATGTTTACAACGTATTCGTCATCTTCGAAAATCTTCTCTTCGGATTCTACCACTCCTTCGTGGGTGAAGGTCAGTTTGGTCAGTACATCCGATTCGGGGTTACTTTCGATATTGATCGGGTTGATAGCCGGGTCGGCGTTGTAATCTTTTCTCAATGGGAATCCAACCCACTCGTTGCGCAGAAACAGTTTCCGCATATCGGGGTGGTTGATAAAACGGATACCCATCAAACCAAATACCTCACGCTCGTTGAGGTTGGCTGTTTCGTAAATATCGCTGATAGAAAAGAGTTGTGCATCTTCTCGTTCCGAAGTAAAGGTTTTTACCACCAGTACATTTTGAGGAAAACGGGAGGAGGAGAGGTAATAGACAACGCCCAGATTGGCGCCATCGTCATAACCTGTTAAGCTCATGAGGTAGTCAAACCAGGTCTCTTCGTCGTAACGTAATCTTTTTACAGACTCGTGCAACTTGTCCGAAGGTATGGTGGCTGTCAGGTATTGGCCTTCTGTAATCACTGCGTCGGGCAGCAGGCTGATGATTTTATCTTTAATCTCCATAACTGATTATTTCTTCTCTTTTGCTTTACGCAAAAAGTTTTCTAATTTGATTTTTCGTTGCAACTGCATCATGCCGTAAAGCAGTGCTTCGGGGCGGGGTGGGCAACCGGGAATATAAACATCCACCGGTACAACCTCGTTGATGTCGTTTACCACATGGTATGAGTTGCAAAACGGACCGCCGGATATGGCGCAACTTCCCATGGCAATGATGTATTTGGGCTCAGCCATCTGGTCGTAAAGACGTTTGAGGATTGGGGCCATTTTGTGTACAATGGTTCCGGCAACGATAATAACGTCTGCCTGACGCGGGCTTGAACGCGTTACCTCAAATCCGAAGCGGGCAAAGTCGTGACGGGCTGCACCCACACTCATAAACTCGATACCACAGCAGCTGGTGGCAAATGTCAGTGGCCATACAGAGTTCGAACGCCCCCAGTTGATCAGGTCGTCCAATGCTCCGGTCATGATGTCGACTCCGCCTGCGCGAAGCTCCTGCACCATGTTCTCGAGGTATTCGTTGTCGTTGAACTCCTCGTGTTTGATTCCTTTGATATAAATGTTTTTTACTTCCATTCCAATGCTCCTTTCTTCCAGGCGTACGCCAGTCCGAGTAATAAAATAAATAAGAAGACAATGATTGTGATCAGACCGTTGATGCCCAGTTCGCGGACTGTAACAGCCCATGGGAACAACAGTACTGTTTCCACATCAAACATCAGGTAGAGAATGGCAAACAGGTAATATCCTACCTTAAATTGCATCCACGATGTTCCGCGCGTAGGAATTCCACATTCATACGTTTCGCTTTTTTGCGGATTGAATGACTTCGGCGATATCAGAAGGGCTACTCCCAATCCTCCGGCCACCAATACTAATGCCGTAAAGAATACGACAAGAAACATTTCAGAATTCATATTGTTACTATTGGTTTAAGAATTGTTATTATTTTTCTTTGTTTATGGGTAATTCCGATTTCTTCGGGATGCCGGTCATTCTGTAATTCTATCAAAAAGACAGGAATCCGTTTTGAGACAATTTCGGCGCAAAAGTAATTATTATTTTCAGAATATAATTCTTTTAAATCAAAACATTTGAACTTTTCGCCAATTATTCTGTTCCGCTTTCGCCTGTTTCCCTGTTCGTGGGATATTCTGTTTTGTGCAATCGAATACGCATTGTATATGTTGTTTACATTCAATACCTGTTTTTTTGACATTTAATCTGCGTTTATGTTGTTTGTTTTTGTACTTTTGTGCCAATCAAATAAACTCTTTTCAATTAAAAAATAATAGAATGAAAAATCTTTTTTCTGTAAAAGACAAGGTAATCCTGATTACCGGAGGAGCCGGAATACTGGGTACATCTATGGTGCATCATTTTGCCGAACAAGGGGCTAAGGTAGTTGTGCTCGATCGCGTGGCCGAAGTGGGTGAAGCGCTGGTTAATGCGGTTAAGGCAAAAGGGTATGAGGCTCTGTTTGTCCTTACTGATGTGTTGAACAAAGAGGTGCTCGAAGCGAATTACGATACCATTATGGCCAAATACGGACGTATCGATGTGTTGATCAATGGCGCAGGCGGAAACATGCCCGGTGCAACGATTGCGCCCGATAAAACTATTTTCGACCTCGATGTGGATGCGTTCAAGAAGGTGGTCGATCTCAATTTGTTTGGGACTATCCTGCCTACCATGGTGTTTTCCAGAGCTATGGCAGCTCAAAAAGAGGGAGTGGTTATCAATATCTCTTCCGAATCGGCTATTCGTCCGCTTACCCGGGTTTGTGGATATGGTACTGCGAAAGCTGCGGTTACCAATTTTACAAAATACATGGCGGGCGAGTTGGCTATTAAGTTTGGGCCGGGACTGCGTGTGAATGCTATCGCTCCCGGTTTCTTCCTGACTGAGCAAAACCGCACATTGTTGACAAATCCGGATGGCTCTTATACCGAACGTGCCAAACAGATTATCGCGCATACTCCTTTTGGTCGCTTTGGTGAGGCTGACGAATTGTTGGGTACACTTCAGTGGTTGGCCAGCGACGCTTCAAAATTTGTGACCGGTACACTCGCTGTTATCGACGGTGGTTTCGATGCCTTTTCTATTTAATGAGATAATCCGGTATTAAGTCTGAAACTATAAAACTCAATATTTATGTATTTATGCAAACAATCGTGGCGCTGGTATGGCCCCAATGATCCTGTCAGTTTGTGGGACATTCGTCAGGCTGGTGCTACTGATGTGGTGAATGCGCTGCATCATATTCCAAACGGAGAGGTTTGGACAATCGAAGAGATCGAAAAACGGAAACAACTGATTGCTGATGCCGGTCTTGTCTGGTCGGTGGTAGAGAGTGTGCCGGTACACGAGCACATCAAAACCCAAACAGGAGATTTCCAGCGTTATATCGATAATTACAAAGAGTCGCTCCGAAATCTGGGGGCTTGTGGTGTGAATATTGTGACCTACAACTTTATGCCTGTGCTCGACTGGACACGTACCGATCTGGCTTATACCTTGCCCGATGGTTCCAAAGCGTTGCGTTTCGAAATGGCTGCCTTCGTGGCTTTCGATTTGTTTATACTCAAACGTCCCAATGCCGAAAAAGATTATACTCCTGAGCAAATAGCCAAAGCAACTGCTCGTTTCGAAGGCATGTCTGACGACGAAAAGCACCTGCTTACCCGCAATATGATTGCCGGGCTGCCGGGCTCTGAGGAGAGCTTTACTGTGGAGCAGTTTCAGCTTGCTCTCGACCGATACAAGGATGTGGATGCCGAAAAGCTTCGTGCCAACCTGATCTACTTCCTTCGCGAGATTGCGCCTGTTGCCGATGAAGCCGGTGTAGAGCTGGTGATTCACCCCGATGATCCTCCCTATCCGATACTGGGTCTTCCCCGTATCCTGAGTAAGGCGGATGATGTGCGCAAGCTGTTTGCCGAAGTGCCAAATAAGTCAAACGGACTCTGCCTTTGTACAGGTTCTTTCGGGGTTCGCTCCGACAACGAGTTGGCAGATATGTTGCACGAATTCGGATCACGCGTCAATTTCGTTCACTTCCGCAGTACCCGTCGCGACGAAGAGGGTAACTTCTACGAAGACAATCACCTCGAGGGCGATGTGGATATGTATGGTGTAATGAAAGCGTTGCTCGAAGTGCAGCAGGCTCGTCAGTGCTCTATTCCAATGCGTCCCGACCACGGCCATCAGATGATCGACGACCTGAAGAAGAAGACCAATCCGGGATACTCCTGCATCGGTCGTTTGCGTGGGCTTGCCGAGTTGCGCGGACTCGAAATGGGTATTGCCAAATCTCTTTTCGCTAAATAGGAGAGGGGGTTTTATTCCATAAAAAAACGCTGAGGAGTTTGCACTGTAATGAGCTACTTCTCAGCGTTTCTTTTTTTGTATGCCGGTTGTTAGCGAATCTCTATCGTTACAAGCGATTTGGCGGGCAACTTAAGAGCCAGGCGGCCGTTTTTGAGTGAAGCGCCTTTGAATGCCTCCGGTTTTACGTTGTAGGGTTGCTCAAAGGTGTTGTGGCTTTGAATATCTTTGCCTGTCAGTATGTTGCTATCTGTTATTTTGCCGGTCGTAAGTCCATCCAGCGCGCAGCTCAGCTCAATCTCGTTTTTCGGGTCGATATTGACCAGTGAGATGTGGATAGCTCCGCTGTTGTCTTTCGATGCTGTAGCCGATACAGCAGCAATATTCCTGCCGTTGAAGCTATATTGAGGCGTCTTCAGATCAAGCGGTAGCAGGGTGGCATCCTGATGCACTTTGTACATGTTGAACACGTGGTAGGTGGGGGTCAGTATCATCTGATCATCTTTGGTCAGGATAATGGCTTGAAGAACGTTTACCATCTGTGCTATATTGGCAACCTTCACCCGGTCGCAATGTTTGTGGAAGATGTTGAGAATGTTTCCGGCCAGCAGAGCATCGCGCAGCGAATTTTGCTGATACAGAAATCCGGGGTTGGTGCCGGGCTCTGAGTTATACCATGCGCCCCATTCGTCCACGACAAGCGCGATTTTCTTTTGTGGATCGTATTTATCCATAGCTGCTGAATGCTTGGTGATCAAATCATCCATTTTATTCCCGTCTTCCAGAATGGTAAAGTAGTCATTCTCGGTAAATCCGGTAGCAGGTACTTTCTTTTCCCAGCTGATGCCAAAAGTGTAGTTGTGGAGAGAAACCCCATACATCAGCCAGTGGGGGACTTTCTTCATCAAAACTTCAGTCCAGTTTACGTCGTACGAATTGGCTCCACCTGCTATTTTCATCAGGTGATTGCTGCCGTAGTTTTTGCAGAATATGGCAAACCGGTTGTAGTTGTCGGCATAGTAGTCGGCGGTCATCTGCCCACCACAGCCCCAGTTTTCGTTGCCCACTCCCCACAACTTCACGTTCCAGGGCTTTTCGCGTCCGTTTTGTTTGCGCAGTTCGGCCATCGGGCTCTGACCGTCGAAGGTGATGTATTCCACCCATTTCGACATCTCTTCCACAGTTCCGCTGCCTACGTTGCCGCAAATGTAAGGCTCAGTGCCCAATACTTCGCACAGGTTGAGAAATTCGTGTGTGCCGAATGAATTGTCTTCGACCACGCCTCCCCAGTTGGTGTTTATCATTTTAGGGCGTTTTGCTCTGGGACCTATCCCATCGCGCCAGTGGTATTCATCTGCAAAGCAGCCACCCGGCCAGCGCAGGTTGGGTATTTTTATCGCTTTGAGTGCTGCGATAACGTCGTTGCGGACTCCGTTTGTGTTGGGTATGGGCGAGTTTTCGCCCACCCACAGGCCTCCGTAGATGCCGCGACCGAGGTGTTCGGCAAAATGTCCGTAGATGTGTTTGCTGATTTTGTCTTTGCCTTGTGTGGTTTTTATTACCACTTCCGCTTTTTGCTGCGCTGTCGTTGCAAGGCATAAAATCGATAGCAGCACGGAAAAGAAGATTTTTTTCATGGGATTCAGTTTAAATGTCAGATTGAGATAGATAGTTTTTTAGATTGTTTTGAAAGGGTGATGCAAATCATCAATACCTGTTTGCCCTCTCAAAATGTTTTGGCGTAAAAAAAGCGGAATCCCTGAAGAGATTCCGCTTTATATGGTTCAATAACAGAACATCTGTTCTTTATTTTACTTTTGCAACGATAGCTGCGAAAGCTTCCGGGTGGTTCATTGCCAAATCGGCCAAAACCTTGCGGTTGATGTCGATGTTAGCTTTGTGCAAAGCACCCATTAATTTAGAATAAGACATACCGTTGATGCGTGCAGCCGCGTTGATACGCTGAATCCACAATGCGCGGAAGTTGCGTTTTTTAGCTTTACGGTCGCGGTAAGCGTAGGTTAAACCTTTTTCCCAGGTGTTTTTAGCTACGGTCCATACATTTTTTCTGGATCCGAAATAACCTCTGGTTAATTTTAAAATTTTCTTTCTTCTTGCTCTCGAAGCAACATGATTTACTGATCTTGGCATAGTTTTTTGATGTTGTGAATGTTAGCGTCACAGATGTGAACTTACGGCTAATCCATTCGGTTAAATAAAAAATCTTTTTAAACTGCTTTTAGAATAAACTCCTGTAGAGATTATTTAAGACGCAACATGTGCATTACGTTGTTTACATCTGAAGGATGAACCAGGGTATCATGCGTCAGATTTCTCTTTTGCTTGTTGGTTTTTTTAGTCAGAATGTGACGTTTAAAAGCATGTTTTCTCTTGATTTTTCCTGATCCGGTAAGGGTGAACCTTTTTTTGGCACCGGAGTTAGTTTTCATCTTTGGCATTTTGTCAGTTTTTAAATTATTAATTATAATAGTTACACCTCAGCGGCGTTTGTCTATTCGTCTTTGTCTTTGGGCTTTTCTCCAACCACCTTTTTCTTCGGCGAAAGCATGATAATCATACGCTTACCCTCGAGCACTGGTAACTGATCTACCTTGGCGTAATCTTCGAGGTCGTTGGCAAAACGCAGCAACAAAACTTCTCCCTGTTCTTTGAATAAGATGGAGCGGCCTTTGAAGAAAACATACGATTTTACTTTGGCACCCTCTTCGAGGAAGCTTTTGGCATGTTTCAATTTGAAAGCATAATCGTGATCATCTGTTTGTGGTCCGAAACGAATCTCCTTTACCACGATTTTAGATGCCTTGGCTTTCTGTTCCTTCAGGCGTTTGCGTTGTTGGTACAAGTGCTTTTGGTAGTCCGTAATACGGCAAACGGGGGGCACAGCGGTCGGTGAAATTTCGACTAAATCCAATTCCAGCTCTTCTGCCTTTTTCAGGGCATCGTGAATGCTGTAAACTCCTTGCTCTACGTTATCGCCTACTAAGCGAACTTCTCTGACACGGATTTGATTGTTAATCCGGAGCTGATCTTTTTGATTGTCAATCTTCATTAATTTGATATGAATTCCTCCTTATACGTTTGTCTTATTGCTATTCGGGTTACTTCGCTTCCGAAGTTTACTCCGAAAAACAGCGCAAAATTAAATGTTTTTCGCGGATTTCCAACTTTTTTTCTCACATTTATTCCGAAAACAATCTTTCTTTTTCTGTTTTCACCGAAATGTGCTCTTTTCTGCTCATTTTTTGAGGGTTATCAAATACAAATGCCGGAGTCGAATGAGATTCAATCAACTCCGGCACCTGAAATATCGGGCTGTTTTTACCAGCTTGTCATCTGGCGTTCCACCTCTTCGCTGATGGCTTTGGCAAATGCCTCAACCTTCAGGCTTCCCTGGTCGCCTTCGCCATGTTTGCGAACCGATACTTCTCCGTTTTCGGCCTCTTTCTCGCCTACAATGAGTAAGTATGGTATTTTCTTCATTTCGTTGTCGCGTATTTTGCGGCCGATTTTCTCGTTGCGGTCATCTACAATAGCGCGGATATCCTGCATGTCGAGTTGTTGTGCAACCTGTTTAGCGTAGTCGTTGAACTTCTCGCTGATAGGGAGAATTACCACCTGATCGGGAGTGAGCCACAACGGGAAGTTTCCGCCGGTGTGCTCTATCAGCACAGCTACGAAACGTTCCATGGAGCCAAACGGTGCGCGGTGAATCATCACAGGACGGTACTTTTGGTTGTCGTTTCCGTTGTATTCGAGTTCGAAACGCTCGGGCAGGTTGTAGTCTACCTGTATGGTTCCCAGCTGCCAGCGACGGCCGATTGCATCTTTCACCATAAAGTCGAGTTTCGGACCGTAGAATGCCGCTTCTCCCAGCTCTACGCGGGCATTGAGCCCTTTTTCCTGACAAGCTTCGATAATGGCTTGTTCCGATTTCTCCCAAACCTCGTCAGATCCGATATACTTCTCGCGGTTGTTGGGGTCGCGCAGCGAAATCTGAGCTTCGAAATTTTTGAAGTCTAACGCGTTGAATATGATAAAGATAATATCCATTACCTTTTGGAACTCCTCTTTCAGCTGATCGGGGCGGCAGAAGATGTGGGCATCGTCCTGAGTAAAGCCTCTTACCCTTGTCAACCCGTGCAACTCGCCACTCTGTTCGTAGCGGTAAACGGTTCCAAATTCTGCATAGCGCAACGGCAGATCTTTGTAAGAGCGTGGCGCTGTTTTGTATATTTCGCAATGGAACGGACAGTTCATCGGTTTCATCAGGAATACCTCATCCTCTTCGGGGGTAAGTATGGGTTGGAACGAATCTTTGCCATATTTGGCCCAGTGACCCGATGTTTCCCAAAGTCCCTTCATTCCGATATGTGGAGTCATTACCTGCTGATAGCCAAATCGTTTCTGAATTCTTTTCAGGAAATCTTCCAGACGGGTGCGCAGCGCTGTTCCTTTGGGCAACCACAAAGGCAATCCTTTGCCTACCGCTTCAGAGAAAGAGAACAGTTCGAGCTCTTTACCGATTTTGCGGTGGTCGCGTTTTTTTGCCTCCTCCATCAGTACAATATACTCATCCAGCATCTTCTTTTTCGGGAAAGTGATACCATATATACGGGTCAGCTGTTTGCGCTTTTCGTCGCCACGCCAGTATGCGCCGGCAATAGCAGTCAGTTTAACCGCCTTGATAGGAGAGGTATTGGGCAGGTGTGGTCCGCGGCACAGGTCGGTAAACGAACCCTGTGTATAGGTGGTGATTTTGCCATCCTCGAGTTCGGAAATCAGTTCTGTTTTGTAGGTTTCGTTGCGGTTTCCAAACAGCGACAGAGCATCGCTTTTGCTGATTTCGCTGCGTACAATTTCCTGTTTTTGCGCAGCCAGTTCGAGCATTTTCTTTTCGATAGCGGCCAGGTCTCCTTCGCGGATAATGGTTTCGCCCGAGTCTACATCGTAGTAGAATCCGCTTTCGATAGCTGGTCCGATACCAAATTTAATGCCCGGATAGAGCTCTTGCAGAGCCTCTGCCAGCAGGTGAGCCGATGAGTGCCAAAAGGCGTGTTTGCCTTCTGCATCGTCCCATTTGAATAGTTTGATGGTGCTGTCTGCCGTAACGGGGCGCGATAAATCCCATTCCTGGTCGTTGATAGATGCGGCCAGAACATCCTGAGCCAACCGAGAGCTGATACTTTCAGCTATTTGCAGCGGTGTAATACCGGATTCGTATTCGCGAAAAGATCCGTCCGGAAAAGTTATTCTAACCATTTTATCGTTCTCCTTTGTGTTTATTTTATTGTTTTTGGTGTGCAAAAGTACAATTTTTCTTTGGTTCAACCTGAAAACTGAACTTTTTTTACGGTTGCCGACAGGCATTAATTATAAATTTTCGCGCCTGTCGCTATTTATTTTGCCAGTAATACCCTTATCACATCTACATTTTGTGAGCGTTGTGCCCGGGCCGGCTCAATGGTCAGAGTGCCGTTGGAATAGCTAAAGGGTACCTCTTTGCCGCTACCGAGCAGGATTGCTTTCCGGGGTTTCGGGGCATTTTTCCAGATAATTGACTTATACTCATTGGGCAGCAGGTGAATGTAGGCTACCCCTTTGCGTTGGGTTACGGGTGTATTTACCTCTTCGGGCCAGGGACCTCCATAGACATCTTCCACAGATTCCCGGTTCTTTTTCATCCACACAGACATCTCTTTCCAGGCATTCAGAGCCTGTTGAGGTATAGTGCCATCGCTTTTGGGCCCCACATTGGCCAGCAAATTGCCACCCCAGGAACGTAGTTTTACCAGCTCTGTTATCACGTCGGATGCTGTGTCCCAGCCCCACTCTTCGGTGTAGCTCCATTTGCCCGATGGCCAGCAGGTTTCGCAGGTTTCGAACCAGCCTGTGAATCGTTTTTCGGGAAGTTTGCCCTCTGTGTCGCCGTAATCGCCATTTCCGCCATTCCGGTTGTTTATCACGATGCCGGGCTGAAGGCGCCTCACTTCGCTGTTGGGAATTTCTCCGAATCCACCATCAAACCAGATTAAATCTATTTTTCCGTAGTTCGTCAGCAATTCGGTTACCTGATTGCGTACCAGCTCGCAGCGCTTTTGGTCGTGGTCGGCCGGTTTTTCGGGTATCACCGTTGGCTTATGGTCCATATCCAGTTTTACGGAATTTTTGTACGAGAAGTTTTTGTATTTTCGGTCGAACCACCAGTCGGGTGGCGAGTAGTACAGCCCCACCCGGATGTTGTTTTTGCGGCAGGCTGTTACAAATTCTTTTACAAAATCGCGCCCATTGAAGGTGTTTTGCGTGCCAATATCGCTGTATTTGCTCGGCCATAGGGTGAAGCCGTCGTGGTGTTTGGTCACAAATACGGCATAGTTGATGCCGGCGGCTTTGGCTTTGCGCAGCATATCGGCGAAGTTGATTTTGTCGGGATTCCATTTTGCCGCACAGGCATAATATTCGTTGGGGGTCATGGTTTTGTCTTTCCAGGGTTTGTTGGCCAACATGCACCACGATAGGTCTCCAGATCCCAGTTGCGATACCATCCCCCAGTGGATAAACAGCCCCAATCCCGCCTGAGGGAACCATTGGGCATCGGGGTGTTTGTTGCTGCCGGTATTTGCCCGTATCGACTGCCTGAGGGCGCTGGCCTGCAGGTCGGCTTCGTCGGCAGAGTTGCTGCTGTTTTGTGCCCGAAGTGGCGACAAACAAAGTAAAATCAGAGAGAGAATCTGACAGGAAATTTGTTTTTTCATTTTCTATTCTTTTTTTTCAACCTCCTCCCGGTTGAGTTCGGGGTAGCTGATGCGTGTGTGATAATAGGTTTTCAGCTTCTCGATAAATAGCTGTTTAATGGTTTCGATGTCCCGCAGGGTAATGGGAGCCTGATTGTAAAGCCCCTCCTGAATCTGCCCGTTGATGATTTTCTGAACCAGATTGGTGATGCTCTCCTCCGTATATTCGTTCAGGCTACGGGAGGCGGCCTCTACCGAATCGGCCATCATCAGAATGGCTGTCTCCTTGGTAGCGGGATTGGGTCCGGGATACATAAAATCCTCTTCGTTGATCTCGCTGTCGGGGTATTGGTTTTTATACGAGTTGTAAAAATACTTTGCCTTACTGCGACCGTGGTGCATATAGATAAAGTCGATAATCTGCCGGGGCAATCCCAGTTTGCGTGCCATTTGCGCCCCTCTTTCCACGTGGTCGATAATGATGTGTGCGCTCTGTTCGGCTTTAAGTTTGTCGTGCGGATTGATTCCCGTTTGGTTTTCGGTAAAGAACACCGGATTTTCCATTTTTCCGATATCGTGATAGAGTGCTGCGGTTCGTATCAGCTGCGTGTTGGCATTTACCCGCATAGAGGCCTCGGCTGCCAGGTTGGATACCTGTAGTGAGTGGTGAAATGTGCCCGGGCACTCTTCCGAAAACTTACGCAGAAAGGGTGAGTTGATGTTGGATAACTCCACCAGCGTGACGTGTGAGACAAAGCCAAAAGTCTTTTCGAACATGTATATAAGCAGATAGGCAAACAGCAGAAGCAGTCCGTTGATCAGGAAATAGAGAAACATGTTCCAGTTTATTTTACTCCACGTACCTTCCTGTATTAGCGCATAGCCCAGATAGATAAGGATGTATGTGAGCAGAATAAGAATAGAGCTCTGCATCAGCTGCGACCGTTGTGTTAAATCTTTGAGGCTGTATATGGCCGTCATACCCACCGTGATTTGCAGCAATATAAACTCGAATGGAAACGACGCCATAAACGAGCAGATCATCACCGTGATGAGGTGGGTAAACAACGCCGTGCGCGAATCGAAGAATGTGCGGATAATTATCGGCACTATGGCAAACGGAATGATATAGATGCTGAATATCCGGAATTTAGCATTGAGTGCTGTCAGTATAGCCATCCCGGTCATTATCATCAGGATAAAAAACAGCAGTTTGAGCCTCACAAAGGTATTGTAGCGAAAGAGGTACAGGAATAAAAAGAGAAAAGCAAACAGGCTCGAAATCAGAATCACCTCTCCCAGTATAGCCCAGCTTTGTTGTTGTACCGAACCCGATCTTTGTTCGTACACAATCTTGAGCGACCGGAGAATGTTGTAGGTTTCGCTGTCGATAATCTCGCCACGGTCTACTATGCGCTCGCCCACCTGCACCATGCCCGATGTAAGAGAGAGTGCCCCGAGTAGTTCGGCCCTGATGCGTTCGGTCGTTTTTTCGTCGTACACAATGTTTTCGACAAGATAGGTGTTGATGTTGAGCGACTTCAGCTTGTTTTTACTCAGGTTTGACGGGGCGTTGTTGATGATATACTCGTAGGCCGATTTCACCGTATAGAGAGAATCGGCCCTCCGCATTTTCCCGATATTCTGGTCTATCAGTCGCAGATATCCGCCGTTGTCCGAAAGTATATTTTCCTGGTCTGCCGGCGAAATCATACCTGTTTCATACACCCGGGTCAGCGCTTTGTCGAGGTAATCTGTATATGCCCTGTTCAGTCCGGCATCCTGTGTCGCCGACAAGGCGTTCCGCATCAGTTTTTTCTGATGAGGCAACAGTGACCGGTTGAGCGAGAAATAGGGTTTGAAATCACTCAGCGCGCTATCCCGTTCCCGCTTCACCACATCGTCTGTTTTGTACACCGGAAAGGTGAATGCCGCCGTCAGTAGCCCGTATTTCCAGGGCTTACTCTCCTGAAACTGGTATCTGAATTTTCCCTCCCGCGGGAAAAAGTAGGCGATCACAGCTACCGCCACCATAAACATAAGAATGCGAATCAGTATAATGCGGCGACGCTTTTGCTTCGACAACTGAGCAGATTCCAGACGAGTCATAATCGATTGTTTTTAATTTCGGTAAGTAGTCCGTTGCAGGCATCTTCCAGAATGTCGAGCACCTTTTCGAATCCGGAAGCCCCCTCGTAATAGGGGTCGGGCACATGGTCCCAATGGGTTGTTGTGCAAAAGGAGACCATTCTGACTATTTTCTTTTGCGATGCAACATCGGGCGCCAAACGCATCAGGTCGTCGTAGTTGCTGTCGTCCATTGCCAGTATCATATCGAACCGGTCGAAGTCGCTGCTCTCCACCCGTCGGGCTCTGTGGGTTAGTTCGTACCCCCTGCGCATAGCATGTTGGCGCATGCGGGCATCGGGCAGGCCACCCGCGTGCCCTCCGTATGTGCCGGCCGAGTCGATAGTAATGCGGTCGCTCAGCCCCTCATCCTCTACCCGTTTGTGCATAATCCCGTCTGCTGCCGGCGAGCGGCATATATTGCCCAGGCAAACAAACAGCAACGATAATTTTTTGGTTTTCTCCTTCGTCGGGAACGGGTGAGGTGCATGCATAATATTCTCTTTTTTGTTTATTCCGGTAAAACAGACCCTGCGTATGTTTGTAGAAAACAGACTCGCAGCATCAGCTACCGTGTATTCGGTTGGTTAAAAACTTTGCAAAAATAATGGATTTCGGTTATTTACAGCTATCTCCGATGAGAAAAAGTGTAATTGCATGCCTCCACAAACATATCGGGTGCAATACCTGATTTTTGATGGTTACGCTGAACCGGGGGGATTATCCTATTTTTTCGCTCCGGAATTATTATAGTAGCTTTTTAAATGCTTGTTGTTGATCAGATTGCTAAATGTAAAATCAAATGCACCATTGTTCAGGTCGCCATAACTAATGACCAGGCCGGTTTCGCAATCAACCACCAAATGAAAATTATTGACTCTGCTGCCTCCGATAGGAATAATTTCCACATAAGCATATCTTTTGTCTTGCGACAACTGGGCATTCTCGATTTCTGTTAAATTCGATATTTTGTATGGGAAAACATAATCCTGCGCAATCTTGCTTACATCCATTTTTTTATCCATTTGTTTTTCATCAATCAACAGGGTTTTATTTTCAAGTTTTCCGGAATTTTCTTTTACTTCAAGCATAAAAAGACCAAATCTTGATTTGCCGGCTTTACGCGCTTCAAAGTGATTCTGTATGTAGTTTACCGCAAAAATTATATCCCGTTTATCCACCGTTGTTTTGCCATTTTCTTCGTGCAGAAGCACGTCCTGAAAAAATGCAGGTCTTGTTTTATTGTGTTTTTCTCCAAGTTTGATTGAAAAACGAATGAAGTAATTCGTGTAAACTCCATATTTTGTTATCTCTGTTGCTTCTACTTTATTCACCGAGAGTACAAAAAATTTTGATTCATTGCCTTTCAGCAGACCAACTGTGTTCTCCATATTTGCAAAATGAATATCTTTATTGAACCGCCAAAACTTATTAATAACCATTTTTACATTGTCATCAATTTCGGGGTCGCCATACAATTCCACCAACATTGTTCTGGCTTCAATCAATCCAATTTCCTTTTTGCTTAACTGGCCGGCTGTGAATGAAGTGGTTTGGTCGTTTCTCGATTGCGCTGTTGCAAACATAGTAATCAGGAATATTACAATGAAGTGTATTCTCCCGGGTCTCATTTTTTTGTTCATGATTGTTATATTTATTCAGTTTTGTGTTCTATTCAATTAGCTATGCTGTCCGAAGGCTCCCGTCGCCAGAATTGTTCCGGCCGCTAGAAGTTCGTCAGTTATTATTTCGTTCCAAATGTTGTTGTTGCCGCTGCTTTTACTCTGTTTTCAAGAATATCAATTACACTTTTCTTTAGGTCGTCATACTTGAAATCGTCATTAAAGCCAATGTTGAATGTTGAGTGCGTATTCCCTTTCGACATGCAAAGTAAATATTTTGCACCACCATGTTCTGCTGAGAATGGTGAATACTCTGTTTGAATTTTAAATTCAATATTCTCATTTGTGTCTTTTATGTAAAACCGGTGTTTCTCATAAATGTCGGCCGAAGAGTCCTGATATCTTTCAAAGACCTGAATCAGTTTTCCATTCCATTTGAATTGATCAAAGCAAAACATATCCGCTAAATAGTCCTTTAAAAGACCGTTCTTGTGTGCTGCATATAATTTGGCCTTATATGGTTTTGCCTTCTCATATTCACCCCTGTGATAATAAATCTGTATAAGTTTTGCGTATGTGTGATAATCTGTTGAATCCAGTTTAGTAATCTCAATGAAATTTGGTTCCGCTTTGTCGTAATTCTCTTGTAAGGATTCCACTAAGCCGATATTGAACAGGATATTTATGTATGAATCAGACTTGTCTTTTATCCTCGATTTAGCGTTGTAATAGGCTTCCAAAGCTTTGTCATTTTGAGCTAAGTTCATATAAATCTGACCAATCATTGAATAGGGCCTGTATGAGCAGTTTTTCATTTCTGTCGCTTTCTTATAGGCTTCAAGTGCTAAGTCATTTTTTTTAAGTTGAAGATATGAGTCTCCAAGTCCGCTATAAAATTCCGCATCATCAGGTTTTAATTGTATCGCTTCTTTGAAACAGAGAATAGCATCTTCATAATTTTTCATGTAGTATAATGTGGAGGCTTTGATATAATAGGGTGCGGGGTCTTTTGAATTTTTTTCAATGGAAAGATTCATGAATATTAAACATTTTTCATCATTTTCTTTCATGTAATAGGCTTGTCCAATGAGGTACAGCGACCTTGCTGAATAGTCTTTACTTGCTGGAGCGTATTGTTCAATAATTTTGTCGTACTGATTATTTGCTGTGAGAGTTTTTAATTCCTCTGTTATTTTGTCTTGTGCAAAAATAGTCAGGCTACAAATAGTCAGGATTACAATTGTCAGAAAGTTTCTCATATTGGCTGTCTTTGATTTTTTTAATATTTTGTATATTCCGGAGCAAACGGTGCCACTATTTGCAAGCTCTCCTGTGGCTCAAAACCAACAACTCGATAACCTAAAGAGATAATTGCGTCCAGATTATAATAGTCAATATCTCTTTGTACCTTCCTTCCTGCTTCAATTTGAACTGTTGCATTTTTTGCAACAGTTGACTCCTGACTTAACTCGCCCTCTTTGTATATGTTGCTTAAATGTCTTGAAATTACAGATTTATCTCTATTGAATAATTGAGCAATCTGGTTTAATGTAAGCCAAACCGTGTCATCACAAAGCTTTACCTCGATATGCTCTGGCAATTCATCTGATTGATATAGAATTCAAATCCCCGGATACGGGGCCTTGTTCAACAAGGTGTTAATTTTGCGTTTAAGTCTGATGATGTTATGCGTTTGGTTTTTATTTCCTTAACTCAATCATTATTTTACTTTTCTTGTCTTTGGAATTTATGATTTTAAGGTTAGCGATAGCCTTTTTGTCCATATTAATCACTTTTGCAAAATCGACTTCAGTACCATTTATCAATAGACAATAGTCCTTTTTTAGTTTGTCATAGTCTGATATAATGATTTCTTCTTTGGCTTTTTCCTTTATAATTCTGTTTAGTTCTGCCAGGACAAGTTTTTTTGTGTAAATTTTAACCACTCCAATATCCAGCTTAGTATATTTCCTGATTTCTTCGGGATTTTTTATGATTTCTATACTTGCAATCTCATTCGGGTCAATTTTTCTAAAATCAAATTCTTTAACCGGATTATCGTCGACTATGAATACTTGTTGAATAAGCTTTTTCCTCTTATACAGTATTTTGTTAGAGTTGTAATGTATCTTAATATCATCTTTTGTTGACGGCTCCAGATCTGAGAAAGTCCAGGTCAATTGCTTGTTTCTTTTTACGCAGTTGCCGGGCTGTTGAGAAATAATTGAATCCATTTCAATGTCTTTCAGATTTACAATAATTTCGGCTTTTCCAATTGTTCCTTTCCAATTGGCTCCTGTACTTAAAAGATAGGTAAAGAATCTTTCGTTGGTTTTGTAGAGCATTCCAAAAGGCAATGAGTATTGCACTTCAATCGTTTTAGATTCTCCTTGTTGAAATTTACTTTCCCACAAATACCATTCCTCTTTAATTTGAAAAGACTCTATTTTTTTTCGATATTCCTGGTCGTATTTCAATGAGTCGGAAAAATTAAATACGATAGCTTTGCCATTTTCTTTTACCTGAAATCTGTTTGCTTCATCCACTTTGCTCTTTTGCTGATAATAATGGAAACTCATCTCAGGAAATCCAATTTGAAGTTTCTCTTGTTGTCCCATGTTTTTCATATTAAACAAGCATGTTACAACAGAACTGTCATTGTAAAGGTCAATAATAACTTTCTCGGATTCCATTCTGATTGAAGTTTGCTCTTTCGGGCCTATCGATCTTGCCTTTATCGGATTTGGGGCAATGTCTGCAAAGAGGTTGGTCTGCAAACAAATAATAGTCAAAACAGCGATTGTGATTTTTTGTCTTTTCATGGTTTGTTTGTTTTGTTTTTGAACCGAGGCATAACGAGAGTCTGCGCAATAGCTCCAATTTTTTTTCAAAAATAACAAAAATCTGTTTACAAGCTTATATGGTTGCTTTTATTTCAACGAATAATTTGAAGGCGAATATCCGATGTGATGGGGGATGAGTATATTCTAACGAAGCACGTAAATCCCATTATTTATTTTTCTCCTAATGCCATTTTGCTTAAGTCACCTAATATTTCGGCACTGGTCGGAATATGATAACTGCTAAAGCTAAAATCTTCGTTTACTAAATCGTTGTATTTATGAATTGTGGTATAATAATAGTAAGTTTCCGTTTTTTTGTCATAGGTTCTTGAAACATGGCTGTTTATTAATGCATCTAATGCAAAGTAAGCAAGACTTAATGCTGGCAATGAAGTTCTTCTTTCTCGAAATACATACTGCGATATTTTTAAAAAAGAAGAAAATATAATGAGGATTAATGGCACACAGAAAATCATTGAAATTATACTATACACAAGACCTGTAAAATCAAAATAGATTTCGGAGATAACTACAATAATTACACTTGTAATAGGTAACATGAAAATCATAACTTTAAGAAAGTTATCTGATGCGTTCCAAAACACATTCCATCTTTTTTGTCCATTCAGTTTAATGCAAAACATGATACTTTCAATTGCTTCAACAAACATTCTTTTGTCTTCTGCAGGGTCTTTCTCAAGCTTCAATAAGAAGTTTTTGAAGTTGGAAAACCTTTTTCCAAATAAGTTTTCAAGTTTTTCAACATAATCGATAATTTCATTTGCTTTATTTGCATCATATTCTCCGGGGAAATGATATAGTTTGTTTTTCTCAGATATTTGAAGCCTTTTCAAATATTCAATATAGATAAATGGAATAAGAATAAAGAGTGCCAAAATACCATGAATGATATCCCAATACGAAAATAAGTTCTGTTGTATTAACATAAATTCAAATCAATAATTATTGTTATTATATTCCGTTAGCGAGATTTGTAATTTCGCTTTTTTGTATTACAAGGAGCTGTGTTTCTTCGTGTTATTGTCTTGTCGCTAATTCTTTTTCCCAACTATTTTTTATCGCAACAACACCAAGAATTGCTGATAAAAGTCCACCTATCATTCCACCCCAAATTGAACCACCAACCCAGGCAAATTTTAGCATCTCTGTCTTGTTTGTCGGTGTGAAAGGAAAGTGTGCTTTGTAAAAATCGGGACTTAATGTTGCAAGGAACATTGCTAAAAGCCCGCCAATTGTCCAACAAGTAAATACAATTGCAATAATTTTAATCAATTGATGAAATGCAAAACCGTATGGTGCTTGTCCTTTTGTAACTATGCCAAAACCAGTTGTAAAAATAACAGAGAAGATAACGCCATAAAGTAGTCCTTCTAAAATTCCCTGTGCGACGCTTGCTTTCCAAATGTCTTGAAAGTCCCAATTCATAATTGCTTTGAAATAATAAGGACTTACCGCTCCGTTAATCATATTTGTTGTCGCACCAATAAAGCCACCTGTCAAAACACAGGTCAGTGCAACCAGAATTATTGTTTGAAAATTTGATTGTTTATTTTTTTCTGTCATTGTTTGTCGTTTTAAAATTGGCTATAACGAGAGTCTGTGCAATAGCTCCAATTATTTTTCAAAAATAACAAAAATCTGTTTACAAGCTTACATGGTTGCTTTTATTTCAACGAATAATTTGAAGACAAAAGATTGGACTAAAAAACCGAAGTCGCAAACCAGCTAAAATTCCGGTCGCAACGTATTCAATCGCCATGAAGAGTGCACCCAACATCCGCAGCTCGTACCTTCAGGTTCTGTTCAACAAGTCGTTAAATCGCAACACCCCGCCAGGAGTCGTTCTTGGCGGGTGTTTTGCGTTTAAGGTCTATGATGTTAGGGGCTGATGTTTATTTTTTTTTATTAATCCTCTCAATTTCACAATCTCGTTAACCCCCATTGTCAGTAAAACAATAGTAATAATTGGGACACCATACGTCATACCCCAGTTTCTTTTTTGGAAACTCACTTCTGGAACAGTAAATGTCGAATTGTTAATTTTAAGGCCGATTGTTTCAACATCACCATTGCTATCAAATAGAAATTTTTTATACTTCGGCTCTATATATGTTGTAATTTCTATTACTTTTGATTTCTCTATTTCGTTTACAAACAAGTCATAGTCAATGTGAAATCTAAACTCTGTTTTATATTTGTCTAAACGAACAAATAATTCTTTCCCTTCATAACCAATTCCTCTGTCACCAGACTTTCTATAGTCGTATGAAGTCAAATTGCCCGTTATTTTTGTCAAGTCAGTGATGTTGTATTCTTTTACTTCATGTGCCCATGCGAAAATCAACCAAGAGCTAACCAAAATTAATGCAACAGCATTTGCAATTCTAGTTGATTTCTCTTTTTTTAACTTTTTGATTACTTCGATTTTTCTGTCCGACTTTTTCATTTACTATATGTGTTTCGCTTCGTTTTTTTTCCTGTCCCTTCGGATATGCCGTAGGATGACGATGTACGTTAGCGGGATTTGCAATCCCGCTTCTTTAGTATTATTAGGATTTATAATCCGATAACAAATGTATTTCTTTTTTGTCGGAATTGCAAATTCCTATAGTATTTAAAAGGTGGGATTGCAAATCCCACCGACGGAACATCACCTTTTTACGGGTTCATATCCGGTGGGAGGGGAAGTTATCCCACATGAATAATCTTTGCGCAACCAGCATACTTAACCCCCACAGGCTCGTTGTTGTAACCCGTATTGCCAAATTCTATCCCCACAGCCACCAGTAAGGATACCTCATCAGTCAGCTCTTCTATGTACTCGGGATAGCTCAGCGAAAACTGTTGTGCCGGTGTTGTCGTGTGGGTCGAAAACCATTCACCCTCCCGGTATGTGCCGATACACAAAAAATTATCCACCGATGGATAATAGTTTTTTTTCTCTTCGTTACACAGGAAGTCCGGGACAGGGCACATGCCCATCACAATTCTGAAAAACGGCAAATCTCTTTGGTTGTAGAGTGCTGTTCGGGTGTTGATGGGCGGAATCTCTATCCCGGCCGACATGCTCATGCGGTCGAACTGACAGCGAATCGGAATGCGCAACACGCTCTCCAGTGTCTGTTTCCGGCTAAAGTTAAAGCCGTTTACCACCTCTTTGTATTTCGATAGCGCCACTATCCTTTGTCCGTGCGCACTCACCCGATCCTCTTTCTGTATGCTCTTGGCCAATGCATTGAGAGCACCCGATACGGGATAATCCTCAAACCTGTTCATGGCATACAGTCCACCCCTGATGGCACGCGTCAGTTTGGTGCAGCCCACCCACTCGTTGTTGTTGAGTCGCACCTTTTCGAAAGAGGGCGACCGCTTTATCTTGCTCTTACTTGCACCCCCTTTGGTGCGTATATAAATCTCATCGCTGCCCTGTATGGTGTACATCGATATGTTTTTCATCGACCCCACCATGGCATTCAATCCTTTCAATTTAGCCATAGTTATGCTCTCTTAGTTGTGTGATGTTATTCAGGTCTGTTTACCCTTGCTTCGGGTCTGCTTCGGTGCCGATTCGGTATAGATAAACAGAACAAAGTTATAAAAATATTATATTATTCAAAGAAAAAACACAGATAAAATATATCATAATAATAAGTGATATACCTGGGTTATATAAGGGTTATCTATGGAATATATTTGAATTGTGTGTTTATCTGTACCGAATCGATACCGAAGCAGGCAGCAAGCAGAGGTGTAGTTGTGCAACCCCGAATGGGGTTGAATACGAATAGCCATGTATGCAATGCATGGAATATGAATAGTTGTGTATGCAATGCATGGAATGCATATTTTCGTATAAATGATTGTGAAAGGAAAAATAACGACATTCATATTTTGTGTATATTTAATAATTTAAGTACGTTTGTGTATTAAAATAGAAAAGTTCACAAAGAATGAAAAACACAAAGATAGTCCTCCTTACATTTCTTCAAATAATTGTATTATTTAGTTCTGTTGTTAATCAAATAGTTGCTCAGGGAATTAATCGTGAGCGGTTTTCTACTCCGGTGTTGTATGTTTACAAAATCACAAACAAACAAGCGGAAAGATTTTACACCGAAAAAATCAAATCGCAGACAAAAGATTTGTTTACACAATTCATTGATACATTATCGAGAGCCGATTTTTCTACCAAAAAATTTCCGGGTGGTCATTACCTGTTCACAGAAGCCAAAGAGAATTACCTGAAGAGTGAAATTAAATCGTATTACCATTTCACCTACGAGATTCTGAATAATCAGACAGATTTGGTTATTGGTGTTTTGGATAAAGCAAGCGGTTTGCCCATCACCAACGCCACGGTAAAGATAGGAAGTTGCACCATTAAATTCGACAAGAAAACTCAAACCTATCGTCGGGCAAAAACAGACAAAGATGGTCTGTTGACCATAGAAGTGGATGGGGTGCAAGCATTCTACAAGATCAGAAAACAAGTCAACCAGAATCCACTGAAGCGCACCATTACAGGTATTAATTCCATTCCACTACTCAATTACATTACCCGCCCTCTCACATTCATCGGTTATTTGCCATTTGATGCTATTAAAAGCTTCAATAAAGGGTACGCTTATGGAACAATCAGGACAATAAACCGAACAGCAGGCAGATTATTTAATCCGGACGAGTATAGTAGTGAAAAAGAACAACACAACGGCAGTTTTATCCTGCTCAATAAACCGATGTTCAGAGCCAATGAGGTTATCAGGCTAAAAGCATTTGTTGAGGGGAAAGCCGGTAAGCCTTACAAAGAACCTCTCATCCTTAAAATTTATAACGGAAAATATTATAGCATCGATACTATTAAACCCGGGCGCCCGGGTATCTGTAGCGCCAGCTTCATGCCCAAACCGGAATATGGATTGAAACTGGACCGATACTATTCTGTCAGCCTTCATTCACTGGATGATAAGGAACTTGTCAGCAAATTCTTTAAATATGAAAATTATGAGTTGAAGAGTGCCGAATACGAAATGAGTGCTTCTCAAACAGAGTATCTTCGACACGATTCTATCCAAATAACGCTCAAGGCACACGATGAAAACGACCTTCCGCTTCCGGATGCGCGCGTAGATTTAGAATTATCGGTGCAATCGGTAGAGCAATTTGACTCGGCAAACATACAGTTTCCCAGAATACTATGGAAAAAAAACATTCAGATTGATGCCTCCGGTGAGATGAAGATACAGATACCGGATTCGGTAATTCCACCGGCAACGCTGCAATTGAAACTGACCGGGCGATTCAATAATTCCGACAATCAAGGCAAAAGTGAAACCATCCGATTTAAGAGAATAAATTCATTTGATAAAATAGGTTATGAACAGTTGAGAGATTCTGTCAGAATCCGTTTTTCGACGAAAGGTAAACCCGTAGCTGGTTTATCGGCCATTTTGAAAAGAGGAATTCTTGCCGATACGGTTGTTACTCTGCCTGCGGTTTTGCCTGTCAATCCGTTGGTGACCGAATACAGCGTCAAATGTCAGAACCAAACCGAATGTTTCTCGCCTCAACCAAACAGCTCAGGTGTGAAATGCAACATTCAACAGACCAAAGACAGTCTGTTTGCGTCCATTGAAAACCCTTACAATTTGCCATTGGCATACGCCATATACCGGAATAACAGAGAAATAAAGCGGGGAACCGGTCAGGCACTCCATCTCAGACAGAAGGCTTCGAGCCGTGCAACTTACTATATTTCTGTGCAATACGTATGGGGCGGTCGGGTTCAATCTGTAGATTATTATGCCCAATATGCTCCACCTAAAATGAACATCAGTGCCATTTTGCCGACTGTGGTATTTCCGGGACAGAAAATTGACGTAAAACTAGCCGTCACCGACGATACTGGAAAGCCTGTACCGAATGTTGATCTGACAGCTACCGGATATACCGCCAAATTCAAAGATGATTTATCGATAAAACTACCCTACCAGAAGAGCCCAAGAAGATGGCGAAAAGGGTATAATTCATTTAGAAACGGGCACAATGGTTTTAAGCAAACCGCATCGGATATTCTGAACTATGAGTTTTGGAAAAATACGATGCGCCTCGATACGATAGAGATGTATCGGTTTGCATACCCCGGGAATGGTTTTTATCAGCTGAAAGTCCCATCTTCCGACTCTGTATCGTTGGTTGCGCCCTACCTGGTGAGCAACGGCATAATATTGCCTGTTAATATGCTTTACATAGACAATAATCTGGTTTACAGCAACGAGGCGACCACTTCACGGCCTTATTGGTTCAGAGTGACCGGTGGCGAACATTTTGTCAGGATGAGAATACGGAACAAATATGTTTCATTTAAAATGCACACCGAACCCCAAAACAATTACATCGTAAGTATAGACCCCGGGAAATACACCCAATGTACTGTTTCGGAAGAAAAGCCGGGATACAGCTTTGACGAGCAGAATGAATTGAGCCGAAGTATGGTGAAAATAAGATACAATGCAAATGATGATTTTGAATTTTTGAAGCAGGGGAAATATCATTTTGAAATTCTTGAGAAAAATCAATCACAAATTGCCGGTCCTTTTGAAAACTATACGATTACTTACCGCAAAATAAACTCTTTTACCCGTAACTTCACCCCCGACAACGAGTTGTTTGAATACGAATTTCTACCCGAAGTGACGAAAATGCGGTCAACCGGAAACTATAAATGGATGAGCGGTAAAACACCCTCTCTGAATTTTCAGCAAAAGCCATACACCATGAAAGATGTTGATTTGCTGTACAAAGATTTTCTGAAGCAAAAACTACGGAATAATATTCAATACAGAGACGAATATTGGAAAGGAGAGAGTACATCAACTATTGAAATTAAGCCACAAATTCCGGATTCAATATTTGAAAGAGCATTGGGGTGGTCGTTGTATAATATTACTCAGAAAAGAAGTTCTTTCTACAGAACAAATCACAAGTCATTTTACAACATTTCTGCCGGTCAGTACAATCTGATTTTACTGTTGGATGACTTTACTTTTTACGTCATCAATTCGCTGGAAATCAAAGAGAATTCAGTCGCTTTACTTCGGTTTTCAGAAAAAGAGATGAATTACTCGGGAGACCCTCTGCAATCGGTTTATCCCTGTGCGGTTCCGTTCATAAATTCAGAGAAAACGATTGTACCCTATCTGGCAACCGATGTGGTTGTGAAAAGCAAAGATGTACCATTCAATGCTGCCTATACGGGTACCATCACCGTAACCGGCCGGGTAATGGCTGCAAATAAAGAGCCTCTGGCAGGCGCTACAATCGCTGTGAATGGAACCCAGGTGGCAACGGTGGCAAACATCACCGGAGATTATAGTATTACTCTTCCTGCCGGATACAGAACATTGACCTATTCTTTTATCGGCTGTCAGACTCAAACTTTCGTTCAACAATATTCAGGTACGCTGAATGTGGTGTTGCCAGATAACCAGCAAAAACTGGAAGAAGTAGTGGTTGTGGGTTTTGGAGCTCAAAAGAAAAGTAGTGTATTAGGCTCAATATCCACTATTTCAGGAGCTTTAGCCGGGCTGTCGACCTCCGAAAGCAACAATTTCATGGTTCGTGGTATTAGCTCGCTGAATAACAATGCGAAACCGCTGTGTGTTGTAGATGGAATAATCAGCAACGACGATATTTCGAAAATAAGTCCGGAGGATATTCAAAAAATGGAGGTTTTGAAAGATGCTGCTGCAACAGCCATTTATGGGTCGAGGGGAGCGAATGGGGTGATTGTAATCACTACCAAAAAGGGCGGTTTAAATTCGGCAATGGATGCCAAACGAATGATGCAACAACTGCTTTCTGATGGAGATTTTCAAACGATGCAACTTTCAGGTGGTAAAATCCGTTCCAATTTCTCCGACGAACTTTTCTGGAAACCATCTTTAACCACAGACAAAAACGGTATTGCCTCTTTCGAAACAACTTTGCCCGACGATATCACAAAATGGAAAAGCTGGTATGTAGGCATTCTACCCGGGAAAGCGGCGGCCATGACGAACGCCGAAATTCGTTCCTTTATGCCTGTGGTGGGTCAGTTGTCTTTGCCTCGATTCCTTTTGCAAGGCGATAAAGCCCATGTGATTGGCAAATCCATCAACTACACAGGCGACTCCATTCGGATTGAAAGCTCTTTCTCTATTGATAAAAAACGGGTGAAAACGAATAGCTCAAAAATCCTGAATGCATTGATTGATACTGTTCAGCTGACTTCGAACCTGAAAGACAGCGTGACTGTTGAATACGCTATGAAACGAAACGATGGATTCCGCGATGGAGAGTCTCGCACCATACCAATTATCAAACAAGGAACAGAAGAGACTATCGGGCAGTTCTTTGCTTTAGACAGAGACACAACTCTGACGTTTACTACGAATCAGAACGCCGACTCTACAATACTTTATGCCGAAAGTGATGCCTTGGAGCTACTCAAAAAAGAACTCCGTTATCTGAGAGATTACCGGCATTTGTGCAACGAACAATCCGCTTCCCGCCTGAAAGCAATGCTTCTTGAACGCGATATTTACAAAGCTCACAATCAAAAATTCCCTTACGAGAAACAAATCAAAGAGCTGATTGGTCGCGTGGAGAAAGGAAAAAATACGACCGGACTATGGGGGTGGTTTGGCGAGCAAAAAACCGAAATATGGATATCTATTCATGCTGCGGAAGCCCTGATTCGTGCCGAAAAAGCAGGCTTTCAGGTCAACACAGATTTTGATAAATTGTCGAAGGACTTAATCTGGCAATTCGATCAACAATCTGTATCTGAGCAAATTCGAACGATGAGATTGCTTCGGGAAATTAATCCTCAGGGCAATTATCAGGTTCAATTCAACAAAATAAAACCCAACCCCAATTCTCTGAGTGAGCGATTCGGTTGGATGGAGTTGAAATCGCATTATTCGACCATTGATACAGATACTCTGCTGAAAACAAGACAGACTGATTTGTTTGGGAATTGCTATTGGCTGGATAAGAAAGACAATCTGATGGAAAACAACACCGTAGCGACTTTGATTGCCTATCGGATAATAAAAAAAGAGGGCAAAAACCCTGAACTACTTACAAAAATCAGAAACTTCCTTTTCGCTCAACGCAAAAACGGATGTTGGAGAAATACCTACGAATCGGCTTCTATTCTGGAGACTATTTTACCCGATTTATTAACTAAAACCGGTAAAATAGAGAAATCGAAACTTGCTTTGTCGGGTTCTTTGACGATGGCCGTTGACAACTTTCCTTTCAGGATAAAGATGCCACAGAATGGCTCGGTGAAGGTTGCCAAAACCGGAAGCTATCCTGTTTATCTGACTACTTACAGTCGCCTGTTCAACACGACACCACATGCCACAGATAAAGGATTCGACGTGAAAAGTCATTGGGAAAACAACGCGACTCATTTGTTGGCCGGCAAACCGATTAAGCTTGTAGTGGATGTCACGATTAAAGAAGAACAAGAATTTGTGTTGGTAGAAATTCCTATCCCTGCAGGATGCTCTTACGCCGATAAACAACAGTTTTGGTACGAATCGCATCGCGAGTATTTCACCGAAAAAGTGTGCATCTATCTACGTAGATTAACCAAAGGGAAAACATCGTTCACGGTAAATCTCGAACCCCAATTTACGGGTGTCTATGGCCTAAATCCGGCAAAAGCTGAGAAAATGTATTTCCCCGTATTCTATGGACGCACCGGGTTGAATAAAGTCGAAATCCGTTAGGACTCACTTGCTCATTCTCGCCCTGTTGGTCGTGCGTTCGTGCGGACGGGGTAATCTAACCCCGAATGGGATTGAATACGAATAGTCGTGTATGAAATAACATATCGATTTTTAGCAAATAATTAGTCGATTGATTCCTCTGCGCAATATATTTATTTATCTTTGTATTGTTGTCGGATTATGCAAAAAACGTAAACCATAAACAGAATGATAAATATTGATAAGCAAGTGGAATATTGGTTTAATAGCGCTCTTGATGATTTGGAATCAGCAAAATTGCTGATTTTGAATAATCGGGTTTTGCACGGTCTGTTTTTTTGTCATTTAGTGATTGAAAAAGCTATTAAAGCAATTGTGGTAAAAGAGACAAAGGAGATTGCACCACGGTCGCACAATCTTTTGTATTTGGCTGAAATTGCTAATATAACATTTGCGGAAGAAGATGAGGTTTTTCTGGGAATATTAATGAAATATCAACTACAGGGGAGATATCCTGATTATCAGCCCAATGTGCCCGGTATTGATAGAGTGAATGTGTATTTAATAAAAACTGAAAACTTGCTATCATGGCTACAACAGAAGTAATCGAATTGTTGAGGAAGTATATTTCTTTACTAAATACAAATGGAATAAGCGTATATAAAGCCTTTCTGTTTGGAAGTTATTGTTCAAACACCGCCACCGATGCCAGTGATATTGATGTAATGATTGTATCTGATAAATACGATGAAACAGACGATGAAGCTGCCGGAAAAATCTGGCGATTAACCCGATTGGTAAGCACAAAAATTGAACCTTTTATAATTGGGAAAATGAAGTTTAGTAGCGACGATGTATCGCCACTAATTCAACAAATCAAAGAAAAAGGAATCGAGATAGCTTGAATAATTGATAGCATTCTGCTATTGTTTCCAGTACAAGTTCCGCTGTGCTAAACTTGCTCTATGCAGCGTGGTGTGGTTTAACAGACTTGGAGGAAGAGGGGGATGCGAACAGCATATTTTTTCATCGAGTGTATTTGTTGTCGAAGTTGCGATTGTATTTTTCACCCAGTCTTTTGGAAGCAAGTTTAGCCGAATCGGCTGCTGATGTTGCATTTGCCGGCTCTTTGGTAGAGTGCAAACTCTTTTTTGCAAGTTTGTATGGTACAATGCCAGGTTCTGACACAACGTTAGATTCTACAAACTCAACGACTTCTGGTTAACTGTATCTACTATTTATTTACGCTGATGATGTAGGCCATTCCAAAATTGGGGAATAATTGCTGGTTGACCGAATGTATTCCGGCTTCAAAATAGATACGATGCAGCTTCACCCCTAAAGTGATTGATGGAATGAATGGTGTGTAAGCCTTTGTTTTGCTCCGGTTTATATTGTCACGGATGTAAATGGCATTGAAGCTAGCCCGTGGTGTAAGTATAATTCTGCTTTCGGGGCCAAAGCTATAGGACAATGGGAGTGCAAAATCTCCATTTATTGTATTTTTCATGGGATTTTCCAGCGATTTTCCAAATAGAGAATCTTTCGAAAATACAATGCCGGCATCTGTGAGTAGAGCTATATTGAACGGGTTTTCTTTTTGAAAAAAACTATGCTGAATTCCGGCTCTTATGCCGGTTCCTGCGATTATGTAGGGGAGGTTCAATGCAACCCTTAAGTCGGTTTGCTTGCCCAGGCCTGCCTGTACGCCCAGGCACAAATTGGGAGCCAGTTTGTACCTGTTTTGTCGATAGACAGTTCCGTTGTCTGCGATGGAGTCAATCCGGGGTGTTATTCCGCTACCCAGACCAATGTATCCTTTTAGATTGCCTTTGCCCGCCGGTACCGGGTCATTTACGTACATATTGTTGACCACAGTGCACGACGATACCAATACGAAGAAAATGATAAATGCCAGTAATATTAGTTTCATGAGCTTCTTATTTTTAAAAATTGTTTTGTATGATTTGAGGTGCTATAATCATAAACAGATTGCTTATATGCCTTCAGCTGTACAAAAATAGAATAATTCAGAATTTAAAACCGTTCAAATCGTCAATAAAACAGGTTAAATCGTCAAAAAATGCAGATAGACGGCGATATTGAACTGCTTCGCAGTTCCGCTGCGGACGATTGCTTTTTTTTCCACGGGTTTTGCCCGTGGCTATTCGTATTCAACTGCTTCGCAGTTTTTTGCTGAATTAGCTGCAATTATCTGAATAACTATCTTTTCGCGGCAGACTAACCCCGAATGGGGTTTAATGCGAATAGCCATGTATGAAATGCCTGGAATATTGAATAAATCGGCCGTTTTGTCGTTATAGTAATCGGATTGTGGGAGTTGAAGTCTGATGAGGCTACTGAAAACGGTGATTTAGCCGGGTTTTGAGCTGAAAGCGGGCACATTACACACAGAAAACGCATCGGGATAATTCATAATTAAATAAACTTTTCTATCTTTGCGCCACATTTTTTATATTTTGTAAGAAATACTCTATTAAAGGAAAATGAAGAACTACAAATTAATCAACAATCTGTTTGGCTGGATAACGTTTGCTGTATCGGCCGTAACCTATTTGCTCACCATTGAGCCAACGGCAAGTTTCTGGGATTGCGGTGAGTTTATCTCATCTGCATTTAAACTCGAAGTAGGTCACCCGCCGGGAGCCCCCTTCTTTATGCTGACCGGCCGTTTCTTTGCCAACTTTGCGTCGAATCCGTCGGATGTAGCCCGTATGGTGAATGTGATGTCGGCCTTGTTGAGTGCGCTGACAATTCTTTTCCTTTTCTGGAGTATTACTCATTTGGCCAAAAAGCTGGTGGTGAAGGGCGAAACGATGAGTGTGGCCAATCTGATTACTATAATGGGCAGCGGATTGGTGGGTGCACTGGCCTATACATTCTCGGATACATTCTGGTTTTCGGCGGTTGAGGGTGAGGTTTATGCCTATTCTTCGTTTTTTACGGCCATTGTATTTTGGCTGATATTGAAATGGGAAGCCAATGCCGAAGAGTCGCATGCAGCCCGTTATATTGTGTTAATTGCTTATTTGACAGGTCTTTCGATAGGTGTTCACTTGCTGAATCTGCTTTGTATTCCGGCCATTGTATTGGTCTATTACTACAAAAAGAATCCGGAAGCCGACCTCAAAGGTTCACTCAAAGCGCTGTTGCTTTCGTTTGGATTGGTGGTGCTGGTGATGTATGGAATGATACCCGGACTGGTGAAGGTAGCCGGTGTTTTTGAGCTGTTTTTTGTGAATACACTTAGTTTGCCCTACAACAGCGGACTTATATTTTACCTGATTGTAGTTTCTGCTAGCATTGTGTGGGCACTCTACGAGACCACGCAGGACAAAAACCGCAAGAAGGTGGCCATCTCATTTTCCGCAGCCATTGCATTGGTGGGTGTTCCCTTTTTGACAGATGGATTTGGTGGCCTTTTTCTGGGTCTGATTTTGTTGGGGGCGCTGACCTACTTTATTATCAATAACAAAAAAATAACGACAGTAGTCCTCAATACCATTATGCTCTGTGTGATGGCCATCTTTATCGGTTACTCGTCGTACGCGCTGATTATTATACGTTCATTGGCCAATACCCCGATGGATCAGAATTCGCCCGAACACATCTTTGAGCTGGGCAGATACCTCGGTCGTGAGCAGTACGGCGATCGTCCGTTGTTTTATGGCGAAACATTTGTGTCGGAAGTAGCCCGTGATCAGAATGGTGCTGCTATATCGACCAAAGGTGCACCCATTTATGCCCAAAAAATTAAGAAAAATGCCGCTGAAAAGGATGAGTATGTCATAACCGGCTATAAGGAAAAATACGAATTTGTTTCGGAAACCAAGATGCTTTTCCCGCGTATGTATAGTTCGCAGCGGGAACATGTGAATGCATACAAAGAGTGGACCGATTTCAGGGGTAAAACGGTGACTTTCACCAATGGTGGCGAAACAAAGTCGGTGAGTATGCCTACTTTCTTTGAAAATGTCAAATTCTTTGTGGCCTACCAAATGAACTTCATGTACTGGCGCTACTTTATGTGGAACTTCTCGGGTCGTCAGAGTGATGTGCAGGGAAATGGTGAAGTCGATAAAGGAAACTGGATAACCGGTATCAATGCGATAGATCAGTTTTTGGTGGGCGATCAGACTCTGTTGCCCGACGAAATGGCCAACAACAAAGGACGTAATGTCTATTTCATGTTGCCTCTGTTGCTGGGTATCATCGGATTGCTGTTTCAGGCCTATTCCGGCAACAAAGGTATTCAGGGTTTCTGGGTGACCTTCTTCCTCTTCTTTATGACCGGATTGGCCATTGTGGTTTACCTCAATCAGTATCCGTATCAGCCCCGTGAGCGGGACTACGCCTTTGCGGGCTCGTTTTACGCCTACGCCATCTGGATAGGGCTGGGGGTGGCCGGAATAGCCTCGTTTGTAGAGAAATACCTCAATAAGACTGTTGCTGCTGTTGTTGTGTCGCTGCTCTGTCTGGCTATACCATTGCAAATGGCCGCAGAGAACTGGGACGATCACGACCGTTCGGGCCGTTATACCTGCCGCGATTTCGGGCACAACTACCTGGTATCCTGTCCGCCCAATGCCGTACTGTTTACCAATGGTGATAATGATACTTTCCCACTCTGGTATTGTCAGGAAGTAGAAGGCATACGTACCGATGTGCGTGTATGTAACCTCAGCTACCTGCAAACAGACTGGTACATAGACCAAATGCGTCGTCCGGCCTACGATTCGAAACCATTGCCAATTGGCTTTAAACCGTGGCAATATGTGCAGGGCACCCGCGATGTGGTTTACATCAACCCCGAAACCGGTGAAGCCGACATGCGTGCTGCGCTGGATTTTGTGAAGTCTGATGATCCGGCTCTGAAAATCATTCAGGGCGATATGAAATACGACTATCTGCCGACCGACCACCTCTACCTTCCGGTGGACACAGCGGCGTTTGCCAAATCGGATGCTTATGTAAAAGGATATCCTATAGCCAAACGTATAGAGGTATCGCTCAAAGGAAGACCTTATATCGGTAAGCACGAAATGGTGATACTCGATATGCTGGCCAATAGCGAGTGGAAACGTCCGATATGCTATGCGGTGACCGTGGGTGGTGAGAGCTACCTCAATCTGAATAAATATTTCAGTCTGCAAGGGTTGGCCTACCGTGTTTTGCCACAGGAATTTGGCGAAGAGGGTGGTGTGAATACCGACCTGGCCTACGACAATATGGTGAATAAATTTAAGTGGGGTGGTATTGAGAATCCGAAGGTCTATCTGGATGAAAACAACCTGCGCATGTGTCGTACTTTCCGCTATATGTTTGCCCGACTGGTCAACGCATTGATACTGGAAGGCAAAAACGCAAAAGCGGTGCAGGCCCTCGACCACTGTCAGAAAGTAATACCTTCGAATACCGTTTCGCACGATTATGCTTCGTTGTCGTTTGTTGATGCCTACTTCAAGCTGGGTCAAAAACAAAAGGCTACCCAAATTGGTGAAGAGATTCTGAAAGAAGCAGAGCAGAATTTACGCTGGTACAATTCGTTGTCGCCCGGCAAGCGCAGTTCGGTGGTAAACAATATCAGTCACAACCTGGCCGTGATGCAAAATGTGCTTCAAATGTATTCGACTTTTGCGCCACAAATGGCTCAAAAACACCTTCCTGCCTTTCAGTTATACAGTGCGGGATGGGGTGCAAAATAAATAAATAGATTCATGTTGATAGAACGACCGCCATTGTTATACAGGCTTCTTTTTCCGGGGGCAGTATGGCGAATACCTTCCAAAAACAAGTGTGTATATCTCACATTTGATGATGGGCCAATACCTGAGGTAACACCTTGGGTATTGAGCGTTTTAGAAAAGTATGATATAAAGGCCACTTTCTTCTGTGTGGGCGAAAATGTGATAAAGCATCCCGACGTTTACGATGCCGTATTGGCAGCGGGGCACAAAACCGGCAATCATACCTACAACCATTTGCAGGGATTGCGCACGCTGACATCGCGTTTTATAGCCAATACGATAAAGGCATCGCAGGTGATAGACAGCCGGTTGTTCAGACCACCACACGGGCACATCAGGTTGCCGCAGTTCTGGCAATTGAAGCGCAGTTATCAGATTGTGATGTGGGATTTGGTGACGCGCGATTACAGCAAAAAACGCAACGGGGAACAGGTGCTGGAAACGGTGCAGAAATACGCCCGAAACGGCTCAATTATTGTGTTTCACGATTCGCTGAAGTCGCAAAAGAACCTGCAATATGCTCTGCCCAAGGCCATTGAGTGGCTATTAGCAGAGGGATATGAATTCAGACTATTGCCCACCATTGGCGAGTACAGAAGTGCTGCCCAAAGAGCGGTAGCGGAAGAGCGTCGGCAAAGAGCTGTATAAAAACGAAAGTTGAACAACGGGCGAGAGAGAAAAAAGGAAGATTTTTATATACGCAAAAACAGGAATAAGATGAAAACGATACACAGCAATCAGCAGGCAGATGCCGAGAAAGTAATAGAGAAATGCAAGGTCTGTTTTATCGGTCTGGCCGATACAGATGGAATGCCGTATGTGTTGCCGATGAATTTCGGGTATCGTCCCGGCTTTGTCTATCTGCACTCGGGGCCCGAGGGCACACACCTGGATGTGCTGTCGCGCAACAATCAGATATGCATCACATTCAGCCGGGGTGAAGACCTGGTGTATCAGCACGAAGAGGTGGCATGCAGTTACAGTATGCGCTCGGAATGTGCGATTTGTCGCGGTAGGGTAGAGTATGTAGAAGATATTGAAGAGAAGACCGAAATCATGAACATCATGATGGCCAACTATTCGAAAAGAGAATTTACCTATTCGTTGCCCGCGATAAGCAATGTGAAGGTGTGGCGTGTGCCGGTAGATTCGTACAGCATGAAGACGCTGGGACTGACGCACAAAGAGTATCTGAGTAAAACCATTGAAAAAAAGCAGGACTAAACGATGAAGATAATTTTGATTTGTGTGTTGGTATTGATTTGCGCCTTGCGGATAGCGGCGCAGAATCCGGATATTGATATGGTTCAGTATGTGAACGGGCACAGAAATCATTTTATGGACAGGTCGATGAGAGAGATAACGAACAGCGCAACCCCTGTGCTGTTGATTACCCCTGTGGCGATACTGGTGACGGGGCTGGCGACAGACGACCCCGATGTGGCGCAGAAACTCTCTGGATATGTTGGGTCGGTTGCGTTGGCATGTATTGTGTCGTCGTCGACGAAATTAACCGTAAGGCGTAATCGTCCGTTTGAAGATTACCCCGAAAGTGTGACCAAATTATCGTCGGGCGGAAGCTATTCGTTTCCGTCGGGGCATACGTCGGCTGCCTTTTCGTCGGCTACGGCGCTGTGTCTGACCTATCCGAAATGGTATGTGGTGGCGCCGGCCATGACGTGGGCCGGACTGGTTGGTTATTCGCGCGTTTATCTGGGTGTGCACTACCCGAGCGATGTGCTGGCCGGTGCGCTGGTGGGTTCGGGAAGCGCGTTTGCATCGTATTATATCAACAAGAAATTTTTCACAAAAAAGCCCAAAAAGGTGAGCCTCGCATTGAGTTGTTATTGAAATGCGGGATTTGGTAGAGGCAGGCCGCAGGCAAATAATCGACCGACAGCCAAAAGCCCGAAAGAGTGCCGGAGGATGGTGCGCCCGACCCCTTAGGGGCACGCCCAAATAAAAAAAAGACAAAAATAATATTCAGATATATGATTGAGATTGGTAAGTTTAATGTTTTGACGGTTTTGCGCAGGGCATCGGTGGGTTTGTATTTGGGGGACGAGGACGGAAATGAGGTGCTTTTGCCCAACAAATATGTGAGCGACCGCGAGGTGAACGAGGGCGATATGCTGGAAGTTTTTGTGTATCGCGACAGCGAAGACCGGTTGATATCTGTGACAACAAGGCCGTTGATAGAACTGAATCAGTTTGCGTATCTGGAAGTGAAGGATGTGAATGAATTTGGCGCGTTTCTGGACTGGGGAATGGAAAAGGATCTGTTTGTGCCCTATCGGGAACAGATGCGCAAGATGGAAGAAGACCGGTCGTATATGGTGTATATGTTTCGGGATGAGGCGACTGACCGGCTGGTGGCATCGGCCAAAATCAATAAGTTTTTTGATAATGCAAACCTCGATGTGAAGGTGGGCGATGAGGTGGAAATTGTGATTTGGACGGTGACAGAGCTCGGTGTACGGGTGATTGTAAACAACCGCTACAAGGGAATGATTTTTCACAACGAGATATTTACGCATTTGAATCTGGGCGACAAGAGAAAGGCCTATATCCGGAATATTCGCGAGGATAATCAGCTGGATGTGGTACTGGAAAAGCCCGGTTATGAGGCCGTTGAACCCAATGCTGCCAAAATACTGGAACGGCTGAAAGAGTGTGGTGGCTTTTTGTCGCTGACGGATAAAAGCGACCCTATACACATTTATCAGCAGCTGGAAATGAGCAAAAAACTGTTTAAAAAGGCCATTGGCGCACTCTACAAACAGAAGTTGATTTTGCTGGAAGAAGAGGGGATACGGCTGGTGGACTGATTATTCAGTGAAGATAATAATCATCTCGAATAAAGAAGAGTCTTTGTGAATTCTTAGATTGAATTTGGGTTTATCGACAGAAGACCAACTTCGGCCAAACCACCTTTGGCTATTGATGCGTGCTTCATCGAGCGGACAGAAAGTGCTGAAATAGCTCGAGTCGTTCCCCATGATTAAATGAAGGGCGTTAATCAAATCTTTAATATCGGAAATTTCAGAATCCATTGGATTGCTGCTTCGGAATCTGATTTGGAGGCAATTGTTTTGATTGTCGATAAGTCTTTCTTCTATATCGAAGATGTTGAATATTCGATTTTTATCTGTCAGTTCTTTCTTTATAATCAGACAATTGCACGAATTAATGACTTTTACCTGAGTGTACCCGTTGGAGTAGTCTGATATAATGGGGTTGATATTCAGGGCTTTTGCAATATCATTTAGTTGGGAGGTTGGGCTTTTCATAGTTTGCCGGTTTAAGTAGTTTTTAAAACTATTTCTCTTAAAAAGGCGCAGGACTGAATGTTATTTGTTCTCGAGGTATCGGCAAACACCTGCACCCAAATAGACAACAGCCCCACGCCCCTATGGAGGACGTGAGAGCAGTCGCTACTATTCTTGGGTGATGAAATTTTGCCGATTTCCGAAAACAAGAATAATATCTTAACTCTTACGAAATAAGTTCAAGATATAAGTAACAATAGTTAGTTAGAAAAAAAGTAACAATTAAGCGGCAATAGTGCCGTAATAAAGGAGTTCATTGATGTGTTTGTGATTTTTGATAGAGTTTGGATTAATGCCAAACAGCTTAATAATTCGCTTTATGATGAATTCGTTGTGACAGAGCGTTTTAGCATTTGCGATAGAAAACGGGGTATCATTATTTTTTCTATTTTTCCAATGTGTAACTTTGGCAATATTGACAGATGTAAGAGACGCATTGAAGTGGAAATTTAGTTTGTTCAGACTTCTGGCCTGAGAGTGATTCAAACCGACAGCTTGTTTGGCGTCACGATAACAAAATTCAATTTGAAATCGGCAATGATAATAATCAAGGACGTCGATTGGATTTGCATGAATGTCGGTTGAAAAAATAAGTCTTTGTTTTACCTTGTCATTTGACACAATCCTTTCAATCACCAGAAGGATGTTGCGTTTAAGGGACTTGGAATAGACAATGGCAGAGTAGGCTTCAATATTACTCTTGTAATTCAATGGGGTAAAATAGGCTAAATTCAACTCATTGAGAAGAATTTTACCCTCATACTTTTTGGGGGCTCCCTTCTTACCAGTTCTTTGACCGGTGTATATGTAGCGTAAATCAGCATCGTCTCTGAGTCTGCTTATTAAATGAAAATCGTTTTGGGTCAGCTGTTCAACAAACTCATATTTAGAGAAATAGGCATCTGCTACAACAATAGAAGAGATGACTTGAAGTTGCTCTTTACGGTCTTTTAATATAGATGCATACCAATCGATAAGGGTCATTTTGACAGTATTCAAGGTTTTGGGTGGTGCCGTTTGTATGGCCTCAAGATGTAAACATTGATTCATATCAATATCGATTGCCCCGATACCTGAGATTTCCATTCCTCGTTTGGTAGTGCCTGCACAACCGGACCAGAACCGGCCTATATAAGGCGTTTTCTTGCCTGATTTAGAGATAAAGCTTGGGTCGAAAGCAATGGCTACCCGCTTGCCGAAAAACTCAGCTACGAGCTCTCTGTTAAAGGCAAGAAAATCAAATTTTCGTTCAAATTGTTGTCGAAAACGCTGTTCACCGTATTGGCTGTATCTTCCCATTTGGAGAAAATTGATGCGCTGCGGTATCACCAGATAAAGCATTAGAATTTCTATCATAAAATCACTTCTCCATTTATTGAGCTTAACAGACTTGCTTAAAACACTTGATACGAGTGAAAAATATTGCTTATGAACCTGAAATATCACGACTTTAAGAGTTAGTGGTATAATCCTTAAAGATACTGATTTTTAGGGGATTAAGCAATTTTTACGGCGACTTATTTCGCTGTAAATCAAAGATTTAATTAAAAGTTTAACGAACTATTGAAGTAATAGATAATTACTTAATGAGTACAAATTTAATTATTCTTTTTATATGAGCCAATTATTTTTTGTTAAATCAATATTTATTCTGAAGAATATGATAACAGATGTATTCAGATAAAAAGGGTAATTTTGTACGCTGTATTTTTAAATCATTTTTTACTCTCAATATTCTCTCTCGTATGATGAAAACCAAATATTTGTTGCTGTTGCTATTGCTGCCGTTTTGTTCAGCAATTTTTGCAAGCCCTTTTGATGGCGTACGGTGGATTGGCCCGAAAGAAGACGCGTCGGTTGCCAACCAATGGCTCTGTTTTCGAAAGGAGTTTCGATGTACGTCCAAGCCCGAAAAAGCCCTGATGAGCATTGCTGTGGATTCGAAATACTGGCTCTGGGTAAATGGCCGGCTGGTGGTGTTTGAAGGTGAGCTGAAACGCGGCCCAAACCCCAACGATACCTATTACGACGAAGTAGATCTGTCTGCCTGGCTGAAAAAAGGAAAAAATACACTCGCCATACAGGTGTGGTACTGGGGCAAACAGGGATTTTGCCACAACAGCAGCGGCAAGGCCGGGCTGATAGCCTCATTGTCGCTGGGCAACCGGACGATAACCACCGACGAAAGCTGGAAAGTAAAACTGCATCCTGCTTATGGAAAAACTGAGGCGCCGCACCCCAATTACCGATTGCCGGAATCGAATGTGCGGTTTGATGCGCGTGTGGATATGCCCGATTGGAACCTGCCCGGTTACGATGATTCGAAATGGAATAATGCTGTGGATGCCGGTACGTATCCGTGTGCCCCGTGGAACAGCCTGGTGGAAAGACCCTTCCCGAACTGGTACGATACGGGTGTAATTCCCTATTTGTCGACCAAAAAGAGCGCGACTCAAACTGGCACTGTGCTGACCTGCAAACTTCCTAAAAACATAACAGTAACCCCCTGGCTGAAAGTGAAAGCCCGCGCCGGACAACTGATAGATATGCGCACCGACAACTACAAGGGCGGAAGCGAATACAATGTGCGCTCGGAATACATTACCCGCGACGGTGTGCAGGAATTTGAGGCACTGAACTACTTTAACGGACATAACGTACTATACACCCTGCCCGTAGGGGTGGAAGTGCTGAGTGTGGGATACCGTGAAACACGCTTCAATACCCGCCATACGGGTGATTTTGCATGCAGCGATACCTTCTACAATGTGCTGTGGCACAAGGCTCTGAATACGATGAATCTGAACATGCGCGATGCGATACAGGACCCCGACCGCGAACGTTCGCAGTGGTGGGGCGACGCTGTGATTATATCGGGCGAGATACTCTATTCGTGCGACACCAACGGGCGCAAAGCCATAGCCAAGGCGATACGCAATCTGGTGGACTGGCAAAAGTCGGATAGTGTGCTTTTTTCGCCCATACCGGCAGGCCGGTGGGACAAAGAGCTGCCTGTGCAGATGCTGGCTTCGGTGGGAAAATTGGGTTTCTGGAATTACTTCCGCTACACCGGCGACACGGCGATGATTCGCCATGTTTATCCGGCTGTGAAAAAATATATGTCGCTCTGGAAAACCGACAGCCGCGGGCTGGTGGTGCACCGCAAAGGCGGCTGGGACTGGTCTGACTGGGGCAAAAATATAGATGTGGCGATGCTCGACAACGCCTGGTACAGTCTGGCCCTCGACGGTGTAGCCAATATGGCACAGCTAATGGGCGACCCCGACTACGCTAAACAGTGCCGGCAGCAAATGGTGCAGATACGGGATGCCGTGAACCGTGGGTATTGGAACGGCAAAGAGTATCGCTCAACAGAACATAAGGGGAAGACCGACGACAGAGCCAACGGACTGGCTGTGCTGGCCGGTTTTGCCGATGAAGGGAAATACAGCACCCTGTTACCCTTTTTGCAGAGCTACAAAGCCGCGAGCCCTTACATGGAAAAGTATATACTTGAATCGTTTTTTGTTGAAAATCAGGCCGAAGCCGGACTCGACCGGATGAAAGAGCGATACACCGAGATGGTGGCAAGCCCGCTCACTTCGCTGTGGGAAGACTGGGAAATAGGCGGATCGGGCGGTGGAAGCATCAACCACGGCTGGGCCGGCGGGCCACTGACGCTGCTTTCGCAGTATGTGGCCGGCGTGTCGCCCCTGGCAACCGGTTGGGATACGATATTGGTGAAGCCCCAAACCGCCAAGCTGGAATGGGTGAAATGTACTGTCCCGGTGAAAGATAAGGCGATAGTCGTAGAGATACGAAACGCAAAAGGCGAGTATTCCATTTCGGTAAATAACGAAACCGGACGCCCTGTGGTGGTGGCTGTGCCGCGCTCAAAAATAACAACTGCACTCAAAGTTTGCGGAAAAACGGTAAAATCCGGCCGCGAGAGCGATGTGAAACAGTCCGGCTGCCGCTATGAACGGGCAGATAGTCTGTACTATTACTTTGGGGTGAGTCGGATGAATGCCTCATTTATTTGTCGGTAAGGTGAATAGCTGTGTGGTGAACTCTAATTAAACAGCGATTAAAAATGCAAAAATGAAAGTTTTAAGCTGGAAATATGAATGAATAGCAGTATATTTGCGCCTGATTTGAAAAATTGTAAGAAATCTCAACTCTAAATTAATAAATCGAACATGATCACATTTCTACTGTCCGTATTAGCACTGCTGCTGGGCTATTTTGTTTATTCAAAAATCATAGAGAGAATATTCGGGGCAGACCCCAAAAAAGAGACACCGGCCATTTCGATGCCCGATGGTGTGGATTACGTGCCACTGCCTGTGTGGCGTATCTTTCTGATTCAATTTTTGAACATTGCCGGACTGGGACCCATTTTCGGTGCCGTGGCCGGAGCCATGTGGGGGCCTGTGGCCTTTTTGTGGATTGTGTTTGGCTCTATTTTTGGTGGTGCCGTACACGATTATTTTTCAGGAATGCTATCTGTCAGACACAAGGGATTGAGCATCACAGAAATTGTGGGCATCTATCTGGGTAACGGAACCAAGCAGTTTATGCGTGGCTTTACGGTGATACTGATGATTTTGGTGGGTGCTATTTTCATTATGGGCCCGGCGAAAATTCTAGCCGGACTAACCCCCGACCTGATGTCTGTGAATGTGTGGGTTTGGATTGTTTTCATGTACTACATTCTGGCCACTATGTTGCCAATTGATCAGAAATCGGCAAAATATATCCTGTGTTTGGTTTTGCCCTCTTCTTTATGGCATTTGGATTAATTGGGTCGCTGTTTGTAAACGGATACCAAATACCGGAACTGACGGTGGATAATTTCCGCAATTTTCATGTTAACCCCGAAGAATTTTCGTTCTTCCCGATGATGTTTATTTCTATTGCCTGTGGGGCGATATCCGGATTCCACGCTACGCAATCGCCGCTGATGGCCCGTTGTATGACCAACGAAAAGCAGGGACGCTCTGTGTTTTACGGTTCTATGATTGCCGAAGGTGTGGTAGCTCTGATTTGGGCAGCTATTGCGATGAGTTTTTACGGTGGAGTAGGAGAGTTGAACGATGTGATGACCGCCAACAAAGGAAATGCCGCCGATGTGGTAAATGTGATATCCAACACCTTATTGGGTAAATTGGGTGGAGCACTGGCGCTGTTGGGCGTGGTAGCGGCACCGATTACATCGGGCGACACGGCATTCAGAAGTGCGAGACTTATTGTGGCCGACTTTCTGAACTACAAGCAGGGGCCGATTAAAAACAGATTGCTGATATGCATTCCGTTGTTCGTAGTCGGTTTTGTGTTGACGCAAATAGATTTTGGTGTGATCTGGCGTTATTTTGCCTGGTCTAATCAGACTTTGGCCGCGGTAGTACTTTGGACAATAACCGTTTATCTGGCCCGCGAAGGCAAAAACTACTGGGTGACACTGTTGCCGGGAATCTTTATGACTATGGTTGTATCGACCTATTTCTTTGTGGCACCCGAAGGCTTTAAGCTGGATGTGAACTATGCCTATACGTTGGGTGCTGTGATTACGTTAGTCTGTACCGGTATTTTCTATAAAACCGTATTGAGCAGACTGAAAACGCCTGAAAAACTGGCTTGATAATAACAAAAAGGTAACACGCCCTTTTTGCTTACATATACAAGAAACAGAATTGTTGTGAAGGGGAAATCCTGAACAGCAGTTCTGTTTTTTTTGTTTTTTACCGGCTGAAAGTCTTAGACCTGATTGTCGAAGCAGGTGTAAAATGTACGTTTAATATTCTATTTAAATTAACACACAAATAGCTTTGTATAGGGTGATTGGTACAATTATATACGTCACTTGTTTACAAAATGGTCTATTATTAGCCGGATGAAAAGAGTACTTTTGTGCTTCGAAAAAGTTTGGTGGCAATTATGTCAGTTTACCTGTATAATTGATGCCTGATTTATTATCTATTAATCTCTATTTATTAACAAATACATAACCGAAAATTAAACCTATGATTAGATTTAGTCAGATTATGGCATTTCTGTTTTTATCCCTATCGATGCTGAATGCAGGCGTTGTGAAGGATGGAAAAGGAATTGTGGTGCAAATTAAAAAATCTCAGTCTCAGAAATTTGTGCAAGTGCGTTTGCAGCCTGTCACGCCCGACATTATTCGGGTATCAGCCACCGAAGGCAAATCGTTTTCCACCAAACCGAGCCTTATCGTAACCAATCTCAATGTGAAAACACCGGCATTTACGGTGTCAGAAGATGCGCAGTTTGTTTCTCTGAAAACAGAAAAACTGATAGCCAAAGTATCCCTCAAAACCGGTGAAGTGTCGTTTTTCGACCTTTCGGGTCGTGCAATTCTGAAAGAAAACGCCGGTGGGGGAAAGACATTTACCTCAATTCAGGATGGCGGAAAACCTGCTGTTGCTGTGCGTCAGGTTTTTGAATCGCCCGAAGATGAGGCATTTTACGGGTTGGGTCAGCACCAATCTGATGAGTTCAACTACAAAGGCAAAAATGAGGTGCTGTATCAGTACAACACCAAAGTATCGGTTCCATTTGTTTTGTCGAACAAAAACTATGGACTGCTGTGGGACAATTATTCCCTCACCCGCTTTGGCGATCCGCGCGATTATGCACAACTTTCGCAATTTAAACTCTACGATGAAGAGGGCAAAGAGGGCGGAATAACGGCGACCTACTACAACGAGCCCGATCTGAAAAAAGCGGTTGTAAAACGAACTGAAAAGACAATTGATTACGAAAATCTGGAAACACAGAAAAACTTTCCGGCTGACTTTAAATTTTCAAAAGCTTACATTACCTGGAAAGGCAGCATCGAACCCAAAGAGTCGGGTTTGTTTCGCTTTATCCTCTACTACGGCGGTTACACCAAGGTTTACATCGACGAAAAACTGGTGGTAGCCGAAAGATGGCGTACTGCCTGGAACCCCAACAGCTATAAATTTGCCGTGGAACTAACCAAAGGCAAAAAACACAGCCTGCGCATCGAGTGGAAACCCGATGGCGGATCGTATATCGGTCTGAAAGCTTTGAGCCCTGTGGCACCTGAAATACAGAATAAACTTTCGTTGTGGTCGGAGGTTGCTGATATGATCGACTACTATTTTGTGTATGGTAAGAATGCCGATGAGGTGATCAGTGGCTACCGGACTATCACCGGCAAGGCACAAATTATGCCTAAATGGGCGATGGGATTCTGGCAAAGCCGCGAGCGTTACAAAACGCAGGAAGAGCTTTTGACTGCCGTTCAGGAATTCCGCAAACGTCGCATTCCGCTCGACAATATCGTGCTGGACTGGTCATACTGGCCCGAAAAAGCGTGGGGAAGTCACGATTTTGATCTGAAACGTTTCCCCGATGCCAAAAAAATGGTGGACGAAGTACACAAATTGAACACGCACATCATGATTTCGGTTTGGCCGAAGTTCTACAGCAGTACCGACAATTACAAAGCGCTCGATGCCAAAGGCTGGATGCACCGTCAGGCTGTGAAAGATTCGGTTCGCGACTGGATTGGCAAAGGATATATCGGGTCGTTCTACGATCCCTATTCGCAGGGAGCCCGCGACATGTTTTGGGGACAAATGAAGGAAAAACTCTACACCAAAGGCTTTGATGCCTGGTGGATGGATGCTTCTGAGCCCGACATTCTGACCAATGCGAGCCTCGAATACCGCAAAAAACTGTCGAATCCGACGACTATCGGAACCTCATCGCGCTATTTTAATACCTATGCGCTGATGAATGCCAAAGCTATTTACGAAGGTCAGCGTAAGGAAGATCCCAACAAACGGGTATTCCTGCTTACCCGTTCCGGATTTGCCGGATTGCAACGTTACTCTACCGCCACGTGGAGTGGTGATATTGGTACCCGTTGGGAAGATATGAAAGCGCAGGTTTCAGCCGGTCTGAATTTTGCCATGTCGGGTATTCCATACTGGACTATGGATATCGGTGGATTCTGTGTGGAAGGTCGTTACGAACGTGCCACCGAAGGAAGCGAAGATCAAAACGAATGGCGCGAACTCAATGCCCGCTGGCATCAGTTTGGGGTGTTCTGTCCGCTCTATCGTAGCCACGGACAGTTCCCGTACCGCGAATTGTACAACATAGCACCCGAGTCGCACGATGCTTATCAAAGCATTTTGTACTACAATAAATTGCGTTACCGTCTGATGCCCTACATCTACACGATGGCCGGTATGACAAACACCGACGATTACACCATTATGCGGGGTTTGACCATGGATTTTGGTGCAGACAATCAGGTATCCAACATCAGCGACCAATTTATGTTTGGTCCTGCTATGATGGTTTGTCCGGTCACACAATACAAACAACGTACCCGCGAGGTATATCTGCCGGCCACCACAGGTTGGTATGATTTCTACACCGGAAAATTTATTTCGGGTGGAATGACCCTCAAAGCGGATGCACCTTATACCCGTTTGCCTATCTACGTAAAAGAGGGCGCGATTATTCCGGTTGGTCCCGAAATTCAGTACACCGACGAGAAGAAAGCGGAGGTTATCACCCTGTTTGTTTACGCAGGTAAAGATGGTCAGTTTAAGCTTTACGAAGATGAAGGCACAAACTACAACTACGAAAAAGGCTTGTCGGCAACCATTCCGTTCAGCTACAACGAAGCCACACAAACGCTGACCATTGGTGAGCGTAAGGGAACATTCCCCGGCATGTTGGAGCAGCGCACATTCCGGGTTGTGAAGGTATCGATACAAAAACCGGTATCATTCAACCCCGATGCGGAAGCCAATCAGGTCGTACAATATACAGGAAAAACAGTACAGGTAAAACTGTAAATGAAAGGGTGATTCTGCCTCGGTTTACGGACTGAGGCAGAATTGTAGGATTAATAAACTATTCAATAATCAGCCTTATAATCATATTAGAAATGAGAAAAGCAAAAATATTTTCAGGTGTGGCCCTTGCTGCACAGCTCTTTATATCCGGTCATATTAATGCCGCAAAGCCGGTTTATCTGGACGATACCAAACCCATTGAACAGCGCGTGGAAAATGCGTTATCGCTGATGACAATGGAAGAAAAAGTGGCACTTTGTCATGCACAATCGAAATTTAGCAGCAAAGGTGTTGCCCGCCTCGGAATACCCGAAGTGTGGATGAGTGATGGCCCGCACGGCGTACGTGAGGAGATTCTTTGGGACAGTTGGTCGGAAGCCAAATGGACGAGCGACTCGTGTACAGCATTCCCTGCACTCACCTGTCTGGCCGCTACTTTCAATCCCGAAATGTCGTTGATTTACGGTCGTGCCATTGGTGCAGAGGCCCGTTATCGTCGCAAAGAGGTACTGCTCGGCCCCGGTGTAAATATTTACCGTACCCCCATGAATGGTCGTAACTTTGAGTATATGGGTGAAGATCCGTTTTTGGCATCGAAAATGGTAGTACCTTACATCCACGGTGTACAGGAAAATGGTGTAGCAGCCTGTGTGAAGCATTATGCCCTGAACAATCAGGAGAAATGGCGCGGGCACATTGATGTACAACTTTCTGACAGAGCGCTTTACGAAATCTATCTGCCCGCTTTCAAGGCTGCGGTAGAAGATGGTAAAGTGTGGTCTATCATGGGTTCGTACAACAAATTCCGTGGTCAGCACTGTTGTCACCACGATTTGTTGTTAAACAAAATATTAAAAGGCGACTGGAAATTTGACGGTGCCGTGATTACCGATTGGGGTGGTGCGCACGACATGATGGAGGCTGCCAACAACGGATTGGATATCGAAATGGGAACCTGGACAAATGGATTGACAAGTGGCGCAAGTTTTGCCTACGACAACTATTACCTGGCCAATCCATTCATCAAAGCATTGAAAGAGGGAAAAGTATCGCCCAAAGTACTGGACGACAAGGCACGCCGCGTGTTGCGTATGATTTTCCGCACATCGATGAGCCCGAACCGTCTGTGGGGAAGTTTTGCTACCGAAGAACATGCAAAAATTGGTAAAACAGTTGCAGAAGAGGGTATTGTGTTGTTGAAAAACAGCAAAAGCATATTACCTTTGAAGCTAAACAGCATACGCAAAATTGCCGTTATCGGCGACAATGCTACCCGCAGAATGACCGTAGGTGGTGGTAGTTCTGTGTTGAAAGCCAAATACGAGATTTCGCCTTTGCAGGGGTTGAAAAACAGACTTGGAGATAAGGTTTCCATCTCTTACACCATGGGTTATGCCGCAGGTGCACCGGCTTATGGTCGTGAGATACCTTCGAAATTCAATGCGGACTCGTTGATTCGTGAGGCTGTCAATCAGGCCAAATCGGCTGATGTGGTGCTTTACTACGGTGGTTTGAACAAAAATCATTATCAGGATTGCGAAGATGGCGACCGTCAGCAGTATAACCTGCCTTTTGGTCAGGACCGCTTGCTCGAAGAGATTCTGAAAGTCAATAAAAATGTGGTTGTGGTACTCATTGGCGGAAATGCCGTGGCTATGCCGTGGATTGATAAAGTTCCTGCTGTTGTGCAAGCCTGGTATTTGGGTACAGAAGCCGGAAACGCGATGGCGGCTGTATTGACCGGTGATGTTAATCCTTCGGGAAAATTGCCAATGAGTTTCCCTGTGAAACTGACCGACAACGGAGCGCATTCGTTTGATAAAGTTTGTTTCCCCGGCGATAGCATCAAAGAGATTTACAAAGAAGATATATTGGTGGGATACCGCTGGCACGACACCAAAAACATAGCACCGTTGTTTGCTTTTGGTCACGGATTGTCGTACACAACCTTCCAATATGGAAAAGCGACTACCGACAAATCGAAATACAGTGCCAATGACGTGGTGAAACTGACATTTACGCTGACCAACACAGGCAAAGTGGCCGGTGCAGAGGCTGCGCAGGTTTACATCACCGACAGCAAAGCATCAGTTTTGCGTCCGGCAAAAGAGCTGAAAGGTTTCAGCAAACAAAAACTCAATCCGGGCGAAAGCAGACAGGTGCAGATAGAACTACCGGTGAAAGATTGGGCTTTCTACAGCGAAACGGAAAAAGGATGGGTGGTTGAGCCCGGACAATTTGTTGTGAAGATTGGCGCCTCTTCGCGTGATATCAGACAACAGGTGAGTGTGGAGATTCAGTAGTAGAGTTGTGAGTAAACTAGTAAACAAGTAGACTAGTAGACAAGTAAACAAGTAGACTGGTAAACTAGCAGACTTGTAACTTGTACCCCGTCTACTAGTTTACTCGTCTACTTGTAATTATAAAAAAACAATCATGAAAAAGACAAATATATTAACATGCATAGTGCTGATGCTGTCTGTTGTGACGGCTATGGCGCAACGAAATGCCCGGTTTATGGCCAAGTCGCCGGATGGAAAAATAGAACTGACCGTCACATCATCGCCCAACCTGAGTTGGTCGGTGAAACATCAAAATGATGTGATGATTGCCCCTTCGGAAATGACGATGACACTCGCGACTGGCGAGGTGCTGGGGAAAGATGCACGAATCGTCTCTTCTGCCAATGTGCCGGTGAAGGAGAACATTGAGACTTCATTGTACAAAAAGAAAATAATAAATAACGAATACAGACAACTGACCATACTTTGCAAAAGCAATTGGGGAGTTGTCTTTCGTGTATATAACGATGGGGTGGCTTATCGCTTTTTTTCCAAAAGAAAAGGAGACATGACGGTTGTCTGCGAAGAGTCCAACTTCAATTTCAATGCAGATTATCCCTGCTTTATTCCCTATGTTTGCGATTTGAGAGATCCCAAAGATCAGTATGTATCGGCATTCGAGGCTCTTTACGACAAAATCACCATTTCGCAGTTCAAAGCCGATTCTTTGTCTCTCGTTCCGCTATTGGTGAATGTGGGTAAAGGTAAAAAAGTGGCTCTGTTAGAGGCTGATTTGCAGGACTATCCCGGTATGTTTCTGACGGTTAACAAGATTACAAAAACCGGATTTCAGTCCCGTTTTGCCAACTATCCGACCGAGGAGAAGGTAGGCGGATTTGCCAATCTGAACATGATGCCGGTGAAACGTGCCGGTTATATCGCCAAAGTGAGTGGAACCCGCTCTTTCCCCTGGCGTGTGGCTGTTATCTCTGAAAATGACAAAGACCTGCTCAACAGCGACATGGTGTATAAGCTCTCTGCCCCTTCGCAAATCAAAGATCTGAGCTGGATAAAACCCGGCAAAGTGGCGTGGGACTGGTGGAATCACTGGAACATTTCGGGCGTCGATTTCAAAGCCGGAGTGAATACCCAAACTTACAAATATTACATCGATTTTGCTGCTAAAAACGGCATCGAATACATTGTGTTGGACGAAGGTTGGTCTGTATCGGCCACCAATATGATGGAGATATCGAATAATATTGACCTCAAAGAGCTGATCGCCTACGGCAAACAGAAGAATGTGGATCTGATTTTGTGGGCCAGTTGGCGCGCCATCTATGCGCATCTTGATGCTGCTTTGGAAAAATACGCGGCCATGGGCATCAAAGGATTTAAAATAGATTTTGTGGACAGAGACGACCAAATCATGGTACGTGCCTGCACCGAAATTGCCCGCAAAGCGGCTGATAAGAAGTTGGTGATCGATTATCACGGTATGTTTAAACCGGCCGGTTTGCAAACCACCTATCCCAATGTGCTCAATTTCGAAGGGGTAAGAGGATTGGAAAACTGTAAATGGCACAACTACGATGCGGCAACCTACGAGGCTACCATGCCATTTATCCGTATGCTGGCCGGCCCTGCCGACTACACGCCGGGTGCTATGCGCAATGCCAACAAAAGCTGCTACCGTCCGGTGAACGACAACCCGATGAGTCAGGGCACACGATGCCACCAACTGGCCATGTACGTTGCATTCGAAGCACCTTTGCAAATGTTGGCCGACAATCCGACTGCCTATATGAAGGAGCAGGAGTGTACCTCGTTTATATCCAAAATACCAACTGTTTTTGACGAAACTATTGCACTTGATGGTCGGGTAGGGGAGTTTCTCTCACTGGCTCGTCGCAAAGGCGATGTGTGGTATGTCGGTGCGCTCACGCAATGGAATGCACGGGAGATTGAGATTGATTTCTCTTTTCTGGGAAAAGGCCAATTTCAGGCCGAAATAATGAAAGATGGTGTCAATGCAGATCGTCAGGCTACGGATTATAAAAAAGAGATTGTTACTGTAAATGCTCAATCGAAATTGAAGTTTCAACTTGCACCCGGTGGTGGTCTGGCCATTGTTATCGGTAAATAGTTGAAGAAGAGAAAGATATTGATGTTTAATAAATGAAGTAATACAAATTATGAAATATAGATTATTTATATTGCCCCTATTGCTATTTTCCGGCTTTGTGGGCAGTGCAAATGCCAACAAAGGTCCGGTTTTGAAACTCTGGTTCAACAAACCGGCACAATATTTTATTAATGCTCTGCCCATTGGCAACGGGCGTTTGGCAGCTATGGTGTATGGTCGTCCGGCCGAAGAGACCATCAACCTCAACGAAGAGTCGTTGTGGACAGGCGGACCCTCGAACAACAATCCGAACCCCGAATCACCCAAATATCTGCCTTTGGTGCGTGAGGCACTGGCGAAGGATGATTTGGCCAAAGCTGATCAGCTGGTTCGCAAAATGCAGGGACTTTTCAGTCAGTCTTATGCCCCGCTGGGCGATTTGGTGATCAAACAAAAATTCGAAGGTGAAGCCACCAATTACTACCGCGACCTCTCTCTGGCTACGGCTGTGGCTACTACCCGATTCACTGCCGGAGGTGTCGATTATATTCGCGAGGCGTTTGTGTCTGCCCCCGATCAGGTGATTGTATTGCGTTTTACAGCATCTAAACCCGGTGCATTGAACTTTGCCGTTTCTACCAAATCTTTGTTGAAACCCGAATGCAAAGCCGAAGGTGCAGAGTGGGTGATGAGTGGCCGTGCGCCCTCGCATGCCGACCCTACTTACATGAGCACATCGGATAAACCGGTGCAATGGGGTGGCGATTGCAAAGGAATGCGTTACCAATTGCGGGTGAAAGCGTTGCACAACGATGGCAAACAGGCCACAACTGCCAATGGCATTGAAATAAGTGGCGCAACAAATGTGACGCTTGTACTCTCGGCTGCAACAAGCTTCAATGGCTTCGATAAGTGCCCGGTGAGTGAAGGCAAAGACGAAGTGGCTGCGGCCAAAGGGTATCTGGCAAAATTGGGTGGCAAAAACTATGATTTGATGAAAACAGCTCATGTGGCTGATTTTTCGAAATATTTCACCCGTTTGAAATTTAATATTTTGAATGGTACATCTGAGGAGAAGCTGCCAACAGACGAGCGTTTGAAGAAATATCAGAAAAACAGCGAAGACCATGGTCTCGAAGTCTTGTTGTACCAATACGGACGTTATTTGTTGATTTCAAGTTCGCGCGCCGGTGGCATTGCTGCCAACCTGCAAGGCAAATGGAACGTGGATTTGCAACCGGCCTGGAGCTGCAATTATACCGTAAATATCAACCTGCAAATGAACTACTGGGCAGCCGAAAAAACCGGTTTGGGCGATATGAACCAACCGATGATTCAGCAAGTGGTGAACATGTCGAAAACCGGTGCCGAAGTGGCGAAAAATATGTTTGGCTGCAAAGGCTGGGCTTCGGGTCACAACTCAGACATCTGGGCTATGACCACACCTGTTGGACACCTGGGTAAGGGAGATCCGCAGTGGGCAAACTGGGTGGTGGGTAGCCCCTGGCTCGCGCAACATGTGTGGGAAAGATATGCCTACAATGGCGACAAGAAATACCTGAAAGCGGTAGCCTATCCGGTGATGAAAGGTGCTGCTGAGTTTTGCCTCGACTGGCTGGTGGCCGACAAAAACGGCAAGCTGCTGACCTCACCTTCTACCTCATCTGAAAACCGTTTCAGAGGTCCCGATGGAAAAAACTGGGCCGTCTCTGCCGGTGCAACCATGGATTTGGCACTGATACGCAATTTGTTGGAAAATACCATAGAAGCGACTACCGTATTAAATACAGATGCCGCTTTGCGTAATAAAATGACTACCGCATTGGCTCAAATGTTGCCTTATCAAATCGGCAAAAAAGGCAATTTGCAGGAGTGGGCGCAGGATTACGAAGAGCCCGATCCCACACACCGACACGTGTCTCACCTGATTTGTCTGCACCCGGGCAACGATATTTCGGCCAACAAAACACCTGAATTGTTTAACGCCTGTAAGAAAACGCTCGAGATTCGTGGCGATGCCGGTACCGGCTGGGCACGCGCCTGGAAGGTGGCCTGGTGGGCCCGTTTGCTCGATGGCAATCATGCCTACAACATTTTGAAAAACGACCTGGAATATTGCGAAGACAGAGGTTTCTCAGAGAGTGGTGGAACCTATCCGAACCTGCTCAACGCCTGCCCGCCTTATCAGATTGATGGTAACTTTGGTGTGGTGGAAGGTATCTCGGAAATGCTAATGCAGAGTCACTTGAAGGAAATCCACCTGTTGCCTGCTCTGCCCGATGCATGGGCCGATGGCTACATTTGCGGCCTGAAAGCCCGCGGAGGATATTCGGTGGATATCTATTGGGCAAAAGGTCAGTTGACATCTGCTATTCTCACAAGCAGCACTGCCGGTGTTTGCAAATTGCGCACCAAAGAGCCTGTGACGATAAAAGGGTTGAAAATTAAATCAGAAGAACAAAATAGCCCTGCCGGCAAAACATACTTACACACATTTGTTGTTGCCGCCGGTGGTAAATACGTTATTTTGAAATAACCCAATATCACACACACACTACACAACACTAATTACTTTATGAAAAAAACACTGCTTTCTGTTTTTGTTGCCCTTTCGCTGTTTCGGTTTTCACCGTTGACGGCGCAAATGGTAACGCCTGAGATGTATTTTGCTGATTATTCGCGGATTAAAGATGCGAATGGTGTGGCAAAACCATTTGCTAAGGACCCTTCTGTCATTGAATTTGGCGGACGTTTCCTGATGTACTATTCCATTTGCGGGCCCTCTACAAATGGTTCGCCCGGAAATACCGGATGGTCGATGGGTATCGCAGAAAGTGAAGATTTAATATCCTGGAAGAGAATTGGTGAGATAGTGGCTGATCCGGCCTACTCATTTGAAAATAAGGGAATTTGTGCGCCTTGTGCGAAAGTATTCAATGGCAAAGTACACCTTTTTTATCAAACCTATGGCAATGGAACCGGAGATGCAATTTGTCATGCCTGGTCAACAGATGGAAAAACTTTTGTTCGAAACAAAACCAACCCGATTTTTCGTCCAACCGGAGCCTGGACTTGTGGACGTGCAATTGATGCTGAGGTTTTTCATTATGGCGACAAGTATTTCCTCTATTTTGCTACAAGAGATGTGCCGTATGCAAAACAGATAACCGGAGTGGCGACAGCACCGGACACAACGACGACTTTTAATAAATCTGTCTGGACACAGGCCTGTACCGAGTCAATTTTGTTTCCTGAGTATGCCTGGGAGGGTGGAACTACCAACGGTTGTACCGAAGGAGCATCAATAATCCAACGAAACGGAAAGCTCTATATGTTTTATGCCGGAAACTACAACAACAAACCTCAACAAATTGGAGTGGCCGTAAGTACCGATGGTCTGAAATGGACAAAATTGTCAACCACCCCATTCCTGGCCAACGGAGCTACCGGAACATGGAATAAGAGTGAATCGGGGCATCCGGGGATATTCGACCTCGATGGACAGCAATCTTTCCTCTTTTATCAGGGCAATAACGACGGTGGTAAAACCTGGTTTCTATCGCAGATCGAGATTTTCTGGAATGCCAATGGTCCATCCAAAGTTTTCACCGGCATAGCAGATGTGAAAGATGCGCAAAATCTGAAAATTTCCTGTCAGTCGAAAGAGATAATCATCAGAGGTCAGGTGGACGTGAAAACCAAATTGTTTTTGCTTGATTTATCCGGTCGTGAGGTATATTCTGCTGTTCTTCAAGAAGGAAGTCTGAACAAAATCAATGTTTCTGATTTGAAAAATGGTGTTTATCTGTTGAAAATCAATGATAAGAAATCGGTGTTTTCCCGCAAACTTATTGTAAAATAAATAATAGTTTTGAACATGAAATTCGTGAAATTAACAGTTAGTTCTCTTTTGTTCTCTCTTTTTCTTTTGTCAAATATTCAGGCACAATCAGCATTGCCCCGCATGATGTTTGGCGATACCACGCGCATTGGAGCACCGTTTGCCAAAGATCCACATGTAATTAAATTCGGAGGTCGTTATCTGATGTACTATTCTATTCCCGGGAAAAAGATTGGAGACTCGTGGTCTGGCTGGGGTATTGGTGTGGCCGAAAGTAAAAATTTATACGATTGGAATAAGATCGGAGAGATAACCCCATCGGATAAACAGGCCGACGCTCACGAGCAAAAAGGAATCTGTGCCCCCTGCGCATTGGTGATCAAAGGCAAAGTGCATCTTTTTTATCAAACCTACGGCAATGGAGCCAAAGATGCTATTTGCCATGCTTACTCTACCGATGGAATCAATTTTACCCGAAACGCTACCAACCCCATTTTCAGGGCTACGGGTGACTGGAACTGCGGACGTGCAATCGATGCAGAGGTGGTGAAATACAAAGGTCAGTACTTCCTTTATTTTGCTACCCGCGACCCAAAGTATCAGTTTCAGATAATGGGAGTAGCAACCGCGCCCGGCAACAGCAACTTCAACCGCGAAACCTGGACACAGGCCTGCAACGCCCCGATTTTGAAACCCGAATACAAATGGGAGGGAGCCTGTACCGAAGGGGCTTCCATCATCAAACGCAACGGGAAACTCTACATGTTTTACGCTGCCAACTACAACAATGCCCCACAACAGATAGGGGTAGCGGAGAGTACTGACGGTATTGCCTGGACTAAGTGTTTTGACCAACCTTTTCTGGCTAACGGAAAACCGGGCGAGTGGAACTATAGCGAGTCGGGCCATCCGCATATTTTCGACAACGGCAAAACCTCGTTTCTTTTCTATCAGGGAAATAAAGACGGAGGAAAAACCTGGCTGCTCTCGAACCTTGAAGTTGCATGGAGTAAAAAAGGTCCAAAATTAAAATAATTACAGCGGCAGATTTTCCGTCCACACAACGGGAAATCTGCATTTGCACTATTCACGTTATTCTCATTTTTAATGAAAACAAACAGACGGACTTTTTTTCTAAATTCTATAAGAGGGACTATTACACTCTTTCTGTTTATAGTCCTTTTTTCTCTGAATGCCACGGCGCAGACATTCCGCAAAGAGATGTCCTTGAGTGGTAAAGGATGGCGTATCTGGTTAGATAGCACCGCATTGTGGAAAAATGATACCCTTCATTTGCCCCGCACACTTAAATTGTCTCTTATTCCCACCAAAAAACCAACCTGCGGATGGGAAAATCTCTACAATTCAAAAGGAATAATCAGCAAAGTTCCCGCCTGTTTCGAGGAAGTTTTCGGAAACGGCAATCCCCTGTGGCGTTACCACGGTGTGGGCTGGTTTTCGCGTGAAATCGATATCCCTGCCGATTGGGCGGGTAAAACTGTTCGTCTGCACATCGAAAAATCGCGCTTACGCATGGAGTTGTACGTCAACGAAAAGCTGGCCGGATACGACATTGTTGCCGAAACACCCTATACAGCCGACATCTCCTCTTTTCTGAAAGCCGGTGCAAAAAACCGTATCGCCATTCGCATCACCAACCCCGACGGACAGCGCGGGTGGAACGATGCACCCGCCACCAACTGGGGCGAAAAGTATAAGCTTATTCCGGGTCACGATTTCGGCGGAGTGGGGAATGTATCGCTCACAGCTACCGAAGATTGCTACATCGACGACCTGTTTGTGAAAAATCTGTTGCCGGCAAAAGGCCGCAACATTCAGATACAACTGTCCATCAGAAACAAAGAGAAATCGAAACGAAACCTGAAAATCGAAACCGACATTGTGTCGTATGCCGATGGCAAAACAATATACACCACTTCGTGGAATGCCACCGTGCCCAAAGATTCAACCATTGATTTGAGCAAACAGGTGCAGGTACCCGATGCCAAGCTTTGGGATACCGAGAATCCGAATCTCTACTATTGCCGCGCGAGAATATCGGGCGATGGTGTGTCGGACAACTACGAGGCGCGTTTCGGCTTCCGTGTTTTTGAGGTGAAAGCCAATGCCGAAGGGCACAACAATTTCTACCTCAACGGCAACCGGGTGCGCATTCGTACCTCTATCGACTGGGGTTTTTACTGGCAAACAGGTTTCTATCCGACAGAAGAGCAGGCCCGTAAAAATGTGGAGAATGCCAAACGGATTGGCCACAACTGCCTGAGCTTTCACCGTCGCATTGGCGAACCACTGGTGATGAAGTATGCTGACGAACTGGGGCTGATGATATACGAAGAGCCCGGCGGAATGCCCGGTGTGGACGATTTGCGTGCTTCGGCCTGGATTGCCGACGCACCCTACGACAAAGCCTACCACGCAGCTTTCACCATGCCCGAAAAATTCAGCCGAATGGTGAAGCGCGACCGCAATCACCCTTCGCTGATAATCTGGAACCTGGTGAATGAACAGTGTACTTACGACAATTTGCACAAACAGATATTTGAAGAGACCTGGAAAACCGACAACTCCCGCTTTGTGGTCAACCAATCTGGCGGACAGTATGGCGATGCTTCGGGGTACGTTCCACACATGCGTCCTTACGAATACAGCCCGCGACTGACACTGATAGACGACCACACTGTGTTGGCTAAATCGCGCTTTCAGGAGAGCGACCTCAAAGCGCATCAATCGAAAAACGATAGCTGTATCCGTTACTGGGGCGAGGTGCGTTGTTACTGTGGTCCCGACAACTATTATCTGCTGGCAAACCCCAAAGATACAACCGGATACGATTACAAGTCGTGGTCTGCATTGGGCAAAAAGACAGAACTTTATTTTAAACAAAACGATTTCAAAAACCATCCGAACATCAAGAGTCCGGCCGATTTGAGTGTACAGGCCGGTCGCGGACTGATGTATATCGATGGTCGTCTGGGGCAGGCCATACAGCTGAGTAATGCCAACGATGGTTATGCCATAAACGGCTGGAGCGGTACCAATCAGAGTCTGGGGGATGATATGCTGGCCTGGTATTCTGCCCTTTGCGATGAGGGTCGCAACCTGAAAGGTCCGGCGTCAGACCTGGCTTACTGGATACGTCCGCTGCAAATTGCCATTGTGCGTCAAAACGGAAAATATTTTGCTCCCGGTGAAACAGCCCGTTTCAGCCTGAGCCTCTTCAACGAAAACAGAATTCCTGCCGGAGAATACACCCTGCAAATCAGCCTGAAAGACGGAGACGGAAAATACACCTCATTCAAAACAGAAAAGAAAATTGCGGTAAGAGCCGGCGACTATTTCACCGAAATGCTCATCGAAGATCTGCCCGTAACCATGGATGCAGCCTGGAAAGGCGGATACATCACCCTCGAAGGAAAGTTGCTGAAAGAGGGAAAACCGGTAGCCGATGGTACAGAGCAGGTTTTGCTGAAAAATCGCAAATCGTATGCCGCTGAGCTGAAGGGTAAAACGATTTCGGTCTATCAGTGGAGCGCAGCCCAAACGGCATTGACCGATGCCGGAGTTGCGTACAGCGCATTTACCCCCGATACGAAAGCCAATATTCTGCTGGCTGCCGGTGAGCCGGCTCAGGTTGCTGAGCTGTTGAAACAGGTGAAAGCCGGTGCTACTTTGGTGGTCAAATTCGATTCGGCCTGGGCCAAAGCCTTGTACGAACAAAAGATACTGAAAGAGAAAGTGACCACCTGGGGCGGTCGCCAGAAAGAATACTGGAACGGAAACGGATGGGGCTATGTGGATGGACTGGTGGGTAACCAGGCAATTCCGTCAGGTCGCTGCATCGGAACAAATAGCTGGGAGGTTCCGTCGGATCCTGTTGGTTTTGAGCCTTTTGTGAGCAACTATTCGCAGAAGTCGCATGGCGCATTCTTCTTTCGGCCCGATACTTTACTGACGCTCTACGGCGAAATACGTTACGGAAAAGGCCGGATTGTGTTGGCCCCTTCTTATCCGGTAGATGCCAACGAAGCATTTAATGATCTGATTTTCTTTAAATTAATATCTAATCTCTACTAATCTGAATTAAAATGAAACGATTAACAACTCTTTTATTTACCGTTTTGCTGACCTGTTCTATTCAGGCGCAGCAGTTCTCTCCGTCGCCTGTAAAAACGAAAGCCATCGAAAAATGGGAGAAACTACGTTTCGGAGCTTTTGTACACTTCAACGACAACACCTTTATGGAGAAGGAGTTTTCGCAAAATACAGACCCTAAGGCCTTTAATCCCAAAAACATCGATTTCGATGGCATGATGAAGACATTCAAAAAGGCGGGGATCAAATTTGCGGTACTTACTACCCGTCACACATCGGGTTTTTGTTTGTGGGACAGTAAGCAGACCATTTTCGATGTCGCCAATAGTGCTTACCCGAAGGATGTGGTGAAAATGTTTGTGGAGTCGTGTCGCAAACACGGCATTAAACCCTGCCTGTACTATTGCCTGTGGGGTGGTGGCAACTGGTTTCCGTGGGAGTGGAATCCAACCATAAAGAAAGAACTCGAGGGTACATCTGTAAAAAATATCACCAAAGCTCAGTTGGCCGAGTTGGCCTCTAACTACGGCGAAATCTACGAATTCTGGATTGATATGCAGTGCTGGAACACGCCAGACCTGAAACCGCAGGAGATGTACGACCTGATAAAATCGATACAGCCGCAAGCCTTTATCCATTTCAATCAACACGTGCAGGATGGTACCAAAATCAACTATTTCCCCACTGATATTATGAATGGCGAGGAGCGTGTACCGCCGGTTGCCGGTCATCAGGCCATACGTAAGGTGAATGGGAAGGAGTATTATCTCCCGTTTGAATACGAAATCACTTCGCAACGTGCAGACCACCGAACTCTGGGCAATGGCCTGATGAAAGGTTCGTGTTGGTTTACCCACTCCGACAGTCAGTTTTATCCCGTGGATAGTCTGTATAAATACATCAAACAGAGCTACGACCGGGGTGGAAGCAACATACTACTCTCGACTGCACCCGACAAATCAGGCAGCTACCGCAAATCCGACGCCGATAGCATTATCAAATTGGGCAAGAAGATTTGGGCCATGAAGCGGGGAAAATAAATATATTATTCTAATCTAATCTACAAAAATACAGAATATGAAAAAGAGAATTTTTAATTTAATTGTTGGTGGTATCATCCTGTTTTCGGCATCTGTTTCGGCTGTTACCAAAAACAACTGGTATGATAAAAGCCGATACGGGCTATTTGTGCACTACGTGGCCGGGTTAACAATTTACCCTGCCGGCGGTTCTACATCCGATATCAATGTGATGGCCAATAACTTTAATGCCAAACAGCTGGCTGCCGATGCACAGGCTTTTGGCATGGAATATGTCATTTTTACGGCCTGGCATGCTAAAATGCGACCACTCTATCCGAGTGCAGTCACCGAAAAATGGCGTCCGGGAAACTCTTCTACGCGGGATTGCATCCGCGAATTAATCAATGAGCTGAAGCCCCGCGGAATAAAGCTGTTGTTGTATGTGCACTCTACCGATGGTTTCGAATTTCCGGCGGCCGAGTTGGCTGCTACCGGTTGGGGCGATACCACCTCGACACCCCGTTATCTGAAGTGGAATAATTATGTGTGTGAGTTGATGGCTGAAGTTGGTAACAGATACGGTACCGATTTGGATGGCTTCTGGTTGGATATGACCATGTCGGCCGATTACAAAAATATGATTGATAAACCCCGAATCCGTGAAGCCATGCTTGCCGGCAATCCCAACCGGGTATTGGTGGGCAATGGCTCGAATCTGAAAGATGGCATGGACTATTCCAGTTATGAGTACTATCCTTCGGGTGCGGTTTCTACCTGGAAAGGATCCACAAAACAGATTGCAGTGCTGGCCGGTAGTAAAGCCGACAGGTGGAAATGGTGGGCATGTACCAAACAAGGCAGCCCGGGTGCACGACTGTCGGCCGAAGAGATGTATCGTTTTTCGGTGTTGCAGGCTGCGGTTAATTACGACGGCGGTATGGCCTGGGCTGCAAGTCCGTATATGGGCGGCGCCTGGGAAGATGGTGTGAAAGAGATGTTTTTGGGTAGTGCCAAATACATGAGTGAGGTAGAAGGAATAAAGGGGTGTCTGCCGAGCTCTTCTTATCCAACGTTAACCAGTAAATCGGTTTCAACCCTCAATAACGGTATAGCCGCCACCAAATCGGCCGACGAAAAATACGAGTATATCCATGTGTTGGTTCCCCCGGCGAGAGATACGCTCACACTGCCGGCACCGGCCGATGGAAGAACATTCAGCGAAGCTGTGTATTTGAATACCGGTAACAAAGTGTCTCTGACCCAGACAGCGCAGAGTCTGAGATTTATATTGCCGACAACGGACAAATGGGATACCGTGAATGCCGTAATCCGCCTCACCGTGAGCAATTACACGGCACCGGGCAATTATTACATCATAAATAATACGGATACCACCATCAAATGCACGGGTACAAAATGGTCGGTCAATTCAGGCCGTGGAAAGGGAGATTACCGGGATGACGTGATGGCGACTACCACAAACGGTGAGTATTTCTCGTACACTTTCGAGGGCGACGGTGTCGAATATATTGCCCCAAAAGGTTCAAGTTATGGCAGAGTTGAGATTTTTATTGATGGAGTGAGCAAAGGTATGGTTACTCAGTATGCCTCAACCTATATTGCTCAACAGGCCATTTACAGCATCAAATCGTTGCCTTATGGAACGCATACAATCAAAGGGGTTAAAATAGACAACGGTTATATGCAGGTAGATGCGATAAAGGTGTATCAGAATAACGCCCCATCTGCTATCAGAAATGCGTCAAAAAAGCAAAATCTTACGATTTGTCCCAATCCGGTAGGCGAAAAACTTTTTACCAGATGTGATAATCCGGAGGAGATCCGTCAGGTGAATATCTTCAATATGCAGGGTGGATTGATGATTAGCTCTAAAGAGAATGTTTCGCGGGGTGTCGATGTCAGTAAGTTGGCTTCCGGAATCTATTTGTCGGAATTTATGTTGAATGATCAGGTGTCTGAAAAAAGAGTTTTCTGTAAAAAATAGAACGAAAGTGATAAGATTATTTTTTCTTTCTTTTATTCTGATTCTTATACAGCCTGTGCAGACAGTTTCTGCACAGGCCGGTAAGAGAATGATGTATGCCGATACCACCCGTACCGGCATGCCTTTTTCTAAAAATCCCTATGTAATTAAATTGGGTGGTCGCTATCTGATGTACACCTCGGTGCTGCCCCTCAAAGGCCGTCAGGCCAGGGAGATAGAAGTGACCGAAAGCTACGATATGATTCACTGGAAAAATGTGGGAATGATATCGGCGCAGGAGCCTTACGAAAAAAACGGCATCAGCGCACCCTGTGTTCTTGTCATCAAAGGCAAGGTGCATCTCTTCTACCAGACCTATAACAACGGCAAAAACGATGCCATTTGCCATGCTGTTTCCGACGATGGCATTCACAACTTCCGGCGTAATGCCACCAATCCGGTTTTCCGACCCGATGGCAGTTGGAACTGTGGGCGGGCCATTGATGCCGAAGTCTTTTTATACAAAGGCCGATACCTGATGTATTACGCCACTCGCGATCCAAAATACAAATACCAGTTGCAGGGAGTGGCCACCACACCGGCCAACAGCGACTTCAGCCGCGAAAGCTGGACTCACCTTACACCCGACGCGCCGGCAATGAAGCCCGAACTACCGTGGGAAGGCGACTGCATCGAGGCAACTTCGTTTATCGAACGAAACGGACAACTCTATATGTTCTACGGTGGCGGATACCACAATACGCCGCAGCAAATCGGTGTGGCCGTCAGCAACGACGGACTTACCTGGAAACGCATGTCTGACAAACCCTTTTTGCCTGTAGGCAAACCCGGCGAATGGAACAGCAGCGAATCGGGACACCCGCACATTTTCGATATGGGCAAACGAACGTTTCTCTTTTTTCAGGGAAATAATGATAGTTGTAAGACGTGGTGGATTTCGAATGTTGAAATCTTTTGGAATAAAAAAGGGCCGTATTTGAAATTGTAGAGACGATGCGTGCATCGTCTGTTTAACCCGCGTAGAGACGATGCGTGCATCGTCTATTTTTGAATTAGAAATAAACAGTAAAGAATGAAATTGAAATGGATTTTTGCAGTGGCTTTGCTGCTGAACGGTTTGAGCGCAGGGGCGCAGCGAAGCATCTATGTGGATGCGGTAAATGGAAATGATGCCGGCGACGGAAAAACGCTGACGACGGCTTTCAGAACCGTAGAACGGGCGCGCGACGAGGTGCGCAGTGCTACTGCAAAATGGACGGGCGATGTGACGGTTTATTTGCGTAGCGGAAAATACACAATAGATAAAACGCTGGAATTTAGTGATAAAGACTCTGGTCGGGATGGATTCAGAGTAATTTACTCGGCATACAAAAACGAAAAACCGGTCATCGGCAGTGCCATGAAGGTGACCGGCTGGGTGTTGCACGACAAAAACCGGAATATCTACAAGGCAGAACTGAGCCGGAAAGTGGATACACGTCAGTTCTACGTAAACGGAGAGCGTGCGCTACGTGCCCGCAGCATTCGCGGGCTAGCCAACGAGGTCATCGACAGTCTGGGCTGCACGACCACCGACCTGTCGCTGGCCAAATGGAAAAACATAACTGATGCCGAGCTGGTGTACCGCGAAATATGGACCAACCCACGCTGCGGCATTGCTAAGGTGGAGGTGAAGGATAAGCTGTTGTATGTCAGACTGAAACGCCCGGGGCTGGAGAATGCCCGCAACAAGGGTATCACCTCTATCCGCACATCGTGGTATGTGGAGAATGCCTACGAGCTGCTGAATGAGCCGGGCGAATGGTACCTCGACAGAACCGGCGCTGTGTCCGGAAAACCCTACACGATTTACTACATCCCGCAGGTGTGGGAAAATATGGCGACGGCCGAAACGGTGGTGCCGGTGCTCGAAAATCTGGTTTCGGCCCGGGGAGCATCGGTAGACCGGCCTTTGCAGAATATTGTATTTAAAGGAATTGACTTCGAATACACAACGTGGCTTCGTCCCAACAGCGATCGCGGGCATTCGGATGCGCAAAACAATGTGATTCGCGAAAACGCAACCAAAGATGGCGAATTTGTGGCCGATGGCTCTGCGCTGACATTTCATTTTGCCAAAAATATACGGGTAGAGAAATGCCGCTTTCTGCATTTGGGTGGCACAGGGCTTACGGCTCTGGCGGGCTGTCAGCAGATGACGGTTGAGGGATGCAGCTTCTACGATATTTCGGGTGTGGGTTTGCAAATGGGAAATTACAAAGATTGGCGCGAAAAGGATAGCGAAAACGGCTATCTGCCTTCGGATGAGCGGCTTGTATTGAAAGATAACCGCATCGTCAACAACTGGTTCAACCTCTGTGGCGTGGAGTACCGCTCTTCGGCTGCTCTGGCAATTAGTTTCCCGAAAAACAACGAAATAGCGCACAACGAAATCTACAACATGCCTTACAGCGGCATGCACCTCGGCTGGGGCTGGAACACGATTCCCCAATCGGCTAACGAGGGTAATCGCATTCATTACAACAAAGTGCAAAATACAATGGTGGAGCTGGCCGATGGTGGCGCTATCTACACGCTGGGCCCCGGCGGCGATTCTACCAAACACAATTACATAGAAAACAACTACCTGAACCGCGTGATGTGGGGGCAGGGGATGTACTTCGACAATGGCTCGTCGCACTACATCGCCCGCAACAATGTGGTGACCAACGTGGACGACTACAACGCCAAAGTGAACTCGCGCAGCAACCACATTCAGGTTTACAATCTCTATTCGAACAAACACAAAAACCTGCTCGACACGGCCAAATGTCCGGTGGTGAGGCTTGATTCGAATATTATTATTTCGGCGGAAAACAGCGGAATTGTAAACCGGATTAAGAAAAATGCCGGGCTGCAAAAAGCATTTCTGCCGGCACGAATGACGATTACCGACAAGCACATCTACGAAGCCGAAGAGGCCGAACTGGAAGGCAGCGCGTATGCCACAGCGGGCATTGGCACCAGAGTCTATGGCTATTCGGGCATGGGCTTTGTATCGGGAATGCAGGATAAAGAGGGCTCAGCCGTTCTCTTTACCATTCACGTTTCCAAAGCCGGGAAATACTGGGCAATGCTGCGATATGGCTCCGACAAGGGCAGTAGTATCGGTGTCGATATTTCGGTAAATGGAAAAAAGGAAGAGCTGCTGCTTACCAAACAGGCTGCCGGGCGAAACACATGGGAGTGCGAGAGCTTGCCAGTTTCGCTCAAAAAGGGAAAGAATATCGTTGTTTTCCGCACACAAAAAACGGGTAGTTCGGCGCTGTTCCTCGATCAGTTGGCGATTTGGCCACAAGAGTAAACAATTCAAAAATTAACAATAAACACAATCAAAACACCATTAAACATGAAAAAACTATTCGTAGCCGTGTTGCTGTGTCTGGGTTTTGCCGCTTCGCAGGCGCAAACCACGCCACTCTACAACGAGCCGGTGGACATCAGTCCCGATTTTCGGAATTTTACCAACATCTACTTCCTGGCCGACAGTCTTTCGGCGTTTAATCCGCAAACGGGGCAGGGAAAAATCGAGTACAAACGCTCTATTTACAAAACCCGCAATGCGTTCGACAATACGTTGGCGGTATTGCGCCATTTTCGCACGGTGGAATTTCCCGACGATGTATATCCGGTGAATCCCTCGTTGCCTTTCTCTATCGAGTTTGTGTCGCCGCGTGTGGTACGCATTCGCACAGTGACGGCCCCGGCTGCCAAACCCAACCGCGAAACTTCGCTCATGTTGGTGAAAGAGCCGGCCAAAGACAATTCGTGGAAATACACCAAAGTAAAAGGCGGCCACAAATACAGCAGCGAATTTGGCTCAGTGGTAATCAGCGAAAGCCCCTGGCGCATCGCGTTTTACGATGCAGCGGGCAAATTGCTGACTCAATCGCGTCACGAGCTCGACAACAACAAAACGTTCCACCCCAATGTGCCTTTCGCCTTTGTGCGCCGGGCATCAGACTATACCCGCAGCGTAAATGCGTCGTTTGACCTGTCGCCGGGCGAAAAGATTTTCGGTTGCGGTGAGTCGTTTTCGCGCCTCGACAAACGCGGTCAGAAGGTCGTACTCTATGTAGACGATGCCAACGGTGTGGAAAACAACACCATGTACAAACCGATTCCCTTCTTCATGAGCAGCCGCGGATACGGTATGTTTATGCACACCTCTACGCCGGTTACCTGCGATTTCGGGGCCGACTTCTACGAGGCGATGAATCTGATGATTGGCGATGACGAACTCGACCTGTTTGTGATGCTGGGCAACCCCAAAGAGGTGCTCAACGAATACACCGAACTCACCGGTAAATCGCCCATGCCGCCGCTTTGGTCGTTTGGTTTGTGGATGAGCCGTATCTCTTATTTCTCGCAAAAAGAGGGTTACGATGTAGCAGCCAACATTCGCAAATACAAAATCCCGACCGATGTGATTCACTTCGATACCGGTTGGTTCGAGTACGACTGGCAGTGCGACTACGAGTTTTCCAAAACCCGTTTTGCCGACCCCGCCAAAATGATTAAAGATCTCAAAAAGGATGGCTTCAACATCTGTTTGTGGCAGATTCCCTATTTTGTTCCGAAAAACAGATATTTCAACGAAGTGGTGGACAAACGCATGTGCGTGACCGATGCCAAAGGCAACCCGACTCACGAAGACGCGATTCTTGATTTCTCAAACCCTACCACCATCAAGTGGTATCAGGAGAAACTGGCCGGATTGCTCAAAATGGGCGTGGGAGCTATCAAAGTGGATTTCGGCGAGGCCGGACCTATGAACGGCAATTATGCCTCAGGTCGCAACGGTTTCTACGAACACAACCTCTACCCGCTGCGCTACAATAAAACAGTGGGAGACATTACCAAACAGACCAACAACGAGCAGATTATGTGGGCGCGCAGTGCCTGGGCCGGTAGTCAGCGTTACCCGATTCACTGGGGTGGCGATGCGTCGAACACCAACGGCGCTATGCTCTACACCCTGCGTGGTGGCCTTTCGCTGGGCTTGAGCGGTTTCTCGTTCTGGAGCCACGACATTGGTGGTTTTGTCGAAAAAACGCCCGAAGACCTCTACCGTCGCTGGTTGCCTTTTGGTATGATGACTTCTCACTCGCGTGCACACGGCACACCTCCCAAAGAGCCGTGGTTGTACAATGAGTCGTTCACCGACGCTTTCCGTCTGGCTTCTGAGCTGAAATACAAACTGATGCCTTACGTCTATGCGCAGTCCAAAGAGTCGTCCGAAAAAGGTTTACCCATGGTGCGTGCCCTCTTTGTGGAGTTTCCCGAAGATCCGGGTGCCTGGAATGTGGAAGATCAGTACCTCTTTGGTGCCGATATCATGGTGGCACCTATTTTCGAAGACAAAGGAAAAGAGCGTGTGGTCTATCTGCCCAAAGGTCGCTGGATCGATTACCAAAGCGGAAAGGTGTACGAAAAAGGGTTCCAAACCATTCAGACCGGCGTGATTCCTGCCGTTATTCTGGTGCGCGAAGGGGCTGTGATTCCTCACATCAAACTGGCGCAATCCACCAAAGATATGGACTGGTCAAACATCGACCTCAAAGTGTATGGCCAGAACATCAGCGAAGCCAAAGGGCTTTTCTGTCTGCCTGCCGACAACAAACTGCAACCGGTTTCTCTCACCAAATCCGGCAGCAACTGGGTCGTGAAATCGGCTGTTGCTGGTGTGAAATTCAATGTAAAATAACAATTAATAATCTGACTGTTCCGGCGAAGTCTGCCTTCTGGTAGCCTTTCGCCGGATTCAGTAAATATTACCCCCTGATGAAAAAACAAGTACTATCGTTGCTTCTGTTTCTGTTGAGCCTTGCGGCAAATGCGCAATTCAAATATCCGTTTCAGAACCCCAAACTGTCCGACGAAAAACGGCTGGATAACCTTATCTCTATCCTGACTCAGGAGGAGAAGGTGAAGGCTGTTGCGCCGGGATTCAGCTTCGAACGCCTCGGTATCAATGGCGGCGGAAACGTAGAGGGCATACACGGATTGGTCATCGGCGGTCCTGCCTGGGACGAAAAACGTGGCCCGGTTACCTTTACCACCACCTTTCCGCAGGCTTACGGACTGGGCGAAATGTGGGATGCCCCGTTGCTCAACCGTGTGGCCGAGCATATAAGCATCGAGAGCCGTTTCCTGCACCAAAACCCGAAAATCAAAAAGAGCGGCCTCATCATCTGGTCGCCCAATGCCGACCTGGGGCGCGACCCACGCTGGGGACGCACCGAGGAGTGCTACGGCGAGGATGCTTTCCTCACCGCCACGCTGGTCACTTCCTTTGTCAAGGGTTTGCAGGGCAATCACCCCAAATACTGGCGTTGCGCGTCGCTCATGAAGCACTTCCTGGCCAACAGCAACGAGGTCGGCCGTTCATTTACATCTTCCAATTTCGACGACAGGCTCTTCCGCGAGTACTACTCTTTCCCTTTTTACAAAGGAATAAAAGAGGGCGGTGCCAATGCGCTGATGACGGCCTACAATGCCTACAACGGAATTCCCTGCACCGTGCATCCCATGTTGCGTAACATCCTGATGAAGGAGTGGGGCTTCAATGGCATCATTCTCACCGATGGCGGCGCGTTTCAGATGTTGAAAACAGACCACAAATATTACTCGGATATGGAGGTGGCCGCGGCCGAATGCCTCAAAGCGGGCACCACCCGTTACCTCGACAAACACAAAGAGGAGGTGGAAGGGGCTATCAAACGAGGACTGATTTCCGACGAATTGCTGTCGAAATCTATCCGGGGCAATTTCCGCATCACGCTCAAACTGGGTATGCTGGATAATTCCAAAGAGAATCCCTACTCGGGCATTGGCGTGACAGACACCATCGACCCGCGCTACAAGGCTGAAACCCGGGAGCTGGTGCGTCTGGTGACACGGAAATCTGTCGTACTGCTCAAAAACAGCAACAACCTGTTGCCACTCAACAAGAAATCCATCAAACGAATCGCCGTAATTGGCCCGCGTGCTAACGAGGTTTTGCTCGATTGGTATTCGGGTACGCCCGCTTATGCGGTAACACCGTTGCAGGGTATCAAAAATGCCGTGGGCAGCTCGGTGGAGGTGCTTTATGTCAAAGACAATAAACTCGACTCTGCCGTTATGCTGGCGCGCAAGGCCGATGTGGTGATTGTCTGCGTGGGCAACCATCCCGTCTGCGATGCGGGCTGGGAGCAGACCAAACTTCCTTCCGATGGAAAAGAGGCGGTGGATCGCACTTCACTCGAACTCGAACAGACCGATTTGGTGAAGCTGGTGCAAAAGGCCAATCCCAACACGGTGGCGGTGCTCATCAGCAGTTTTCCCTATGCCATCAACTGGATGCAGGAGAAGGTTCCGGCAATTGTTCATATGGCACACGGCAGTCAGGAGCTGGGCAACGGTCTGGCCGATGTGCTGTTTGGTGACTACAATCCCGCCGGACGCCTCACGCAGACGTGGGTGAAATCTATCGACGACCTGCCCGATATGCTCGATTACGATTTGCGAAAAGGCCGCACCTACCAGTATTTCAAAGGGGCACCGCTCTATCCGTTTGGTTTCGGGTTGAGCTACACTTCGTTCAGATACAAGACGATAGATGTTCCGGCTGCTTTATCCAAAACCGGTGTCGCAAACATCACTGTTGAGGTAGAAAACACCGGTGCCCGCGATGGCGAAGAGGTGGTGCAGCTCTACGTGAAGTTTCCCGAATCGAAGGTACAACGACCACAGCAGGCACTCAAAGGCTTCGCGCGCGTATTCATACCCAAAGGCGAAAGCCGCAAAATTACCATTCCGCTCAAAGCAGAAGATCTGGCTTACTGGAATGTGCAGCTCAATCGCTGGGAGGTGGAGCCGGCATCTGTGCAGGTAGGAGTAGGGGCTTCATCCGCCGATATTCGTCTGACCAAAATGATGCAAATCCGGTAAATCGCCGTCGAAAGGTATTGCCTTTGTCGCCCTTTTTCTGTTTCTTTGTAGTCGAAAGGGGAAATAGTTCAAAGCAGTTATTACCCTTTCTGCATTATGCATTATGAATTATGAATTAATAATATTATGACAAGAAAAATCAAATTTCTGGCTGCCTCTCTGGCGCTTTTTTCTCTCTCTTCTTCCATCTCTTTTGCTCAGAAGAAGAGCGCAGTAAATAAACTGCCCATCATTGCCGATATGGTGCACAACAATCCGGGCGACGTGCCTTACGTCTCTAAGTTCAACAATGCCGATGTGATTAAGCCAATGGGATTCAACGGCAAAACCTATTTTATCTTCCAGTCTCCGCAATTGGCGATCAACTGGGATAAGGTCGATCCCGATATCCTTCCCGTAGGCTCCGACGACCGCAAGTGGGTGGATGCCAAGGCTAAGGATATTCATGCCATGTATGGCGAAATGAAGAAAAAAGGGATGAATGTCTATTGCATGAGCGACCTGATTCTTTTCCCCAAAAGACTGATCGCGAAGTACGGCATGGAGAAGACCTTCAGCGACCCGCAAAATCCGCAGACCGAGAAATACCTGCGCATCCTCATCCGCGAGATGTTTGCGCAATTCCCCGAGCTCGACGGTATTTTTGTCCGCATCGGCGAAACTTACCTGCACGACGCGCCTTATCACAAAGGTGGAATTCAGAATCAGGCCAACCCCGACAAAACCATCATTCCTTTGATGAATATCCTGCGCGACGAGATTTGTGTCAAACTAAATAAGAAACTGATTTTCCGCACCTGGTGGAGCTTCGATACCGATGTGGCCAACTACATGAAGGTGAGCAACGGCGTGGAGCCACACGACAACCTGACCATCTCGATCAAACATTGCGAAGGCGATTTCCACCGTGGAAATCCGTTTAGCAAAGTGTTGGGCAATGGTCGTCACAAAATTCTGGTAGAGGTGCAGTGTGCCCGCGAATACGAAGGCAAAGGTGCATACCCCAACTACATCGGCGAAGGCGTTATCAACGGTTTCGAAGAGCACAAAGATATTCGCTCTCAGGGCAAAATTGCCTCTCTCAAAGATCTGGCTACCCGTTTCCCGCTCTTCAAGGGCATGTGGACATGGTCGCGCGGCGGCGGTTGGGAAGGTCCTTACATCCAAAACGAACTCTGGCCCGAGCTCAACGCCTACGTTATGGCGCAATGGGCGCTCAATACCAACCAGTCTGAGGCTTCTATTTTCAACCGCTACGCCACTACCAAACTGAAGTTGTCGCCCGCCGATGCGAAGAAATTCCGTCGCCTGGCTCTACTTTCTCAGGATGCCGTGCTTAAGGGTCGCCGCAGTACAAAGTATTTCCGCGAAATCGAAGCGATGTGGACGCGCGACGAGTACATCGGCATGCTCTACAAACTGCCCAAAGGCGATACCCTCAAAACCATCCTGGCCGAAAAAGACACCGCCGTTGTTATGTGGAAAGAGATTGTCTCTCTGTCGAAACAAATCAAATTTGCCGACAAAAAAACACAATCTTTCGTTCAGGTCTCTTCGCTCTACGGATTGCATCTCTACGAAATCTACCGCGCTGTATTCAACCTCTCTGCCATCCGTTTAGGTTATGCCGATGCCTCTAAAAAGGCAGACTGGATTCAGCAATACGACAATGCCTGGGCAGCCTACCAAAAGCTGAAAGCCGACCACCCCGATTGTCCGACCCTCTATTCAAAGGATAAGGTATTGCGTATGCGCACCCAAATCTCAGCCGACAAAGAGATAGACAAAATGCGCTAACCCCCCCCCACAATTTTCAAATCTTCAAATCATCAAATCATCAAATCAAATAATCTTCAAATCAATTAATATGAAACCAACCATCATCACCATCCTTGCCGCGCTATCTCTCAGCGTTTCAGCGCAAAAGGTTCAGTGGATATCCACCGTACAGGGAGACGGTTTCCGTCAGGAGAAATCGCTCGACCTGCAACCCGACAAATCAAAGAAAATCACCGTTAAGGTAGATGTCAACGCCCCGATGCAAACATTCGAAGGCTTCGGCGGTTGCTTCAACGAAATGGGCTGGGTAGCGCTCAACACGCTGCCTGCCGACAAGAAAGAGGCCGTCTATCAGTCACTCTTCTCCAAAGAGGGCTGCAACTTCAATCTCTGCCGCATGCCCATCGGGGCCAACGATTTCGCCACCAGCTACTACTCGCACAACGATACGCCCGACGATTTCGAAATGATCAACTTCAACATCGACCGCGACAAAAACGGCCTCGTTCCCTACATCAAAGGGGCTCAAAAAGTGCGTCCCGACCTCAAAATCTGGGCGTCACCCTGGGTACCTCCCGTGTGGATGAAGTACAACAACCACTACGCCGGTCGCCCCGATGCCAAACACAACGGCCTCGACCCGCGCACTCAGATGCTCGAAGGCGTTACCTCCATCAAAATGGATCAGGCCTACCTCAAAGCCTACGCCCTCTATTTCGAGAAATTCGTCAAAGCCTACAAAGCGCAGGGCATCGACATCTCGGCCGTGCACGTGCAAAACGAACCTATGGCTTCGCAAAACTTCCCCAGCTGTACCTGGCGTTCTGAGGATATGGCACACTTCACCGCTAACTTTCTCGGCCCGCAGTTCGAAAAAGCCGGTCTCACCACCGATATCTGGTTCGGAACCATCAACTGTGGCGACGTAAACTATTTCAAAGGCGCTCTCAACAACGAGAAGGCCATGAAATACTTCCGCGGCGCAGGTTTTCAGTGGGCGGGCAAAGAGGCCATTGCCGAAGTGCACAAGCTCTATCCCAACCTCAAACTCTGGCAAACCGAGAGCGAATGTGGCGACGGCACCAACAAATGGGAGTATGCCGAATACACCTGGAGCCTGCTCAAACACTACATCACCAACGGAGTTTCTGCCTACGTTTACTGGAACATGATTCTCGACGAAAAGCACACCAGCCCCTGGAACTGGTCGCAAAACTCACTCGTCACCGTCAACCGCGAGAAGAATGAGGTCATCTACAACCCCGAGTTCTACGTCATGAAGCACTTCAGCCACCTCGTTCAGCCCGGTGCGCGCGTGCTCAAAGTATCCGGAAACGAAAACATGCTCGCCTTCCGCAATCCCGACGGCAAACTGGTGGTCAACATCTCCAACCCCACAGCGCAACCCGCCACTGTCAAAGTTCAGGTAGGCGACAAAGCCTTCACCGCGCAACTCAAAGCACACTCTTTCAACTCATTCGTGCTCTGATTACCGCACCTTTAGATACAAAAAAAACGACTCAGTCGTGGCAACTGCCACGCTGAGTCGTTTTCATTTATACCCCTTTGTTCTGTTCTATTCCGCCTTCGCAGCACCCGGTCTTGCACTGTCCGGTCTCATTCTCTCGGGTCTTTTCATCTTCTCACCCTTCATATCCTTGCCACGGTGCATCATCTGGCCACGCATACCCGGCTTCATGCCCTGTCTCATACCCTGTTTCATCCGTTGCTCCATCATAAAGCAATGAATGATGTACTGTTTGTATTGCTCAGGAGTCAAAACCGCCTGCATATCAGCATCTTTCGCGCTTTTCGCCTTCTCCATCATCTTCTTCATCTCATCCATCTTTTTCGCGAATTTCAGGTTGATATCAGCCACCTTTTTAGCCTGATCATCCGTCAAACCCATTTTGGTTTTCATCATCTCAGTCTGTTTGCTTGCTCTCTCTTCTGCTGTAGGCATCTCTTTTTTAGGCTGTTGCGCCATAGCCGACATCATAAATGCGCCCAGTATCAGCGCAACAAAAAATCTGTTTTTCATAAGGCTTCTTTTTTTTTGAGGTTTATATTCATTTCGCTTTTCACAGCTGCATATATGATACACCAAAACCGAAAAAGTTACATCGCACCCCACTTTTTTTTCTTTTTTTCTTTTGGGCGGCCCCTCGTTCACTCGGGCCGGGCTATCTAAAACAGATTGCGGCAATATGTTTCTGCTGCTTAAGAAGGCAGTCTTATGAAGTCGAAGCAATTCAATATCTCCAATGTATTGAATTACCGGCATGTGTCAATTATTAGTTTGTCCGTTTATTAAAATCCTGTGGATTGATAATGGGCAGTATAACAGTATGCAAAGGAGTACCTCTGAATAAAGTAAACAGCACACCTCTGCAGGTCGATAATGAGATGGAATTAAATGTCGTTAGCATTTGATCTGGCAAGTTAAACGTGTTTTTGTCATCAGCAAATTCTCGAATATTTTCCACTTCGTAAACACAACTTATCACTGCTTTACCTACGTTTTCATGCAAATTCTCGCATCTGATGTTAAATGTGGATACGACCAGAATAACCTTTTCGTCCAGATTAACCTTATGCTCTATTTGTGTCTCAAATCGAAAAGCGGCTGTGTCTGGAATTGGTTGTTTGGGGTGAACAAACGAGAATTCTATAATATCAATATTTCTGAATTTAAATATCATCTTATCGGATGCCATATAGATCTATGAATATAGAGTTTGTTTATAATAACTATTTGCTTCACTGGGCTCGCATACATAGCTTGCCTGTTCATTTCGGGTAGATGATACTACAACATTGACACTAAATCGTTGAATAGTTTGTTCAATGCTTTTTTCTTCAACTAAATCAAGCAGCTTTATTTCCAGCACTCGCTCCAGGTCAACCAGTGTATCAACAGTGAAATTTTGTGTGCCACTCAACCAGCGGGTGATTTCGGACGGGTTTGTCTTACCCATCTCTTTCATAAGTCGGGTCTTATTCCATCCTTTGGCTTGCATAGCATCTGCTATTTTCATGGCAAGCAACATTTTTGCATCCGTTTTTGCTTGTTCTTCGGGGGTGATTTCTGATAGCAATCGGTCGATTGCTTCGTCGTTGTAGGTTTCCATACGGTTATTCTTCATCATTGAATTCTAAATCTCCAGTAAAACTCTGATAATCTGATGTAAATCTAATTTCTCTCTCTTTGATGCGCTGAGTCACAAGTTGGGATATTTCTTTTATCAACTTGTTTTCGGCGGTTAGCTTTTTGTCTTCTTGTAGTGCTCTTATAGTTTTAGGCTTTTGACCACCGCTGCCGAGTATAACGATTTGTGTGCCATAACAAATACAGTAAATTCGCAAATGTGAATTGGGTATATCAAATAAAGCACATACGCCATCGCCCGGGCGGCCCTCCCACCCTTTGAAAAAATCACTGCGCGCTCCGGTTTTGTGACCTATAGTTATTAAACGTTCTAAGATGTTTTTTGTTTCACTTTTAAATAAAGTTTCGTTCTCACGAATAAATTTATTAAACAGAGTCTCTTTATCGTTATTTAAAACGATAGAATAGACTGTTGCTTTATTGCCACTGAATTGGTTAAGTTTGACTATTTTGAATTTCATTCCAGGAATCAGGCTACAAATGTATACAAATTTTACTTATAAGTGAAATGTTTCGCTTTTATTTTTATATTTCTTGAATTCAACTTGTAAATGCAACTTTTCGGAAACGGATAAAGATTACAATCTTTGCTTTTTTGTCCGCCTAAAGAAATCAAAGTTGCAGATGGGTAAACATATAACCCAAGAGCAAAGGTATGCAATTTCTACGATGTTGCAAATACTTATTCCGTCGCATTCTTCTCTACACAACGGGTTGAAACCCGTTGCTACAAAATGAGTCGTCCCTACGGGACTTTGGCATTGCAGGCCGGCAGTGCCGTAGACCCGATTTTGTATTGTAGCACCGCGGCTTTAGCCCGGCGTATAGAGGCAGACGCAATGTGTCAGAGAGCCGTAGGCACGGGGCATATAGCAAAAATGAGATTCAATCAAATAAAATTCCGTTGGATAATTTAAATATTTCGCAAATAACCGTTTGTATTTATGAGAATAATGTATATTTGTAAACTTCCAAAATGAAGAACTGAATATTAAAATTCCGATATAAGAAACACCTAAAAACCAACCATTTTAGCGAACTTGTTGAATATCTGACTACAAAGAGTATAAACATAGCTATGGCGGAAGTATGAGAAACTCAGTTTCTTATACAGGATAATGAGTTTCTCATAGGGATCTGTTATGGGCAATCTTAGAAAAAAACTGACAATAGTGCTTTGATAAATAGAATCATTAATTACATAATCAACCTTTTTATATAGATTTTCAAAATGAATAAAACAGACAAAGTCGAGATTGTAAATAAGTACGTAGAATTAACTAATCAAATAAGCTACGAAAATGTTATGGAGGGTCTTATCGGATTTGGACTATTTACAGAGAAATTGCCAAATTTCTTATCGAGTGAATCTTTCCTTTCTTGGTATTTATCAAATTCAAAACCTCAATTTGAAAATAAAGGCAGAGATTATGTACGTTATGAAAACATGAGAAATATCAATATTCCCAGATTGCTAGCAATACCAAACCCATTTTCCTACAGCAACTTATGCAATACAATTGCAGAAAACTGGGACACTATCAAAAATCAATTATCCGAAAATGTTAAAAATCAAAAGTTTTAAATAAGCCGCATTCATATTCGAAAACTTAAAGACAAAAAATCTCTTTTTGAGATGAATTATAAGAACTTTGAAAAGGATGGTAATCCAGAACTAAACATTATGATTGGCAAACACTTTTGTGTTGAAGCTGATATTGCGAATTGCTTTCCCAGTATTTATTCTCATTCAATTCCATGGGCATTAGTTGGAAAAGAAATGTAAGCATTCGGCTAACCCCATAATGCAGCATTAAAAATAATGTTTATCTCCGGATTTTTGAGCAATCAGACCCGATAATTTTATATTTGGCTTTGTGATGCCTCTGTCGGTCGTAGTCTACAAAAAAGATATCGCCGCCGTTGAGCAAAGGCTCCGCCTTTGTTCGAGCTAAAAGCCAGCCTCCCGGCTGGCAAAGTACTGCGCAGCGAAAAGTATAAATCGGCTTTGATCAGATGATTGAAGCCGATTTTATTTGCAAGAAAAGTTATCTCTTAGATTAGGTGTCAAAATAACCGGTGATAGGAGGTGTCGCATGTCGATATTCAGGCGTGCTACTTCCATCCACCCGTATCGTCGAAAACCCTCAGTGCACCTCATCTTACCTCAGTGTAAGAAATAGATTTCTGTTATTTCAGACAGCCTCTAACGGAACAACGCTGTTCTACTGTATATCCGGGGCGACGGGATTAAAAGAACTCCTGCCTCTTAATTGGAAATCCAGCAATAGTCTAATAATAGTCTAACAATTTCTGATCCTTCTGTTTATAGATTAATTGCTGAGATTATGCTTTCTGACTGCCGTTTTAGCTTTACGGCTAGGAAAAAAAGAAGCCGATAAAGCTAAAACCAATGCACTGTAAGTTTTTTATTGGTGGTTGTGGGTTTGTGAACTATTTTCAAATACAGAATTATTTTGTCCAGTTTTTTATCAAATAAACTGGACAATTTTCTATCTTTGCAAAATAATAATTTTGTATGAAAACAACTGATTCAATTGTAAATAAGATAGACAGGCTTCCAAATGGATATGTATTCACATACACAGACTTTGTAAACGAAGTGCATAAGAAAGAGGCCGTTGTGAAAGCACTGAACCGCATGGTGGCAGCTGGGAAATTAAGCAAACTTTCAAAAGGAAAATATTACAAGTCAGAGAAAACTGTATTTGGCGACTTGCAACCCAATCAACGAGAAATTGTGAAAGACTTACTGGAAGTTGACCGTAAAATTGTTGGTTATTTAACAGGTTTCAGCATTTACAACCAACTTGGTTTAACTACACAAGTGAGTAATACCATAGAGATTGGAAAAAATGAAATTCGCCCAAATTTCAAAAGAGGGAAATACAATATTTCATTTTTGCGACAAAAAAACACGATTACAAAAGACACAGTTCCATTATTGCAAATACTGGATGCTATTCGCAATATTAAGAAAATTCCTGACACTGGTATTTCATCTGCTTGTATGCGATTTAAAGCCATTATAAAAGAGTTGACAGAAAAAGACAGAAGTATTATGGTACGTTTGTCACAAAAATATCCACCTGCAACAAGGGCTTTATTGGGAGCAATTCTTGAAGAAATTGGAGATAATTCGTTTTCTGATTTATTACAGAAATCGTTAAACCCAATTACTAAATATAAACTATCGGGATCGAACAATGCATTATCGACAACCGAAAAATGGAATATCGTATGAACTTGCACGAAAACAAACAATTATTTAGTCAGGCAGTACGCTTTACATCAGACCAGGTTGGGATACCTGCCATTTACATCGAGAAAGATTATTGGGTAACTTATGCTCTTCACACATTAGCGCACAATTCGATTGGTAGAGAAACAATTTTTAAAGGAGGAACTGCTTTATCAAAATGTTTTAATTTAATTCAACGTTTTTCAGAAGATATCGACTTGGTAGTTCTGAAACGAGATGGAGAAACAAATAATCAACTGACAACAAAAATACGAACCATCAGCAAAGTGGTTTCTAATGTATTACCCGAAGTAGAAATTGCAGAAGTTACCCAGAAAATGGGTATGAACCGTAAAACGGCTCATATATATTCGAAAGAATTTCAGGGTGACTATGGTCAAGTTAGAGATATAATTATTGTTGAAGCTACTTGGTTAGGTTATTACGAACCTTATACGATTAAAACAGTCCGTTCATTTATCTTTGACATGATGGAAAATATTGGTCAATTGGAATTAGCTAAAGAATATGACTTGCTTCCATTTGAATTCAAGGTTTTAGCTCCCGAACGAACAATTTGTGAAAAAATTATGAGTTTAGTCAGATTTTCGCACTCAGAAAATCCAATTGAGGATTTGACAAAAAAGATTAGACATACTTATGACTTACATTTATTGTTGGAAAACAACGACTTATTAGCTTTCTTTGTATCCAACGATTTTGAAGAAATGCTACTGAGAGTTGCAAACGATGATGTGGCTAGTTTTAAGAATAACAATAAATGGCTTCAATATCATCCAGCAGAAGCGAAAATATTTGCAGAATTAGAGTCTGTTTGGGATATTTTAAAAGCTACTTATAATGGTGACTTTAAGAAATTGATGTATGGAGACGAGGCGAAAAAACCTATTACAGACGACATACTGAAAACTCTAATTTTGATTAAAGAGCGTTTATCAACAATTGAATGGATAATAAAGTTTGAAGTAAATGGCTGAAAAACAGAAAGAAAACAGAATTGTATTAGGTGTCAAAATAACCGGTGATAAGAGGTGGCGCATGTCGATATTCAGGCCTGCTACACCCATCCGCCCATATCGTCGAAGCCTCAGAGCACCTCATCTTCCCTCAGTGTAAGAAATAGATTTCCGTTATTTCAGACAGCTTCTAACGGAACAGCGCTGTTCTGCGGCATATACAGGGCGACGGGTGGATCTATTTCCCCGTAGCCAGACGAACGCACAACGGCTTTGTAAGCTCACATTCACCGGGAATTGTCGTCATTCCGAAAGACACGAGCAAACTGTTTCTTAAATAGCTAACAAAAAAACACGCAATATTTTGTATTGTATGAATATTTGCTAATTTTACACCTTTTTACGGAGTATCTGTTAATATGGGCGGCTAATTCTATAGAAACAAGGCATCAATCAACTTAAAATCAATAACATGAAAACAAACGACTTAATAAATTTAGTAACAATAGAAAACAGGTTCATTGCAGATAATATTCAAAGCATACTGGAAGAACATGAAATATATTCTTTATCCCAATCGGACAATCCTGCCGCTTCCGTTATCAGTTCATACGGACTAAAGCCGCTTGAATGCATCGAAATAAAAATAAATGCGCTGGATTATCAAAGAGCTATTGAAATACTTGCAGAAACGCCATACAAGGAATTTATCAAATAAAAAGAACAATCTCCCCGTAGGTAAACAACGATACAATCGGGGTTGTATTTTCTTTTACTTTCTTTGAAAATTAAATGTTTTTTTTGCGCAGACTCTCGATATAGGTAGTCGTAAAAAAGTTGACTGTGAATTTGAAACGTATGAAAATAAAACTCAGAAATGCATATCTGCCGACGACTATAATCCTGATTATATTATCGTTTATTTCCATTTTGTGGGCAAATTCGACAATAACCAAACAGACAGAAAACCAAATATACTCTGAGACGGATTCGATTCCGGAAAATAATGTCGGGCTCCTTTTGGGGACTTCCAAATTACTCAGAAACGGAAACTTAAACCGGTATTTTGAAAATAGAATTTCAGCAACAGTTCAACTTTACAAGGCCGGAAAGATAAAAAATATTGTCATTAGTGGCGACAATAGCACAAAGGATTACAACGAACCCGAAGATATGAAAAACGAGTTGATTAAACGTGGGATTCCGGAAAATCGAATATATCTCGACTTTGCCGGATTTAGAACTTACGACTCGGTATTTCGAATGAAAGAAATATTCGGACAAGACAGATTTACTATTATTTCACAGAAGTTTCACAACCAGAGAGCTGTTTACATCGCAAATGCATTGAAATTAAACGCAATTGGATTTAATGCGAAAGACGTAAACGCATACAACGGATTGAAAACACAAATAAGAGAGAAATTTGCCCGCGTAAAAGTGTTTATTGATTTGATTTTCGACAAGAAACCAAAGTTTTTAGGCGAAAAAATAAAAATTAATAAATGAATATCCGGATAACTTGATTTATTATGAAAGTAGTTTTGAAATTAATTCCTTTATTATTAGTGATCTAAGCTTCACTATATTGACATCAATATTGATAATAATAGCTTTTCTATTAAAACTAGTTTTAGATTTAAATCAAATAAAACGCATGTAGATTGAATAATAATCCCCCGCTGAACCGGTTGTAAACCCATAGAAAGGAGATGTTCGATGGGTGCAAACCAACGGTCAGCAAAGCTAATTTGAAAACCCGTCAAAATGATATAAACATTATAACTTAAAAAATAAATAGAGGAGTAGAATTATGGAAAGCAAAACATTGGCAAAATCAATTATTTCGGGGTTATCGTTATTGCTTGGCCTGTGCCTGTTAGGTCTGTTTGTTTACAAGGGGCTAAAAACGTTTAGTGACAAGGATCGCGTAGTGGCCGTTAAGGGATTGGCCGAAATGAACATGGAGGCCACGTCTGCAAATATTGACTTATCTTTTTCGGTTTCGGGAGATAATCTGTTGGATGTAATAGCGCAGAAAGATGCCCGGAAAAATGCAATTGTCGCCTATTTGAATGGGTTGAGTTACGATAAAAATGATATCAAAATCAAAAACAATGATATTGTGGATCGGGAAAAATATTACGAAATCCGTTGGGAAGACGGCCGGCAGATAAAGGAAAAGATTGATAGATATACCATAACACAAAGTATTTCCATAAGGCTGAAAGATGTAAAAAGCGCCGAAGATGTTAAATCCAGTATTGAGTTGGATTTGATTCGTAAAGAACTGACTTCGAATGTGGTAACGAACTATGTCTTCCCTGATTTGAATTCGATTAAACCCCGGTTGATTGCCGAAAGTACAAAAAATGCCCGTATTGCGGGCGAACAGTTTGCCAACGACTCGAAAGCAAAACTGGGTAATATCAAAACCGCATCTCAGGGACAAATATCAATTGCCGACCAGTATTATGATGAAGAGGCCGGCGAGGCCAGTAAAAAACCGGAAGAACCATATATTCAGAAAGCCAGGGTTGTGAGCACAATCGTATTTTTTCTGGAGTAGGAGGCTGGTTGGCCGTAGTCAATTAAGCGGAGATTTGCTGTATTATGTTTGTAGTCGGTAACGGCACAATTCCGTTTTCGGTAAATCCGGGGGTGAAGATTTATAAGAACCACAAAAATATAATAATGAAATCATGAAAACTTTGATTAAAATCTTACTTGTTATGACACTTTCTATCACAAGTTGCACCAATGCCTCTATTGTTGCAGATGATTGTTCCATTTCAATCAATGGAATTCTTTTTTCAAAATCGATAAATCAGGGCAATATTTTGTCCGGTCAGATAAGCAAAAGCAAAATTGAAATCAATAGTGGAGCTAAAACAGACTTTTTCAATGAAGCGGATGGTAAACAAAAATATTCCAATGCACCTATGCTTCTGACTAAGATTGATAATAAAGAGCCCTTTACATTTATAGCCAAAGTAACCCCTGAATTTGCAGAGACTTACGATGCTGGTGCTGTGTATATTTATGTAAATAATGATAGGTGGCTGAAATTTGCGTTTGAAATGGATGAGCGAAAACAGACCAGAATTGTAACCGTAAGGACAAATGGTACTTCAGATGATAACAACCACGATGTTGTTGCCGGGAAACATGCATATATGAAAATATCCTCTAACGTTGAATCAATAGGTTTTTACTATTCGATTGATAGTCTTAACTGGCAGTTGGTTAGGGCGTTTAAGAATGATTTTCCTGTCTCAGCTTATATTGGTATTAGTTCACAATCACCCCTGGGCAAAGGAACTAAAACAACAATTGAGAATATTTCATTAATCAAAGAGGCAATAAAAGATTTTAGAAAAGGAATCTGAAAGAGCCCGGTTTACCCCACACATAGTCCAGGTTTAAAAAAGCAGTAGTTGGTGGGTAGCGCAAGTTACGCTGTACTAAACTTGAACTATTCAGCTTGGTGCGGTTTTTTAACCTGGAGGAACTGGGGATTCGTAATTTCATTTTAACCCATTTGGTTTGGGCAACATTTTAAATCGGGGCATGTGGTTGGGACTGAGATTGGTAAATCAGTACAGTCGCATACGCCGATATGCCCTCTTCGCGGCCGGTAAATCCCAGCTTCTCGGTTGTTGTGGCTTTGATGGAGATGTCGTCTGCCTCTATGTTCATTACAGAAGCCAGGCACTCCTGCATAAGTGGGATATGCGCTTTTAGTTTGGGCCTCTCGGCACATACCGTTGCATCAATATTACTCACTTCGTATCCCTTTTCCCGAATCAGGCTCATCGTCTGTTTGAGTAATATTTTGCTATCAATATTTTTGAAGTCGCCCGATGTGTCGGGGAAGTGAAACCCGATATCGCGCATGTTGGCAGCACCCAGCAGGGCATCGCAAAGAGCATGAATCAGCACATCAGCATCCGAATGCCCGAGCAGTCCCAGGCTATGCTCCAGCTTTATACCACCCAGCCACAACTCGCGTCCTTCTACAAGTTGATGCACATCAAATCCAAAGCCAACACGTATTTTCATTGTTTTTATTTTTAGAACAAAGATTATTAGAACAAAGAGCAAAGACCGGGTTCTGAGGTCTTTTTTTAGAACAAAGATTATTAGAACAAAGATTAAAGACCGGGTTCTGAAGTCTTTTTTTGAACAAAGATTTTTAGAGCAAAGAGTAAAGACCGGGTTCTGAGGTCTTTTTTTAGAACAAAGATTATTAGAACAAAGAGTAAAGACGGGGTTCTGAAGTCTTTTTTTAGAACAAAGATTATTAGAACAAAGAGCAAAGACCGGGTTCTGAAGTCTTTTTTTTAGAACAAAGATTATTAGAACAAAGAGCAAAGACCAGGTTCTGAGGTCTTTGCTCTTTTATTTTTGCTCTTTTTGTCTTTGCTCTTTGCTCTTTTATCTTTAATCCAGACTCTTTGCTCTTAAAAAAAACTATCTCGCTCTCAACGCCTTCAATCCCTCTGTGTCAAACGACAGGGAGAAGCGCAGAGTCTGGTCGAGCGGGTTCGATTGCGCAGTAGAAATCAGATACGAAACATCCAGTCGGAACAAGTTCATTTTGAAGCCCGCACCCACAGAATAATATTTTCGGTTACCCTTCATCGGGTGCTCGTAGAAATAACCACCACGGGCAAAAAACTGGTTGTTGTAGTTGTATTCGGCACCCACCGACCACGATACCTCCTGAAGCTCCTCTTTAGAGCCACCCGGAGCATCGTTGAACGATTTGAAGATGCCCGAAATAGGAGAGATGTTGTTGTATTCGCTCAGGAGCTCCTCTTTGCGGAGTTCAAAATCATCGTTGCTCTCTCCATCCATTTGTACCGGTTGAGGGCGGGTTGGCACCATCAGTTTGTTTATATCGGCATGAAAAGCAAGCGAATTGTATTGATCAAAAGGGTAGGTGACTCCACCCCCGATACGCAGATTGGTAGGGATAAAATTGGTTGTTCCGTCGCCGTAGCTGATTTTTGTTCCGATATTTGATGCATTAAATCCGAGGCTCCAGTCGCCTTCCATTCCGTTGGCAAACGTAACCGGACGTGTGTAGAAACCCGCGATATCAGCCGCAAACGCCGAGCCTGCGCCATAGTCATCTGCCTGCATATCCGAGTAAATCAGTCGCATCACCACAGAACCCGAGAAATAGTCTGAGAGTTTTCGCGAATACCCCAGGTCGATAGCCATTTCATACGGAGAGATAGAGTAGGTGGTATTTCCACCTTCATCGGTCATATCAATTTGTCCCAGTGAAAAATAACGCAGCGAACCACTAATGGCCTGCATATCACCCTGTCCGAATTTATAATAGCCCGATACGTACGACAAATTGATGTCGTTGACCAGCTTGCGCAACCAGGGCGTAAAGGAAAGCGAAGCTCCCGATTTCGATTTCATAAAAGCATATTTCGCCGGATTCCAGTATTGAGAATTAACGTCGGGAGATGTTGCTGCTCCAATATCGCCCATACCACCCCCGCGGGCATCGGGTGCAATAGTCAAAGAGGGAACGCCGGTTAATACCGGATTGAGTTGATCGCTTGTTGTTTCTTCATCCTGTGCAAATGCATTTGAAGCCATGCATGATACCAGGGCAATGGACAATATCCAGTTCTTTTTCATTCTGTTATGGTTCTATTTCGTGTTGTTGTGTTGCACGTTTATTGTTTCATAATAATTAATTTTTTTGCCTGTGTGGTCTCTTGCGTCTGGTCTGTGTAAACAGAAGCCTTGTAAATATAGAGTCCGCTTGGTACAGGCAAACCGCTGTTTGAGGTCAGATTCCACTCCACCGGATAGGTCGATAGCATATCCGAAAGTCCGGAGGTTGTATTAGACCATATTTCTACACCCGATAGGTTGTATACACTTATCTTCACCGATATATTGGTATTTGGCCTGTCGTGTTTCAGGGTAAACAATACTCTTCCGTCTGACAAACGTACCGGGTTTTTATCCGGATACAGATTGAAGATTCGGGGTGCATATCCCTTTCTGACCACACAATTGATGGTTGCGCTCGATGAGTTGTTTTGGATATCCCATGCCCGGAAAAAGAGCGTGTGGTTGCCTTCGTTCAACTCCGGAATATTAAACGAAACTTTCCCTTTGAGTGCGCTCCCGTAGTCCGACTGATAATATTCGTTCAGCTTATAAGTCAATGTTGCCGAATTATCTATCACCAGCATCATGTCGTGCCCGATACCCGAACCTGACACATTTATACCGCTTTCATCTTCCAGATTAGCCATCAGAACCGGTTTTTCGTTCACGATATCTCCGTTTGAAAAACCGGTACTATTCAGATATATGCTTTTAATTAACGGTCCGTTCTCCTCTAATATTGCATTGGGGTTGGTGCCACCCAGTAAAAAGTTTTCGTAGTAACCCTGAGCCTCATCGCCCGAGGTGTTGTGAGCGTAGAGATTTATCCGGCCACTTTTAAACGAATAACTCATATCTTTGGGGATAGTAAATTTGAAGGAGAAATCTCCGTTGCGTACAGAGTCTTTACCGGTAAAAAGAATCCGGGATCTGTTGTTGTATTTAAATCTGCCTGTAGCCGAGTTTTCGTTATTCAGAGTAGAGTCTGTCTCTTCGCAGTCGAAGACGGTCGGATTGATTACACCTTTGTAGGAGGTGGCCGGAGTTCCATCCGGATTTAGTACCCTACCGTTGATGCTCACTTCGCTCAGGGCACTGAAAGTCTGGCTCTCGCTGTCAGCTGGTTTGTCATTCACTTTGGTGATCTCCATTTTATATTCCGGATAGGCCAGTTTGAGAGCCGGATCGCCCAGCAATGTGAAGTTCAGCTTGTTTTCGTCGGAACCACCCAGTGCAATTTTTGTTTTTCGCAGAATGTCGCCCAATCGCAAACGGGTTCCATCGGCATTTTTTGTGTAAATAAGTTCATTCAGAGCCGAGTTTAACCGGGCATTCTGAGCCGAGTACACCACACGCGTAGTGGTGATAAGTCCGATGCCCCCTCCATTCGGGTTGAGAATAACCTCTTCTCCGGCAGTTGTGGTGAAATCGTCGAAACGGCTAAAGTCGCAGGTGGCCGTTATCCAGAGCGGCAGTCTGTTTAAATAGAGCTCTTTGATATCTTTGCTTGTCATAATTTGCTCCACAGCCCAGGAGTTTGTGCTACCGTGTCCGGTATAGTTTAAAATCAAAACACCTGAATTTAGGAGGTCGAATAATTTTTTTCGGGCTGCCGGATAGGTTCCTCCGGTAGAGGTAATCTCTTTTTTAAATGCGTCGATGTAAATCTTATTGACTACAAACTGCTTGTAATTTTTTTCGATGGATTGGGTGAGCGCGTCGGCCTGTTTCATGTGGAGATTGTCGTCGCCATCATCTGCTACAAAGCACAGGTTGTTTTTCCAGCTTCCCCATTGTGTATTCGAGGTATAGGCAACTATTTTGTTAACAACACTTTCGGCCTCCGCATCATTCCTCACCGGGAAACGGCCAATGCCCAAATCGAGCTGATCTGCAGCTATACTTTCGCCTTCGTAATCATCCAGAAAGCCAAAATAATCGTCGCACACATAAGATGCTGTTTCCGAAAGAGAACCATACGACTGGAATGTCAGGATTTTGTTGGCCGGTTCAGTTCCTTTCCACTGCGAACTCAGCAATCTGTTGTCGAAAGTGCCATCGCCAAACAAGAGCAGGTATTTCGGCTTTTCGGCTGTAGTGGTAGCTCTGTCGTAAAACATCTTCAGAAACCAGCGGTAAGCAGTTGCATCGGGAGTCCCCGACGAAAATTCGTTGTAAATCTGCTCCGGCTGAACGATGGTTACCCGCATATTATCGCCTTTCGGATTGCGGTGAATATTAGCAATAGTTTCGGCTCTGGTCAGAAATTCGGATGGAGCAATTATCACCATATCGGTTTGGGGCAGAGCGTGCAGATCCTGATTGGCAACAACTCCCACCACTTCCGGTTTTGAAAACGAGCCGTTCACATCCACAGCCACCCACTCGCGCAAAGAGCTGTTTGTACATGCAAAACGGGTCTGATTGTTTTCGAATGTACTTTCTATCTTTTTGCATAGACCACCGGTAATGTCCCAAACCTGCACATTCGCATTCGTATTGGAGATGGTGTATCTGGCAGTTTTACCAACAGTGGCGATAGAACGAAAGGGCGTGAAAGAGTTGTATAACTTCAGGTTACGCACCATATTTACACGCAGATAATTGAGCCGGCAATTTACATCATTGGTTCTCTCGTACATCACCTTGGCATTAAACAATTCGGTGTTGGTGGTATTGGTATAGAACCCGGTGGTATTGACCGTTTTGGCCAGTTCATAAATGTCTGATGAAATGGCCGGCACAGTAGCGGAAATGACACTTTGATCGTTGACGCTGAGTTTGAGCGATGCAGCCTTTGTGGCTTTCGATATAAAATCGAGACTCCACTTCATGCTGGCAGTAGATACAACACCGGGTATCGCAAACGCGAAAGTTTGGCTGTTGGAGGTCGAGAAATCTTCTCCGTAAAATTCGCGTCCTGTGGCGCCTATGTTTTTGATATCCACTTCGTGAATGGCATAATCGTCGAAAGTGGTCACGCTTACATCCGGGTCGGTGGTGGTTTGTGCTTCGGAGGGCATTGCCGTTGGTTCGCCCTGGCTATCGGTCAAAAAATAATATCCATACGAGCTGTAGCAGTTGTTGGTCTGCACAAACTGATCTGAGCTTAGCCTCCACGAAACAACCCCCTGCCCCCAAAACAGCACAAAGTCGCTCCCTTTGTAAACCGGAACTTCCGGTAGGTCGCCATTTGTTTTGGAGTCTCTTTTGGGATATTTAAAGGCTTCAGTCATGAGCGCACCGCCAAAACCGTATACCCGCACTTTGGCGGGATTCGAAAAGCCCATATTGGTCAAATCCTGATAGGTGAGCTTATAAATGCCGGAAGATGCAATTCTGATTTTTACCCATTTGCCACTGCCGAGGAGCGATTTTTCGGCATAAGTATACATTCCGGCAACGGTCATTTGCGAAACCAGCAAGAATAAACCTATTAAAAAACCGACTATTTTTTTGCCTTGCATAAACTGATTTTTTTATTTAACGTGAAAATCAAGAAGTCGGGTTTCGGATATAAAACCCTGTAAATGATCGTTTACCGCTACCGGTCCCACGCCTGCTGGTGTGCCGGTGAAGATAAGATCCCCGATTTTGAGGGTGAAAAACCGGCTAACGTAGGCGATAATATCATCTACCGAAAACCTCATTTCGGCCGTGTTGCCCTGCTGAACCCGATTGCCGTTGATGTTCAGAGAGAAATCAATCTGACTGATACCCGGTGTTTCGCTCAGCGGGATAAACCGCCCGATAGCCGCCGAAGAGTCAAATGCTTTGCTGATTTCCCAGGGAGCACCCTTTTCGCGCTGGCCTCTTTGCAGGTCTCTGGCCGTAAAATCGATGCCTACAGTCACCTCGTTGTAATACCTGTGAGCAAATCGTTTGGCGATATTTTTTCCCAATCGGTTTATTCTGACCACAATTTCGGTTTCATACTCCACCTGTTTCGAGAAATCGGGAATAAAAAAAGGCTTTCCGTCTTTTAGAATCGAGGAATCCGGTTTCAGAAACACCGTAGGTTCTTCTGATATTAACGTATTATTCATCTCTTTATTGTGATCGGGGAAATTCCAGCCGACGGCAATAATCTTCATATTTCAGTTTGGTTTAATCTGTTAAACATCACGGCTAAGTGGGCAAACAAAGAGGTGTCTTGCAACACGATGTTGTCGGGTACTTTTACGCGAAACGGGGTGAAATTCCAGATTGCCCGTATTCCCGCGGCAATCATTCGGTCCGAAACCTCCTGTGCCCGTTCTGCCGGAACAGTCAGAATGCCAATTTGAACATCCAGTTCTGCTCTTATCCGGGCGCAGTTTTCGGGGTGATAAATCGGAATTCCGTTTATCTCTGTACCAATAAGTGATGGCTCGATATCAAAACCGGCCACCAGCTCAAGTCCGTATTTGTCGAGACCCGAATCGTGCATCAGAGCAGAACCCAGGCTACCCACGCCAAAGATAAATGCTTTGTGACGGAACGTAAATCCCAAAAACGACTCCAATACGTCTGCCAGATTATTGACATCGTATCCGACTCTCGTTTTGCCCGAAATTTCTACAAACGACAAATCTTTGGCCACCTGCGAGGCGTCTATCCCAATGGCATTTGCTATTTGTGTAGAAGAAACAAAATTGGTGTTTTTGTTTCTCATTATTTTTAAATAGGCTAAGTACCAGGGCAATCGGCGGAGGGTTGGCTCCGGTAATCTCTGGTTTAGCCTGGTTTTTTCTTCAATCATTGTTTCGCGTGTTTTTCAATATATCATGCAAATATACTATATTTTAAAGAAGTAGTTTTTCTGAATAGAATAATTTCTCCAAAATTGAAGATAATCTTGTTTGATTTTGAATTTTCGTCGCCGGCATATCCGGTTTTTGAATGTGTGTATATTCTGTGTTTATCTTTGCAAACAAACCCAATCGGGAGGTTGAAGCACTCTTTGTTCTAAATTGAATAATTATTATTCTCTGTTTGCCAAAATAGCCTGTTTTGATTGGAATGTGTAAATAAATCATGCCTAAATCTTATAATGCGTCACTTTTAACACGAAATAAATAATAATTTAACTCATTTTTTTTGTTTGTCTCGAAATAAGTTTGCAACTTTGCACCGTTGAAATAACAATGCTACTGCCTGTTGTTTTGGCTTAGATTGAAATCAGTTTTACCTGCGGGTAAATTCAGATAAAAATACATACTATCTCTTAATGTTTAAACCGGAACGAATGATTCGTACACTTACATTCTCATAATGTAAGATGCGAATTAAAGAATTCCAAAAAAGCTGAGGCGTTGTGAAACGTAGTAAGCTTTTTTTTATTCCCCTTACTTTGCATCCAAACAAACCAAACATTATCTTTGCAGTCGCTGTGCATGTTGCACGCGTTTTTTTAATTTTTAGGTTAGATGAAAAGCAACGACTGGAAAGAGAGACTGAATGTGGTATATTCCACCAATCCCGATTTTAAATTCGAATCAGAAGAGGAGCCTTTGGTAGAGACGAAACCCAAAGAGAAACAACTGTTGCGCATTTCGCTTGACAAGCGTAATCGCGGTGGCAAAGCCGTTACGCTCATTACCGGTTTTGCGGGCAACGACGATGATCTGAAGGAGTTGGGCAAGATGCTCAAAACTAAATGTGGCGTAGGTGGCTCTGTGAAGGAGGGCGAAATCATTGTTCAGGGTGATTTCCGGCAGAAAATTCTGGAGATTCTGCTCAAAGAGGGTTATCTGAAAGCCAGAATCATCTAATTCTACCGTTTATGCTGACACTCTATCGTGCCTCTGCCGGATCTGGTAAAACCTATCAGCTGACCGGAGAATATCTGAAGCTATTGTTTCGTAGCAAGGGCGCATTTCGGCGTATTCTGGCCGTTACCTTTACCAATAAGGCGACGGACGAGATGAAGCACCGGATTGTGGAAGAGCTCTTTACATTGTCGAAACGCGAAAAATCGGGCTATACAGATTTGCTGATGGCGGAAACCGGTTGGTCGGAATCCCGCATTTATGAGCAGGCCGGAGTGGTTTTGTATGCTATCCTTCATGATTATTCGGCATTTAATATCAGTACAATAGACCGTTTTTTTCAGCAAACAATGCGGGCTTTTGCCCGTGAAATCGGGTTGCAGGGTGGCTACAACGTAGAGCTCGATACCGATAATGTGCTCAACGAGGCGGTGGATAAAATGCTCGGAGAGCTGGAAGCGCCCGAAAACCGGTTGCTGCTCAATTGGCTGATTCGATTCTCGGAAGACAACGTCGAGAACGGGAAGTCGTGGAATTTTCGCAACGAGGTGGCCACGTTGGGCAAAGAGTTGTTTAAAGAGGTTTACCGGCAAAACAGCGAAAAGCTCAACCAGCTTCTGAGTGATAAAACTGTACTGACCAAATATCTGACTACACTCAATCAGGAGCGGGTAAATTACGAGTCGAAGTTGAAGCAACTGGCCAACCAGGGCCTGGTGCTGATGTCAAATGCCGGTTTTCGGCCCGAAGAATTTTCGGGTGCCAGCAAGTCGCCGCTCTTTGCTTTCGAAAAATGGTACCGCGGGGGGATGAGTAAACCCACCAAAACATTTAGCGATCTGGCCGACGACCCTGCTAAATGGAAGGCTGCCGGTAAATCAAGGGAGCTCGATGGGCTGGTGAAAGCGGCTTTTGAGAATGGACTGAATGATTGTGTGAAGGCTATTTTAGCCCATTTCGATGACTATTATCTGTACAATACAATATTTATTATCCGGAAGAATATTTTTTCTCTGGGGATTCTGAATGATCTGGATTTACGGGTTAAACAGTTGGTGGCCGAAAATAATCTGATGCTTCTGTCTGATACCAATCAGTTGCTCAATAAGATTATAGCGGGAACAGACGCGCCGTTTATTTACGAAAAGACAGGTGTGCGTGTCGATCATTATATGATAGACGAATTTCAGGATACTTCGGTGATGCAGTGGGGAAATTTCTTTCCCCTGATCAACGAAAGTCTGGCGCATGTAGACCCCGCAGATAAGCGGTTGTCGAACCTGATTGTAGGAGATGTAAAGCAGAGCATTTATCGCTGGAGAAGTTCCGACTGGAAAATTCTGGATGAGCAGCTCGACCGGGAGTTTGAGGGACGGATAACGGCATGTGTGCTCGATACAAACTACCGTAGTGCGGCTTGTATCGTTAACTTTAACAATGCATTTTTTGCCTCGGCATCTGCTCTTTTGGAGCGCCAACTGGGGCAGGATGTACCCGGGCTGTTGAAGAGTGATCCCCGGTTTGCAGCGTATCTTGCAAAGATATCCGGAGCCTATCGCGATGTTTATCAGAAATTACCCGCAGGGAAAGAGAGTAAGCGGGGCCGGGTGTATTTTGAATTTATTGAGAAAAAACAGAGCGACGACGACATTGTTTGGACTGATGCTGTTCTGGAGCGAATACCCGGTGTGATTGAGCAGTGGCAGGACAAAGGGTATGCTCTGCGGGATATGGCGATATTGGTGCGCGAAAAAAAAGAGGGAGTTCGGGTGGCCGATTGTTTGTTGCAATACAAGCAAATGCATCCGGAGTCGCCTTATCGTTACGATTTGATTTCGGACGAGGCGTTGTATGTAAAAAACGCTTCGTCGGTGAAGCTGATTGTGGCCATATTGAGGCATTTGCAGCGGCCGAATGATTCTTATCTGCATAAGCTGGCGTTGATGGAGTATGCTGTTTTTCTGAAGCAGGGAATGGTCGGGCAGGAATCTGTTTCGGTGGGAGATTTGCTGATAAATGATACCGTTGATTTTTCGGAAGAGATAAGGGCAGCACTGGTTGATGTTCGTAAAATGCCTTTGTACGAAATGTGCGAGCGGTTAGTCGCTTTGTTTCAGACCCGGGATAACCGGGCTGATGCCATTTATTTGCAGGCGTTTCAGGATATGGTGCTTGATTTTTCGACCCGGAAAACGGCCGATTTAATGGCCTTTCTGCTTTGGTGGGAAGAGTCGGGTGTAAAGAAAACCATTTCTACTCCAGATACGCAGGATGCTATTCGCATTATGACTATTCACAAATCGAAAGGATTGGGGTTTAAAGCCGTTTTGATGCCATTTTGCGACTGGGCAATCGATCAGAAGCCAAGCTCTACACTTTGGTGTCAGCCGGCAGTGGCTCCATTTGATGAGATACCGGTTTTGCCGGTGGCTTATACCAAATCGTTGGCCGAGTCTATTTTTGCATTCGACTATTATTACGAAAAAATACATGCCTATATCGATAATCTGAATGTGGCTTATGTGGCGTTTACCCGGGCCAAAGAGGAGTTGATCGCGTTTCTTCCCAAGGCAGGTAATGTGTTGTCTTTGTCCGGGTTGCTGGCCAAATGCATCGAGGCTCCATTGGTTCCGCAGGATGGTCGGAGCTACATTCATTTGCCCGACTATTTCGATAATGAAACCGCGCAGTACAATGATGAAATAGCAGGGCCGGTGGAGATGAAGGAGGCAAAGTCAAAAGCGAATACTTTGGTGCCCCGCTATGTGTCGGTCAATCCGGATGGCAGGTTGCAGATGAAGTTGAGAAATCGCTCGTTTTTTGCCAAAGAGAAAGAGCGGCAATATGGTAACCTCATGCACGATATCCTGAGCCGGGTGCTCACGCTGGATGATATTGAACAGGCAATAGAGGAGTCTGTGTTTGCCGGCGAAATTACGCATGCCGAAGGTGTTGAAATGGCCGGAAAGCTGAATGGCCTGATTGTGGGGAGCCGGGTGGAGCCATGGTTTGGAGCAGGAGTTAAGGTGCTGAATGAGGTGCAGATTTTGCAGCCCGATGGCTTGTTTCTGCGCCCCGACAGAGTTGTAATCCGGGAAGATGAGGTGATGGTGATCGATTTTAAATTCGGACAGCTGCAATCGCCCGGGTACATTCGTCAGGTTTCGGGTTATGTCGGTTTAATCCGGAAAATGGGATACTCCAATGTGTGTGGTCTTATCTGGTATGTGGAGGCGAATGAGTTTGTTGAGGTATAACTACCCTTGTTTGAGGGCATAAAAAAGAGGCTGGTTCTGTTCAAAGTCCCAGCCTCTTTCCGGTTTTAAGATGGTTGTTGAGAAAATTATTTTACCCTTTTGTAGCCGTAAACAGCCCGGCTGCCCAGCTCTTCTTCGATGCGCAGGAGCTGATTGTATTTGGCCATACGGTCTGAGCGACTGAGCGAACCGGTTTTTATTTGCCCGCTGTTTGTAGCCACGGCAATGTCTGCGATAGTCGCATCCTCTGTTTCGCCGGAGCGGTGAGAGGTAACGCTTGTATAGCCGTGTCTGTGCGCCATTTCTATCGCATTCAGTGTTTCGGTGAGTGTACCAATTTGGTTCACCTTAATCAGAATAGAATTTCCACAGCCCAATTCGATACCTTTTTGCAGAAAATCAACATTAGTTACAAACAAATCGTCGCCCACCAATTGGCACTTGTCGCCAATTTTATCGGTCAGAAGCTTCCAGCCTTCCCAGTCGTTTTCGCTCATACCGTCTTCGATGGAGTCGATGGGGTATTTCGATATCAGTTCGGCCAGATAACCGGCCTGCTCGGCTGATGTTCGTTTGGCACCGTTTGGGCCTTCAAATTTGGCGTAATTGTATATGCCGTCTTTGAAGAATTCGGACGAGGCGCAGTCGAGCGCAATCGTAACATCGGAGCCGGGTTTGTATCCGGCTTTTTCGATGGCGGTCAGAATCGATTCGAGTGCATCTTCTGTGCCGTTTAGTACCGGTGCAAAACCGCCTTCATCGCCCACGGCTGTGCTGAGCCCGCGGTCGTGCAGCACCTTTTTCAGAGAATGAAAAACCTCTGCACCCATGCGCAGTCCTTCGCGGAATGATGCAGCGCCCACCGGACGAATCATAAACTCCTGAAACGCAATGGGCGAATCGGAGTGAGAGCCTCCGTTGATGATGTTCATCATGGGCACCGGCAGTACGTAGGTGTTTGTGCCTCCGATGTAGCGGTAGAGCGGTAAATCGAGGTAAAGCGCTGCAGCTTTGGCTACTGCCAGCGAAACACCCAGCAGGGCGTTGGCGCCCAGATTTGATTTCGTTTTAGTGCCATCCAGCTCTATCAGTTTGGCGTCAATCTCTGTCTGATTTAGCGCGTTGTAACCTTCGAGAGCCGGCGAAATAATTTTGTTGATATTATCGACGGCCTTCAGCACACCTTTGCCCAGATAGCGGGATTTGTCGCCATCGCGTAGTTCGATGGCTTCGTTTTCGCCGGTGGATGCTCCCGACGGTACCGCGGCTCTGCCCACAACGCCCGATTCGAGAAATACATCTACTTCAACTGTTGGATTACCGCGGGAATCAAGAACCTCGCGGCCGACTATTTTTGCAATTTTCATACTGTATATTTATTTATTTGGTTTTATATCCATTTAAACGTATTCCGAATGAGATTGTTTGGGCTTTTGAATTCCTTTATGTTTTATTTGACCTCTTAGCAGATGGGTGGTTAATTTTAATTTACTTTGATGATTATCAACCTCGAAGGTTGTTGGGTTTTAGGGTCATTTGAGATATTTGTCCTTGTTCGTATAATCTTTGTTGTTTTATTGAATATAGACGAAAAATCTCTCTGTATTGACTTATTTTAAAGTATGGGTGGGTGTATTTAGGTACTTTAAATAAAAAAATAGTTTGATATAGATTTTAATTAATTAAATTTGTGCCTTGTCTGTCTTTTGGGTTTAGATGAATGGAGGGGAAGAGAAAACCTTTGCGGATATATTTATATTCAAACTGTTTATTCTGTTATTCATGAAAAAAATAGAAGCATTTATTCGCAGATATTTAACAAATAGGCTGTCATCACGCAGGCTATTTGCTGTTTTGTATGTGTCGTGTGTGTTGATACTCTCTTTTTTGGGCATAGAAGCCTGCACCACACAACCAGCTCCACCCAAAGCAGATGAAATCGGAGTGGTTTCTACACGCGAAATCAATATTCTTTACGTAGGTTCATACAACGATATGGACATCTGGAATGAGGGTATTGCCCGCAATCTGAACAGAAGGCTCCTGGCTGCATATCCGAACGCAAAAATATTCAATGAATACATGGATATGAGGCGAATCGGCACCATTGCACACTACAGGGCAGAGGCCGAATTGTTTAAAATTAAGTACAGAAACACGAAGTTTGATGCGATTATTACCTCCGATAACAATGCGCTTGATTTTATGGCTGAATATCGGGATTCTGTTTTTTCGAAAAAAATCCCGCTTGTTTTCTGCGGGTATAATTCGTTTTTGCCGGAGAGATACATCGGCTTTGAGAATTTTACGGGGATAGTAGAAGAACCCGATTTTGTCGGATCTATTGACCTGGCACTCCGACTGCATCCGAAAGTAAATAAGCTCGTTTTTGTTTGTCCCACCAAGTATCATCGGGAGATGTATGACTATCAGCAAAAGAAGTTTAGGCTGGTAAGCAGATACGAAAAGAAATACAGGATTGATGTTCTGTTTGATTCTACAGTACCTGTCCTTTCAAAGAAACTTTCGATGTTGAACCCGGAAAGTCTGGTCTTTCTGTGGGGGTCAAAAACCGTATCCAATGATGGTCAGTTTACCGAACAGATGGATTTTGCAAAGAGCCTGGAAAAGGCATGTCCGGTTCCTATTTATTCTTTTTGGGATTATTATGTGCCTCGGGAAGCGTTGTTGGCGGATAAGGTAATCTCTTCGCGCGTTCAGGGCGTGGCAGTGGCAGATCTGGCTATTCAGATACTGGAGGGAAAACCAACATCTGAAATTCCGGTTCAGACCCAAACCCCCACTACCTATATGTTCGATTATGAGCTTCTGAAGAAATACAAAATCTCTGAAAATGATTTGCCTCTCAATACTGTACTACTCAATAAGAAAAAGTCTTTTTACGAGGAGTATAAACTCGCAATCTGGATTGGAATACTGATCTTTTCGGTTTTGTCGGGACTGATTTTATTGCTGGCCTATTTGTTGCACAAGAGCCGGGTTCTTTCCACCAAATTAAAGCTAAAAGAGTCGGACCTGATTAAACAAAAAAACATGCTCGAATCTGTGATAGACGCTGTTCCTCAATCGGTATTCTGGAAAGATAAATCGGGTTTTTATCAGGGCGCCAACAGAGCTTTTGCGCGAAGTGTTGGTTTTGATGGGCCTGAAGATCTTTTGGGTAAGTGTGTGGGTGATTTGGAGGTTTACAAACTGACTGATGAATTTGTGCAGGATGATAATCTGGTGCTGCAAACCGGCGAGACAGTTCGTCATGCAGTGCGACCACTCTACAAATCGGATGGTTCTATATATTGGTTGGATACAACAAAAGTACCGTTGCGCGATGCCAGGGGGAATGTGAGTGGCGTTTTAGGCGTTTTCGACGATATAACAGAGCGGGTTTTGCTGGAGCGCGCGTTGAAGTTTATCGCCAATAGAACCTGGAATCCTGAAGATGGAAGTTTCTTCGATTCTCTAACCCGTTTTATTTCGGAGTTGTTGGGTGTGCAGTATGTAATACTTGGTAAACTTACCGAAGAGAATAAATCGGTTCAAACCATTTCAATTTTTGGCGAAGGAATGATTCAGCCCAATCTTACCTATTCTCTGGCAGGAACTCCGTGTGCTGGTGTTATTGGTGCTAAGCCTTGTGCCGTCTCATCCGGAGTGGTGCAGAAATATCCGGATGATTTGATGTTGTCGTTTATGCAAGCCGAAAGTTATGTGGGTATGCCATTGTGGAATACACAGGGTGATCCGCTGGGGGTGATTGCTCTGGTGGATACAAAACCCATTGTGGATCCGGATCCGATGATTTCGGTATTGCACATTTTATCTACTTCGGCGGCAAATGAGTTGGAGAGAAAGCAGGCCGAAACTACATTGAAATACAGCGAAGAGAAGTATCGCCTGTTGTTTGAGAATATTACCCAGGGATTTGCTTTGCACCGTATTATCACCAACGATGAAGGTACGCCTATCGACTATCGTTTTCTGGATCTGAATCAGGCATTTGCTCAGCTGCTCGACCTGGATACGTCGGTGGTGGGCAAAGTGGCCTCAAGTGTATTGACGTCCATAAATAAAGAGTGGCTCGATATTTTTGCAAATGTAGCCTTAACCAGCGAGCCCCGACGTTTCCAGAGTTACTCGGATTCGAAGTTGAGATTCCTCGATTTTTGGGTGTTCTCGCCCCGAAGAGGAGAGTTTGCGATTGCAGTATCAGACATTAGCAAGCGCAAAGAGTTTGAGGATGAATTGCAGGAGTCGAAAGATTTTCTGAATAAGATTATAAATTCGATTGGAGAACCCATCTTTGTAAAAGATAAAAATCTGACCCGTGTGTTGGTCAACGATGCTTACTGTAAGTTTTTCAAAGTGGAGAGAAATCAGGTATTGGGCGAAGAGAATGCGCTCTTTTTCCCAAAGAATGATATGTCGGAACTGCAGCTGGAGATGGACAAAAAGTGGATAGTTGAGGGTACAGATTCTTTTCAGGAGGAACGATTCGAACAATCAGATGGCACCAAGAAGACAGTGATTGTGCAAAAGAATCTCTATATCGACAGAAACGGACACCGATTTATGGTGGGTATAATGCACGATATTACCAAACGGAAGCAGATGGAAGATGAGTTGAGGATCAATTCTGCCCGTTTGCGTTCGCTTATCGATACATTCCCTTACAAGGTATGGCTCAAAGATTTGAAGGGGCGTTTCCTGGCTGTAAATCAAACTTTTATTCAGGGATATGGTAGAAATGATGAATCGGAGATTATCGGGAAGACCGATTATGAGATAACCCGCAATGAGTATGCCGAGAAATATGCCACAGATGATAAATTGGTGATCGAAACAGCAACACATTTTTATGCCGAAGAGGAGCATAGCGAAAATGGAGAAATCAAATGGATAGAAACATACAAAGCACCGCTATTCGATAACAAAGGGCAGGTGATTGGTGTGGCCGGTTTTGCCCGGAATATTACAGATAGTAAACTGAAAGACATTGAAATACGTGAGTATGCCGGGAAGTTGCAGGAATTGGTGAAGACAAAAGATAAATTTTTCTCCATCATTGCGCACGATTTACGAAGTCCGTTTAATGGAATAATCGGATTTAGTGAGTTGATGAAAGAGGAGGCTGCAAATCTGAATTCTGATGAGATATCTTATTATTCGGGATTGGTGCATGCTTCGGCATTGCAAACGCACCGGTTGCTCGAAAATCTGCTTCAGTGGTCGAGAATACAGCAGGGTAAGATGTTGTTTGCTCCGCAGGTTATCCCGTTGAGCCCGGCTGTGGATGAGATGATTCTGTTTTTGGCCGATAATGCGTCGAAAAAACAGATTATGTTGCGCAATCTGATAGCCCCCGATTTAGAAGCATGTGTCGATGATAATATGTTTAAAACAATTATTCGAAATTTAGTATCCAATGCGATTAAATTTACCCCGCAAAACGGCGCTATTGTAGTGGATGCTGAAAAGCGGGATGCTGATATTTGCGTTTGTGTGCAGGATACCGGTTTGGGAATGGATGAAGAGACCAAAAGTAAGCTTTTCAGACTGGATACCAACTCTTCGAAGCCGGGTACCGATAATGAACCGGGTACAGGTTTGGGGCTGATTTTATGCAAAGAGTTTGTAGATAAGCACAATGGGCGCATTTGGGTAGAGAGCGAGCCGGGCAAGGGAAGTCGCTTCTTGTTTACATTGCCTGTGTAATGTTTGGTGTTTTAACCTTTGGAACCTGATTTTTTAACACAGATAGTTTGTCTCGTTCGATAATATTTACAATATTTGCAAATATCATATAAAATAAATTGCAAATAATGGATGAGGTAATTCGAGATGTATCCCGCATGGGATATTCTTCTGAGCAAGTGGTTGTGGCAATAGGTGCATCGGCAGGCGGATTGGAAGCCCTGCAGGATTTTTTTAAGTCGATGCCACTGGATAGTGGCCTTGCGTTTGTTGTGATTCAGCATCTTTCGCCCGACTACAAAAGTATGATGGATGAGCTCCTGGCCCGGCAAACTCAGATGAAGATTCACATTATTACAGATGGGATGCGGATTGAACCCAATCGGGTGTATCTGATTCCTCCCCGAAAAAACCTCTCTGTTTTTCACGATCAGCTTTTTCTCGAAGATTACAATCTGAAGAAGGGCCTGAACTTGCCTATCGATATATTTTTCAGGTCTTTAGCTGCCGAAAAGGGTAAGAACGGGATAGGTATCATTCTATCCGGTACCGGCAGTGATGGGGCTCTGGGTACCCGGGCTATTAAAGAGGTAGGGGGCATGGTGATGGTACAGGACGAACAAAGTGCAAAATTCGACGGAATGCCACGTAGTTCGATATCGACGGGGCTTGTCGATTTTATTTTGCCACCGGATGAAATGCCAAAGTCTCTGCTCGAATATATCAAGCATCCGTTTATTCAAAAAAGTAAATCGCTGGACAATATTCTGACTCAGAATTACGATAGCCTGACAAAGATTATTCTTATCCTGAGGGATTTTTGTGGCATTGATTTTTCGTATTACAAAGAAAATACTATTGTGCGTCGGTTGGAGCGCAGAGTGAGCATAAACCGGTGTAATTCGCTCGACGATTACCTGGTATTGCTGTCGCAGTCGGACAAAGAGAAAGATGCGTTGTTCCGGGATCTTCTGATTGGCGTTACCCGTTTCTTCAGAGATGCTGAGGCTTTTAATATGTTGAGCGAAACGGTGTTCCCCGATATAATTAAAAACAGAAAAGGCACTATTCGAATCTGGTCAACCGGTTGTTCTACCGGAGAAGAGGTTTATTCGCTGGCCATTCTTATCTGTGAGCGACTGGAGCAGTTGAAAGTGGAGGCTGATGTGAAGATTTTTGCTACGGATATCGACCGACAATCGCTTTCGGTTGCCGGCCAGGGGCTTTATCCCGACAATATCGTAGCGGATGTAGACCCGCTGTTGCTCAATAAATATTTCAACCGGATAGAAGGGGGGTATCAGGTGAAAGAGGGTATCAGGCGGATGGTGGTTTTTGCCACTCATAATTTGCTCAAAGATCCTCCCTTCTCAAAACTCGACATGTTGGTGTGTCGAAATCTGTTTATCTACCTGAAACCCGACGTTCAGGAGCGTTTGCTGGGGATGTTCTATTATAGCCTCACCCCGGGCAGCTACCTGTTTATGGGCAGCAGCGAGTCTGTGGGCGATCTGGCAGACGCGTTTCATGTGGTAGATTCAAAAAATAAGATTTTCAAATATAAGACCGGTTACAAACCGGCATTAATCAAAGATTTTCCCTCTGTATTGCATGCCAGTACCAATTCGGTAGATGTGTCAGGCTACACCAACCGGCTCATACCGGCCAATCGTTTGGAGCGGATTATGGAAAAGATTTTGCCCAAATACATGCCTCCTGCAATCATTATAGATATGAACGAAAATATTGTTCAAATTGTGGGGGATGTGAATCGCTTTGCTGTGTTTAATTCAGGCCGTTTTTCGCAAAGTATATATTCTATTTTGCCCGACGATTTGGGGCTATATGTTTCGAACTTCATTCGTCGATTGAAGAAAAAGAAGGATTCGTTGGTTTCAGAAAATATCATTAACCTGAAAAATGCAAGTCTGAAATCGATTCGGTTGGAGGGCCATTGCGTAGAAACAGAGAAAAACGACTATTTCCTGATCGTATTTAATATTGATGAGCGCACAGAGAGTGATAAATCGGAATGCCCAACCATTGTTTTGAACGAAGATTACCAGGAGAGAATATCTAATCTGGAAAGAGAGCTGCATCTCTCGCGGGAGGCCCTGCAGGCTACTATCGAAGAGCTGGAAACCTCGAACGAAGAACTGCAATCGTCTAACGAGGAGTTGATTGCTTCCAACGAAGAGCTTCAGAGTACGAATGAGGAGCTTCAGTCTGTCAACGAAGAGCTTTATACCGTAAACTCGGAGTACCAGTTGAAGATTGTGGAGCTGGAGCGCCTGAATAATGATATCAATAACCTGATAAACAATATTGAGGTGGGGGCTCTCTATCTGGATAGAAATTTGTGTATCCGGAAGATTACCCCGATGGTTTCGAAGGTCAGCCATATTTTGCCTACTGACATAGGGCGTCCGATTTCGCATATTGCTGCATTTGGCGATAATCAACCAATTATGGCTGATATACAACATGTTGCAAATACGCTTCAAACTGTAGAACGGGAGGTGAAGGACGAAACCGGCAATTATTATTTCGTGAAAACCAGACCCTATCGGGTAGAAAATAGCGCCGTAGATGGGATATTGATTACATATACCAATATCAATACGCTGAAAGAGGCGCAGTTGTCTGAGTATAATATGTCGAAACGACTGATAGATGTGATGGATGTGGGGCGTATTGCCTGGTGGGAGTGGGACCTGACTACCGGTCAGGTGGTGTTTGACGAGAAAAAGGCCACCATGATTGGATATGAGGTTTCCGAATTCCCCACAGATGTATATGAAATATGTAGTCTGATTCATCCCGACGATTATGAAATGGCAATGACGGCTATGCGTAATCATCTGACGGGCAAAGAGGCATTTTATAAGGTTACATACCGTATTCGCCGCAAAGATGGGGATTATGCCTGGTATTTCGACCGGGGGTATGTGTCGGAGCGGGATAGTTTGGGTAATCCGGTAAAACTGATAGGTTCGGTAATTGATGTGAGTGAATTAAAAGAGATGGAGATTCAGCTTGCAAGGAATGAGCGTTTGATAGATAGAGCAAATTAGATAATATGTTGTTCACATGAATGAAACTGTACGGAAAAGGATTGAAGAAGCCCTGATTGGTCGTAAAATGAACGTCGATCTGAGAGACCATAGTTTTGATACTTTGGCCGAAGAGCTGGGTGTTTACTACGAGGAGCTGATTGTGCAGAACGAGGAGCTGATACGCACGCAAAAGGAGCTGGAGCATGCGAACCGGATGAATGCTGATCTTTTTGACCATGCGCCGGTGGGCTATATTATTCTGAATGAGGAGGGGCGGATTATTCGTGTTAATGAGACGTTTAGTCGGTTGCTGGAATGTGACCGGAGTGCACTTCAGGGGAGAAATCTTTCTGATTTTGTCGTTCCGGAATACCAGAATATTCTCTATTTTCATTATCGTGAACTGATGAATTTCGGAAAGACAACCTCTTGTGATCTTTTCCTTCGGAAATCCGGTATGGATATTTTGGTCGGACTGGAGAGTGTATTGGTCGTGGAGGACGGAGAAAAAACGATTCGGTCGACCCTTACAGATTTGACTCTACTAAGCCGAAAAGAACAATTGCTGAGCGAAACCCGGCAAAAGCTCGAAAAGGCAATGAATGTGAACAGCTCTTTTTGCAGCATCAGTCTGTTGGAAACGGGTGAATATATAGATGTCAACGAAGCTTTTTGCCAAAAATCGGGTTTTTCAAAGTCTGAAATTATCGGACGTACATCGATTGAGCTTGAATTGTTGACGCCGGAAAGGCGGGACCGGATTGTAGAAGCCATCAGTGAGACCGGCTCTTTCAGAGATCTGGAAACTATTATCGTAAGCAAAACGGGGCAGGAGATGTATTTGCTTATGTCTGCTGAGATTGTTTTGATAAATGGTGTAAAATATATATTTAACAATGCGGTTGATATTACAAACCAGAGGTTGATTGATCGGGTTGTGCGGTTTGTAGCAGAATGTCAGTGGGATCGTTCCACTAGTGGTTATTTCGAATCTTTGTCTGTGTTTTTAGTCGATATTTTGCGGATTGATGGTGTGTTAATTACTCGTATTAATCCGCAAAAAGGGGATGTCGAGTCGCTGTTTATCTATTTTGACGGAAACGTGCATCCGAATGTAAGCTATCCGATAAAAGGAACACCTGCGGAACGAATTGCTGCAGACGGCTACTATATTTGTTTGGATAATGCATTGCTTTTATTCCCAGACGCCGTGTTGGTAAACTTATTAGGAATACAAGGTATGGCTGGGCAGGCGCTTATGAATGCCAAAGGGGAGTTGATTGGTACTATCGCTTTTCTGAAAAAAAGCGGTATTGAAGAGTCAGAACTGGTGAGATCTGCTTTGTCTATCGTAGCCAATTCTGTATCGATGGAGATAGAGAGAATGGAATCTACGCTACAATTGAGCCGGAATGAAGCATTGTATCGGACACTATTCAACAACATCACTCAGCCATTGGTGGTCCATCGTATTTTGTTTGATGCAAATGGCCAGGCTCATGATTATGTCATCAAAGAGTTTAATGAAGCCTTTCAAGCACTGGTTGGGAAAAGAGCTGATGAGCTAACCGGTATGTCGTGTGATCAGCTTTTTCCGGGTATTTCGAGAGAGTGGAAAGCTGATTTGCTGAAAGGTTTGAAGAGAGACGGACATTATTCGTTTGTGTATAAATTGGATGATCCTTTTGCTTATCTGGAGGCCCGGGCATTTCTGATTAATAAGGAGGAATTTGCGGTATCATTAAATAATCTGACCAAAGAGAAGCTGAAAGAAAAAGAGATATCGGAATCCAGAAGCTTTTTATATGCTATATTGAATACAATAAACGATCCTTTTTTTGTACGAAACAGCAATCTGGAGCTTATTCTGGTCAATGATGCATACTGCCGGTTGATGGGAAAGAGTATGCAGGCAATTTTTACCGAGGATAAAGATCCTTCGTACAGACGGTTGGACCGAAACAAGATGGATCAGAAAGATAAATTCCTGCTTCAGTCAAATACTTCTACCTCCGAACAGATTTCTGTAAAGAATAAAGAGAAGGAAGATCTGTATATGAATGTAAAGAAGTCTGTCTATATCGATCAAAATGGTGCCCGGTTCCTGGTAGGAATATTGCACGACATTACGGAGTCTGTTTTAAGTGAACAGCGAAATCAACATAATCAGGCAATACAGAAGTCTTTGCTCGATGTGTTCCCATATATGGTCTGGTTGAAAGATGTAAATGGTAGCCTTTTGGCTGTCAATCAGGCTTATGTGCACCAGGCGGGTTTGGAGCGGGAAGAAGATTTATTGGGCAAAACAGACCTGGAATTGTGGCCGGCACAGCATGCTCAGAAGTATATGGATGATGATCAGAAGGTAATAAAGGCCAGAACACATTTTAAAACCGAAGAAGAGATTAAAGATGGCGAACTGATAAAATGGCACGAAACCTATAAGGCTCCACTATATGATGCTCAGGGTGGAGTAATAGGTGTGGCAGGATTTGCCCGTGATATATCGGATTACAAAGCCATTGTGGATGAGTTGCGTGAGAGTGAGAAACGTTTGCAGGATATGGTCAGGACAAAAGATAAGCTCTTCTCCATTATTGCACACGATTTGCGAAGTCCGTTTACATCTTTGCTTGGCTTTAGCGATATGTTGGTGAAGCAACTCCCCGAAATGTCGGAGTCGGAAATCAAAGAGATCTCCGGTTTTATATATACTTCGGCTGTTCAGGCCAATCGGTTGCTCGAAAACCTGCTCAACTGGGCCCGTGTTCAGCAGGGCCGGATTCGTTTTGAGCCCTCCCGGCTGAGCATCGGAGCTATTTACGCCGAAGTGCTTGATGCATTCGGGGAGATAGCCCGCGCAAAGCAAATTGAGATAAAATGTGAGCATGTACTTGATGCAGATGTTTTTGCAGATGGAGATATGCTGGCATCTGTTCTGCGGAATTTGATATCCAATGCGCTGAAATACACCCCCAGAGGTGGAGTTATCACTTTGGCCTCGGGGCTAAAGGATACGGACGTGGAAATTTCTGTTGAAGACACCGGTATAGGAATGTCTCCGGAACTACTTTCGAAGTTATTCAAATCGGATTTCGATCATGTAAGAAAGGGGACTGAGAATGAAGTTGGTACAGGCCTGGGGTTGTTGCTGTGTGCCGAGTTTATGCAAATACACAACGGGCGGATTGCTGTGGTAAGTGAGATGGGAAAAGGGAGTCGGTTTATGCTCACTTTGCCGCGGATTTCCGGTGTTAAATAGCTGAATAATCGTATGGTTGAATTGATAAATATTGAGAGAAATGGACGAGATAGTTTTTGACTGGGATAGATTTTCAGAGGCCGACATGAGTTTGTATGATAACTCTTTTTTGCGGCAAACAATTCAGGTGAGGCAGTCGGCAACAAACTGCAAATCAACTTCTGACTATTATTTGTTGCTGCAATCGGATGAGCAGGAACGGCTTTTGCTGGCTGAGTCTCTGAAAAACTCTTATAGCTCTTTTTTTCGTAGTGCTTCTGTTTTTTCTTTGCTGGAGGATTATCTGGTGCCACAACTGGTACGACAGAAGTTGGGGGGCACTCATCGAGAAATCCGGGTCTGGTCTGCCGGTTGTGCTGCCGGCCAGGAGGCTTATTCGGTAGCTATGATTCTTGATTATCACCGTTTTTTGAGTAAGCAGGATTATTCTTTCCGTATTTTTGCTACAGATTACTCTCCCCGGATACTCGAAGTGGCCCGTCATGGCAGATACGATCGTCAGTCGATGGACAATGTCAAACTCAAATATCTCGACCGCTATTTCGAAGGATTGGGTAGCAAGTTTACTGTAAAACCGGAACTAAGCCAGTACATTCAGTTTTCTTATTTCGATTTATTGGATACCGCTAGTATTGCCCCGCCGGATAGCCTTTTTGGGGAGTTCGATCTGGTCATGTGTTGCAATGTGTTGTTTTATTACAGCCCGGAGTCACGATTGTTAATTCTGCATAAGTTAGTCCGGTCTTTGGCCGATGGTGGGTATTTGATAACCGGTGAGGCGGAAGCGGAGATGGTCGAAAATAGTGGCTTGTTTGTGCGGGTTGGTTCGCATTCTCCGGTTTTTAGGAAGAGATAATTCTGTAATATCTTAATATCTGTCAATTTAAGTATGTTCCGGCTGTTTTTTTTATATTCTGTATATTTGTATAAATAAATAAATGCTTATATTTGGGATGATTATAACCCTAAATCCCAACTTATGAAGTTTCAAAACTCAAAAATAAGCACTCGTCTCATTTGGAGCTCTGTAATTATATTGTTATTGGTCTCTTTTCTGGGCTTTGTTGCATTTTGGCAAACCGAAAGATTAGCCCACAATACGACCAAATTGTACGAGCATCCGTTGCAGGTTTCTAAGGCTGCTTTGCAACTGAAATCAGAAGTGTATCATATGCAGAATCTGATGCAGGAGGTTGTATTGCAACGGATAGAATCAAACGATTTTTTGTATCAACAAACCGAAAAACAGATGAATGCCTCATCTCTCGAGTTTAAACGCGCTTTGCGGGTTATGCGGGAGAGATACCTGGGCGATCACCGTATTCTGGATGAGATAGAGCAGGATTATAATCACATAATGAACGATTGGGCGATTATTCTTCAGAATCTGGATACAGGCAAGTTTAAGGAGGCGGATTTACTATTCAAACAAATACAGGCTGATCGGATAAAAGGATTACTGGCCGAAACACAGCGTGTAGTGGAATTTGCTGCAAATAAGTCTGATTTCTTTTACCGCTCTGCTCAAAATGAACAGGATACTTTGCGATTTTGGTTGCTCATTTTATTTACGGCCACTGTAATTATTGTTGTAATCGTTGTTGTTTATTTGTACAGAGCTGTAAAAATCCCCCTCGATATAATTATTGCTGCTACACAAAACTACAAAGATGGCAACTACGAAGCGCGTTCGTCTTATGCTTGCCGGAATGAAATGGGCTTGTTGTCTCACTCTTTCAATAAACTGGCAGACTCCATACAGGCTCAAATGAGTGTAAAGGAGAAAGCCGCGCTCATTTCAGAAGCATTATTGAAAGAAAATGATATGTCTTCTTTTTCTCAGGTATTACTCAAAGAGCTGGTTTCGAAAACCAAATGCCAGACAGCTGCATTTTACCTGAAAATAGGGGAAAGCAAAATTTTCGGGCTTTCATCGTCGATAGGCCTGTCTGCCGAGTCTCTCCAATCGTTTTCGGCAGAAGAGATGGAGGGTGAATTTGGCGCTGTGCTCGCCGTAAAAAAAATGGTGCGAATATCATCTATTCCTTCCGATTCCTGTTACCAGATAAAAACATCCATCGGCAATTTTATTCCGGCAGAAATTATCACGATTCCCATACTCGACCGGGGTGAGGTAGTGGCTGTCATCTCTTTATCGGCATTGGCTCCATTTTCTGATGAGGCTATTCGATTGCTCAACGAGGTACGAATGATTATCAATGCCCGGGTAAACGGGGTCATGTTGATGCAGAAACTGATAGACTTCTCGGAGAAACTGGACAAACAAAACCACGAGCTTAGCGAGAAAACGGGTGAACTGGAGATGCAGGCAGAGGAGTTGCGCGAATACAATATCGAACTTAAAATGCAAAAGAAGCAACTCGATGAGGCCAATCGGTTGAAGAGTGCGTTTCTGTCCAATATGAGTCATGAGTTGCGTACCCCGCTCAATTCTGTGATTGCTCTTTCCGGAGTTTTAAGCCGGAGGCTAAATGGATGTATCCCGGATGATCAGTCGGAATACATACGGGTTATTGAAAAAAATGGAAAACAGCTGTTGAAGCTAATCAACGAAATTCTCGATTTGTCGCGCATAGAAGCAGGCAGGGAGAGTGTGGATTTATCGGATGTGGATATCAAAGAGCTGATAGGCTCCATTGTAGATATGACCACTCCTCTGTTGGCAAACTCTTCTGTAGAAATTAAAACCAACCTGCCGGATTCTTTGCCGGCAGTAAATACCGATCGCAGCAAATGTTTTCATATCCTGCAAAATATAATAGCCAATGCCGTGAAGTTTACCGAAAACGGGTGGGTTGAAATTGCGGTCGAAACTGTAGGGGTCGAATCGTTGGTTGTTCGTGTAAAAGATACCGGAATCGGTATCTCAAAAGAAAATTTGCCATTTATTTTTGACGAATTCAGGCAGGCCGACGACCGCACTTCTCGCAAATACGGTGGCACCGGGCTTGGATTGGCCATTGCCAAAAAGTATGCCCGCCTGCTTCAATCCGATTTGTCTGTGGAAAGTGAACCCGGTGTAGGTACTACTTTTTCGTTGACCCTGCCACTCAGTCATTCGGGTCTTGTGCCTGCGGCGCAAAAAAGCGGGGTTGTTGTGCCCAGGCATCAGTCGCCGGTTTCAATCCAGGGAAAAACAATCTTAATTGTCGAAGATAGCGAACCCCAAATTGTTCAGCTAACGGATATTTTGACCGAAGTAGGATATAAAACCCTGATTGCCCGCAATGGAAAAGAGGCGTTGGCGTATGTCGAATTATTGACTCCGGATGCAATTATCATGGATTTGATGATGCCCGAAATTGATGGTTTTGAAACACTTAATCAACTAAGAAGTAAGCCCGAAACCAGGTCTTTGCCTGTCCTTATTTTGTCGGCAAAACACATTACGCCCGAAGAACGAAAATCGCTGAACGAGAATCATATATCTCAATTGATACAGAAAGGGGATATCAGCCGTTCTGAGCTCCTGGCTCAGGTAGCGAATCTTTTTTCCAATCAGATAGATGCTCCGGAAAAAGATAAAAAATCAGCCCGCATTCCGCGTACATCAAAAGGGAGTATTCTGCTGATAGAAGATAACCCCGATAATCGGATGACAGTGCGGGCCCTGCTCGATGATAAGCATCTTGTCTGGGAGGCCAGCAACGGAGAAGATGGCCTGAAAATGGCACAGTCTCATGCACCGGATGTTATTTTACTCGATATCTCTTTGCCCGGAAAAGATGGTTTTGAAGTGTTGTCCGACCTCAAAAATCAGCAGGCTACTGCCAATACTCCGGTCATTGCACTTACAGCCCGGGCCATGAAGGGTGATGAAGAGATGTTTTATCGGTTGGGTTTTGATGATTATATTTCAAAGCCTATTGACAATGTGTTGTTCGAAACTAAATTAAATGCCTGGTTGTATGGAGAATAAGCAGATCAAGATTGTTGCCATTGACGACAATGAATCAAACATAATTGTTTTACAGGCTTTGTTGGAGGAGTCTTTTTCCGGTTTCGATTTTCAATATGCTTATTCCGGTCAGGCCGGATTGGATTTATGTCTGGCTGTGCTACCCGATGTTATATTGCTCGATGTGGTAATGCCGGGCATGGATGGCTTTACGGTTTGCAGTAGGCTCAAAAGCGATATCAGACTGAAGCACATACCTGTGGTGATGGTTACGGCTGCTGCCACAGATCGTCAGATGCGTATAAAGGCTCTGGAAGTGGGAGCCGATGCTTTTCTCAATAAACCGGTGGATGTGTCGGAGCTAGTGGCGCAGATTCGGGCTATGTTGCGCATCAAAAGTGCGGAAGACTTGAAGAAGACGGAAAAAGAACGCCTCGAAACGTTGGTGAAAGAGCGTACAGAGGCATTGATTGCCGAGCTTGGTGAACGAAAAAAAGTGGAAGAATCGCTGCAAAAAAGCGAAGAGAAATACAAATATATTTTTACCAACAGCCCGCAGCCGATGATGATTTTCGATATCGAAACCTTGCAGTTTCTCGAAGTCAATCAGACAGCTGTGGATTTTTACGGATACAGCCGGAGCGAATTTGCAGCGATGACAATCGCCGATATACGACCTGCCGAAGACATCCTTTTGTTGATGAAAAGCGTGGATAATGCACGCAAAGGAAACGATGAAGATATTCAGGTAAGGCATATAACCAAAAGAGGACAATTGAAATTTGTAAACGTCTCTGCTCATTCGCTGATGTATGAAGGCAGACGCGCGAGGCAGGTCATTATCAACGATTTGACGGATAGGCACGAGGCGGAGCAGAAGCTGCAGAAGAGCGAACAGCAACTATTGGCTGCAATGGGCATTGCCAAACTCTGCTCGTGGGAGTTTGATATTAACAGCTCTTCTTTCCTGTTGAATGATCACTTTTATGCTTTGGTGGGTTGTTCTTTTTCCGATTTTGGAACTTATGAAATGTCAACCCGGGAGTACGAGGAAAATTTCCTCTTCCCCGAAGATTATGGATTGGTTGATCGAATAATAGATCAGACCAAACATTCAGAAAACCCTCTGAGAACCGGAAATCTTGAGCACCGGGTCAGACTTGGTGGCGGAAAATCGGAAGGTGTCGTTTTTGTTGAGTTTCATACGTTGAACGGAGAGAATGGTGAAGTGGTAAAAGCTTACGGAATTTTGCAGAATATCACCGAAAAGAAAAAAGCAGAAAATGCTTTGGCTGAAAGTGAGGCAAAGTTCAGAACTTTAGCTTCCAATTCTCCGATGGCCATCATGATTTATCAGGATGATTATTGGGTATATACAAATATTGCCGGCGAGCAGATGTGTGGTTATTCGCAGGAGGAACTTCTTAAAATGCATTTTTGGGGATTTGTAAGCCCCGAATTCGAAGATAAGGTAAAAAAAATAGGTCGCCTCAGGCAGTCCGGCGAAAATATTAACACATCATACGAAATTAAGATAATCACTAAAACCGGAGAGGAGAAGTGGGTGTTTCTTACCGGAAACACAATTATTTTCAATGGAAAATCGGCCGGGTTTATTTCGGTGGCTGATATTACAGCTCAAAAAATGGTGCAGGAAGAGCTACTCAAGCGCGATGCAATTTTGCAGGCAGCCGCTTCGGCAGGTCAGTTATTGCTTTCTGACGCACCACTGGATGAAGCTGTCGAAACTGTGTTGAAATGCATTGTTGAGGCTACCGGAAAGGATTATATATACATCTATGAGCTGCACGATGACGCTGTTTCTCAAAGGCACCTGATTAGTCAATATTGCAGTTGGAATGCTCTGGAACAGAAGGTGTTATTTCGGATTCCGGAGAATCAGAATCTCGATTTGAGATTGGCAGCTCCTCAGTCGGGCCGTTTTATGCTCGAGGGAAAGATAATTCGCACCGATGTCGAAAATCTGCCTGAGCCCGAAAGATCAAGCTTTCTAAGACGGGGTGTTGTCTCTTTGTTGGCATTGCCGATGATGATTGAGGGCCGGTGCGAAGGTTTTGTGGGTATCGAGAGTATGCGCGATAAGGATAACTGGAGTGAGGTCGAATGTTCCATTCTTCAAACTACGGCATCATCTATTGGTATGGCCATTGTCAGGCACCGACGGAATAAGGAATTGGAGCAGGCCAAGCATAAATTAGAAGAGAGTGAAATGCGCGTTCGCCGCAAACTGGAGGCTGTGCTCGATCCCGAAGGTGGTGTGCAAAATCTGGAATTATCGGATATTCTCGACAAAGAGGCCGTACAGAAATTGATGGATAGCTTCTATGCCATTACAGGTTTGGGTATAGGCATTATAGATAATAAAGGAGAGGTTTTTGTGGCCGAAGGGTGGCAGGATATTTGTATGAATTATCATCGTGTTCATCCCGAAACCTGCAAAAATTGCCACGAAAGCGATTGTTATTTGTCTGATGGTATCGCTGCCGGGCAGCACAAACTATACAAATGCAAAAACAACATGTGGGATATTGCCACTCCCATTGTGGTGGGCGATCATAAGTTGGGTAATATTTTCCTGGGTCAGTTCCTTTTTGAAGGGGAGGAGATTGATTTTGAGCTCTTCAGATCGCAAGCCAACCGGTATGGATTCAACGAAGATGATTATATTGAGGCTTTGAAAAATGTACCCCGTTTCTCAAAATCGAAAACGGAATGGGTGATGGATTTTTACGCCCGATTCGGGCAAATGATTGCTTCGCTGGGCTATGGAAATGTGAAACTGGCTCGTGTATTGGCCGAAAAAGAGACTTTGTTTAATAAGCTTAGCGAGAATGAATCGTTGCTTCGCTCTTTCATCGATAATGCTCCTTTCGAATTGTGGGCAAGAAATGAAGAGGGAATTGCTGTGATTGAAAACCAAAAACTGAGGGAGAATAATGGCTCTATTGTGGGTAGTACACTCGAAGATATTGCCGGCAAAGAGGCTGAACTCCTGAAGTGGAAAAGCATGAATGAGCGTGTTTTTGCCGGCGAGACTATAAGTGAGGAGTATGAATACGAGGCGAATGGAAGAACCCGGATTGTTCAGCAGATTGTTTTCCCCATTCACAAACAGGAATCTATAGCGGGTATAGCCGGTTTTAATATTGATATTACCGAGCGAAAAGAGGCAGAGCGTACTCTGGAAGAGAGCCAGAAAAGTTATGTCGGACTGTTCAATACCATCGATGAGGCGGTATACATACATAAATTGAACGAAGGATTTATTGCTGTCAACAACGGTGCTTTGAAAATGTATGGGTGCGATAGGGATTATATTATCGGAAAAACACCGGCAGACCTGGCGGCTCCGGGCATGAATGATCTGGAGCATGTGGGGCAACTTATGCATCTGGTTATGGAGACTGGTATCAGTCAACAATTTGAGTTTTGGGGCGTGCGTCTCAATGGCGAAATTTTCCCCAAAGAGGTCTCATCAAACCGGGGTATCTATTTTGGAGAAGAGGTAATTATTACTACGGCCCGGGATATTTCTGAACGAAAGAAGCAGGATATTGCTCTGCGCGAAAGTGAAGAGAAATTCAGACTTTTGGCTATCAACTCAACCGATGTTATCTGGACTATGGACCTCACCGGACAGATTCTTTATGTCAGTCCATCCGTCGAAAAATTACGCGGCTATACTCCTGCCGAAACCGTCGAACATGGTATAGATGGTACCATTGCGCCGCACTCGGCTGCCATAGCCAAAAAGGTAATGATGGAGGCTATTATTCAGATAAAGAACGGTGTCCGCCCTGCAAGTCAGGTTCTCGAAATGGAACAGCTTTGCAAAGATGGTTCTACTGTTTGGACAGAGATGTCTATCAGTGCGGTCTTCGACGAAGAGAATCAGTTTCACTATTTCCTGGGTGTTTCCCGAAATATCGAAGCGCGTCGTAATGCCGAACTTGCTCTCATTCAAAGCGAGCACTCACTCAGGGAGAATAACGAACTGTTGAACTCTATTCTTGAGAGTCCCAAAAATATTATCATTTTCTCACTGGATAAGAATTATTGCTACAAATCGTTTACTGTTTCGCACAAGGAGACCATGAAGTGGATCTGGGGTGTGGAAATTGAAGTGGGAATGAATATGCTCGATGTAATCTCTTTGCCGGAGGATAAGGAGAAGGCGAAGTCAAACTTTGATCGCGCATTAAATGGAGATTATCTATTGTTTACCGAAGAGTATGGCGACAAAAGTCTGAACAGAAGTTACTGGGAAAACAGATATTCACCTATTTTTAGTGAAAAGGGAGAGATTACGGGGCTTACTGTATTTGTAACAAATGTAACTGAGCAACGTAGCGTGGCAGATGCGCTCCGTGTAAGCGAAGAGAAATACAGATTGATTGCCGAAAATATGGTCGATGTGATCTGGACATACGATTTGACTAATAGGGAAATGACCTATACCAGTCCTTCTGTGCTTCGTCAAAGAGGATTTACGGTGGAGGAAGCGATGCGGATTCCTTACAGGGAAATGCTTACACCCGAATCGGCAATTCATGCCAAAAAAGAATTTATGGAGTGGATAGATGCATTTAAATCGGGAGATAAGTCGGTTATTGCTAAATCTATTTCGATGGATATGTACCACAAAGATGGGCGAATTATCCATACCGAATCGTTGATGAGTCCATTGTTCGATTCAGATGGTAATTTATCCGGCCTCCTGGGTGTTACGCGGGATACTACCAAGCGTAAGGAGCTGGCCGATGCATTGCGCAAAAGCGAAAATTATATGCGTACTCTCATCAATGCAATGTCTGATTTCGTCTGCTTTAAAGATGGAAACGGGCGTTGGATGGTGGCCAATGATTATCTGGTTTCTTTGGTTCAGCTCGAAGGTGTCGATTATACGGATAAGAATAATCTGGATCTGGCAGGGCTGAGTTCTGCCGAATACGAGGTTTTCTATAATTGTGAAATAACAGATCAAAAGGCCTGGAATCTCAAAACTCAGATTCAGAGCGATGAATTGATAAAAACAAAGGATGGCGAATTGCGTGTGTTCGATGTCGTGAAGATTCCTCTTTTTGATGAAGCCGGTAATCGCTTTGGCCTCGTGGAGGTAGGACGGGATATCACAGACAGAAAACGTGCAGAAGATGAGCTCAAATTGTTCCGCGAACATCTTCAGCATCTGGTGGATGTGCGTACGGCCGAATTGCGTAAGTTCTCGCTGGTGGTGGAGCAGGGGCCTGTAGCTGTGGCTATTACAAATGTAAAAGGCGAAATAGAATATGTAAATCCCCGCTTTGTCGAGCGTGCCGGTTATTTGCCGAAGGAGGTTATTGGCAAGAACCCCCGTATTCTGAAATCCGGGGTACACGATGATGCTTTTTATAAAAGTATGTGGATGCGAATCTCGAAAGGGGAGGTCTGGACGGGCGAAATCTGTAATCGCAATAAAAAAGGTGAACTTTATTGGGAGTCTACCGCTATCAATTCAATCAAAGATTCGAACGGAAAAATAATTCATTACATAGCTGTTAAGGAGGATATAACCAAGCGTAAGCAGATGGAAACCGATTTGCTGCGGGCAAGTCTTTTGGCCGACAGTGCACTGGAGCTCACTAAAGCCGGTTACTGGCACGTGCCCAACGATGGTTCCGGTACTATTAATACGTCTGCTCGTGCTGCGCAGATTTATGGTGACCTCATTTCTGACGAGTTGAAGCACAATCTCTACAAAGACAGGTTTGTGAATATGCTGGATGGGGATTCAAATACCCCCGACACTGTGTTGTCAAATTTCAATGATGCTCTCGCCGGAAAAATACCCATGTATGATTCCATTTACAAATATGTTCGTCCGGTGGATGGAAAGATTGTTTGGTTGCATGCTTTGGGGCAGGTTGTGAAGAATTTGGATGGAAAGATTACCGATATGTATGGTGTAACCCAGGATATTACTCTCTTCAAAGAGCTGGAGGAAGATCTCTTGAATGCTAAAATTGAAGCAGAAAAAGCGAATAAAGCTAAAAGTGAGTTCCTGGCCAATATGAGTCATGAAATTCGTACTCCAATGAATGCTGTTATCGGATTCTCCGATTTGCTCTTTACGTCTGTAAAAGAGACAAAACAGCGTGCTCAGATAAACTCCATTCGTTCGAGTGCGCGCAATCTGATGCGTATTATTAATGATATACTGGATCTTTCAAAAATTGAAGCGGGTAAACTGACGTTGCAATATTCTAAAGTTAATCTGATGAAGATGGTGAAAGAGCTTGAGCTTTTGTTCTCTCACTCAACAGAGGAGAAGGGGCTTGAATTTGGAATACGCACGATTACCAATGTGCCACCTGTGCTTATTCTCGATGAGGTGCGGTTGAGGCAGATTTTGTTTAATCTGGTAGGGAATGCTGTGAAATTTACCAACGAGGGTAGCGTGAAGATTGCAATTAGTCATGAATTTACACAGGCTGATAAACTGAAAATATGTATTGATGTGCAGGATACCGGTATCGGCATTCCGGAGGATCAGCAAAAAACAATCTTCGAGGCTTTCAGTCAGCAGGCCGGACAGCGGGTAGCGCAGTATGGCGGTACCGGTCTCGGATTAACCATTACTCAGCGCCTGGTAGAAATGATGGGTGGAACAATTTCTGTAAAGAGTACTCCGGCAAAGGGTAGTACTTTTACAGTTGTGTTGCCGCAGGTCGAGTATTGCAACTGCAAAGATGGTGTAACCGAAAGTGAAGAGATGCCCGATATCAGGGCTATTCGCTTCGAGCAGGCCAGGGTACTCGTTATCGACAAAGACAAAGAAAACCGGAAATTGATTGTTGATTTGCTCGAGCAGGCTAATTTGCTTGTTTCGCAATCGGCAAAAGGAAAGGATGCTTTGGCCTTGCTCACCGAAAATAGGTTTGACCTGATTATTATCGATCCTCTGCTTGGCGACATGTCCGGCGTTGAGTTGCTGAAAAAAATCAGAGCAAATTCAAATTATGCAACCATTCCGGTAATAGCCTGTTCTGCCTCGAATAAGAGTATTACAGTAGATGGAAAAGAGGAGTATTTCAACGAAGCGTTGCTGAAGCCTGTCGACTTGTCTGTGTTGATGGATAGACTCAAAAGATATCTCTTATTTTCAGTTGTTGATTTTGAGGATAATAGCCAGGCTACTGTTGAGGAGAATAATAAGCTCCCCGATATTTCGCCCTTACTCATGTCGCAGCTTCCGGAGCTGATTGCCGTGTTGGAACAATCGTTTTTCCCCGTTTTCGAAAGGGTGTTGAAGAATCAAATGATCGACGAAATTTATAGCTTTGGCGAAGAACTGTTTATGTTGTCCGAAAGATATAATTTCGCTCATCTTCGCGAGTATGCCAACTCGGTATGCTCTTTTGCCGACTCATTCGAGATTGAGGCTTTGATGAAAAAACTGAGTAGTTTCCCCGATTTGATAGACTTTTACAAAGAACTGACTCACAGCCGGGGATAACCCGGCTGTGAGTGCTGCCTGTCGGGGCAGTTCAATATATCTGGCCCCTTTTTTGTTATTTAATAAAAAACAAAGCCGATAAAATGAGGTGAAACGCATTTTTTTATTAATTTTGTGAATCAGACAAAATCAATTATTCAAAACCCCGACAAAGCAAATACCTACTTAATTATGAGTTTCGACGAAAAATTCAACAAAATACTGGCTGTTGATGATAACCCCAAAAATATACAGTTGATAGGCAGTATATTACGCGAAGCAAATTATCAGATTGGTTTTGCGATGAATGGTCGCCAGGCTTTGGATTTGTTGTTTCAGTCGCTTAACTTCGACCTTGTTTTGCTCGATGTGGATATGCCGGTTCTCAATGGCTTTGATGTTTGTCGCGAAATGCGCGAAATGGAAGCTCTGAAAGATATACCCGTTATTTTCCTTACGGCTCTCGACCAACCCGATCAGGTGCTTACCGGTTTCGAGGTGGGTGCACAGGATTATATCACCAAACCTTTTAATTCGAAGGAGCTCCTCTCCCGTGTGAAAACACAACTGGAGCTCAAAAACAACCGCGATCAGCTCAGGAAAATGAACCTCTCTCTCGAAGAGAAGGTAAATGAAAGAACCCGCGAACTGGAGCAGGCTTACCACAAGCTCGAACAGGCAAACCGCGAATTGCAAATGCTTGAGCAGTCCAAAGATCAGTTTCTGCAAATCATTAGCCACGAAATAAATACGCCTCTCAATGGTGTAATGGGTTATACCCGTCTTCTCAAAGAGGAGTTGCAATCGACAGAGTTTGGCGAAATGCTCGATTATCTCGAAACTTCAGCTCAGCGGTTGGAGCACTTCTCACGCGTGAGTCTCTTTATTACGCAGTTGCGTACAAAGAGCTCTACCATTAAAATGAAGCCCGTTTCGGTCAACAAGTTGCTGGCTGATGCTATCAGTTATAAAGAGCGTCAGCTTTTAAATAATCAGTGCGAACTCACAATCGAAGGGAATGCTTCGGAAATATTGATTTATGGTGCAGATGGTATGATCAAGATTTGTTTCGAAAGCTTGCTGGATAATGCGATAAAATATTCACCCAGAGGGGCTTTGATTCATATTTTACTTACTGTGCAGGACGATGGTATTCATATCTCTTTCACTGATGCAGGCACCGGCTTTTCGCCCGATTCTTTACGAAATCTTTTTAAAATATTTGCCCCCGATAAGCATGTCGAACACAACAAAGGCTTAGACCTTGCTATGGTTAAGTTGATTATGGATGCCCACGAGGGGACAATTAATATTTCGAATAATGCTGTGAAGGGTGCCACAGTAGAACTCTGTTTCCCTCATCTGGTTGCCGAATCCGACGGGTCAATTATTGTTTAGCCATTCTTCTTCTCTGATCCTCTCTTTTCCTTTTCTTGTCTGTTTTTGATATAATCAGACTTGTTTTGGGGTATTCGTGCGGATATCTGTATAACCTTTTGCCCTTTTTTGTGTTATATTTATTGTAAATACTCTCTTTGGGTGAGCAAAATACCCCAAACAGGGTATTCTTCTGCCTCTTTTTTTGTGCTTACTTTGCATTATCAAATTCATTTACAAACATATAATCTTATATACTATGTCGAAAATAGCAAAAAAACTGACCGACCTCGTGGGCAATACCCCGCTCCTCGAATTATCCCGTTTCAATCAAATCAATGGTCTCGAAGCTACCGTTATCGGAAAACTCGAATCGTTTAATCCTGCCGGTAGTGTCAAAGACCGTATCGGATTGGCTATGATTACCGATGCCGAAGAGAAAGGTTTGCTCAAAGAGGGTTCTGTGATTGTGGAGCCAACCAGCGGAAATACCGGTATTGCGCTTGCGTTTGTGTCTGCTTCCAAAGGTTACAGACTTATCCTCACCATGCCCGAAACCATGAGTGTGGAGCGTAGAAACCTGCTCAAAGCTCTGGGTGCGGAGCTCGTGCTCACTCCGGGTTCGGAGGGAATGAAAGGGGCTATTCGCAAAGCAAACGAGTTGGCCGAAACAATCCCCAACTCCATCGTATTGCAGCAGTTTCAGAATCCGGCCAATCCGGCCATTCACCGCAAAACTACGGCCGAAGAGATTTGGAGAGACACGGATGGAGATGTGGATATCTTCGTGGCCGGTATTGGTACCGGTGGTACAATCACCGGAGTAGGGGAGGTGCTGAAAGCGAAAAACCCGAATATTAAGATTGTGGCCGTAGAGCCTGCCGATTCTCCCGTGCTTTCGGGCGGAAATCCCGGCCCACACAAAATTCAGGGTATTGGTGCCGGTTTTGTTCCCGATGTACTCAATACAACTGTTTACGACGAAATTATCAAAGTGAAAAACGAAGAGGCCTTCGAAACAGGCCGTCAGCTGGCCAAAGTAGAGGGCGTGTTGGTGGGTATTTCGGCCGGAGCCAATGTGTTTGCCGCTAAGCAATTGGCACTTCGTCCCGAAAACAAAGGCAAGAAGATTGTTACGATTCTTTGCGATACAGGCGAGAGATACCTCTCTACTTTACTCTTTAATTTTGAGGAGTAGCCCCGGGCTCTACGTTAATGATTAGCAATAAAAAAGCAGAAAGCGTGTCTGACCATTCAGATTGCTTTCTGCTTTTTTTGTTTCAGGCAACTGCCAGGGCAAAGATGCTGATTTTTACATCCTCTACTTTCAGCAGAGAGAGGGCGCACGACTCCAGCGTGGCGCCGGTGGTCACTACATCGTCTACCAGCAGAATGTGTTTGCCCCGCAGAGCATCGGGGGTGGTCACTTCGAATATATCTTTTACATTCAGCCAACGGTCGAGCACCCCTTTGCGGGTTTGGGTCACATTGGCTCGTTTTCTCTCCACTCCTTTGTTTACCAGTGGCTTTCCCAGAGCTTGCGATAGGCCCATTGCTATCCATTCTGCCTGATTGTAACCCCGTTTTCGCTCTTTCTTTTTGTGCAGCGGCAATGGCACTATGCAATCGATGTTATCAAAAGTTCCACTTTCAATCAGCTCCCGGGCAGCGTGTTTTCCCAGTATCCGACCAATATCTTTGCCGTCTTTGTATTTCAGATGATGTATTAGTTTCCTGAAATCACTGCCTTTGTTGAAGTAAAAAAAGGCACTTGCTTCTACCACATCAATTTTTCCGAAAAAACGCTTTTCCACCCGGTTCTCCCGGTCGCAATGGAAGTTGGTGCGTGGTAGTGAGAAGAGGCATTGCAGGCAAATATGCTCTTCGCCGCCCAGCAGCAACTTTCCGCATACCACGCAAGTGTTTGGGAATAACAACAGCTCTATGCTTTCAATAATCTTTCGAATCATTCTTCTTTCAATAGTTGCGAAAGGGTCTTCAACACAATCTTACTCTCATAGCCTCTCGACAGAGCAAACCGAAACAGCTTGCTCTTGAGTTGCATTTTGTCGGTCTCTTTGGCAGATAGTGCTATCTTTTTCTTTTCCAGCAGATTGAGCAGAGTCTCTTCGTAGTTTGTCTCTTCCTCAGCCGAGGCAAATACCTCTTCTATCACCGTGGGGGCAATCTGTTTTTGCTGTAGGCTTACCCTTATTTTATAGAGGCCCCATTTGTTGTACAGCAGTTTGTCTTTGGTATATGCCCGGGCAAACCGGAATTCATCCAGATACCTCTCTTGTTCCAGGTAGTCGAGTATAGCTTTGTGCTCACTGGCCGGCAAGCCCCACTGGGTGAGCTTCTGCGCCACTTCGCTCCGGCAGTGTTCCGATTTCGAGCAGTAAGCCGCCGCTTTGTACAACGCCTTCTCCGGGGTGATTTCTTTGATCATTCCTCCACTTATTTAATCATTCCTCTCAGCAGGGCAATCTCTTCGGCCCAGATACTTTCGTCCGGCGTTTCCAGTATGATGGGGATGTTGTCGAAACGGGTGTCGTTCATAAATCGTTCGAAGAAAGACAGATCCAGAAAACCCTTGCCAATGCTGTCGTGCCTGTCCACTCGTGTACCCAGCGCCTTCTTGCTGTCGTTGAGGTGAATGCCGCGTAGATAACTAAATCCTACTTTTTGCTCAAACTCCTGCATAATCTCTTCGTAGCGGGTGGCATCCAGTATGTCGTATCCCGAGGTGAAGGTGTGGCACGTATCCAGGCAAACGCCCACCCGCGATTTGTCCTCCACCCGTTCTATGATGTAGGCCAGATGTTCAAACCGATAACCCAGATTGCTGCCCTGTCCTGCAGTATTCTCAATCACTGCGCACACACCGGTGGTTTGCGATAGGGTGATATTAATAGACTCCGCGATGCGGCTCAGGCACTCCTCTTCGCTTATTTTGTTGAGGTGGCTGCCCGGGTGAAAATTCAGCAGCTTCAGTCCCAGCTGCTCGCAGCGCTGCATCTCGTCCAGAAAAGCGGCTCTCGATTTCTCCAATCCCTCCACTTCGGGGTGTCCCAGATTTATCAGATAGCTATCGTGTGGCAAAATGTAGTCCGCCGATATACCCGCGCTTTCGCAGTTGGCTTTGAACTTTTCGATGCTCTTCTTCGTCAGCGGGGCCGAAACCCATTGCCGTTGATTTTTCGTAAACAAGGCAAAAGCCGTTGCCCCGATATTCATAGCATTTACCGGTGCATTCTCCACACCGCCCGATGCACTCACGTGCGCTCCTATATGTTTCATCTTTTTTCTGTATATGTTGTTTGTTTAAATACAATTTAAAACCCGGTTTAAGTAGTGTTGGTTCACTCTTTTCCTATTTCGTGGCAAATATTGCCTCTTTGCCGGATAGGTATTCTTCCAGTCGGTTCAATCCTTCTGCCATTTTTTCAATCGAGTTGGCATACGAAAAACGGATAAACCCTTCGCCATTGCTGCCAAAGTCCACTCCTGGTGTGATGCCCACGTGTGCCTTTTCCAGTACATCAAAGGCAAATGCATAGCTGTCTGCCGTAAACCGGCGTGCATCGGCCAGCACATAAAATGCTCCTTTCGGCTCCACGGCTATCCTGAATCCAATCTCCCGCAGTCGCGTAATCATAAATTTCCGACGCTCATCGTATATCTTTCGCATTCTCTGCACCTCTGCATCGCCTCCGCGCAGTGCCGCTATACCAGCCCATTGTGCCGTAGAGGGTGCGCAGATAAAGAGATTCTGCTGCAAAATCTGCATTGTGCGTATGTATTTTTCAGGTGCAATCACATAGCCCAGGCGCATACCTGTCATTGCAAACCGCTTCGAAAAACCGTTTATTACAAACGCATTGTCTGTAAATTCCAGTATCGAGTGAGCGCGACCTCCATACACCAGCCCGTGGTATATCTCATCCGAAATTATCGGAAAAGGCAGGCGGGCAAGAGCTTCAAACACAGCATCGTCTACCAGCGTACCCGACGGATTCATCGGCGAATTCACAATAAGCGTCTTTGTGCGGTGTGTGATAGCCGCCTCCACCTTTGCCACATCGTACTGAAACCCATTCTCAGCCGACACCTCTATCTCTACCGGCACGCCCCTGCCCGCCAATACAAAATTGCGGTAGCAAGCGTAGCCCGGATTACTCAGTATCACCTCATCTCCCGCGCTGCACAACGCCAGCACACACATCAGTATTGCCGGCGAAGAGCCCGAAGTCACCACAATCTGTTCCGGCGAAACTCTCACTCCATATTCCCGTTCATAAAACTCCGCTATTTCGCAACGCAACTCCGCCAAGCCCAGCGAGTGTGTGTAGTGCGTCCGACCCTCTCTGATAGCCTCTACTTCTGCCTCTATCACACACGCCGGCGCATCAAAATCCGGTTCACCCACCTCCAGATGCACCACATCAATCCCCATTTTTTCCATTTCAGATGCCCGCTCCAGCACCTCCATCACTATAAACGGACGCATCTGCTCCACCTCGTTATCTATCTTCATGCTTTTCATTCAAACTAATTATTCAACCCTGCCGCCACAAACCCAGCGCTTGCGGTAATACTCCTCCTCCAGACTGCTGATCATCACTCCCTTCGAGGTCGATGCATGCACAAATTTTCCCTCTTTCAGGTAAATCCCCACATGCGAAACCTTACTTCCGCCCATCGTATCGAAAAACACCAAATCGCCTTCCCGCAATCGGCTGCGACCGATTTTTCGGCAATTCTTCTTCAGTATATCATTCGAGTTTCGCTCAATCTTTTTGTCATACACATTTCTGTATATAATATATACCAGAAACGAGCAGTCAATCCCGCTCCGGTTGCTTCCGCCATCTCTGTGCGGCGTGCGCAGCCAATACGCCGCCTCTTTGTACAGACGCTCGTTGTCGTGGCGCGAAATCTCCATATTCAGTACCCGCTCCACATCCCGCCGGCTCAGCTCCGTTGGCATCGCCTGCCTCCTCGTCTTACACGAGCTCAGCAAAAGCAGTGCCAAAACCACCCAAAGCCCCATCCATTGTCCCGTTCGCATACCTTTTTTATTACTTTTCAAATCATCAGATACAAACCTACACATAATTCTCCATTTTCAAAAACAAATCTCCTCAAACTCCGCTCTTTTTTTTCTTTTGGGCGAGCCCCTTTATGGGGGCCGGGCTATCCGCTCATAGTCCTCGCCGGTTCATCCTTTGGTTCATTCTCTGGCATTTGCAGCCGGCTGCGGGCTATCCGCTACTATCCCTCTCGCAGAAGTTACTCCCTTATTTCGCCGCCTTCTTCGCTACACCAGGTTCTCTGCAGCCATAGATAATCCCCGGGTTAGATCACTTTTCGAAATACGGATGATGTACAGCTGTTATTTTGCCTCTCTTTTCTCTTTTTTATGGGTGATTTCCCTCCGTTCAAGGCCAATCCGGATTTCCGAAGTGGCCATTTTTTTTCGTTCACGGCCAATCCGGATTTCCGAAGTGGTCATTTTTTTCTGTACACGACCAATCCGGATTTCCGAAGTGGCCATTTTCTCTGGTTCACGACCAATTCGGATTTCCGAAGTGACCATTTTTTTCCGTTCAAGGCCAATCCGGATTTCCGAAGTGGCCATTTTTTTCCGTTCAAGGCCAATTCGGATTTCCGAAGTGACCATTTTTTTCCGTTCAAGGCCAATCCGGATTTCCGAAGTGCCCATTTTTTTCCGTTCAAGGCCAATCCGGATTTCCGAAGTGCCCATTTTTTTTCGTTCAAGGCCAATCTGGATTTCCGAAGTGCCCATTTTTTTCTGTTCAAGGCCAATCCGGATTTCCGAAGTGCCCATTTTTTTTCGTTCAAGGCCAATCCGGATTTCCGAAGTGGCCATTTTTTTCTGTTCAAGGCCAATCCGGATTTCCGAAGTGCCCATTTTTTTCCGTTCAAGGCCAATCCGGATTTCCGAAGTGCCCATTTTTTTCTTTT